>JGI24140J50213_10000236_pt1 | contig 26245 bp, 24 predicted proteins | sample BarGraIncu00222A_FD_50213 | JGI IMG/M metagenome (IMG submission 50213)
GTGCTCCTGATCGGCCTCAACGTCATCAAGAGCGCCTGGCTGGCGGCACCCTTCCTCGTCCTGCTCGGCGCGATCGGCGGCTACCTGGTCGTGCCGATGAACGCGCTGCTCCAGCATCGCGGCGCCAACCTGATGGGCGCCGGCCGCTCGATCGCCGTGCAGAACTTCAACGAGCAGGCGTGCATCCTCGGCCTGGGCGCGTTCTACACCGGCATGACGCGCTTCGGCCTGGCTGCCTTCACGTCGATCACCGTCTTCGGCGTGCTGGTCGCGGGGATGATGTGGCTGGTCCGGCGCTGGCACGCGTCGAACTGCGTCCGCTATCCCGACGAGATCGCGCACCTGCTGTCTATCGCCCGCCTCGACAAGCATTGACGTCCGCCACAGCGCCCGGCCGGCCGCGCGAGTCGCTCCTCGCCGCCGCCGCCCTCGTCGTCAACGCGTTCTTCTGGGGCACTTCGTGGTGGCCGTTCCGCTGGCTGCAGGCGGCCGGCCTGCACCCGCTGTGGGCGACGGCGATCACCTTCACGCTCGCCTCGATCGCCATCGTCGCGGCGCGGCCGAATGCTCTGATGCAGGTCCTGAAGACGCCGGCCTTGTGGCTGATCGTCGTCGCCTCGGGAACGACGAACGCCACCTTCAACTGGGCCGTCGTCATCGGCGACGTCGTCCGCGTCGTTCTGCTCTTCTACCTGATGCCGATCTGGACGGTGCTCCTGGCCCGCGTCGTCCTCGGCGAGCGACTGACGCGGGCGGCGGCGCTGCGCATCGTGCTCGCCGTCGCCGGCGCGGCGATCGTCCTGTGGCCCGACGCGCCCGGCGCGGGCGATGCGGCGGCGACCTTCGCCGCGCACCTGCCGCTGCCGCGCTCGCTCGCCGACTGGCTCGGCGTCGTCGGCGGCTTCTCGTTCGCGTGCAACAACGTGATGCTGCGGCGCGAAGCCGATCGGCCCGAGGAAGGCCGGGCCCTGGCGATGTTCGTCGGCGGCGCGATCGTCGCTGCAGTGCTCGCCGCCGGCCTCGCGAGTGCCGGTCGTGCACCCTGGCCGCCGGCGCCGGCCGTGGCGTGGATGCTGCCGGCGGCGCTTCTCAGCCTCGCCTTTCTCGCTTCCAACCTGGCGCTGCAGTTCGGCGCGGCGCGGCTTCCCGCCAACCGTACCTCGGTCGTCATGCTGACCGAGGTCGTCTTCGCGTCGGCGACGGCGGTCGCCTTCGGCGGCGGAACGTTGACGGCGCAGCTGGCGCTCGGCGGCAGCCTGATCGTCGTCAGCGCCCTGCTCGCCGCGCTCGCGCCGGCCGGGCACTGAAGAGCGCGCCTCGCGGCGCTACCATCGTCGGGTTTTCTTTCTCGACGAGGACGCAATGGCCGCCAAGCCGCAAAGCATCTACGACTTCGAAGCACTGTCCATCGAAGGCAAGCCGGCCCATCTCTCGACGCAACGCGGCAAGGTGATGCTGATCGTCAACACCGCGAGCAAGTGCGGCTTCACGCCGCAGTTCGCGGGGCTCGAGGACCTGTGGAAGGAATATCGCGACAAGGGCCTCGTCGTGCTCGGCTTTCCGAGCAACCAGTTCGGCGCCCAGGACCCGGGCTCGAACCACGAGATCGCCTCGTTCTGCCAGGTCAACTACGGCGTCAGCTTTCCGATGATGGGCAAGGTCGACGTCAACGGCGAGCAAGCGCATCCGCTGTGGAAGTGGCTGACCGCCGAAGCGCCGGGCATCCTCGGCACGAAGGCGATCAAGTGGAACTTCACGAAGTTCCTGATCGGCAAGGACGGGCAGGTCGTCAAGCGCTACGCGCCGAACGATCCGCCGGCCGCGCTGAAGGGCGACATCGAGGCAGCGCTCGCCGCCTGAGGCCGAAGCCATCATGTTTGAACACGTCGAGCCGTTCGGCGGCGACCCGATCCTGAGCCTCAACGAGGACTTCCAGAAGGATCCGCGTCCGGGCAAGATCAACCTGTCGATCGGCATCTACTTCGACGACGCCGGCCGCATTCCCGTGCTCGACTCGGTGCGGCGGGCCGAGGCGCAGGTCGTCGCGCGCAACGCGCCCAAGCCTTATCTGCCGATCGAAGGCGCCGCGAACTTCCGCGCCGAGGTGCAGAAGCTCCTCTTCGGCGCCGGCCACGAAGCGCTGGTCGCCGGACGCGTCGCGACGATCCAGTCGATCGGCTCGAGCGGCGGTCTCAAGGTCGGTGCCGACTTCATCGCCCGCTGGTTGCCCGGCTCCGGCGTATGGGTCAGCGAGCCGAGCTGGGAGAACCATCGCTCGATGTTCGAGGGTGCGGGCCTGGCCGTGCATAGCTATCCGTACTACGACGCGGCGACCGGCGCGCTCGCGTTCGAGGCGATGTGCGACGCCATCCGGAGCCTGCCGGCCAGGAGCGTCGTCCTGCTGCACGCCTGCTGCCACAACCCGACCGGCGTCGACCTGACCCGAGCCCAATGGGATGCGCTGATCCCGCTGCTCGCCGAAGGCGACCTGCTGCCCTATCTCGATCTCGCCTACCAGGGCTTCGGCGACGGCATCGCCGAAGACGCATATGCGCTGCGCGCCCTCGCCGCGACGCGCGGGCGCGACGGCCGGCCGCTGTCGTTCTTCGTCGCCAACTCGTTTTCGAAGAGCATGAGTCTGTACGGCGAGCGCTGCGGCGCCCTCAGCGTCGTCTGCGCCGACGCTGACGAGGCGGTGAACGTCCTCGGCCAGCTCAAGTTCACGGTCAGGCGCAACTACTCGAGCCCGCCGATCCACGGCGGCCAGATCGTCGCCGCCGTACTCGGCGACACCGATCTGCGCCACGCCTGGGAAGGCGAGCTGGAGGCGATGCGCGTGCGCATCCAGGCGATGCGCCAAGCCTTGCATGCGACGCTGGTGCAGAAAATGCCGCGCCGGGACTTCGGCTATTTCCTGACCCAGCGCGGCATGTTCAGCTACACCGGTCTCGGCCCGGCGCAGGTCGATCGGCTGCGCGACGAGTTCGCGGTCTATCTCCTTCGCTCGGGTCGCATGTGCGTGGCCGGCCTGAACACCGGCAACGTCGAGGCGACCGGCCTGGCGATGGCCGCCGTCCTCGACGGCTGATCACTTAGCTCAGCGTGCGGCACCGAAGCGCCGCGCNGCGTACAGCGCCAAACCCGTCGCGACGCTCGCGAAGCGGTCGCCGTGCACCGGCCGGGCCGCCGGAAAGGTTTGCCGCAGCCGATCGGCGAGCAGGCGCAGGCCGGTCGAGCCGCCGGTGAAGTAGAGCGCGTCGATGGCATCGGGCGCCAGCCCGGCCAGGCGGGCCGTTGCCTCGGCCGCGGCGACGATGCGCCCGAGGTCGGCGTCGAGTGCTTTCCTCGACCCGGCCGCGTCGAGCCCGGCGAGCAGTCCGGCCTCGATGTGATCGAGCGCGATCGTCGTCGCGCCGCCTTCGGCGACCGCGATCTTGGCGGCCTCGGCGCGCGCCAGCAGCTCGTGGCCCAAGCGGTCTGTGACGACCGTCATGAGGCGGCGATGCTGCTCCGGATCGGCGTAGAAGCCGCGCATGCCGCGCAGCTCGGCGACGCGCTGCGGCTGGTAGACGGTGTTGATGAGATGCCAGGTCGCGAGGTCGAAGTAGACGCCGCTGGGCACCTCGCGCGCCGGCGCGGTCGCGGTCGCGACGCCGAAGGCGCCGTAGCCGAGCAGCGGCAGGACGCTCGCGAGCTCGACGCGGCGATCGAAGTCGTTGCCTGCGATGTGCACGCCGTGGTTGGCGAGGATGTCATCCTTGCGCTCGCGCCGGGTCGCGCGCTGCGGCCCGACGCGAACGATCGAAAAATCCGAGGTGCCGCCGCCGATGTCGGCGACAAGGACCTTCTCCTCGCGCTGCACGCCCTGTTCGTAGTCGAACGCCGCGGCGATCGGCTCGTACTGGAACTCGATCTCCCTGAACCCGGCGCGGCGCGCCGCGCTGCGCAGCGCCGCCTCGGCCCGGGCGTCGCGGGCCGCGTCGTCGTCGACGAAGAAGACCGGCCGGCCGAGGACTGCGCGCTGCAGCGGCGCACCCGTTTCGGCCTCGGCGCATTGCCGCAAGTGCGCCAGGTAGGTGGCGACGACGTCGATGTAGCGCACGGCGCGGCCGCCGCCGATGTCGGTCGTCTGCTCGATCAGGCTGCTGCCGAGGATGCTCTTCATCGAGCGCATAAGGCGACCGTCGATGCCGTCGACGTAGGCGGCGACCGCGGCGCGGCCGAACTCGCAGCGCGGCTTCTCGTGCGATCGGCCCTCGGCGGCGTAGAAGACTGCCGTCGGCATCGTCCGAAAGCCCGCTTCGAGCTCGACCAGGCGCATGGCCGCGTTCGGCCCCGGGACGGCGATCGCCGAGTTGGAGGTGCCGAAGTCGATGGCGCAATAACCGGGCGAGGGAGACATCGGGCAGGCGTCGGGGGCCAGCGAAGGGGCGCGATTCTAGGGGCGCTGCCTCGGCATGGGGCGGTCCGCGGCCGGCGCGCCGCGGCAAGGTTATCCTTTTCGCTTCACGGCTCACGACGAGAGGATCTCGCATGAAGACTTCGCTCATCCGCATCCTGCTGGCCCCGCTCCTGCTGGTGCTTGCCAGCGCCGCGTTCGCCGTCGACACGGGCGGCACGTCAGCCTCCGACAAGCTGAGCCCGGCGCGGGCGCGAATCGCCGAGAAGAACTGGCCGGCCGCCATCGAGGAGCTGAAGAAGGTCAACGACACGGGCAACGCCGACTGGAACAACCTCATGGGCTACAGCCTGCGCAAGACGGGCGCGGCGAACTACGGCGAATCGGAGAAGTACTACAACGAGGCGCTGCGCATCAACCCGAAGCACCGCGGCGCGCTCGAGTACTCCGGCGAGCTCTACCTCATGACGGGCAACCTGCCGATGGCCGAGGAACGCCTGGCCGCGCTCGACAAGGCGTGCTTTCTCCCCTGCGAGGAGCACGCCGACCTGAAGAAGGCGGTCGCCCGCTACAAGGCGGCGGGCAACAAGTACGTCCCGGAGTAAACCGATCCGGCCTCCGAAGCGTTGCGGGTCTAAGCGCGAACTGCTCACGCTTCGCAGCGCAGTTCGCGGCATCGGCACCGTCAGGGCGACCGATACTCGACGCTGCGAATCGTCGCTTCGGAGTGGCCGATGAACCTGATCGCAGGCGCCCGCTGGTTGTTTGCGCTGGCCTCGCGCCGCGCGGCACCGCGCCGCGGGACCGATCCGGCCGACATGGGAACGGCGTTCGGCCTCGACGCCATCACGACGCTCGACGCCGAGCTCGCCGCCGAGATCCGGGACAGCAGGCCGGTGCCCGAGCCCTCGCGCTTCGAATACCGCTCGCGCCGGCGCAACGGGCTCTAGCGCCTCAGGGCGCCGCCCTTCTCACACCTCCAGGACCAGCAGCGGCTGGTGCGCCTCAGCCTCGCCGTTCCTCTCGTGGCCGCGCGAATTGCAGACGACGCGAGTCGAGCCGCCGGCGCGAGACACGTGGTAGTCGTGCGCGCAATGCAGGTGGCCGTGCAGCCAGAGGTCGGCTCGCGGGATCAGGTCGTCGTCGGCGTTGCAGAAGCTTGCCGTGCCGCTGCGGTGGCCGTAGCGCGGATCGGCGCTGCGCAGGCTCGGCGCGAAGTGGGTGATGACGACGGTGCGCTCCCAGTCGCCGGGCGGGCGCATCAGCTCGGCTTCGAGCCAGGCGCGGCAGACGAGGGCTTCGGCGCGGATCGCCTCGGCGTCGAAGGGCTCCCCGCCGTGGGTCGTCTGCATGAGGGCGGCGAAATACTCGCCGGCGCGCATCGCCTTGGCCCGCCCGGCGATGCCGTAGAGGTCGAAGTCGCTCCAGCGCGTCGTGGCGACGATGCGGATGCGCCGGCCGCGGGCATCGCTGACGACCAGGCTTTCGCGCTCGAGGGGGGTGATGCCGAGATCGAGGCAACGCTGCCGCAGCGCCGGCATCGCCGTGTCGAGATCGCGGCCGTCGAACTCGTGGTTGCCGGCGACGAAGACGACCGGATTCGGCCAGCCGGCGAAGCGCTCGAGACCGACCCAGTGGCTGTCGATGTCGCCGGCCAGGACGAGCAGCTCGGCGCCGGGCGCCGGCTCGGGATCGAACTGCTCGGTCTCGAGGTGCAGGTCGGACAGCAGTTGCAGACGCATCAGCCTGCCCCGTGGCAGTGCTTGAACTTGCGGCCGCTGCCGCACGGGCAGGGGTCGTTGCGCCCGACCTTGGGCGCGGCGCGGCGAACCGTTTCGACCTGGAAGCGGAGCGGCTCGGTCAGGTCGTAGAGATCGGCGACGCAGACGATCACCTCGTCGATCGCAGCGTCCAGCGACGCGATCGGAATTTCCCTGGCGACGATCGCGACGACCTCCCGCTCGTTCTCGCCTTCGGCCGGCAGGAAGCGATACAGGCGAGCCAGCGTCGTCGCCACCGCGTCGTCTTGGAGCCCGGCCAGGCCGGGGAAGATGCTCGCCGCGAACTCGAAGCCGGCGACCCAGGGCAGGATGGCACGCGACGTCGCGTCGAGCCCGGGCTCGGCGCCGGCTGCGTCGTCGGGCGTGTCGGGCTCGTCGGGCTCGTCGGGCTCGTCGGGCTCGAGTATGAGCGGCTCGAAGCGGCGGTATTCGGCGAGTGAGCGATTGATCGCCACGTGACGACGCGCGATCAGCTCGCGGGCGCGCAGCTGCTCGGCCGAGGGCTCCGCCTCGCCCCAGCGATGCCCGCCGGCGTCGAAGACGTAGGGCAGCCAGCGCTCGGCGTCGATCAGCTCGGGCTGGACGACGATGGCGGCGATGAAGCCGTCGAGCATGACGACGTCGAGCGGCTCGAGCGGCTCGGGGACTTGCGCGAGCAGCTCGTCGAGCTCGGCAAACTCGGCGTCTCCGAGGTCTTGCGCCGACGCGCCGACCGGTGGGCGCCACGGCGGCGCCGAGGGCGGAAGCGCCACGCGTCCGGCGCTCAGCCGGCGAGCCGCGCCGCGATCCGCCGGCGAACCTGCGGCAACTCGGCGGGAAGCCGATGCGCAAGCTGCCGGAACAGCTCGTCGTGCAGGGCCAGCTCGCCGGCCCAGCTCGCGGCGTCGAGGTCGGTGACGAGCTCGAAGCGGGCACGGTCGAAATCGAGTCCCGACCAGTCGAGGTCTTCGTAGCGGGGCGTCAGGCCGAAGGCAGTGAGCGCGCCCTCGACGCTGCCTTCGACACGACGCACGATCCACTCGAGGACGCGCATGTTCTCGCCGTAGCCGGGCCACACGAACTTGCCGTCGGCCCCTTTCCTGAACCAGTTGACGCAGTAGATCTTCGGCAGCATCGCGCCGCGACGCGCCAGCGCGGCACCGACGTCGAGCCAGTGCTGGAAGTAGTCGCTCATGTTGTAGCCCGTGAAGGGCAGCATGGCGAAGGGATCGCGGCGCACGACGCCGAGCGCGCCGGCAGCGGCCGCCGTCGTCTCCGAGCCCATCGTCGCCGCCATGTAGACGCCTTCGCTCCAGTCGCGCGCTTCGGTGACGAGCGGGATCGTCGTCGAACGCCTGCCGCCGAAGACGAATGCATCGATGGCGACGCCTTCGGCCGAATCCCAGGCCGGGTCGAGCGCCGGATTGTTCGTCGCCGCGACGGTGAAACGCGCGTTCGGGTGCGCCGCCTTCGCTCCGGTTTCGCGGGCGATCGCCGGGGTCCAGTCGCGGCCCTGCCAGTCGACGAGATGGGCCGGTGCAGTCTCGCTCATTCCTTCCCACCAGACGTCGCCGTCATCGCTCAGGGCGACGTTGGTGAAGATGACGTCGCGCTTCAGGGTCGCCATGCAGTTCGGGTTCGTCTTCTCGTTGGTCCCCGGGGCGACGCCGAAGTAGCCGGCTTCGGGATTGATGGCGTACAGGCGGCCGTCCGCACCCGGCTTGATCCAGGCGATGTCGTCGCCGATCGTCGTCACCTTCCAGCCGGGCATGGCCGCAGGCGGGATGAGCATCGCGAAGTTGGTCTTGCCGCAGGCGCTCGGGAAGGCGGCCGCGACGTGGTGCTTCCTGCCCTCGGGCGAAGTCACTCCCAGGATCAGCATGTGCTCGGCGAGCCAGCCGGGATTGCCGGCTGCGGGATTCGCGGCAGCGCGCCCCATGACCGAGGCGATGCGCAGGGCAAAGCACTTCTTCCCGAGCAGCGCGTTGCCACCGTAGCCCGAGCCGTAGCTCCAGATCTCCTGCGTCTCCGGGTAGTGGACGATGTACTTGACGGAATTGCAGGGCCAAGGCCCGTCCTTCTGGCCGGGCTCGAGGGGCGCGCCGACGCTGTGCATGCACGGCACGAAGTGGCCGTCGCTNCCGAGTTGCTCGAGGACGGCGCGGCCCATGCGCGTCATGATCTTCATGCTGACGGCAACATAGGCGCTGTCGGTCAGCTCGACGCCGATATGGGCGATCCGCGAGCCGAGCGGCCCCATCGAGTAAGGGACGACGTACATCGTGCGGCCGCGCATCGCGCCCTTGAAGAGCGCCGGCGTACCGTCGGCCTGCCCCGTCTGCAGGATGCGGCGCATCGCCGCCGGCGCGATCCAGTGGTTGGTCGGCCCGGCGTCTTCCTGGCGTTCCGAGCAGATGAAGGTGCGATCCTCGACGCGGGCGACATCGCTGGCGCTGCTGCGCGCCAGGAAGCTGTGCGGGCGAAGCTCGGGATTGAGCTTCAGCAAGGTCCCGGCGGCGACGAGCTGGGCACAGAGCCGGTCGTATTCGGCGGCGCTGCCATCGCACCAGACGACGTCCTTCGCTTCGCAGAGCGCCGCCATGTCGCGGACCCAGTCGACGAGCTTGCGATGGCGGACGTAGGAGGGAGGATCGATCGTCGCGCCGAGCGCCAAGGGACGGTTCATGGAAGTCCAGTCGTCGAAGGTTCGGACGCGGCCCGGCCGGTCGGCGTCGTAGCAGCAATTGCGAAGCGGGTTGTTGGATCGGTGCGGCGAGCGTCTCGTTCGCCGTCGTCGGCCGCGCGCCGGGCGCGCTGGCGTGATCGGGCGGCGTCTAGGTCTTGTACTGCGAGTGTAGCGGCCGACCGACGCCGTTCGTCGGCCGGACGAAGGGCGTTGGCCGCAATAATCGACCGATGCTGCGCCGCCGTCTGCTCGCCGCTTCCCTGATGCTCGCCGCCGCGCCCGCCACGCGCGCCCAAGTCGCCTCGGGCCCTTTCCTGCCGCTGCGCCTGGGCGTCGACCGCGCCCTCGTCGAGTCGGGGCTGGCGCGCAGCCTGCAGCACGCCTTTGGCGCCGATACCGGGATCGCCGTCAAGCTGGTGGGCGGCCCGGCGCTGGCGGTTCTCGACGCGGTCCGGGACGGCGAAGTCGACGCCGCCCTGACCAACGCGCCCGACGCCGAGGAGCGCCTCGACAAGCAAGGCCTCGTCCATGACCGGCGGCCGATCGCCGCGGGCGAGTTCGTCGTCGTCGGCCCGGCGCCGCCGCGAGTCCGCGGCAAGGCGCCGCCGGCGGTGGGCAAGAGCGGTGTCGACGCGCTGGCGCATATCCAAGAGCTGGCAACGGGCGCGCCCGACAGCCTGGTCTTCCTCTCGGCGGGCGACGGCTCGGGAACGCACGTCGCCGAGCAGGCCCTCTGGCGCACCACCCACATCGAGCCCGTGGCGCCCTGGTACGTGGCGGCCGATGCGAAGAGCGGCTTCGTCGCGCAGGTGCGCGCACGCGGCGCCTATGCGCTGGTCGAGCGCGGCGCATGGTCGGCGCAGGGCGGGGCGCCGCTCGCCATCCTCGCCGAAGGCGATCCGCTGCTCGTCGAATCGGTGCATGCGATGCGCGCGTTTCGCATCACCCACCCGGCCGGAAAGATCTTCGTCGCCTGGATCGCCGGCGGGCGAGGCCGCGCCGTCGTCGCTGTGCACCGCGGCTACCGGACACCGTGAAGTCGGGCAGGCTGCTGAGTCTGAACACGGCGCCCGTTCGCCCGGTCGCGATCGACGGGCGCGAGGTGATGACGGCGATCGGCAAGCGCCCGGTCGAAGGCGAGCGTCGTGTCGGCGTGCTCGGCATCGAAGGCGACGAGCAGGCCGACCTCTCGGTGCACGGCGGCGTCGGCAGGGCGGTCTACGCCTATCCCGGCGAGCACTACGCGTTCTGGCAGACGGTCCGCGCCCAGGCGCAGGTCGCAGCCTGGAACGAAGTGCTTCCCTTCGGCTCGGTCGGCGAGAACCTGACGCTCGAAGGCGTGGCCGAGCGCGACCTGTGGATCGGCGACGTCCTTCGCTTTCCCGCCTGCGAGCTCGCCGTCAGCGGGCCGCGCTATCCATGCTTCAAGTTCAACGCCGCGATGGGTTTCAAACACGCCGCCAAGTTGATGACCGAAAGCGCCTGGTGCGGCGCCTATCTCGCCGTCCGGACGCCGGGAACGATCGCCGCCGGCCAGCCCTTCGCGCTCGAGCCCGGGCCGCGCGAGGTCGGCATCGTCGAGCTGTTCCGGACCCGCACCGGCACGGCGGCGGCGCGCTCCCGCTGAGGCGCAACTCCCCCTATCGATGCTCGCCTACCGCCACGCCTTTCACGCCGGCAACCACGCCGACGTGCTCAAGCACACGGTGCTGATGCTCGTGCTCAAGCACATGAACGCCAAGCCGAAGCCGTACCGCTTCGTCGACACGCACGCCGGTGCCGGCGGTTATTCGCTCGAAGGGCGCTACGCGCAGAAGAAGGGCGAATACGAGCGCGGCATCGGCCGCTTATGGACGCGCACCGACCTGCCGGGGGTCCTCGCCGACTACGTCGAGCTCGTCCGCCGCTTCAACCCCGATGGCGTTCTCGCCCAGTACCCCGGCTCGCCGGCGTTCGCGCAGATGCTGCTGCGCCCGCAAGATCAGCTGCGCTGCTACGAGCTGCATCCGACCGAGCAGAAGATCCTGCGCGCCACGCTTGCCGCAACGCCGGGCGCGATCGCCTACGACGGCGACGGCTTCGACGGTCTCAAGTCGCAGCTGCCGCCGGAATGCCGGCGTGCCGCGGTGCTGATCGACCCGAGCTACGAAGGCAACGGCGACTACTCGCGCGTCGTCGCGACGCTGCGCGACGCGCTATCGCGCTTCGCCGAGGGCGTCTACATGGTCTGGTATCCGCAGGTGAGCAAGCTCGAGGCGGCGCGCCTGCCCAAGCGCCTCGAGGCGCTGGCACCGAAAAGCTGGCTGCATGTGCGCCTCAGCGTGCAGCAGCCGGACGCGCAAGGCTTCGGCCTGGCCGGCAGCGGCGTCTTCGTCCTCAACCCGCCGCATCCCTTGCGGGCGCAGCTCGAAGGCGTCCTGCCCTGGCTCGTCGATGTGCTCGGCCAATACGACGGCGCGAGCTACGCGCTCGACCGCTTCGAGGCCTGAGCCGGCCGCGGCGACCGCGCCGCTATTTCGGTGCCGAAGCCGCGGCCGCCGCGTGCGCCTTGCGCAAGCCGGCCATCCACTGTGTCCAGTCCTGCGGGCCGGTCTCGAAGCGGCTCTTCAGATTGCCGAGCACGTAGCCCCAGGCGCGGTCGAAATACGCAAAGGTCTTGTCCCACTCGCCCCCCGATCCCCAGCCCGCGTGGTGGATGGAAACGCGCGTGCTCTTGCCGTCGATGTCGGCGAGGCGAACGATGACGAAGGTGCGCTGCTTGCGCGCCTCGGGCAGCGACGGCGGCGCATTCCAGTCGAAGCTGAGCATCGTCGGCTCCTGCAGGGCCATGAAGCGCATGTCGTCGGCGCCCTTCAGTCCCGGCTCGGCGAGCGGATCCATGTGGATGTGAAAGGCGCCGCCGACCCGGGGATCGATCTCCGCCTCGGGAGCGAAGAACGACTCGATGCCGGCCTTGCTCGTCCATGCCTGCCAGACCTGGCCGATCGGCGCCGCGACGGTCACTTCGTGCTCGATGGCGCGCTCCGCCGCGGCCGCGGAGCCGGCACCGAGCAGCGCGGCGAGACAAAGGACTTCGAACCGATGAAGCATCGAACGGATCGCCACGATTTGTGCCTCCCGAAGTGGAGCGCAGTGTAGGTGCAAGCGCGTGCGCCGCCGCGCCGGCGACACGGGCGGCGTCAATCCTTGGGCGGGATGCGCTTCAGGTCGCGAAAGGCGGCGAACAGCCACGTCCGCATGCCGACCAGCAGCGTGTACGGAGTGCGCTGCTCGTCGGGCAGCCTCTGCTCGTTGACGTGCGCCTGCGCGAAGTCCTGGCCGACGCGCTGCAAGCGTTCGACGAAGGTCGTCGCGATGCTCTTCGTGATCTCGCCATGGACGAGCATGATGAGCTCACCGTCGCCGTCGAAGCCGCCGCTCAGGTAGTCGGCCGCGACGTGCTCGCGGAAGTACTGCATCACCGGCCCGTGCGGCAGCCAGCGAAAGCCCTTGGCGACCTTGAGCCGGTAGCGGTTCAGCGGGCGCAGCTCGATGATGCCGAGCCGGTCGAGCTGGGCGAGATACTTGATGCATTCGGCATCGCTGAACGCATACTCGCGCGTCATCGCCTCGAAGCTCCACTGGCTGAGACAGCAGATCGCGAGGAGCAGAAGCTTGCGGTCACCAACGACGGCGGCTTCCTGTGCTGCCGAGAGCTCGCGCGAGAGCGGCTGCGCGTCGGCGACCTTGCGCGCGAGCTCAGCGAAATCCATCTTCAGGACGCGCAGCATCTCGTCGATGCGCGACAGCGGCATGTCGGCCTTCGCGAAGACGCGCTTAACGCTCGACTCCGACATGCCGAGCGCGTCGGCGAGATCGGCGTAGGTCACGCCGGCCGCGCGCAACTCGGCCTTGAGGGCGTTGACGAGATCCTGGGTCGTGCTCATGAAGCGGGGTCGAAGGCCGCAGTATCGCCGCACGGTAGCGCAGCGCGATACCGCGGGGGTCCCGTCTCGCCACGCTCGTCTGAGCGATGGCGCGTCGTGCATCGGCTCGCGAAGATGGCGGCGTTCTTCAACACGATCTCGTCGAGGAAAACCATGCAAGTCCGCACGATCCGCCAAGACACCCGGGCCTGGAAGGCGCAGGTCTGGATCTCGTTCTTCTGCGCCGCGAGCCTGTGCGCCACGGGCCTGGCCTTTCTCCCCGGGCGGGACCTCGACCGCGCCTTCATGATCATGGGTTACGTCTACTGTGTCTCGGCCGCCTTCGCGCTCGCCAAGTTCGTCCGTGACAACGAAGCAAGACCCGTCGACACGCCGCTCTGGGGTCTCGTCGTCTGGTCGGCGTTTGCCCTGGCGGTGGCGCTCACCGGCTGGGGCCTCGTGCAGATGGAAATCAACCCGACCTACAAGGCGTTCCTCGGCGTCAGCTGGCTCTTCCTGCTGTCGGTCACCTTCACGCTCGCCAAGACCTTGCGCGACGCGCATGAAGCACTGCTCGCCGCGGCGCGCGACTGTCGCGGGTCGACCTGCGCCGCCTGCGAATCCGAATAAAACCCGGTCCCCTCTCATCCCCTCGGGAGAACTCAATGAAGACGATTCCCTTTCGACGCGTCGCCACCGCTGCCACGCTCGTCTGCGCCCTCGTCGCGAACGCCGGCGCGCAGTCGACGATCTCCGACGCCAGCGTCCTTTCCGCCTTGCCGATCGCGGTGTCGGTGGCAGCACCGGCGGCGGTGCTTTCCGCCGGGGCGGCGCTCACCGTCGTCTCCGTCGAGGCGACGAGCAACGGCGCCGTCTGGGTGCTCGAGCGCGCCTCCGACGGCGCCCAGGCGAGCGTGCGCCTGGTCGGACGCGGCATCGCCGGCGTCTCGGTCGCGACCGGCACCGTCGTCGTCGTCACGGCCCTCAGCACGGGCTGGGTGCTGTCGGCGGCGAGCCAGGCGATCGCCTTCATCCCGAACGAGATCGGCGCCGCACTCCTCTACAACGAGAGGATCACGCGATGAGCGTGCCACACATGCGCCGGAGCGGGGCACGCGCCCAGCTCGCCGCCGTCTGCATCGCCTTCGCCTTCGCCAGCGGCGCGGCGAATGCCGGGCGCACCTGCGAGCAGCGCCCGCCCTCGGCCGACACGATTGCCCGCGCGATGACGCTCGCCGAGCACACCGCGGCGCGGCTCGACAAGAGCGGCGGGCGCGTCGTCGTCCTGGCGCGTGCCGGGCAGGACCTGAGCGAGTACGGGCTGCGCTATTCGCATCTCGGCTTCGCCTATCGCGAAAGCGCGGGCAAGCCCTGGCGCGTCGTGCACAAGCTCAACCAGTGCGGCTCGGCACGTGCCTCGCTCTATCGCCAGGGCCTCGGCGAGTTCTTCCTCGACGACCTGTGGCAATACGAGGCGGCCGTCGTCGTCCTCGCCCCTGAAGCGCAGGCGCAGCTGCTGCCCGCGCTCGCCGACAACGCGCGCATCGCCCGCCTCGACACGCCGGCGTACAGCATGGTCGCTTACCCGTGGTCCGAGCGCTACCAGCAATCGAACCAGTGGGCGATCGAGACGCTGGCGATGGCCGAAGACCCGGCCGCCGATACACGGGGCCGTGCCCAGACGTGGCTGCGCCTGAAGGGCTACGAGCCGACGACGCTGCACCTCTCGGCACTCAAGCGCCTCGGGGCACGGATGTTCGCCGCCAACGTCGCTTTCGACGACCACCCCGACGAGAAACGATTCGCCGACCGCATCGACACCGTCACGGTCGACTCGGTGTTCCGCTGGCTCGACCGATCCGGGCTCGGCGGGAAGGTCCAGGTCATCAGGTAGATTCGAACGCCGCGAAGGAGAGCTGCATGGAAACTGGCCTGGACCTAGCCGCCGAGACCGCTGCGCCCTTGCCCGCGGTGGCGGCGCACGCCCACCCGAACCAGTTCGCCCTGCTCGGCCAACGCCGCTTCGCGCCCTTCTTCTGGACGCAGTTCCTCGGCGCCGGCAACGACAACCTGTTCAAGTTCGCCTTCACTGTGCTCGTCACCTACCAGCTCGAGGTGAGCTGGCTGCCGCCGGCGCTCGCCGGGCTGGCGATCGGCGCGTTCTTCATCCTGCCCTTCCTGCTCTTCTCGGCGACGAGCGGCCAGCTTGCCGACAAGCTCGACAAGACGGTGCTGATCCGCTTCGTCAAGTGGCTCGAGATCGCCGTCATGGCGCTGGCAGGCTTCGGCTTCGTCAGCGGCAACGTCGGGGTGCTGCTCTCCTGCGTCTTCCTGATGGGCCTGCACTCGACGCTGTTCGGTCCGGTCAAGTTCGCCTACCTGCCGCAGCACCTTTCCGAGCGCGAGCTGACCGGCGGCAACGGCATGGTCGAGATGGGCACCTTCGTCGCCATCCTGCTCGGCCAGGTCGCGGGCGGTCTGCTCATCGCCATGCCGCGGGTCGGCGCCTCGTATGTGGCCGCTGCCTGCATCGGCCTGGCGATCCTCGGCCGGGCGACGGCGCAATACGTCCCGGCGTCGCCGTCGACCGACCCGGCGCTGCGCATCAACTGGAACCCGGTTAGCGAAACCTGGCGCAACCTCAAGCTCGCGCACGGCAACCTGGTCGTCTTCCGCTCGCTGCTCGGCATCTCGTGGATGTGGTTCTTCGGCGCCGTCTTCCTCGCCGAGTTCCCGTCGTTCGCCAAGGAAGTGCTGCACGGCGACGAGCACGTCGCGTCGCTGCTGCTCGTCGTCTTCTCGGTCGGCATCGGCATCGGCTCGCTGCTCTGCGAGGTGCTGTCGCGGCGCCATGTCGAGATCGGCCTCGTCCCGCTCGGCGCGATCGGTATGAGCGTCTTCTCGATCGACCTCTATTTCGCTTCGCGCGGCCTGGCCCCGTCGAGCGGCTACACGCTTTCCGCCTTCGTCGCCGCGGCACCGCATTGGCACGTCATGGCCGACCTCGCACTGCTCTCGCTCTTCGCCGGCCTCTACAGCGTGCCGATGTACGCGCTGATCCAGTTGCGCTCGCAGCCGAGCCACCGCGCCCGCATCATCGCCGCCAACAACATCCTGAATGCCCTCTTCATGATCGCGAGCTCGATCATCGTCGGCATCCTCCTCAAGCTCGGCCTGACGGTGCCGCAGGTCTTTCTCGTCGTCGGCCTGCTCAACGCCGTCGTCGCGTTCTACATCTTCATGCTGGTTCCCGAATACCTGCTGCGCTTCGTCGCGTTCCTGACCGCGCGCATCGTCTACCGCTTCAAGGTCAAGGGCGACAAGAACATCCCGGCCGAAGGCGCGGCGATCCTCGTCTGCAACCACGTGAGCTTCATCGACCCGGTGTTGCTCATGGCGGCGAGCCCGCGGCCGATCCGTTTCATCATGGATCACGAGATCTTCAAGCTGCCCGTCCTCGGCGCCTTCTTCAGGCTCGCCAAGGCGATTCCGATCGCGCCGCAGAAGGTCGACGCGCACACCTACGAGCAGGCGTTCGCGCGGGCCCGCCAGGTGCTCGACGACGGCGACCTGCTCTGCATCTTTCCCGAGGGCGGCATCACGAAGACGGGCGAGATGGGCCAGTTCAAGGGCGGTGTCATGAAGCTGCTCGAGTCGAACCCGGTGCCCGTCGTCCCGCTCGCCTTGCAGAACCTCTGGGGCTCGTTCTTCTCGCGCGCCGACGGCAAGGCGATGAGCCGGCCGTTCCGGCGCGGCCTGTTCAGCCGCGTCGGCCTCGTCGCCGGCGACCCGGTGGCGCCCCCCGACGTCAGCCCGGCGCGCCTGCGCGAAGACGTCGCCGCGCTGCTCGCGTCGCCGGCCTGACGCAGAGCCGCCTCTTTAGGCGGCGTGCAGCGTCGCCGGCGGCGCTTCCGGCGCTCCGGTGCCGAGCCGCTCGTACTCGGAGATGACCTGGGCGCCGAGGAGCAGCAGCGTCGCCGCGATCTCGAGGCTGAGCAGGACGACGATCGCCGTGGTCAGCGATCCGTAGACGACGGTCACCTGCGACAGCGTCGCGAAATACCAGACGAGCACGTGCCGCGTGATCTCCCACAGCACCGCCGCCGTGACGCCGCCGATGAGCGCCTGACGCAGACGCAGGCGCCCGGCCGGCATGACGAGGTAGACCGAGGTCAGGACAAAGATCTCTCCGGTGAAGCCGAGCAGGTACAGAAGCAGGCCCGAGAGGCCGTGCAGCGACCACTCGCGCCCGAACAGGTCGACGCTCTCCCGGCCGACCGCCTGCAGGCTGCCCGCGACGAGCGTCACGAGCAGCAGGCCGATGCCAAGCGAGAGGATGTAGCAATACGGGATCAGCGCCGAGAAGATGAAGCGGCGCTTGCGCGCCACGACGCGGTGCTCGAAGATCACCGACATCGCGTTCTCGAGTACGGTGAAGGCGAGCGAGCTGAAGAAGATCATCGTACCGAGCAGCAGCCAGCCGACGTCGCCGCGGTGGTCGAGGAAGTTCGCGAGCTCGCGCACGATCGCCGCCGATTGCCCGGGCATCAGCCACTCGAGGTAGCGGCCGAGCGTTCCAAGCAGCTCGCCCTCGTCGATCACGTTCGACAGCGCGATCACCGTGAGAATGAGGAGCGGCACGATCGACAGCAGCGCGTAGTAGGCGACGGCGCCGGCGAGCAGCAGGCCCTGGTTGGCGCGAAAAGCCTTCAGCGTCTGCCACACGAAGCCGCCCGGGTGGCGCAGCACGTACTGCCCCGCCGGGCTGATGAGCCGGGTGCTCAGAAATCTTTGCAGTTTGTTCGGCGGCTTCAATGACCTTGGCGTCGAGATCTCGCGCAGCTTTTCGTCGATGTGAGCCGATTGTCGCGTCGCGATGTCGCCCAAGGCAACGATGCCGCCGATTTCGTCGCCGGGGTCGAGCACGGCGAGGCGGCGCACCTGCGCGCGCCACCCATCGTGGCTCAGTGCGAGAACAGAGCGATCAGGATGACGATCGGCAGCGGCACGCCGAGGAGAAGAAGAAGGATCGAGCGCATCTCAGAGTCCTTTGCATGATCGACGACGAGGATCGGGGCGACGGGTCGGTGCTCAGGCGCGTTCGTCGCGCTGGCGGCCGCCACCGAGCGCGGCCAGGCTGGCGAAGAAGGCGCCGGCGAGGAGGGCGACGAACATCCAGAGCGCGCTGTAGGCCCCGGCCTTGCGTGCCTGGTCGGCCGCCTGCCGCGCGTCGAGCTGGGCGTTGACGAGCGCCTTGCTCGCTTGCGTGAAGGCGTCGGCGACGCGTTTTTCGGCGTCGGCAGGAGTCAGTCCGGTGCGGCGCGCGACGACCTGGCCCAGATAGCGGACGTCTTCGGGGCCCATCGTCCCCGAGCGCAGGTCGTTGGCGAAGATGCGCATCGCTTCGGCGCGCATCTGCGCGTCGTTCGTATCGAGCGCCTGCGGCGCGTCGCTGCGAAACAGGGTGTCGACGTAGTAGGCGGTCGGCGAGAGGTCGCGCAGACCCCGATCGATCGCGACGCCGGTGTTCGGGTCACTTGCCGCGGTGGCCGTGGTCGCCGCCCCGCGCGGCGTGGCTTCGGCGCCGGCCAGCGTCGCGCGCGAAAGCACGCCGCCGATCGCCGAGCCGAGGAACGCGGCGGTGAGGAGGCTCGCGACCGCCCACGCCAGCAGGCCGTGCGCCGTGTCGCGGAACCAGACCTCGTCGCGATGGACGTTGACCCAGCGCACGCGCAGCCGCCCGGTCAGATAGCCGCCGAACGCCGACGCGGCGATCTGCGTGAAGACGAGCCAGGCGAGCGCCGCGGCGCCGGCACCGGCGACGCTGTCGCGCGTCGTCGTCCACGGCGACGCGACCGAAAGACCCAGGCCGACGCCGAGCACGACGAGGATCAGCGACAGCGCTGCCGCGGCCGCGGCTCCGGCGAAGATCGCTCCCCACGACACGCCGGAAACGCGCTCGTCGTGGCCGACGTGGTCGTCGATCTCCGCGGTCGTGAGGCCGCTGGCGGTGATGGTGGTCGTCGACATGGCTCTCCTCGGTTTCGGTTCTGGTTTCGCTGCTCTCGCGGCGCCGGCGCGCCGGCCGTCGATCGACTCGAAGCGTAGGCGCCGGGGCGGCGCGCCGGCAGGGCGCAACGGCGCGGCGCGCTGTCGGCGCGCAGCGCACTTCGCGGTCGGCGGCGTCCGACGCGCCGGCGTCAGACGCCGCGCTGCCGATCCATGCGGAACCGCGTCGCGAAAGCGCCGAAGCGCCCGGCCTCGAGCGCGCCTCGCACCTGCCGCATCAGGTCGATGTAGAAGTGCAGGTTGTGCAGGCTCGCGAGCATCGGCGCGAGCATCTCGCCGCAGCGGTCGAGGTGATGCAGGTAGGCGCGAGAGAAGCGCGCGCAGGCCGGGCAGGCGCAGCTCGCGTCGATCGGCGCTTCGTCCTGCTTGTAGCGGGCGTTCCTGATGCGCAGGTCGCCGAAGCGAGTGAAAAGATGGCCGTTGCGGGCGTTGCGCGTCGGCATGACGCAATCGAACATGTCGACGCCTGCGGCGACTCCGTCGAGCAGGTCCTCCGGCGTGCCGACGCCCATCAGGTAGCGCGGCTTTTCCGCGGGCAGGCGGTGCGGCGTGTGCGCGACGATGCGCTGCATCTCGGCCTTCGGTTCGCCGACGCTGACGCCGCCGACCGCGTTGCCGGGCAGGTCGAGCTCGGCGAGCGCTTCGATCGACTCCTCGCGCAGGGCTTCGTACATGCCGCCCTGGACGATGCCGAAGAGCGCGTTCGGATTCTCGAGCCGGGCGAACTCCTGCTGCGAGCGCTTGGCCCAGCGCAAGCTCATCCGCATCGAGGCGCCGACCTCGGCTTCGCTCGCGGCGCGGCCTTCGACCTGGTACGCCGTGCACTCGTCGAGCTGCATCGCGATGTCGCTGTCGAGGACGGCCTGGATCTGCATGCTCGTCTCGGGCGTGAGCAGCAGCTTGTCGCCGTTGACCGGCGAGGCGAAGGCGACGCCTTCTTCGCTTACCTTCGCGTTGGCGCCGAGCGACCAGACCTGGAAGCCCCCGCTGTCGGTAAGCAGCGGCCGCGGCCAGCCTTCGAAGCGATGCAGGCCGCCGAACGCGCGCAGCACGTCGAGGCCGGGTCGCATCCAGAGATGGAAGGTGTTGCCGAGGATGATCTCGACGCCCATCGCCTCGAGCGCCGAAGGAAGGACGCCCTTGACGCTGCCGTAGGTGCCTACCGGCATGAAGACCGGCGTCTCGACGCTGCCGCGGCGCAGCGTGAGGCGGCCGCGCCGGGCCTGGCCTTCGGTGGCGAGAACGGCGAAAGTCAGCATGCGCGATTGTCGCGGCTCGAGATCGGCGAGCCGCGTCAGCGTGTATCGCGCGCCAGCATGAGCAAGGTCCGGTTGCGGTCTTCGACGATCAGCAGGCGCCCGGCCGCATCGATCGCGAGCCCGGTCGGCGCGCCGAGCGGCCGCACTCCAGCCGCCGCCGTCCAGCCGCCGATCCAGATGCGCGCCGCAGCGCTGGGCTCGCCTGCGGCATCGAGCGGAATCCCGACGACGCGATGACCGCCGGCACGATAGCCGTGCCAGGCGACGACGAGTTGCCCGGCGAACGGATTCTTCGCTGCGGCCGGGACGGCGATCATGTGCAAGGGCGCGGCGTGCGCCGGCCAGAGCATCGCCGGCGCCTCGCTCGCGGCGCAGTCGAAGCGCCCCTCGTAACCGCGTGCCGGCGTGCGCGCGCCGACGCAGTACGGCCAGCCGTAGTCGGCGCCTTCGCGCAGGACGTCGAGCTTTTCCGGCGGCGCCGTCTCGTCGGGATAGTCGATCGAGTTCTCGCCCTGCAGCAGCACGCCGGCGCCGGCGACGAAGGCGAGCGCGACCGAATTGCGCAGGCCGCGCGCGAAGGGCTTGATCGATTGCAGCGTGAAATCGGCGCCGCCCAGCGTCGCCTCGTAGACTGCGGCGCGCGGCTGCACGCCTTCGAGCTCGGGACAGGGCAGCTTTTGCACGCCGGCCTCGTCGCGACAGGCATCGGTCGCCGATCCGACGTTGATGTAGAGCTTGCCGGCGGCGCCGAAGGCGAGCTCCTTGAGCGGATGCGATCCGCTCGCCGGCAGCTTGTCGATCACGGTCTGCCACACGACCGCGGCTCCCGGTGCGCCGACGCGGGTTCGCAGGATTCGGCCCGCTTCTGCCAGGTAGACGCGAGCGTCGGGGCCGAGAACGAGGCCGAGCGGCCGGTCGAGCCGGTCGGCAAGGACCGCGAAGGCGATCGGTTTCGCCGGCCCGCTCGACGCGAGCGTGAACTCGAGCAAGCGGCCTTGCCCCGGCTCCCAGCCCCCCATGTCGACGAGCCAGAAGCGACCGGGCGCAACCTCGAGAACACGGCGCGGGAAGCGCAGGCCCGACGAGGCATCGGCGAGCAATGCGACGCAGTAGCCGGAAGGCGTCTGCAGGTCGATGCGCGGGTAGCCGGCGCAATTGCCGTGCGTCGTGTAGATCGGCGCGGCCGCCGCCGGGGCAAGCGTGATGAGCGCGAAGGCCGTCGTCCAGCCGGCGATCCGGATGCGATGCGANGAGTCGAGTCGGGTCATGGGGCGCACGAGCACGGCCTCAGGTCCGCCGCGCCAGCAGCATCGCATCGCCATAGCTGAAGAACCGGTAGCGCTCGGCGACCGCGTGCCGGTACAGCGTCATCACGTGAGCATGACCGGCGAAGGCGGCGACGAGCATGAGCAACGTGCTCTTCGGCAAGTGGAAGTTGGTGAGCAGCAGATCGACGACGCGAAACTCGAAGCCGGGCGTGATGAAGAGCCCGGTCTCGCCGTCTGCCGGGCGCAGGCGCGCACCGACGCTCGCCAGCGCCGCCGATTCGAGTGCGCGCAGGCTCGTCGTGCCGACGGCGACGACGCGGCCACGGCGCGCGCGCGCGCGCTCGATCGCGGCGATGGCGCCGGCGCCGACTTCATAGCGCTCGCGGTGCATCACGTGGTCGGCGAGGTTCGCGCTGCGCACCGGCTGGAAGGTACCGGCGCCGACATGCAGCGTGACGGCACAGCGCTCGATGCCGCGCGCGTCGAGCGCCGCGAGCAGGGCGGGGTCGAAGTGCAGCGCCGCCGTCGGCGCCGCGACCGCGCCGGGCCGCTCGGCAAAGACGGTCTGGTAGCGGCGCTCGTCCTCGGCCGAGTCGGCGCGGGCGATGTAGGGCGGCAGCGGCACGTGGCCGTGCCGCTCGAGGAGCAGGTACGGATCGTCCGGAAAGCGCAGCTCGAAGAGCGCTGACTCGGGCCCGGCGCGACCGAGGACCTCGGCGTCGAACGCGTCGGCGAAACGGATCGTGCTCCCGGCCTTCGGCGCCTTGCTCGCGCGCACGTGGGCGAGTACGCGCCGCTCCGGCTCGACGCGCTCGACCAGCGCCTCGACCGCGCCGCCGCTCGCCTTCGCACCGAGCAGCCGCGCCTTGATGACGCGCGTGTCGTTGACGACGAGCAGGTCGCCTACGCGCAGAAGGTCGGGCAATTCGCGAAAGCGCCGATCGCGCGTTTCGCTGCCCGTGCCGTCGAGCAGGCGCGAGCCGCTGCGTTCGGCCGCCGGGTGCTGGGCGATCAGCTCGGGCGGCAGCGCGAAATCGAAATCGTCGAGCGTGAACGCGGGCGAGGTTAAAGGCGTCGTCGTCATCGTTGCGGCCGGCGAGCAAAATTCTCCCATGGCCTCCGCACCACCCGCGCCCGCCGCCACCCCGTCGCGCCCCGCGACGTCGGCGGCCGAGAAGGCGCTTGCCAAGCTCGGCCTGCTGCGCGACATCGACCTCGCCTTGCACTTGCCGCTGCGCTACGAAGACGAGACGCGCGTCGTTCCCATCGCCGAGTTGCGCGACGGCCAGACCGGCCAGGTCGAAGGCGTCGTCACCGATTCGCGGATCCAGTTCCGGCCGCGCCGCCAGCTCGTCGCGACCCTGCAGGACGCGAGCGGCGACGTCGTGCTGCGCTTTCTCCACTTCTACCCGTCGCAGCAGAAGACCTTCGCGAAGGGCCGCCGCATCCGCGCCCGCGGCGAAGCGCGCGGCGGCTTCTTCGGGCTCGAGATGGTCCATCCGAGCTTCAAGGCCGTCGGCGCCGACACGCCGTTGCCGACGTCGCTCACTCCCGTCTACCCGAGCACGGTGCAGCTCTCGCAGGCGGTGCTGCGCAAGGCCGTCGCGGCGGGTCGGGCACGCGCCGACCTCGACGAGATCGTTCCCGCGGCCCTCATGCCGCCGCATCTTCCGACCTTGCGCGACGCGCTGGCGCGTCTGCACGAACCGGCACCCGGGCTCGAAGCGGCCGCGCTCGAGGATCGATCGCACCCCGCGTGGGGGCGCCTCAAGTTCGACGAGCTGCTCGCCCAGCAACTCTCGCAACTGCAGGCCAAGCGCGAGCGCGAGGCGCAGCGCGCCCCCGTCTTCGCGGCGAAGCCTGGCGGCCTGCGCGACGCGCTGCTCGCCCGATTGCTGTTTCGCCTGACTCCGGCGCAGCGCCGCGTCGCCGAGGAGATCGCGCGCGACCTGGCGCGGCCCGTCCCCATGCATCGCCTGCTCCAGGGCGACGTCGGCTCGGGCAAGACAGTCGTCGCCACGCTCGCCGCGGCCATCGCCATCGATGCCGGTTGGCAATGCGCGCTGATGGCGCCGACCGAGATCCTCGCCGCGCAGCATCTGAAGAAGCTCGTCGGCTGGCTCGCGCCGCTCGGCGTCACCGTCGCCTGGCTGACCGGCAGCCGCAAAGGCAAGGCGCGCGCGACGATGCTGGCCCAGGTGGCTTCGGGCGAAGCCGCGCTCGTCGTCGGCACGCACGCCGTGATCGAAGAGCAGGTGCGCTTCGCCCGCCTCGGCCTGGCGATCGTCGACGAGCAGCACCGCTTCGGCGTGACGCAGCGCCTGGCGCTGCGCGCCAAGCTCGCCGAAAGCAATTCAGCCGACGAAGCGCTCGAACCGCACATGCTCATGATGAGCGCCACACCTATTCCTCGCACGCTGGCGATGACGCTCTTCGCCGACCTCGACGTGAGCACGATCGACGCGCTCCCGCCGGGTCGCACGCCGGTCGAGACGAGGCTGTTCTCGGATGCGAAGCGAGACCAGGTCATCGCCGGGATCCGCGACGAAGTTGCCCGCGGCCGCCAGGTCTACTGGGTCTGCCCGCTCGTCGAAGCGTCGGCGGTGCTCGACCTGCAGAACGCGACCGCGACGCACGCGCAACTGTGCGAAGCGCTTCCCGGGCATGTGGTCGGCCTCCTGCACGGCCGCATGCGCGCGGCGGAAAAGACGTCCGTCATGTCGCTCTTCGCGAGCGGGCAGATCGCCGTGCTCGTCGCGACGACGGTGATCGAGGTCGGCGTCGACGTGGCGAACGCGTCGCTCATGGTCGTCGAGCACGCCGAGCGCTTCGGCCTGTCGCAGCTGCATCAGCTGCGCGGGCGGGTCGGGCGCGGCGCCACGGCGAGCGTCTGCGTCCTGCTCTACACGGCGCCGCTTTCCGACGCGGCGAAGGCGCGCCTCAAGGCGCTGCTCGAAACCGGCGACGGCTTCGACATCTCGCGTCGCGATCTCGAGATCCGCGGCCCCGGCGAGATGCTCGGTGCGCGCCAGTCCGGGGCGGCGCTGCTGCGCTTCGCGAATCCGATCGAAGACGAGGCGCTGCTGCTCGAAGCGCGACGCGTCGCCGAACGGCTGCTCGATTCGGCGCCCGACGTGGCGGAACGACACGTCGAGCGCTGGCTCGGCGGTCGCTCGCACTACCTCAACGCCTGATCGGCGCATCCCGAGGGCGTTCTCGCACCGGAATTGTGTTGGTCCGGCGCATCGAAAGCGTGCGGAACAGCGCAGTCGGTCGCCGAGTGGCGACGTACGGATTCAAGTCCCGCCTGAAACGGCCGCTATCAAACCACACTGGCACTCGACCGCCTGGTGGCATCGATGACGCATGCTCCTATGTCGGCTGCGCCATTTGCGGATTCATGCCACGTGGAAGAGGAATGATGGAGCAGGTTCGGATCGGACCCGGCGGGAGAGCTCGTGCGCTGCGGCGGCGGGCGCCACGTCTTTCCGGACTGGCGCTGGCCCTGCTGTTCGCGTTCGGCGGCAGCGCGTCGGCCAACCCCACCGGGGGCACCGTCGTGTCGGGGCAGGCGAGCATCGCCAGCTCGGGCAAGACGCTCTCGATCACGAACACGCCCGGCACGATCATCAACTGGCGGGGCTTCTCGATTGCACCCGACGAGCTGACCCGATTCATCCAGCAAAGCACGAGCAGCGCCGTCCTCAATCGCGTCATCGGGCAGGACCCGTCCAGCCTGCTCGGACGCTTGCAGTCGAACGGCCGCGTCTTTCTCATCAACCCGAACGGCATCGTTTTCGGGAGCGGGGCGCGGATCGACGTCGGCGGCCTCGTCGCCTCGACCCTCGACCTCGGCGATGCCGACTTTCTGGCCGGGCGACTGCGCTTCTCCGGGCCGGCTTCGGCCGGGCCGCTCAGGCAGCTCGGCAGCATCAACACGGTGTCGGGCGGGCAAGTCGTCCTGGTTGCGCCGAACGTCGAGAACTCCGGTGTCATCACGTCTCCGCAGGGCGAAATCCTGCTCGCTGCAGGGCAGAGCGTGCAACTCGCCGACACCGCCAACCCGGCCTTGCGCGTGACCGTCACGGCGCCCGCCGGCGAAGCGCTCAACGTCGGCCGATTGATCGCGCAGGGCGGCCGCATCGGCATCCAGGCAGGCCTGATCGGGCAGGGCGGCATGATCGACGCCGACAGCGCGCAAGTTGGCCCCGCCGGCCAGATCTACCTGAAGGCCAGCCGCGGCATCACCCTGGGCCAGACGAGCCTGATCAGCGCCAACGGTGGCAGCGGCGGGAGCGTCACGGTCGATGCCGGCGCCGGCGGCCTGACGGCATCGGGCCGCGTCGAGGCGACCGGCAGCAGCGCGAACGGCGGAGCCATCCGCCTGCTCGGAGCGGCCGTCCGGGTGCCCGACGCCGCCGTCGATGCCTCCGGAGCGCGGGGCGGCGGCGAGATCCTTGTCGGCGGCGACTACCAGGGCGGCAACCCGGCGATCAGCAACGCACAGAGCAGCGACATCGGTGCGTCGTCGACGCTGCGCGCCGACGCCCGCGGCAGCGGCAGCGGCAGCGGCGGCGGAGGCAAGGTCATCGTCTGGTCGGACCAGGCAACGAGTTTCGCCGGGTCGATCTCGGCGCGCGGCGGGGCGCAGGGCGGCGACAGCGGCCTCGTCGAGGTCTCCGGCAAGCAGAGCCTTGCCTTCACCGGCAGCGTCGACACCCGCGCCGCGCAGGGCACGGCCGGGACGCTGCTGCTGGATCCGACGGACATCACGATCAGCAATGCCGCGAGCACGGGCACGATGACGTTCGGCGGCGGCTGCGGGGCAACCACGTACTGCGACACGACGACGACGCCGTCGAATCTCAACGTCACCGCGCTGACGACCGAGCTCGGCCT
>JGI24140J50213_10000237_pt1 | contig 26223 bp, 27 predicted proteins | sample BarGraIncu00222A_FD_50213 | JGI IMG/M metagenome (IMG submission 50213)
GCACCCAGGTTGATCGTCTGCACCACGGCACCGCTCGGCGCCAGGATCTCCACCTTGACCGCGTCGGCCGGCGTCGCGATCTGGAAGCCTCCCTGGCCGGTGCCCGTCGTCGGGTCGATCGTGAGCTTGTTGCCGGGAACGATGACGCTGTGGCCGACCAGCGAGGCGCCCTGCAGCGCCTGCATCTGCGTGAATTGCGAGGACAGCGCCTGCACGCTGGTGTTCAGCGTGCCGATGCCCGTCACCGTATTGATCTGCGCCATCTGGCTCGTCACCTGGGCGTTGTCCATCGGGTTGAGCGGATCCTGGTTCTGCATCTGGGCGACCAGGAGCTTGAGAAAGGTGTCGGCAGTGACGGCCGAGCTCGACGCGCTCGATGCCGCCGGCGTCGATGACACGGTCACGTCGGGGGTGGAACTGGCTGCACTGACGCTCATGGGGTGTTGTCCTTCAGGTTCAGCTTCCCAGCTGGATCGTCTTGAGCAGCAGCGTCTTGGCCGTGTTCATGACCTCGAGGTTGTTCTGGTACGAGCGCGAGGCCGAGATCATGTTGACCATCTCCTCGACCGCGTTGACGTTGCTGTAGGTCACGTAGCCGTCCGCGTCGGCGCTCGGGTGCTTCGGGTCGTGGACGCGCCGGCCCGGCGTCTGGTCTTCGCTGATCGTGCTGACGCGGACGCCGGCCGCGCTCGGGTCGTCGGCGTTCTCGCCCATCAGCTGCGTTTGGAAAGTGACCTGACGCGCCTTGTAGGCCTGGCCGTCGGGGCCGGCGACGGTGTCGGCGTTGGCCAGGTTGGAGGCGACGACGTTGAGGCGCTGGCTTTGCGCGCTCGCCGCGCTGCCCGAGACGTTGAAGATCGACAGCATGCTCATCGCGACTCTCCTGAAGACTGCTCAGGCCTATTGCCCGGTGATCGCCGACATCGTTGTCTTGACGCTGGCGCTGATGAAGCGCAGCGTCGCCTCGTACTTGACGGCGTTGTCGGCGAAGCTGGCGCGCTCGCGGTCCATGTCGACGGTGTTGCGGTCGAGGTTGGTCTGGCTCGGCGTCGCGTAGAGCAGGTCGCTCCCGGTCAGGCCGCCGTTCAAGTGCGGGCTGGCGCTGCCGATATGTCCGGCATGGGTCGTCGAGACCGACTGCGCCGCGGGCAGGCTCGCCGTCGCAGCCTGCAGCGTCTTCGCGAAATCCATGTCGCGGGCGACGTAGCCTGGCGTGTCGGCGTTGGCGATATTGCTGGCGATGAGGCGCTGTCGCTCCGAGCGCAGGACCAGCGCCTGCGCCTGGAAATCGAGCGCGTTCGCATCGGACGACAAACGGTTGAGCATCGGTGCCTCGCATCCCGCCGCGGCAGCAGGCCGAACGCCCGCCCTGCGGCGATGTGAGGGCATTGTCTTGAGCGGCCGCTTGGACATAAGCGCGAATAGCGCGCGCTTTGCCGCCCATATCGACGCCTCGGCGCACCCGAGCGCGCCCTAGAGTGGCGACATGTTGGTCATCGTCCTTTTCGGCTCGCTCGCGCGCGCCACGCCGCGCGCCCTGGCCTGGGCGCTCGCCGGGGCGATCATGTTCGTGCTCCTGCTGCTCGGCTGCGCCATGCCGGCCGGCGCCGAAGAGGCGAGCGCCGGGCTCGAGCCGGCCCTGCTCGAGAGCGTCCGCACGCTGGCCCTCGACAAGGCCGTTGCGCCCGGGGCGCCGCGCGTCGAGGTCGTGCTCGGCCAGCTCGACCCGCGCCTGCGCCTGGCACCGTGCGCCCGCATCGAGCCCTATCTTCCAGCCGGGGTTCGCCTGTGGGGCAAGGCACGTATCGGCCTGCGCTGCACCCAGGGACCGACGCACTGGAACGTCTATCTGCCGATCACCGTCAAGGTGTACGGGCGCGCCCTCGTCGTCCCGGCCGGAGCCGTTGCGGGAAGTGTCGTTGCGAGCGCGGATCTCGCCGAGGCCGAGGTCGACCTCGCCGAAGAATCGAGCGCCGCCATCGTCGAGCCGAAGCTTGCCGTCGGCCGCGTCCTGGCGCAGGCCATGAAGCCCGGACAGACGCTGCGCCAGGGCCATCTCAAGGCGCGCCAGTGGTTTGCCGCCGGCGAGACCGTCAAGGTCGTCGCCGCCGGCGACGGCTTCGTCCTCGAGAGCGAGGCGCAGGCGATCAGCAACGGCATCGAAGGCCAGCTGGCGCGCGTGCGCACCGAGAGCGGCCGCGTCCTCACCGGCGTCCCTTCGGCCGAGCGGCGCCTCGAGGTGACCCTGTGACGGCCACCGGCGCGGCGCCGGGGACCCTGGCAAAAAGCCCTAAAGTCGCGCCGTCCGACGCCGATAGTCCGTCCATGTCGATGGGCGCGCACCGTTCCGTCGCCGATGGAGATTCACATGAAGATCGGTAACCCCGCGGACAAGCCCGTCGCCCTTCCGGTGGCCGGCACGCATGCCGCGGCAGCCGAAGCCGCCAAGTCAGCTGCCGCCGCCCCGGCCGCCGCAAGCGCTTCCGGCGGCAGCGACGCCAGCGCGAAAGTCGAGCTCTCGAGCACCGCTTCGACGCTGCTCTCGGGCGGCACGGCAGGCGAATTCGATGCCGAGAAAGTCGCCCGCGTCAGCCAGGCGATCGCCGGCGGGACGTTCAAGGTCAACCCGGAGGCGATCGCGGACAAGCTGATCGCCAACGCGCAGGAGTTGCTCACCAAGGTGAAGGGCTGATGGCCGGCGCGAACGGGCCGCTCGTGCCCGCTCCGACTGCCGCTCTCGAAGACCGGCTCTCCGCCGTCGAGTCGCGCCTCGCCGCCCTCGGCAACGCCTTGCGCTCACGCGACGCCGCCGGTATCGACCTGCATGCCTCCGAGCTGCACCGCGCTCTCGCCAGCGCCGTCAGCCATTTCTCCGACGCCGCCAAGACCGGTCCCCTGCCGCCGGCCTTGCGCGCCCGGCTCGCTCAGGCCAGCGGCCAGGTCGCCGCGCAGCGCGAGTCGCTGGCCCGCGCCACCGCGGCGCTCGACCGGGCGATCGACGTGCTGCTGCCTCGCGAAGGCGCGGCCCTCTATTCGATCTACGGCGCGGCCGACCGGGGCATGTACAAGAGCGGCGTGATCCGCGCCTGACGCGCGGCACTCCGCGCCCTGCAGCGCAGTCCCGTCCCGGCTCGCCGCTACGGTGAGGCGCAGTCCGACATCGGCTGCGAGACGACCCAGCTCTCGGCAGCGGCGCGGTCGGCGACGCGCGTCGGCGTCGAGGCGCCGGCGTCGAACAGGACGCGCCAGTTGGCGTCGCCCGGATCGCGCACCCACACCGTCTGGTACAGGCCGACGCTGAACGCCGGCGCGCCGTCGCGCGTCGTCTGCAGGATGAACGGCCCACGCGACAGGGCGATCGCCGGATCGCCGCCGATGTGGACGATGCCGGGCCGCCACCGCAGCACCAGGGTCTTGCCCTGGACGATCTCGGCCCAGTTCTGCACGACCGTCTCGCGGCCGCGATCGGCCTCGGCGCCGCCGGCGTTGAACACCGTGCCGGCGTGCAGGAACGAAGCAAAGGCGCGCGCGTCGTGCGTCTCGACGCTTTGCGCGAAGGCGCGCTCGCGGCGCCAGACCGCGCACTCGTCGGGGCTCGCCGGGACGCGCCGCGCCGCCAGCGGCAACGCCGTCGCATCGCCGGCGGGCGTGTCGGCGGCCGATGCCGGCATCGTGAACGCCGTTGTCGCGACGAGCGCCGACGCCACGATGTGCCGACGCTTCATGGTGCCCCCGTTTCGCCCAAGGGCCGGTCGACGTGGCCCGTGGCAAGTTCCTTGACCATGCGCACGCTCGCCTCACGGCCGCCGTAGTAGCCGGGAAGGAGCTGCGTCTGCGCGTAACCCATGCGCAGGTAGAAGGCGCGGGCCGCGACGTTGCTGAAGCGTGCCTCGAGCGTCACCCGGGCGATGCCGGCGACGCGCGCCGAAGCTTCGAGCCAATCGACGAGCCGGCGTCCGACGCCGTGCCGCATGTGCCCGGGCCGCACCGCGAGGAGCAGAAGATGCGCTTCGTCCTCGCCGTATTTCATGATCCCGAAACCGGCACGGTCGGCCTCGCGAAGCGCGACCACGGCATTGGTATCGGGATGGCGAAGGCTGCGCAGCACGCGCTCCTTGGTCCAGCTCCAGCCCAGCCCCGGCTCGATGAGATCGCGCGACATCTCGGCGATGGCGAGCGCATCCGATCGGGTCGCGAAGCGGATCGGGATCGTCGTCGAGTCGGGTGTCATGACCTGGCGTGCGTCAGCGATGACCTGGGCATGCGTCTGCGCCGCACAGCCTACCATCGCTGCCGAGCAAGCTCCGAACCCGTCCCCGTGCCCCGGCTCATCGCCCATCTCGACATGGACGCCTTCTACGCGTCGGTCGAACTGCTGCGCTATCCGGAGCTGCGCGGCCGGCCGGTCGTGATCGGCGGGGGCAGCGACAGCCAGCCGCGCCGGCGGCCCGACGGCACGCGCAGCTTCTTCGCCCTGCGCGACTACGTCGGCCGCGGCGTCGTCACGACGAGCACCTACGAGGCGAGGAAGCTCGGCGTCTTCTCGGCGATGGGGATGATGAAGTCGGCCGTGCTTGCGCCCGACGCGGTGCTGCTGCCGGTCGATTTCGACGAGTACCGCAAGTACTCGCGCCTCTTCAAGGCCGCGGTGCGCAGCGTCGCACCGGTCGTCGAGGACCGCGGTATCGACGAAATCTACGTCGACCTGAGCGAGGTCGCGGATGCGCACGAGGACGGCGGCCGCAGGGTCGGCCTGGCGCTGAAGGCCGCCGTGCGCGAAGCGACGAGCGGCCTCGGCTGCTCCATCGGCATCACGCCGAACAAGCTGCTGTCGAAGATCGCATCCGAGCTCGACAAGCCCGACGGCCTGACCCTGCTCGCAGAGACCGACATCCCGGCGCGGATCTGGCCGCTTGCGGCGCGCAAGGTCAACGGCATCGGTCCGAAGGCGGCGGCCAAGCTCGCCGGGCTCGGCATCCACACGATCGGCGACGTCGCCGCCGCCGATCCGGCGATGCTGGTCGCGCAGTTCGGCAAGAGCTTCGGCGCCTGGCTGCACGAGGCTTCGCACGGGCGCGACGAGCGGCCAGTCGTCACCTCGAGCGAACCGCAGTCGATCAGCCGCGAGACCACGTTCGATCGCGACCTGCACGCCGTGCGCGACCGCGCCGAGCTGGGCGCAATCTTCACCGAGCTGTGCACGCAACTGGCCGGCGACCTGGCGCGCAAGGGCTACGCCGCGAAGACGATCGGCATCAAGCTGCGCTTCGACGACTTCAGAACAGCGACCCGCGACCTGACGCTGCCCGCGCACACGCTCGACGGACGCGAGATCCGCCGCGCCGCCGGCCAATGCCTGAAGCGCGTCGACCTGGCGCGGCGCCTGCGCCTGCTCGGCGTGCGCGCCTCGGCGCTGGAAAGGCTCAGCGATCTCGTCGCCGGCGTCGCCACAGTGCCGCCGCGCCGCAAGAGCGAAGGGACGCGAGCTCCATCCGCGAGGGGCGATGATCTGCCACTCTTCGATACGGCGCCTCTCCCTCTCCCGTCTCGGGAGAGGGAGAAGCCGCTGTCGTAGGATCGATGCCATGGCCGCGCCGAACGCCCCCGTCATCACGAACATCGAAGACCTGCGCGAGCTCGCCAAGCGCAGGGTGCCGCGCATGTTCTACGAGTACGCCGATTCCGGCTCGTGGACGGAGAGCACCTATCGCGCCAACGAGAGCGACCTGCAGCAGATCAAGCTGCGCCAGCGCGTCGCGGTGAACATCGAGAAGCGCAGCGTGCGCACGACGATGATCGGGCAGGACGTCGCCATGCCGGTGGCGTTGGCGCCGGTCGGCCTGCTCGGCATGCAGCACGCCGACGGCGAGATCCTCGCCGCGCGCGCCGCCGCAGCCTTCGGCGTTCCGTTCACGCTCTCGACGATGAGCATCTGCTCGATCGAGGACGTCGCCGCGGCCACCGGGGCACCGTTCTGGTTCCAGCTCTACGTGATGCGCGACCGCGAGTTCATCGGCCGCCTCATCGACCGGACGAAAGCGGCACGCTGCAGCGCCCTCGTGTTGACGCTCGATCTGCAGGTGCTCGGGCAACGCCACAAGGACATCAAGAACGGCTTGTCGACGCCACCCAAGCCGACGCTGGCGAACCTGCTCAACATGATGACCAAGCCGCGCTGGGGCCTCGGCATGCTCGGCACGAAGCGGCGCGGATTCGGCAACATCGTCGGCCACGTCAAGGGCGTCGAGAACATGGCTTCGCTCGCCGCCTGGACGCAGCAGCAGTTCGATCCGACGCTGAGCTGGGCCGACATCGAGTGGATCAAGAAGCGCTGGGGCGGCAAGCTCGTCTTGAAGGGCATCCTCGACGTCGAGGACGCCAAGCTCGCCGTCGCCAGCGGCGCCGACGCGCTCGTCGTCTCCAACCACGGCGGACGCCAGCTCGACGGCGCCCCTTCGGCCATCTCGGCGCTGCCGGCGATCGCCGACGCCGTCGGATCGCAGATCGAGGTCTGGATGGACGGCGGCATCCGCTCCGGGCAGGACGTGCTCAAGGCCTGGGCGCTCGGCGCGCGCGGTACCATGATCGGCCGCGCGTTTGTCTACGGGCTCGGCGCAATGGGCGAGCCGGGCGTGACGCGCTGCCTCGAAGTCCTCGCCAACGAGCTCTCCCTGACGATGGGGTTCTGCGGCCACACCGACATCCACCGCGTCGACCGCGCGATTCTTCTTCCGGGAACGTACTGACAGACGAACCGGACGACCTGCATCGGACGAACAAGGCGTCGCGCGCGATGACCCTCGAGCAGTTCCACGACCTGAAGCTGTGGCATCAGCGGCACGTGCGCGAGCAGCCCTTCGAAAAACACGTCTGGGACATGGTGCTGACGTTCTGGCTGGCCGGCTGGGTCGGCGGGCCGGCCGCGTTTCTCATCCACGCCCAGTGGGCCCTGCTGGTCTGCGGTGCCCTCCTCTTTCTCCCCGGCTGCTACGTCGCCGTGCGCCGTTGGCTGCACCGGGCGCGCATCGTTCGCTGTGACTGGATTCGCGCCCTGCGCTGATCGCGGATCGCGCGCCCTTCGCGGCGCTAGAGATCGCGACCTTCGAAGGTATTGCAGCGATCGACGCTGCCGCCCTCGAGGCCGCGCTTGAACCAGTTGACGCGCTGCGCGCTCGTGCCGTGCGTGAAGGTCTCGGGAACGACCGTGCCGCGCGACTTGCGTTGCAGCGTGTCGTCGCCGATCTGCGCCGCCGCGTTGAGCGCCGTCTCGACGTCGCCGGGTTCGAGGCGCCAGCCCTGCTCCTGCTGCGAGCGCTTGGCCCAGACGCCGGCGAAGCAATCCGCCTGCAGCTCGACGCGAACGCTCAGCGCATTCGCCTGGGCTTCGCCGCCGCGGCCGCGCAGGGCGTCGACGCGCTGCATGATGCCGAGCTGGTTCTGCACGTGGTGCCCGACTTCGTGGGCGACGACGTAGGCTTGGGCGAACTGGCCGGGAGCGCCGAGCTTCCTGCTGAGCAGATCGTAGAAATGCAGGTCGATGTAGACCTTCTGGTCGTTCGGACAATAGAACGGGCCCATCGCCGCGTCGCCCTGGCCGCAGGCCGTCGGCCACTGCTCGCTGAAGAGCACGAGCTTGGGCGGCCGGTAGGTCCTGCCCGACTCGCGAAAGACGTCGGTCCAGACGACTTCGGTGCTGTGCAGCACCTTCGAGACGAAGCGCGCCTGCGCGTCGCCGGGAGGCGGTGCCGGCGCGGGGCCTTGCTGCTGCACGACCTGGCCGCCGCCACTGCCGCCACCGCTCATGAGGCCGAGGATCTGCAGCGGGTTGACGCCGAAGATCCAGCCGGCGACGAGGGCGACGACGACGCTGCCGAGACCGATGCCCCGACCGCCGATGCCGAAGCCGCCGCCGCCGCTCATGCCACGGACGTCCTCGACATTGCTGCTCTCTTCCTCGCCGTCCATCCGCATCGCTGTCTCCCGGCGTCAAGCGACACCTATGGTAGCCCTCGCTCGGTGCGGCGATCTCTAGTCCACTGACGAGGTCGGCCGATGCCCTGTCGCGTCGCCGGCCGACACCGCCGACGCATCGGGTATCCGGTGTCGCTCCTGCGTCTCCCCCGAAAGAACGAAAACGCGAATCCGTACCCGATCCGTCACCGCGCGCTTTCTAGCCTCGTCATGGACGGCTGACGACTCGACCGTTGCCGACATCCGGGGAGAACAGCATGGCACATGGATCAATTTCGACGCGCATTCAGGCGCAATGGCTTTCCTTCGCGGCCGTCGTGGCGCTCGCGGCCTGCGGCGGCGGCGGCAGCGACAGCGGCACGCCGGTGGGGATCGGCCCGCCCGCTCCCGCTCCTGCTCCTTCGCCCGCTCCCGCGCCCGTCCCTGCACCGGCGCCCGCACCGGCGCCAGCCGCCTCGGGTGTCGGCGCAGCGGGCGGGACCGTGACCGGCCCGTACAACGCGCAGCTCGTCGTGCCCGCGGGCGCGCTGTCGACCACCGTCGACCTGCAGGTCTTGCGCGACGGCAGCGGCGCGCCCGCCCTGCCCGCCACCGGCATCGACACCGCCGGCGCACCATACGCGCTGACGCCGCACGGCACCGCGTTCACCGTCGCCGCGACGGTGCGCATTCCCTTCGACACGACGCGCATTCCGACCGACGCCGACCCGGTGCTCTACAAGGCCGAGCCGGGCGGCGCCTTCGCGCCGATCGCGACCAGCATCGACAACGGCATGCTCGTCGCCGACGTCTCCGGACTATCGTGGGTGATCCCGGGCTACGCGTCGACGCGGCCACGCGCGGTCTACGCGCTGACCGGCGACAGCAGCGGGATGCACGTTTCCAGCTTCAAGATCACGCGCACAAGCGGCGGGTTGTCGGCGGCGACCAGCAGCGCACCGACCGGCGATGGCCCGATATCCGTGACGGTGCATCCCTCACGCCGCTTTGCCTACGTGACCAACGCCGGCAGCAATACCGTCAGTGGAGTCGCGCCGAACAGCGTCGCCGTCTATCGGCTCGATGTCGTCACCGGAGAGATTTCGGGGCCGATCGACAGCAAGCCGGCGAACGGCCATCCGATCGCCGCGGTGGTGCACCCCACCGGCCAGTTCGTCTACGTCGTCAACGAGGTGCGGTTCGGAGCACCGGTCGGCAACGTCTCGGTCTTCTCCATCGATGCCACGACCGGCGCCTTGTCCGCGCCGGTGACCACGGCGGATTCCGCAGGTGCGCCGGCCACCGCGATCGCCTTTTCTCCGACGGGCGAGTTCGCCTACGTCACGTATCTGCACGCGGTGTCGACGCCGCCCGGCAACAACTACTGGGACACCGTCAAGGCCTACTCCGTCGACCACTCGACCGGCGCGCTCGTCGGGCCGATCGCCAGCGCGCCGACCGGCGACAACCCGTGGGCAATCGTCGTCACGCCGGGCGGACACTACGCCTACGTCGCCAGCCTGAGCAACCAGGGCAGCGTCGCAGAGCTGAGCAGCTATTCCCTCGATGCGCAGTCGGGCACGGTGACGTTTCGCAACAGCACGAGCGTGCAGTCGCAGCCGGCGTCGCTGGCCATGGACCCCGAGGGACGTTTCCTCTACGTCGGCAAGCAGCAACCGTTTTCCAACCAGAATCTTCTCGTGTACGGCATCAATGCCAACAATGGCGGGCTGAGTTTCGCGACGGGGGTGCTGCTCGGCGGCGGTAGCGAAGTCGGGCCCATTGCCGTCGTCGCCGAGCCGCAGGGCCAGTTCGTCTATGCGATGGATTCCACGAACGGTGCGATCGTGGCCTATGCCGTCGACGCCAGCAGCGGACAACTGACTTCCGCCGGCTCGGCCTTGACCGGCGCCTTGGCGGGCGGGGCGACCGGCGGCGTGGGCGATCCGTTCTTCTTCGCGGCCAGCGGCACCAGCCCGGTGTGGCAGGACGGGTGCACGATCATGACCAGCACCGGCTTCGTCTTCGAGGGTTGCCCCATGTTCGGGAGCTTTGGCGGTGGAGGCGGGGGTGGGGGCGGAACGCCGCCTCCGCCAGCGGCCACGCATCGCCTCGACGTGACGATCGGCACCTGGGGCGGGAGCATCGTCAGCTCGCCAGCGGGCATCGACTACAGCCTCGACGACCTTTCTCGCAACAAGGCGGCCGCGGCGTTCAGCACCGGCTCGGGAGTGGAGCTCTGCGCATCTCCGCCGCCCGAGACGGGACAGGCCTACGACATCTCGTGGACCGGCACCGGCGGATGCGGCGGCACGGGGATGTGCACGGGCGTGACGCTGACCATGGACGAGGCGTGCCGCCTCGAGTGGACCCCCAGGAGCCCATGACGCCAGCCGCGCGGGCGGCAGCGTTCGCGGGTCGCAACGCCCGATCGCTCATGTCTTCGGCAGCGTCACTCCCTGCTGGCCCTGGTACTTGCCGCCGCGGTCCTTGTAGCTGGTCTCGCAGACCTCGTCGCTCTCGAAGAAGATGACCTGCGCGCAGCCCTCGCCGGCGTAGATCCTGGCCGGCAGGGGCGTCGTGTTGCTGAACTCGAGGGTGACGTAGCCTTCCCACTCCGGCTCGAGCGGCGTCACGTTGACGATGATCCCGCAGCGCGCGTACGTGCTCTTGCCGAGGCAGATCGTCAGCACGTTCCTCGGGATCCGGAAGTACTCGACGGTACGCGCCAGGGCGAAGCTGTTCGGCGGAATGACGCAGACGTCGGCGGCGATGTCGACGAAGCTCTTCTCGTCGAAGTTCTTCGGGTCGACGACGGTCGAGTAGATGTTCGTGAAGACCTTGAATTCAGGGGCGCAGCGGATGTCGTAGCCGTAGCTCGAGGTGCCGTAGCTGACGAGGCGGCGGCCGTCCGCGGCCTGGCGCACCTGGTTCGCCTCGAAGGGCTCGATCATCCCCGTCTCGCGCGCCATGCGGCGGATCCACTTGTCGCTCTTGATGCTCATCGCAGCCCGTCGCAAAAGGTGCGCGGATTGTAGGGAGGGCGGGCACCTGCCTTCCGGCCCGACCGTGCGGTCGGGGAACGGAACCCCCACGCTTGCGGCTTTCGCCGCGGCGCTGCCCCCCCGAGGGGGCGCGGCCGGGCTTGGGAGCGGCCCGGCGCCCGGCCGTGCGGTCGCTCACGCCGGCGGTCGGCTGGGGGGCGCACGACGCTCGCAACTTGTCCTAACATGACGCCACCTCCGCTTCGAGGCCCATGATGCGCAACGCCACCGAGCTCCTCGCCCAGTACGCGGAGTACCACCGCGATGAGCGCAACATCGGCAGCCATTTCGTCGGCGTACCGATGATCGTCTTCGGCGTCGGCGTCCTCCTCGCCCGGCCCGTCCTTCCCGCATTCGGCCTCTCGCTGACGCCGGCATGGATCGCCTTCGCGCTCGCCGCCGCCTGGTACCTGACGCGCGGCAGCGTCGTACTCGGCGCGACCGTGAGCCTCGCCGTCGCCGTCCTCGTCAAGCTCGGGCAGCAGGTCGCCGCCGGCAGCGTCCCGGCCTGGCTCGCCTGGGGCGCGGGGTTCTTCGCGGTCGGCTGGCTGATCCAGTTCGTCGGCCACTGGTACGAGGGGCGCAAGCCCGCGTTCGCCGACGACGCGATCGGCCTGCTCGTCGGGCCGATGTTCGTCACCGCCGAGGCGATGTTCATGCTCGGCTGGAACAAAGCGCTGCTCGCCGAGATCGAGCGTCGCGCCGGGCCGACGGTGCTGCGCGACCTGGCAAAGATCGCCTGACCGGGCGGCCTCCTCAGGCGCTGCCGTCGCGCTCCGCGAAGGGCGCGACGCGCACGAAGCGCCGCTCGTTGCGCAGCATGAAGTCGCTCACCGCGGCGACGTCGCCGAGGTCGAAGAGCGGCAGACCGGTCGGCTCGGGCAGTCTCGTGGCGCTGTCGGTGCAGATGGCGACGACGTAGGGATCGGCGGCGTAGAGGGCGGGCTTGCCGGTCGCGGCGCGCCAGACCTCGATCTTAGGCAACGGCGCATGCTTGAACCCTTCCACCAGGACCCAGTCGCATGGATCGAGCTCGGCGATAAGCTGGTCGACGGTCGGCTCGGCGAGCGCTTCGTATTCGCGCATCTTGGCGAGGCGCCGGTTCGACGCGATCACGACCTCGAACGCGCCCGCCTGGCGATGCCGCCACGAGTCCTTGCCGGGCTGGTCGATGTCGAACTCGTGGTGCGCGTGCTTGACGATCGAGACGCGCTGGCCGGCCGCGCGCAGGCGGGCGATCAGCTGCTCGATCAAGGTCGTCTTGCCCGAGCCCGAATAGCCGCAGAAGGCGACGACTTTCATCATGAAGCGAGAACGTGCGCCGAGTGCACGACGACGAAGCGAAAGGTGCAAGTGTAGGGGCGGCGATGATCGCGGCCACCGGCCTCTCGCTCGAACCCGCCTATGCTCCAGCCTTCGAAAGTCATGGCCTCTTGAGCCTCGTGAATTCGTTCGCCGAGAGTCTTCGCACCGCCCAGCACCTGCTGCTCGACGCCGACCCGGCGTTGTGGCGCACGGTGCGTCTGTCGCTCGCCGTCAGCGGATCGGCCTGCCTGATCGCGGCGGGCTTCGGCCTGGCGGCGGGAGCGTGGCTCGCCGTGACGCGGCTGCCGGGCCGGCGCCTGGCCGTCGCCGCGCTCAACACCTTGCTGGCGATGCCGTCGGTCGTCGTCGGCCTCGTCGTCTACCTGCTGCTGTCGCGCAGCGGGCCGCTCGGCTCGTTCGGGATCCTGTTCACGCCGCCGGCGATGGTCATCGCGCAGACCCTGCTCGTCCTGCCGATCATCGCCGCCCTGTCGCGCCAGCTCGTCGCCGACAGCCTGCGCGACGGCGGCGACCAGCTGCGCTCGCTCGGCGCCGGACCGTTCACCTGCGCCGTGCTGATGCTGCTGCATGAGCGCTGGGCCGTCGTCACGGTGCTGTTGACCGCCTTCGGCCGCGCTGTCTCCGAAGTCGGCGCCGTGATGATCGTCGGCGGCAACATCGACGGCGTGACGCGCGTCATCACGACGGCGATCGCCCTCGAGACGAGCAAGGGCGACCTGCCTCTGGCGCTGGCGCTCGGCCTGGTCCTGCTCGCCGTTATCGGCCTGGTCAACGTCGCCATCGCCGTCGCGCACCGTACGCGCGAGCCCGGCCTGGCCGGTTCGCCATGAGCGGCGACGCGCCGCTGCTTCGCCTCGTCGCCGCCGGCGTGCACTTTGGCGACGTCAGGGCGCTGCGCGAGGTGAACATCGAGGTCCGGCGCGGCGAGTTCGTCGCCCTCGTCGGCGCCAACGGCTCGGGCAAGACGACCCTGTTGCACGCGCTGCACGGACTCGTGCCCCTGACCGGCAGGCGCGAGGTCGACGACGCGAGCGTGCCGCAGGCGATGGTGTTCCAGCGCCCCTTCATGCTGCGCCTGTCGGTGCGGAGCAACCTGCACGTCGCGCTGTGGCTCGCCGGCGTGGCGCGGCCATCGTGGAACGATCGTTCCGCCGAAGCGCTGCGTCGTGCCGGCCTCGAGGAGCTAGCGCACCGCCCCGCGCGCACGCTGTCGGCCGGTCAGCAGCAACGCCTCGCCCTAGCGCGTGCCTGGGCGACGCGGCCCGACATCCTCTTTCTCGACGAGCCGACGGCTAGCCTCGACCCGTCGGCGAAAAGGGAGATCGAAGCGATGCTCGCGCAGTTCGCGAGCGACGGCATGACCCTCGTGATGAGCACGCACAATCTCGGCCAGGCCAAGCGCATGGCCAGCCGCGTGATCTACCTCGACCAGGGCGAGATCCGCGCCGACCTGCCGACGGAGCGCTTCTTCGGCGAGCACGTGGATCCACGCGCCGAGCTGTTCCTGAGAGGAGAGCTGACATGGGACCTGTGAGAGACCTGTGGAACGGGCCGGTGCGCCGCGCTTGCACCTGGCTGCTCGCTGTCTTCGTCGCCGCAGCCGCTCCGGTGGCGGCACAGGACCGTTTCATCGTCATGGCGTCGACGACGAGCACCGAGCAATCGGGCCTGTTCGCGCACCTGCTTCCGGCGTTCACGAAAGCGACCGGAATCGACGTCCGTGTCGTCGCCCAGGGAACGGGGCGGGCGCTCGACATGGCGCGGCGCGGCGACGCCGACGTTGTCTTCGTGCACGACCAGCCGGCCGAGGAGAGATTCGTCGCCGAAGGCTTCGGCCTCGTACGCCGCGCCGTGATGTACAACGACTTCATCCTCCTCGGTCCGGCCGCCGACCCGGCCGCGACGAAAGGCCGCGACGTCGTCGCGACGCTGCGCAAGCTCGCCGCGTCGAACGCGGTCTTCGTCTCGCGCGGCGACAAGAGCGGAACCCACGCCGCCGAGCTGCGCTACTGGAAGCTCGCTGGAATCGACGACCCAGCGTTTCCCGGCCGCGCTTTCGCCTATCGAGCCTGCGGCTGCGGCATGGGCCAGGCGCTCAACATCGCTTCGAGCAGCGAGGCCTACGTGCTCGCCGATCGCGGCACCTGGCTCTCGTTCAAGAACCGCGGCGCACTGACGATCCTCGTCGAGGGCGACACCCGCCTCTTCAACCAGTACGGCGTGATCGTCGTCAATCCGGCCCGTCATCCGCAAACGAAGACCGCCCTGGCGCAGGCCTTTTCCGACTGGGTCGTCTTGCCCGACGGGCAGGCGACGATCGCCAGCTACAAGATCGATGGCGAGCAGCTGTTCTTCCCGAATGCCGTTCGCTGACGCGGCAGCGCGAGGCCGGCGACTACACTGCGCCGCAATTCCGCTGCCGCCGCACATGATCGAGAAGAGCCAGATCACCGGCCTCGTCCTCGCCGGCGGGCGCGGCAGTCGCATGGGCGGCGTCGACAAGGGCCTGCAGAGCCATCTCGGCATGCCGCTGGCGATGCACGCGCTGCTGCGCCTGGCACCCCAGGTCGGGACGGTGATGATCAACGCCAACCGCAACCTCGGTGCCTACGAGTCGATGGGCGTGCCGGTCTGGCCCGACGCCCTGCCCGACTACGCCGGCCCGCTCGCCGGCTTCCTGACCGGCCTCGAGCGCTGCGAGACGCCCTGGCTCGTCACCGTGCCGTGCGATTCGCCGCGCTTTCCCGAAGACCTCGTCGCCCGCCTCGGCGCCGCGCTCGAGGCCGAGGGTGCCGAGATCGCGATGGCGGCGACGCGCGAAGGCACCTCGCTCCAGGTCCAGCCGGTGTTCTGCCTGATGCGCTCGAGCGTGCTCGAAAGCCTGGTCCGCTTCACGCACGAGGGACAGCGCAAGATCGACCGGTGGACCGCGTTGCACCGCACGGTCGACGTTCCATTCGACGACGCCGAGGCCTTCGCGAACGCCAACACGCTCGACGAATTGCGGCGCTTGCAACAGCAACCAACATGACGGAGCACGACGCGCCCTCGCTCGCCGAGATCGCCTCCTGCGTCGGCGGCTACGACCCGAACGCCTTGCCGGTCGCGCAGGCGCGCGAGTTCATCGCCCGCCTCGTGCCGCGCGTCCAGGCGATCGAGATGCTCGCGCTGCGCTCGGCGCTCGGCCGCGTGCTTGCGCGCGACATCGTCTCGGCGATCGACGTTCCGGCGAACGACAACTCGGCGATGGACGGCTACGCCTTGCGCGGAGCCGAGCTCGCGGCCGATGCAGCGACGTCGTTCCAGGTGGCCGGCAGCACCGGCTTCGCCGGCCAGGCGCTGCGCCGCGACAGCGTCGGCGCGGGGCAATGCGCTCGCATCATGACCGGCGCGGTGATGCCGGCCGGGCTCGACACCGTCGTGCCGCAGGAGTTCGTCAAGCTCAGCGGCGACCGGATCGAGGTCCCGCCCGGAATCGTTCGCAGCGGCGAGAACCGGCGCCTCGCCGGCGAAGACCTGGCGCGCGGCGAGACGGCGCTTGCCGGCGGGCGTGTCCTCCGCCCGGCCGACCTCGGCCTGATCGCATCGCTCGGCGTGTGCGAGGTGGCGGTGCGGCGGCGCCTGCGTGTCGCCTTCTTCTCGACCGGCAACGAGCTGCGCTCGCTCGGCGAACCGCTCGATCCCGGCTGCGTCTACGACAGCAACCGCTACACGCTGTGGGGCATGCTGCAGCGGCTCGGCGTCGAGGTGCTCGACCTCGGCGTGGTTCGCGACGACCCCGCCGCGCTCGAGGCGGCGTTTCGTGCCGCCGCCGACGCGGCGGACGCCGTCATCACTTCGGGCGGCGTGAGCGTCGGCGAAGCCGACCACACGAAGGCGGTGATGGCCGCGCTCGGCGACGTGCTGTTCTGGCGCATCGCGATGCGGCCCGGCCGGCCGATGGCGATCGGCCGGATCGGCGGCGCGCACGGCCCTGCCATCCTGTTCGGCCTGCCCGGCAATCCGGTCGCCGTGATGGTGACCTTCTACGCCCTCGTCCGCGATGCCCTGCTGGCGATGAGCGGCGCCGCCCCCGAGGCGATCCCGACGCTGCGCGCCGCGAGCGTGACGGCGATCCGCAAGAAGTCGGGGCGCACCGAATACCAGCGCGGTNTCGTCACGCGCGCCGACTCGGGCGGGTGGCAGGTGAGCGTCAGCGGCGCGCAGGGCTCGGGAATCCTGCGCAGCATGAGCGAGGCGAACGGGCTGGTCGTCCTGCGGCACGAGCAGGGCGACGTCGCCGCCGGCGAACCGGTCGACGTGCTGCCGTTCGACGGAGTCGTGTGACGCGGCCGATCGCTCCGCGCCTGCGAGGCGATGAAATACACTGAAGTGAGCTTCGACCGGACCGTCGAATCCGCTTTCGAGTGAGGCCTTCATGATCGAACCGCACGACCGCGTTCGCCATCCTGCGCTGCTGATCGTCGACATGCAGAACGATTTCGTCCGCGTCGGCGCGGCGCTCGAGGTCGTCGATGCGCGGGCCACGATCCCGGCCAACCAGGCGCTGCTGCGCTTCTTTCGCGGCCGCGGCCTGCCCGTGGTCTACACCAAGTTCATCACTTTCCCGGCACCGGTGCTGCTGTGGGAATGGTCGCCGCAGGCGCTGCCGCCGATCAAGTGCTGCTGGAAAGGGCACAAACGCTTCTATCCCGACGTCGGCCGGGAGCAGGAGTGCACCGACGTGATCGACGAGCTGGCGCCACTGCCCGGCGAGCACCAGGTCGAGAAGTTCAATTACGGAGCCTTCCACGCGACGCCGCTCGAGCCCATCCTGCGCTCGCTCGGGGTCGAGTCGCTCGTCGTCACCGGCACGGTGACGCAGATCTGTGTCGAAGAGACGGCGCGCCAGGCCTTCCACCATGGCTTTCGCACGACGATGGTCCGCGACGCCGTCTCGTCGTTCGCTCCCGACCTGCACGCCGCGACGCTGAAGAACTTCGCCGGCAAGTTCGGCTGGGTCGAAGACAGCGAAGCGGTGCTCCGCCTGCTCGACTGATGACTTTTCCCTGATGGCTCTTCCCTGATGGCTCTCGCGGGCGGGCCGGTCGCCTCGCTGGCGCATCGCGCCGGCATCTACGGGCTGCTCGGCGTCGTTCTGGTTGCGGTGCTCGCCTTCGTCCCGGGCTTCGCGGCGGCCACCAACCTGTCGAACGTCGTCACCCAGTCGGCCGCGCTCGGCGTGGTCGCCATCGGCCAGACCTTCGTCATCGCCGCCGGGCTGATCGATCTGTCCGTCGGCCAGTTGCTGGGCCTCTCGGTCGTGCTGACCTGCGCTCTCGGCGAAGGCCGCTCGGAGCTGCTGCTGCCGGTGTTTGCGGCCATGGTCGCGATGGGCGGGGCGGTCGGCGTCGTGCACGGCACGCTTGTCAACCGCTTTCACATCGAGCCCCTGATCCTGACTTTCGGCACGCTCAGCGTCCTGCAAGGACTCATCTTCGCGTACACCGATCGCAGCGTCGGCCAGGCGCCGGCCGAGCTGGTCTGGCTGGCCAACGGCCGGCTGCTCGGATTGCCCGTCGCCGGCGCGGCACTGCTGGCTTTCGCGGCGCTCGCGCACCTGCTGCTTCGCCACACCCGCTTCGGCCTGCGCTTGCTCGCCACCGGCAACGATGCCGACAGCGCACGGCGCGCCGGTGTCGACATCGAGCGCGTACGCCTGCTCGCCTTCGTGCTCTCGGGCGTCGGCGCGACCCTGGCGGGCCTGCTCATCGCCGGCCGGCTCGGCACGGGCTATCCGAACGCCGGCCAGGGCTTCGAGCTCGACGCGATCGTCGCCGCGGTCCTCGGCGGCACGTCGCTGTCCGGCGGGCGCGGCACGATCGCCGGCACGGTGGCCGCGGTGCTGCTGCTCGGCGTCATCTCGAACGTCCTCAACCTGCTCGAGGTCTCAGCCTTCGTGCAGACCTTCGCCAAGGGGCTGATCGTCGTCGCCGCGATCGTCGCGACGCGAACCCGGTCCGGCGCCCGCCTCACGACGGGTGCCGGGCCTGCGCCAGGCACGGCCCAAGGCGGCAGGCGATGAGCGCAGTCGCCGCCTCGGGCCGGACAGCGGCGGGCGAAGTGCTCTCGCGCTGGGCGATCCTCGGCGTGCTCGCCGTGCTGTACGCAATCGCGGTCGTGCTCTCCGATGCATTCCTCGAGCCGGTCTACGTCGGCAACATCCTGCGCCAGGCCGCGCCCGTCGGCATCGCCGCGATCGGCACGACGCTGGTGATGATCCTCGGCTGCGTCGACCTTTCGATCGGCGCGATCATCTCGTTCTCGGCCGTGCTCTGCGCCGTGCTGATGGCCGGCGACGCGCACAACAGCCCGCTCGCGTTCGCTGCCACCGTCACGGCCGGCGCCGCCTTCGGCGCGGCCAACGGACTGCTCGTCGTGTTCAACCGCTCTTCGTCGTTCATCCTGACGCTGGGTACGGCGCTGGCGATCTACGGCCTGACGCAGATCTTTTCCGGCGGTACGGCGCGCGGCATGGTTGCGCCCGACTTCCGCGAGTTCTTCAATCACCGGATCGGCGACGTGCTGCCAGTCCTGGCGCTGGCGCTGCTCGGCCTCGCCGCGCTGCTCGAGTGGCTGCTGCGCACGACACGCTTCGGCCGGCAGATCTACCTGATCGGCAGCAATCGCGAAGCCGCGCGTCTCGCCGGCCTGCCGGTGGCGGCGGTGACGCTGGCGTGCTATGTGATCTCGGGCATCTTCGCGGCGCTGGGCGGCATCGCCGTGCTGGCGCGCTCGGGCGTCTCGAGCACCTTCACCGGCCGCGGCTTCGAGTTCGATGCGCTCGCGGCGATCGTCCTCGGCGGCACGCTGTTCAGCGGCGGCCGGGGCACGGTGGTGGGAACCGTCGCCGGAACGCTGGTCCTGTTCATCGCCTTCAACCTGGTCAATATCCTGGGCTTCAACTACAACCTGCAACTGGTGCTGAAGGGCGCGATCATCGTGCTGGCCTCGGCGGCCTATGCGCGCCTGGGCCGCGATCGCTGAAGAAGACTCGTCGCAAGATGTTCAACCGTAGGAGACCGAAATGAAATTCATGTCCTTGTCGAGAGCCCTGCTCTGCGCAACCGTGCTCGGCGTATTGCTCGCGCCGATCGCGGCGAGCGCGCAGACCGATCGTGCACTGCAGAAGAAGCAGATGGCGGAGGTCGTCAATACGACGAAATTCAAGAAGCCGGGGCCCTACACGATCGGCGTGGCCGCTGGCTACATGAGCAATTCCTGGGTCGTCTTCTGCCTGCAGCACGTCCGCTACGAAGCCTCGCTACACAAGGACGTGAAGGACGTCATCGTCACCGACGCGGCGTTCAATCCGTCCAAGCAGGTCGCCGACATCGAGGACCTGATCGCCAAGAACGTGAGCCTCATCATCTACTGGCCGGTCGACGAGAAGGCGATCCAGCCGGCGCTCGAAAAGGCCGTCGCCAAGGGTATCCCGACGGTCAACGCCGGCGGCGGCTTCAGCTACTCCGCGGGCACGGTGTCGAATGCCTTCATCGACCAATGGGCGCTCGGCGAGGAGGTCGCACGCCATTTCGCCAAGGACCTGGGCGGCAAGGGCAAGGTGTTCGCGATGCTTCCGATCGCCGGGACAACCGCCGCGGTCGACCAGCTCGCGGCGCTGAAGGTCGTGCTGAAGGACTATCCGAACATCGAGCTGCTCTCGGCCGAGTACGGCGACTGGAACCGCGCCAAGGCCAAGCAGATCAGCGAGAACCTGCTGCAGCGCTACCCGAAGATCGACGGCGTGTTTTCGCCGGCGGGCCAGATGTCGATGGGCGTCGCCGAGGCGTTCGAGGACGCCGGGCGGATGAAGGGCCTGACGATGTCGCCAGGCGACGAATACAACGGCTGGATGAAATGGGTCGTCAAGAACCAGAAGGGCGGCGCCGTCACCTTCCCGACCCGGGCCGGACAGGAGGCGACCAAGCTCGGCCTGAAGATCCTCAACGGCGAGCCGGTGCCGCGCGGACTGGTGATTGCTTCCGAATACATCGCACCCAAGGATGCGGCCAAGTACGCCGAGATGAACAAGCCAGACGACTGGTGGGCGAGCAAGTTGCCCGAGCAGTTCAAGCCGAAATGATCGTCGGGGCCTGTCAAGCCCTCCGTTAACGCCGACAGGCCCGCGCTTGGCGACGCCGCCGCTGCTCGAGTTTCGCGGCCTCGGGAAACGCTTCGGCGCAGTGACGGCGCTCGAGGCGGTCGACTTCGCCGCCGATGGCGGCGAAGTCCACGCGCTGACGGGCGCCAACGGTGCCGGCAAGTCGACGCTGATGAACCTGCTCGCCGGCGTCTATGCACCGAGCGCGGGCGAGATTCTGATCGACGGTCGCGCAGTGCACTTCGAAGCGCCGGCCGAGGCGCGCGCCGCCGGCGTGGCTGCGGTGTACCAGGAGCTCGCCGTGCTGCCCGAGCTGACCGTGGCCGAGAACATCTGGCTCGGCCGCGAGCCGCGCACCGGGGCGCGCCTGCTCGATCGTCGCGCCCTGCACCAGCGCACGGCGCGCCTGCTCGAGGAATTCCGCCTGCCGCTCGATCCCACCGCCGTCGCCGGCAGCCTCAGCGTCGCCGCGCGCCAGCTCGTCGAGATCGCCCGGGCTCTGTCGTCCTCGGCGCGCATCCTGAGCCTCGACGAGCCGACGGCGGTGCTCTCGACCGGGGAGCGAGCGCGCCTGTTCGACATCGTCGCCGAGCTGAAGCGGCGCGGCCTGCTCGTGCTGTTCGTCTCGCATCGCCTCGACGAGGTCTTCCAGATCGCCGATCGCGTGACCGTGCTGCGCAACGGCCGGCGCGTGTTCGGCGCGGCCACGACCGACGTGACCCGCGCCGAGCTCGTCCGCCAGATGGTCGGCCACGACGTCGACGACCGGAGCCGCGCCGAGCGCTTCACGCCCACCGGCGCCGCGCCGATGTCGATCACGCTTCGCGCAGCAGCGGCCCCGCTCGAGCTGCGGCTCGAACGCGGAGAGATCGTCGGTCTCGGCGGCCTGGTCGGCAGCGGGCGGACGCGCCTGGCGCGCCGGCTCGCCGGCCTCGAGGAAGGCGTCGCCGTTGACTACCGGATCGGCGAGCGCCGCTTCACCGTCCGTTCGGCCGTGCAAGGCATGGCGCAAGGGGTCGTCTACCTGACGGAGGATCGCAAGCGCGATGGCCTGTTCGCGGGGCTCTCGGTGTTGCGCAACGCCAGCGCCGCGACTCTGCGCAGCCTGTCGCGGTTCGGCTTCGTCGATCGTCGCGCGGAGCGGCGTCGCGTCGTACCGGTCCTCGAGGGCCTGAAGGTGGTCGCCGCGTCCTTGCGCATTCCGGTGCGCTCGCTGAGCGGCGGCAATCAGCAGAAGGTACTGTTCGGACGCGCCCTGCTCGCCCGGCCCCTGCTTCTGATCTGCGACGAGCCGACCCGCGGTGTCGACGTCGGCGCCCGGGAGGAAATCTACGCCGTGATCGACAAGCTGGCGCGGGACGGCGTGACGATCGTCATGGTGTCGTCCGACCTGAAGGAACTGCTCGCACTGTGCCACCGCATCCTGGTCGTTCGCGACGCGACGATCGTCGCCGAGCTCGCGGCGAGCGCCAACGAGCTCGACATCGTCGACGCAGCCGTCCGCGGAGCGCCGCCACCGGCTCGATGATCAGGAATCGTCGCGCGAAGGCGCGCCTAGGGATTCACCGCCGAAACGATCCACGTCGAGCCCATCAGGCTCACCTGCCCATCGGCCGCGGCAAGCGGTGCGAGCGCGCCTTCAACGGCAGCCAGGATCGCGCGCGCGTGCTCGACGCCCATCTCGCGAACGAGCCGCGACGTCGGCCCGATCCGCAGCGCATTCTCGGCGGCGGAGCGCGGCGTGGCGCCGAGGAAGACCTCGGCATCGAACCGTCGCACGGCGATCCCGGCAAAGCCCGCCTCCGCCAGGATGGCGCGCAGCCGTTCGTCGTCGGCAAACGCGAACGGCCCCGGTGCATTCGGATCGGCAGGCGCCGGAGTGATGTTCATGGCCCGCCGTGCGGCCGCCAGCGGCGTCATCGCCCAGGAGTTGTCGCGCGGCGCTCGCCAGCACACGAAGACGCACCGGCCGCCCGGACGCAAGGCGCCGCGCAGATGGCGAAACGCTGCGGCCGGCCGGCCGAAGAACATCACGCCGAAGCGCGAGAACAGCAGATCGGTGTCGACCGGCAGGAGAGCCTGCGACGCGTCGGCGTCGCTGAAGGAAAGGTTCGCGCAAGCTGCGAGCGCGCCGCGCGAGCGCGCGACATCGAGCATCGGCCGGGAGACGTCGATCCCGAGGACACGCCCCTTGTCGCCGACCCGGCGCGACAGCGCGATCGACGAGTCGCCGCAGCCGCAGCCGATGTCGATCACTCGCTCGCCGCGCTGCGCCGCCGCAGCGTCCAGCGCGGCTTCGCCGAAGCGTACGACGATGCCGTCGATCTCCTTTTGCATCTCGACCCAGCTCTGGCCGAGCGCACCGTTCCAGTCCGTGATCTGCTCCGCGTTTTCCGCCGACATGAAATGGCCTCGCAAGATGAGTGGCGCCAGCCCCCAGAATACGATCTCCGAAGCGGTCAGGGCGAGGCTTCGTACGGCCGCAGACCCGCGCCGACCTGCGCCCGGGCTCTGACCGAACATCGCTCTCGACAGACACGGCGACCGCCGCATGCCAAGAGACCACGCCGACGAGCGCCGGGTACGCGCCGTTCCGCTGCGAAGGCGGCTGCTGCTGCTCGCGGTCGTGGCGATCCTGCCGCTGGCGCTGATGTCCGGCGTTGCCCTGCGCGCCCTGTGGCTGCAGCAGCGCGAGCAGCTCGAGCGCTCGACGCTCGACCTGACGCGCGCCCTGGCGACGGCCGTCGACACCGAGCTGCGCCTGACGATCTCGGCGCTGCAGGCGCTGGCACTGACGGGGCCGCTCGACGACCCCGATGGCGCCGAGCTCGTCGCGGCGCATCGATTGGCGAGCGACGTGCTCGCCTCGCGTCCGGAGTGGCGGGCGATCCTGCTTGCCAGGCCCTCGGGCGAGCTCGTGTTCAACACCGGAGAGTCGCTCGGCAACGCCGTGCCCCCGCTCAGCGAGCCGGACAGCTTCAGGGAAGCGGTGCGGACCCGGGCGCCGGTCATCGGCTCGCTGGCGCGCGGCCCGCGCGGCAACGCCGGCGTGCCGGTGCGCGTCCCGGTCGAGCGCAACGGCGAGCTGCGCTACGTCCTGACCGCCGTCGTCCGCCCGGAAGCGATCCTGCGCGTCATCCAGGAGCAGCGGGTTCCGGACGCGTGGGTCGTGTCCGTGTTCGACTCCCGCAACGTCCGGGTGGCGCGCTCGCGCGAGCAGGAGAAGTATGTCGGCACGTATTCGTCGCCATCGCTGCAGGCGCTTGCGGCGAAGATGAGCGACGCCGTCGAAGCGGTCGGCCCGACGTCGACGCTCGAAGGCCAGGACGTCTACTCGGCGCTGTCGCGGATCAAGGTGGCGCGCTGGACGGTCGCTCTCGGCGAGCCGACCGAGATCGCCTCGAAGGCGTTGCTCGATACGGAAATCGCCTACGGCGGCGGCATCCTGTTTTCCCTCGGCCTCGGCAGTCTCGCCGCGTGGCTCGTCTCGCGCCGCATCGTGCGGCCGATCGCGCGGCTGCGCGACAGCGCGCTGGCCCTGGGTCGAGGCGAAGCGGTCGAGGGCGCGCGGGCCGACGTCATCGAGCTCGAAGCCGTGTCCGACGCGCTCGTCGACGCCGCCGCATCGCGGACCCGCAACGAAGCGGAACGGCAGCGCCTGCTCGACGCCGAGCGCGAAGCACGCGCCATCGCCGAACAGGCCCAGGGGCGGCTGCAGCGGCTCGCCAGCGTCAGCGCGCTGCTGTCGAGATCGCTCGAGGAGGAGACGACGCTTGCCGCGATCGCCTCGGTGATCGTTCCCGACGTCGCCGACGTCTGTCGCATCGACCTGCTCGACAACGACGGCGTGCTGCATCGTAAGCTCACGCATCATTCCGATCCCCGCCGCGCCGAGGCGATCGCGCAATACGTCGGCAAGGGCGTTGCCTCAGCCGGGACGGCCGGGTCCTTTCCATGGGCCATCGCCACCGGACAGAGCTACCTCGAGAACTTCGATACGCCCGATGCCGTCGGCGACCAGGATGAGACGTTCCGTGGCTTCGCGCGGGTGGTCGGCATGCGCGGGGTCTGCGTCGTTCCGCTCGTCGCGCGCGGGCGCACGATCGGAGCGATGGCCGCGATCCAGGCCGAATCGGGCCGGCGCTTCAGCGCCGAAGACGGCGCCCTGGTCGGCGAGCTCGCACAGCGGGCGGCGCTCGCCCTCGACAACGTGCGGCTCTTCGGCGAATCGGAAGCCGCGCGCCGCCAGGCGGAAATAGCGAACCGGGCCAAGGACGAGTTCCTGGCGATGCTGGGACACGAGCTGCGCAACCCGCTCGCCCCGATCACCACGTCGCTCGAGCTGATGGCGCGCCTTCCCGGCAATCCGGCGGCGTTCGAGCGCAGCATCATCGCCCGGCAGCTGACGCACCTGTCGCGCATGGTCGACGATCTGCTCGACGTGTCGCGCATCGCGACGGGCAAGGTCGAGCTGCGCGACGAGCGCGTCGACCTGCGCGACGTCGTTGCGCGCGCCATCGAGCAGACCCAGCCGGCATTGCAGCGGCGCGAGCGGCCGCTGGAAGTGACGATGCCGGATGCGCCGGTTTGCGTCGGGGGCGATCCGTCGCGCCTGACTCAGGTCGTCTACAACTTGCTGATCAACGCGGCGAAGTTCTCCCGGGGCGACCAGCGCATCGGCATCGAATTGAGCCGCACCGCCGGCTCGGTGCAGCTGGTCGTCACCGACGAAGGAGTCGGTATCGAAGCGGAGCTGCTGGAGCGCGTCTTCGATCGCTTCGTCCAGGGCGGGCGGGCGCTGCAGCGTGCCAGCGGCGGCCTCGGGCTCGGGCTGGCGATCGCGCGCAACCTGGTCCACCTGCACGGAGGCACGATCCGCGCCGAGAGCGAAGGCCTCGGCCGGGGCAGCCGCTTCATCGTGACGTTGCCCGAGATAAGCGCGCAGGTCGAGACGGCGAAGGCGACGCCGTCGAGCGTATCGCCGGTTCGCCATCCGGCGAAGATCCTCGTGGTCGACGACAACGACGACGCCGCGCAGGCGCTGGTGGCGTTGCTGGAGATCGAAGGACACGAGGTCCGCAGCGCCGCGAGCGCCGAGGAAGCGATCGGAATGCTCGACGAATTCGTTCCGCAGGCGGCGATTCTCGACCTCGGGTTGCCGGGGATGAACGGCTACGAGCTGGCCGGCGTCCTGCGTGCCGATGTGCGCACGAAGCGAGCCTGTCTGATCGCCCTGACCGGCTACGGTCGCGCCTCCGACCGGCGCCGCGCCCTGGCTTCGGGATTCGACGAGCACTCGGTCAAGCCGGTCGATATCGATGCCCTGCTCGGTACGCTCCATCGGCTGATGGCCGCCGCCCCCGGCGAGACACGGGCCGGGGCGAAACCGTCAGTGCCGAGGTGATGGCCGGGCCATGCGCTCGCCGATGCCCCGGTCGGTCCGCAAGAGCACTGAGCCTAGAGAGCCAGCGACTGCAACGGCTTGCCCTGCGCCAGGGCTTCGTTGACCCAGCCCGGCCGGCGCCCCCTGCCCGACCAGGTGCGGCCGCTTCCGTCCGTGTACTTCGCCGGCAATGCCGGCTCGGCACGGCGCGCATTCCTGCCCGCCTTGGGCGAAACGGCCGGAGCGCTCGTCGCGAACTCTTCGAGCGTCCGCCCGCTGGCCAGCGCGGCGCGCAGCCACGCGGGACGGGGGCCCCTGCCGCCCCAGCTGTTGCCTTGCCCGTCCTGGAATTTGGGCGCCGCGCCGGCGGTGCTCTT
>JGI24140J50213_10000238_pt1 | contig 26129 bp, 18 predicted proteins | sample BarGraIncu00222A_FD_50213 | JGI IMG/M metagenome (IMG submission 50213)
CGGCGGCCCCACCGACATCGACAACCTTGTCGCACTGTGCGGACACTGCCACCGACTCATCCACACCCCACACAGCCCCTGGACTATCACCCCGCAACCAGGCGGCAACCCCACCTTCACCCCCCACGGCCCAGCCCCCTAAGACGACCCCGCCCCGGACCGGGCGGTGTGGCCGCGACGACGCCAGAGCGTGGCGAGAGCGCAGACGAGCGCCACGAGGCAGCCAGCGAACACCAGGAAGGCCAGTCCGGTAAGGCCCGCCCAACCGCCGCCGGGGCCGGTCCCGTCCCAGCCTGGCTGCGCCGGGCTGACCGCCGATCTGATCGCCCAGTACCTCTGCTTGAACGCGACGGCAGCGCCCAGACTGGTCGGGGCCAGTGCTGCGGCGACGATCGAGACGAGCATGGGCCCGTTCCGGCGCATGGGAGGCATCGGTCGCCTACTGGGTGACTTCCTTCAGGACGTTCATGTCGACGAACTCGGGCGGGCCGTCGAACAGGTCGGCCATCGTCGCTTGCACCGCCTTCATGCCCTCCGCGCGCCGCGGGTCCTGCTCGCGCGCGCGGGCGTGCGCCTCGCTCTCGAACACGACGAGGACGTAAGCCAGGGTCGCATCCTTCTGGTCCTGCATCGCCAGGGTGCGGATCAGCCCCGACCCCGGCTGCTCGAACGCGCCCAGCTGTTCGAACAGCGCAGGCATCTCGGACTCCTTGCCGTCCTTGACGCGCAGCTTGATCAGTTGTGCCCACATGTCGGACCCTCCCGGGTTGACCGCCTTCCGGCTGCGGACGCAGCGACGACGGCTGAGCGCACCCTAGTGGCGTGGGTCTGTCCGGGCGAGGCCGAACGCTGGCTGCTGAGCGCGTGGCCGGTCGGGGGTTGAACAGCCGACCGGGAGGCTCAGATGCCGCGACCGCGCGCGTGCAGCTGGCGGATCACGGTGTCGGGCTTGAGCGCCCCGGACGCGACGGCCAGCGCGAGGTAGGCCCGCGGCTCGAGCGGGTTGCGACGAACGGTGCGCCCGGCCCATTGCACGGCCTTCTTGCGGTCCCCTCCGGCCGCTGTCGCGAACGCGACTTGACCGGAGATGCGCGCCTTGCCCGCGGGCACCTTGGCGAACTCGGGGTAGCGCTCCAGCAGCCACGTGAGGCCCTGCGCCATGGTCTCCCAACGGCTGGTGAAGTACGACGCCTTGTGCCAGCGGATGATCACGCCGACCATGGGCACGGTACGGACCGGGCCGGTACGGGCCGCGCGCAGCAGGAACTCGTAGTCCTCGCCGAACGAGCCGGGGATGTCCTCGGAGACGAGGCCGTACCCGTCGACGACGGCCGCGCGCCGCATGAGGAACGACGACGGGTGCAGCTCGGTGAGGCGGTCCCGCAGCAGGTCGCGCAGCTCGATCCGGGTCTTGGACAGGACGCGGTCGACGGTGGTCTCGTCGTACGCGATGCGGATCCCGCAGCTGACGATGGAGGCGCTGGGGTCGCTGATCAGCATGGCGACCTGCGCGCTGAGCTTTCCGGGCAGCCACACGTCGTCGTCGTCGCAGAACGCGACGAGCTCGGCGTCGGACGTGAGCAGCCCGCTGTTACGGCCACCGGCGAGGCCGGGCCGGCGCACGTTGCTGATGACCATGACCGGTCGGTGTGCGTCGGAGACGGCGAGCGACAGGTCGGGCTCGGACTGGTCGAAGACGACGATGACGCGCACCCGAGCGGGGTAGTCCTGGGCGAGGATCGCCTCGATGGTCTCGCGCAGCAGGTCCGGCCGGTCGCGCGTCGGGACGATCACGTCGACGTCCGGCAGGTCGGCGGCTGATGGGGCGCGCGAGGCGCTGGTGGACGAGGCCTTGGTGGGCGAGGTGCTGGTAGGCGAGGTGCCGGTGGGCGGGTTGGTCATCGTCCACTTCTCATCGAGTAGCCGTATCGGCGACGGAGGGGCATGGTCAGCCCCGTGACCAGGCGTTGCCGCGACTGCGGGAAGGCGGCCCGCCAGGCCTGGTCGGGTACGACGTCGACGACGCCGCTGGAGAAGCGCATGGGGTTGCCCGCGACGGTGTGCGAAGGGTCGAGATGGAGCGAGGTGCCGTCGACGAACGACAGGGCGGCCTCGGTGTCCTCGCGGCCGACGAACGCGAGCAGCCGCGTGAGCGCGGCGTGCGGGTCGACGACGAAGTCCTCGTAGCGGATCAGGTGGGTCGGCACGCCCTGCCCGGCGAGACGGTCGATGAGCGCGTTCTCGCTGGTCCAGTGCACCGCGGTCTGCGCGGGCGACCATGTCGCCATGTACTCGCCGGGGCCGGCCTCGGGGCGGGCGATCTGCTTGGTCCACGAGTAGGCCACGGCCGGGCTGTCGCGTACGACGTGCAGGAGCTTGAGGTCGATGCCGGGGGTGGCCGCGAGGACGAGGGCGGTGGACGCGTGCTTGCTGGCGTCGACGACGACGTCGGCACCGGAGACTTCGAGGACGGCGGAGTACAGCCGGGTGAGCAGGTCGCCGTAGCGCCGCAGCCGCCGACCGAAGTCGCCGTGGCCCGGCTCGTCGATGTGGCCGCGCGCCCGCAGCAGGCGCGGCGCGTAGCGCTTGCGGTCGACGGAGCTCTTCAGCCGGAGGACCTGCTCGACGTCGACCCGGTCCCATCCGCCGAAGGCGCTCTTGCCGACGCGCTGCCAGAACGAGCACTGGCTGAACGCGGTGCCGCAGCCGCACAGCTCGTCGTCGCGCAGCCCGCGCTCCCAGAGGTGGACGACCTCGCCGACGCAGGCCAGCCCCTCGACCTGGGCGATGGACCGCTCGAGCAGGGTGGATCCGCTCCGGCCCAGGCCACCGAGGTACAGCACTGGGACCTGCTGCTCGGGCTGCCGGGTCGGCAACAGCTCGCCCACGAGCTCGGCGAAGCGGTCGAGGCCGGGGAACCCGACCGCGCGGCCGCCGTCTCCGGCCCCGTGCCGGTTCAGCAGGTAGCGGTCGGGGTGGGAGATCGCCTCGTCGAGCGCCGAGCGCAGGTCGGCTTCGGTCTCGGCAAGGCGGACCATCCCGCCCTCGCCCATGCGCCGCGCGAACAGCTGCTGGTGGTTGTCGACGTGCTCGCCGCGCGAGGGGTCCCTCGGGAGGCAGATCGGCAGCTTGCCGTGCCGGCGTGCCTCGGTGATGGTGGCCGGACCGCCGTGGCAGACGACGACGGCAGCGCGGGCCATCGCGGCCTGGAGCTCGGAGTGCTCGAGCAGGGCGCTGCCACCGGCCAGCTGTGGGCGCCGCGAGCTGCCGTACTGGACGAGGACCTCGACGGGCTGGCCCGCGGCGGACAGGTCGGCGAGCCAGGACTCGACCCACTGGACGGCGCGGTCGAAGGGGTGGTGGTCGGTTCCGACGGCGACGAGTACGAGGGGGAGGGGGCCGACGAGGTGCGGCGTGCCGACGTAGTCGGCCCCGCTCACATCAGGCTCCCGACCAGCTCGGACCCGCGGTAGAACTCCAGCTGCTCGGCCCACTGGACGCAGAAGAGCGTGGCGAGCGGGCGGCAGAGCCGACCGGTGAGGGTCGGGCTGTCGATGCGGTCGTAGACCTCGAGGTAGACGGTGGGGATGCCGCGCAGGCGGGCCGCGATGAAGAACGGGAACGCGACGGCCGCGCCGGTCGAGACGACGACGTCGGGCCGCTGACGGCGTACCTCGCGGAAGGCGAGAACGGTGTTGCGCAGCAGGTTGCGCAGGTTGCGCGTCGTCGGGTGATGGGCCCAGGTGACCTTCTCGCCGGCGAGCAGCGAGGTGGCGTCGATCGTGTCGAAGGTGACGAACGAGCGCTGGTCCGGGGCCCAGAGGTCGGCGACGGAGAGCAGCTGGGCGAGGTGCCCGCCGCTGGACCCGACGAGGATGGCCGACCCGGCCAGCCGGCGGTCGTGAACGATCTCGAGGTCGGGGCGGGCCGCGCGCTTGGTGGCTAGCTTGGTGGCCAGCTCGACGACGGTGCCGTCGTCGTGGATGACCGCGAGGTGATCCTCGTGCACGGCCCCGTCGACGACCTCGCGGCCCAAGCCAGCACGCTCGTTACGGTCGGTTGCCACAGCGCGTCCCCACCCCTTGTCGTTCACTTCCAAAGTACGGTCGAAGCGAACAGGCCCCCCAGCGTCCCCGCTGGCCCTCCAGAGCTCGTCCCCTGCGCCCGAACGCTACGCGGCGTAACCGGCGGGGGGAACGGGCCGGACCCGTTTACCGCCATTTCGCGGCCCTTTCCGTCCGACCGGTCGAAGCGCCCTGACCGTTCGGAGGACAGCCACTGACCGTCCGGTTGAAGCCACCGTGCGTGTTCGATACGTACCATTCGGCGACGGATAATTGTTCGATGTGGGCCGGGGGCGGGTTCACGCACAGTAGTCACAGATGCGAGATCGGTGACAGCACGGCTTGACCCGTGACAGGCACAGCCCGCACGATCCTTCGAGACCGCAGGTCCACCAGACCACCAGGTCCATGACACAAGGTGAGGCACATCCGTATGGACGCATTGGCCAGAGACATCGGTGGGGCCGACTCGGCCCGCTCCATCGGTCGGATCCGCCGCTACTGGTGGCTGGCGCTCCTCGGAGCGATCCTCGGAGCAGGCGCCGGCATGCTCTACACGTCGGCGATCGCGAAGCAGTACACCGCGACGACGACCCTGGTCGTCTACCCGCCGCCGCAGCAGGCCGTCGTCATCGGCTCCCGCCTGAACAGCAGCGTCAACATGGACAACGAGCTGCAGTTCGTCCAGAGCGTCGAGGTCGCCGAGGCGGCGGCCAAGCTGCTCAAGGTCTCCACCGACCTCACGGTCCTCGAGTCACAGGTCACGGCCACGGTCCCGCCGAACACGTCGGTCATCGACATCGCGTTCGCCGCCGGGACGCCGGACAAGGCCCGACAGGGCTCGCACGCCTTCGCCGAGGCGTACATCCAGGTGCGCACGGATGCCGCTGCTGCTGACGTGGCCGTCCAGAGCGAGGGCATCACGACCCAGATCGCGGCGAACGAGAAGCAGCTGGCGCTGTATACCGCCCAGCTCGCCTCGCTCCCGTCGACGAGCAAGGACTACCAGTACGCCGCGTCGCAGACGAAGGTGCTCGAGAACAACATCGGCTCCCTCCAGGCGCGGCTGTCCCCGCTCACGACGACGGACACCACGGCCGGGGCGATCATCAACGACGCGCAGCTGCCCACGTCGCCGAGCAAGCCGATCCCGCCGCTGTACCTCGGCGCCGGCATCTTCGCGGGCCTCGTCTTCGGTCTCGCACTCGCCGTCCTCGCCGCCCGTACCGACCGCCGCGTCCGGCACGTCGACGACGTCGAGAACCGCGTCGGTCGTCCGGTGCTCGCCGAGATCAGCAAGCCGGCCCGCGGCAAGCAGGTCACGGGCATCCTGTCCGCGCGATCCGGGAGCGGGGAGTTCGACCGGCTGCGGCTGCGGCTGGCCTCGGCCACCCTCGACCGCGTCGACTCGGTGCTGGTGTGCGCTGCCGATCCCGGCAACGCCGCGTCGTTCGTGGCCGGCAACCTGGCCGCGTCGCAGGCACGCTCGGGGCAGGATGTCGTGCTCGTCTGCGCCGACCCCGACTCGCCGTCCGCCGCGCTGTTCGGGCTGGCTGACGGCCCGGGTCTCAGCGCCGCCCTGCGCGACGAGGGCCCCATCGACACGGTGGCCCAGGCTGTCTCCGGCCGCCCGCGCCTGCGCGTGATCGTGCCGGGCAGCGACCTCGCCGAGGTGCTCGACAAGGTCCCGGTCGCTCGTATCGCGGCCCTGGTCGACGCCCTCGTCAAGAGCGGGCAGTACGTCGTGGTCGAGGCGCCGCCGGTGTCGCGCGGCGTCGAGGCCCAGGAGCTGGCCCAGCGGACCGGAGCGGCCATCGTGGTCGCCGAGATCGGTGTCAGCAAGGTCCCGGGTCTGACCGAGGCGTTCGACGAGCTCGAGCTGATGGGTGCGATCGTGCCCGGCGCCGTGGTCGTTCCCACGCTGCCGGCCGTGTCGCGCGGAACGGCCTCGCGGACCGGCGCGGAGAGCGTCGCCCCCGAGCCCGTCTCCCAGTCGCGGCCCTGAGGTGACTGGGTGATCCACCAGGACATCCGCTCCCATGCCAGCAGGAACGTGAGGAGCAGCGCAGGTACGGGGGCACGGGTCGTGGCGACCAGCCTCGCCGTCGTGTCCGCGCTGCTGCTCGCCGCCTGCAGCGGCGGGGCCTCAGGAGCGACGCCGACGGCGTCCAGCTCGATCGGGCCGTCGCAGTCGCAGTCGCCGTCGCCCTCGGCGTCCCCGACTCCCACGGCGACTCCGGCCGGCTACGGCACCCTCACCGGGCTGCCGATGGCCACGGCCGCGCAGGTCGACCGGCCCATCGTTGTCATCGACATCGCGGCAGGTACGGGCCGGCCGTTCGGCGAAGGTCTCGACGCGGCCGACGTGATCTACCAGGAGTTCGACGGGACCGGGCACAGCCGGCTGATCGCGGTCTTCCAGTCGAAGGACGCAGGAATCGTCGGTCCAGTGGCCCAGACCGCGCCTTCGGACTGGCGGGTCACCGCGCTGATGGGTGTCCCGGTCCTCGCGTTCGCCGGCGGGCCGACCGGCTTCGTCAAGCAGCTGGGCCCGACCGTCGTGACCCAGCGGTCGAGCGCGGTCTACCCGTCGCTGTTCCGCCGCAGCGGCAGCTGGCTCTACGCGTCGACGAGCACGCTCCGGGCCAGCGCCCCCAGAGCGCTCCCGGCGCCCAAGGGCCTGATGACCTTCGGCACCAGCGCAGCCGACTCGCTGAACGCCCGCAAGGTGACCCACCTGACCGTCACCATCCCTGGCCAGGCCACCCAGACCTGGGTCTGGAACGGACACGTCTGGACGGGTCCGGGCGGCGTGATCGTCACGAACGTCATCGTGCAGAACGTCGCGTACAAGTCGCTGACGCCGAGCAAGGGCTCGTCGGTGCAGAGCGCGCAGCTGCTCGGTGCCGGCACGTGCACCGTCGTCACCGGGGGCGTCTCGGTGGCCGGCTCGTGGTTCCGCCGGCTCCTGCAGGGCATCACCAACTACGTCGACATCCGTGCCGTACCGGTCCCGTTGCTGCCGGGCCACAGCTGGATCATCCTCGCGCCTCCAGGAACCAGGGCGGTCACGTCATGACCCATGCAGCCACGCTCGAACGTACGGCTGTGCGCGGGGTCCACCGCCGCGGCGTGGTCCATCGGGCCAGGCACTTCCGGCTCCCGGTGGCGTGGCCGCTGGCGACGCTGCTGCTCGGCTACCCGGTCTGGTGGATCCTCGGGCTGGCGCCGCTCGCCTGGACGTTCCTGTGCCTGCCGATGCTGTGGCAGCTGCGCAAGCGCCGCCCGATCAAGTTCCCGCCGATGTTCTGGGTGTGGGGGCTGTTCCTCGCCCTCGTCGTCGTCAGCGGGCTGATGATCGATGTCAACGCGCCCGGCACGGTCAACGTCAACAGCGGCATCGGGCACTACGTCGCCTACTTGATCCGGCTGATCAGCTACGTGTCCGTGACGATCGTGATGGTGTACGTGGGCAACCTGACCGAGGTCGAGCTGCCCCGGCTGCGGCTGATCCGCTGGTTGAGCGTCTTCTTCGTCATCACCGTCCTCGGCGGTCTCGCCGGCACGTTCGCCCCGCACTTCACCATCTCGTCGCCGATCCAGCAGATCCTGCCCGGGTCCATCGCGTCCAACGACTTCGTCCAGACGTACACCCAGGTCTCGACCGCCCAGAACCAGGCGGTCCTCGGCTTCCCGCGGCCGAGCGCGCCGTTCGAGTACGCGAACGCCTGGGGCAACAACTACTCGATGCTGCTGGTCTGGTTCATCCTCGGCGGCCTCGTCTTCGCGTCGTCCCAGCGGCGGCTGCTCGCCGTCGGCGTGATCTTCGTGTCCGCGATCCCGGTGGTCTACTCGCAGAACCGCGGCATGTGGATCGGTCTGATGATGGGCGTGGCCTACGTCGGCATCCGGCTGGCCATGCGGCGCCGCTTTGCGGTGCTCCTCGGGATCGTGGTCGGGACGGTGGTGCTGTCGGCCGCCGTCCTGCTCTCGCCGCTGCAGACCGTCATCACCAACCGCATCGCCACGCCGCAGAGCAACGACGTCCGAGGGTCGCTCTCGGCGGCGTCAGTGCAGATCGCCATCAGCTCGCCGATCATCGGCTACGGCAGCACGCGCTCGACGATCGGCAGCAACAAGTCGGCGACGATCGGCCAGAGCCCGGCCTGTCCGCGCTGCGGCAACCGTGTCATCGGCAGCACCGGCCAGCTCTGGCTGCTGTTCGTGGCCCAGGGCTTCGTCGGCGGCTTCCTCTACCTGTTCTTCTTCGGGCAGGCCGTGGTGCGCTACTGGCGAGATCAGTCCCCGGTCGGGATGGCGGGCACGTTCGTCCTGATCCTGGCGCTGTTCTACTCGCTGTTCTACACGGCGGTCGTCTCGCCGCTGGCGATCACGATGGTGTCGCTGGCCCTGCTCTGGCGCAACGCGCAGGTCCGTTCGGCCGGCCGGCCGTCGAACCGGCTGCAGCGCTCGTCGGCCGAGCCCCTCGCCGAGGCTCGCCTCCGATGAGCAGCGTCCGATGAGTGCCGAGGCAGTCCTCGCGGCGGCCCGGCTGCTCTGGCCCGCCCCTGCGACGGTCACCATCGGGCGTACGGGTCCGGGGCAGGCTGAAGGGAACGCCCGGCGGCTGGAGTTCGTCCTCGTACCCTCGGCCGCCGACCCGAGGCTGGTTGTCCCGCTGCGCCCGCTTCCGGCAGCGGCGGCGGTCGCGCGCAGCCATGCCGCACCGGGGTCGTGGCAGGCAGCGGCGCGGACGGCGCTGATGGCCACGGCGTTTGCTTCGGGCGCGGGCCACGTGCTGCTGCGCGATCGGCTCGTCGTCGACCTGCCGGAGGGCGCGGTGGGGCTCGACGAGCACCTGTCCGACGTCCTCGGCCGAACGGTCGTGATCGGCCTGCGGCTTGGCCCGCCGCGGGCCAACCGCAAGCCGGTGCTCCAGGTCGTGACGCTCGACGGTCAGCTGGTCGCCTACGCCAAGCTGGGTGTCAGCCCGCTGACCGACGCCCTCGTCACGGCCGAGGGCGAGGCGTTGGCCCGGCTGGGCACGGCCATCCTCGGTGACGTCCGCGTCCCGGAGGTGCTGCACGCCGGAACGTGGCAGGGCCACCCGTTGCTGGTCCAGGCCGCTCTGCCGGTCCGCCGCTCGAGCGGTCCGGACGCCGCAGCGCGCATCACCCGCGCGATGGTCGCTGTTGCCGGCTCGGCTGCTGGCTCGGCAGCCGACTCGGTCGCGCTCGCCGACCTGCCCTGGTGGGAACGGACCCACGACGTGGTGCGGCGCCTGCCGGTGGCCGGGCCGGCCGCGGAGCTGGCTTCGGCCGGCGACCTGCTCACGGCCTTCGCGAGCCGGCGGCTGCCGGCCGGCGCCTGGCACGGCGACTGGAACCCGGGCAACTGCGCGGTCGTCCGCGACCGGGTGCTCGTGTGGGACTGGGAGCGCTACGAGACCGGGGTGCCGGCCGGGTTCGACGCCCTGCACCTATGCCTGCAGTCCGCCATCGGCTCCGGCGCCGACCCGAGCGCCGCCGCTGGCCGCATGATGGCCGAGGCTGCGGAGCTGCTCGCGCCGTTCGGCGTCGCGCCGGTCGACGCTCGGCTGGTCGGGATGCTTTACCTCTGGGGGCTCGGCGCCCGATATGCCAAGGACGACCAGGTTGCGGCTGGAGCGGCGGTGGGCCGCCTCGAGACGTGGCTGCTCCCGATCCTGCACGAGGCCCTCTCGGCAGAGTCGGCAGCGTCAGCCCAGCCTGCGGCAGCGTCAGCACGGCCGGCAGCAGCGTCAGCCGCAGCAGACCCAGCGAAGGAGCGTTGATCCGGTGCCCGCCGTGAGAGAGCAGCTGCTCAAGGGAGCGCGTGTCGGTGCCCGCGCCACCGGACGCATCACCCAGTCGGCCCGCATGGAGCCGTCGTTCCTCATCGTCGGCGCCCAGCGCTGCGGCACGACGTCGATGTTCAAGACGCTGCGGCAGCACCCGGCGGTGATCGCCCCGCCCCTGCAGAAGGGGATCCACTACTTCGACAAGAACTACGCCGAGGGGCCGGGCTGGTACCGCAGCCACTTCCCCCTGCGCGCGGCCGCCCGGCTGCGTGGCCGCGGCGACGCGGACACGCCGATCACCGGCGAGTCGAGCCCCTACTACATGTTCCACCCGCTGGCCGCAGACCGCATCGCCCGCGACCTCCCGGGGGTACGGCTGATCGTGCTGCTGCGTGACCCGGTCGAGCGCGCGATCTCCGCGTACACGCACGAGAAGGCGCGTGGCTTCGAGACCGAGACGTTCGAGCGAGCGCTCGAGCTCGAGCCGGAGCGCATCGCGGGCGAGCGGGAGAAGATGTTGGCGCAGGAGGGCTACGACAGCTTCCACCTGCAGCACAACGCCTACCTGACGCGTGGCCAGTACATCGAGCAGCTGGAGCGACTCGAGGGGATCTTCGGCCGCGACCGGCTGCACGTGGTGGACAGCAACGACTTCTTCGAGCGGCCGGCGCCCGTCTATGCAGCCGTGCTCGAGTTCCTGGGGTTGTCGGCCTACGACGGAGCGGTGTTCGAGCAGCACAACGCCCGCCCTCGGTCGCCGATGGCCGGGGACCTTTCCGCGCGCCTGGACGAGCACTTCCGCCCCTTCGACGAGCGGCTCGAGGCATGGCTCGGCCGGCCCCCCGGGTGGCGCAGGTGAGCGAAGCCGACCAGTCACCGGGGGCGGTGCGCACGGTGGGCGACCGACCCGTCCGTACGGGTGGCGGCATCGACCGACTGGCCCGGGACGGCTTGCTGGGACTCGTGGGCGCCGCCGCGTCCGCGGTGCTCAACCTCGTCCTCGTCATCGTGGTCGTCCGTGCCGCGGGCAAGAGCACGGCGGGCGTGGTCTTCGCGGTCACGTCGCTCTACCTGATCGCGGTGACGTTCTCGCGGCTCGGATCCCCGACCGGCCTTGTCTACTTCCTGGTCAGGGCACGGACGCACGGCGACGTCCCCAGCATCCGGAAGATCATGCGCACGGGTGTGGTCCCGGTCGTCGTCGCTTCCTTCGTCGTGGCTGCGGTGCTCATGGTCTGGGCGCCGGGGCTCGCCTCCTGGATCGCGCCCAAGAGGGCCGCGGACGCGGTGGGGCCTATCCGCATCCTGGCGCTGCTGGTCCCGGTGGCCGCGCTCTCGGACACCTTGCTGATGGGCAGCCGCGGCTTCAACACCATGCGACCGCTCATCGTCGTGGAACGGATCGCCCGGCCGGTGGGCCAGGTGGTCCTGACGCTGCTCGCGATCCTGATCGGTACGAAGACCGCGGCGGCGTTCACCTCGGCGTGGGCCCTGCCCTACGTGGCCACCGCAGCCGTCGCCGCGTGGTGGACGCGCGGGCTGGTGCGGCGGGCCGTCCGCCGCGGACGCCGCCGCGGTGCCCTGATCGACCCGGTCGACGTCGTCGACCGCAAGCCGGTCACCCCACGCGAGTACTGGTTCTTCACCGCGCCGCGCGGCTTGCAGAGCATCGTGCAGATCGCCCTGCAGCGCCTCGACGTCGTCCTCGTCTCGGCGATCCTGGGGCCGAAGGAGGCCGCGATCTACGCGGCTGTGACGCGCTTCCTGGTCTTCGGCCAGCTGGGGGCGCAGGCCATCACGACCGCGGTTCAGCCGCAGCTCGGGGCGCTGCTGTTCTCCGGCGATCGCAAGGGCGCCGGCGTCGTCTACCAGGTGTCGACCTGCTGGCTCGTGCTGCTCACCTGGCCGGTCTACCTCGGGCTCGCGGTGTTCTCCCGGCAGATCCCCTCGTTCTTCGGGTCCGGTTACGACTCCGGTACGGCGGTGCTGATCATCCTGGCCGGCGCGATGCTGGTTGCGACGGGCAGCGGGCTGGTCGACGTCGTGCTGGCCATGGCCGGTCGGACGACGTGGACGCTCGGCAACTCCAGCCTCGCGCTGGTCGTCGACGTGACCCTCAACGTGATCCTGCTCCCGCGCATCGGCATCATGGGCGCGGCGGTCGCGTGGGCAGCGGCGATCGTGTGCAACAACGTGCTCCCCGTCACGCAGCTCGCGGTCGCGCTGCGGCTGCACCCGTTCGGGCGCGGGTCGGTCCTCGCGATGCTCAGCGCGGCCGGGTGGCTCGGGCTGCTGCCCGCGACGGCCGCGCTGCTGCTGGGCTGGACGGCCCCGGTGGTCGGGGTCGCGTTCGCCCTGGGCATCGCCGGCTACCTCGGTACGGCCTGGCGGCTGCGCGACCCGTTCGACCTCGACGCCCTGCTGCGGGCCGGGCGACGTCGGGTGGCCGCCCAGCCGCGTGAAACCGTGGCAGCGTCTGGTGGGACTGACGCGGATGGGGCAGACAGCGTGCAGGCGGGCGAGACCGAGTCATGGAGCTGACCCGTCGCGGGTACGCCGCGGCGGTGGGTGTCGTGCTGCTCCTGGTCATCGGTGCCGGCTACCTGCTCCTCGGCGGTCCCGGATCCAGCGCGCAGACGGCCTCGCCGAGCCCGGGTCTGACGACCGTGCCGACGACCGAGCCGAACCTCGTGGCGCCTGCGCGCGGACCGGCGCCGCCCTCCATCGGGGCCTGGATCGGCGCCTGGGTCAAGCCGGACGTGCCCACGCAGGACGGCCGGATCAAGGCGGTGGCCGACTTCGAGCAGCTGATCGGCCGCCCGCTGGACCTCGTCAACACCTACCACTCGACCGACGACTTCCCGTCAGCGTCCGACATGGCGTTCGTCCAGCAGGGCCGGACGCTGATGATCTCGTGGTCCGGCGACGACACCCGCGTGATCGAGTCGGGCCGCGACGACGCGGTCATCCGGCAGCGGGCCGAGGAGGTCAAGAAGCTCGGCGTGCCGATCCTGCTGCGCTGGCGGTTCGAGATGAACCGGCCCAACGTGCAGGCCAGCATCTGGTCGCCGGCCGACTTCGTCGCTGCCTGGGACCACGTGCGCGCGATCTTCACCGAGGTGGGTGCGACCAACGCCGGCTGGGTGTGGTGCCCGCTGGCGACCGACTTCGACGCGACGAACGCCGCTGCGTACTACCCCGGTGACAGCCAGGTCGAGTGGCTGTGCGCCGACGTCTACCCCGGGCCCGACTACGACAGCTTCGCCGACATGGCAGACCAGTTCATGGCCTGGGCCTCGAAGCATGACCGCCCGATCATCATCGGCGAGTTCGGCGCCGAGGACGGCGACGCGACCGCCGTGCAGCGCAGCACCTGGATCGCCGGTGTCGACGCGTACGCCAAGACGCATCCGCAGATCAAGGCCCTGGCCTACTTCGAGGCCCGCAAGTCCGAGAACGGCACCGACCGGGACTTCACGCTGACCGGGACCACCGGGCCGCTCGGCGCGTTCAGGACGATGGTGCTCGACCCCTATTACCACAAGGCGTCTGGCGGTGGCTGAGATGGGCGCTGCTCCGATGCTGGAAGGCCACAAGCTGGTCTTCGTGGGCGGGCTGCACCGGAGCGGGACGACCCCGCTGGCGCGCGTCCTCGCCGAGCACCCGGACGTGAGCGGCTTCGGCGCCACCCGGCCGACAGGCGTCACCGAGGACGAGGGTCAGCACCTCCAGGACCTCTACCCGGCGGCTCGTGCCTACGGCGGGGCCGGCCGGTTCGCCCTCGACCCTCGCTCGCACCTGACGGAGTCGTCGCCGCTGGTGTCGAAGGCCGGCGCCGCCCGGCTGCTCAGCCAGTGGGCGCCCTACTGGGACCTCGAGCGCGAGGTCCTCGTCGAGAAGTCCCCGCCCAACCTGGTGATGACCCGGTTCCTCCAGGCGCTCTACCCCGAGGCCTACTTCGTGATCATCGTGCGGCACCCGGTCGTGGTCGCGCTGTCGACCGAGAAGTGGTTGCACGCCAAGACGCTGCGTACGCCGATGGCCAACTGGTTCGCCGCCCATGACGCCTTCGCCATGGACGCCGCCCGGCTCAGCCGAGTGCATGTCGTGAAGTACGAGTCCCTCGTCCGCGACCCGGGCGCCGAGCTGGGCGCGATCGGTGACTTCCTCGGCCTGGCCGGGCCGGTGCCCACGCAGTCGTGGCAGGGCGGCCGCAGCGACGCGTACACGCAGCGGTGGCAGGAGCTCGGCGCCGGGGCGCGGCCCTGGCAGCTGGGCCGGCAGCGGCAACGCCGGCTGCGGTCGTCGCTCGTACGCACCTACGCGCAGCGAGCGGCCGACTACGGGTACGACCTCGAGGACCTCGACGACGTCCATCCGTGGCCCTCGTACCGCTCTGCGTAGTTGGTCCGTTACTTTCCGTCAGCACCCGGTCAGACGTTCGGCCGGTCTGCACTGACGTACGGACCGAAAGCCTCGGCCTGCCTTGGCATTGCCGGGTGATCAAGGTGAAGTAGAGGCAGAGAAGAACGCGGCTGAGCCGTCGCCGCGTCCTCCGCCCGGTCGGAGGCTCTGCAGGTCTGGGGAGGCCTTTCGTGCGTAGCAGTCGTATCACTGCGTTCGCTGCTGTCCTGGCGACGGTCGCAGCCATGGGTGTGGCCACGGTCGGGACCGCGTCGGCGGTGCAGACGCCGCAGACCAGCCTCGTCACGGCCGACCCGGCCAACTACACGCCGAACGTCCTCGACGGCAAGGTCGAGTCCCTCGTCCAGATCGGCGGCGAGATCTACGCGGCCGGCCTGTTCACCCAGGTCCAGCTCCCCGGCAACAACAAGCCGATCCTCACGCGCACCAACGTCTTCGCCTTCGATGCCGCCACCGGCGCGATCGACCCGAACTTCGACCCGACGTTCGACGGCGAGATCACCACCTTGATCGCCGCGCCCGACGGCCAGTCGGTCTACGTCGGCGGCTACTTCTCGACGGTGAACGGCGTGACCTCGCGCAAGCTGGTCCGCCTCAACATCAGCGACGGCTCCATCACGCCCGGCTTCACCGTGCCCGCGATCGACTCGAACATCCAGGACATGCGCATCGTGCACGGGCAGCTGATCATCGCCGGTGACTTCACCAACGTCGGTGGGGTAGCGCGCGGGCAGCTTGCCTCGCTGGACGCGGGCACCGGGTTGCTGACCAACTTCGTCAGCCACACCTTCGCCGGCCCGCACAACGGCGGCGACCTCACGGTCAACAAGATCGACGCGACCCCGGACGGCAACAAGATCCTCGCCCTGGGCAACTGGACGACGGTCGACGGCCAGAACCGCGACCTCCTGGTGCTCCTCGACACGTCCGGCGCGCACTCGGTGGTCTCGCAGTGGCAGACCAACTTCTTCGCACCCGGCTGCTCGAAGTCCTTCGACACGTACATGCGCGACCTCGACATCTCGCCGGACGGCACGTGGGCCGTGGTGACCACGACCGGCGCCTACGGCGGCGTGACCAGCCCGTGCGACACCGAGACCCGTTGGGACCTCACCACGACCGCGCAGAACCTCAAGCCGGTGTGGACCAACGTGACCGGCGGCGACACGACCTACGCGGTCGCCATCTCCGGCCCGGTCGTCTACGTCGGTGGCCACTTCCGGTGGGCGAACAACCCCTATGCGGGTGACGCGGCCGGCGCCGGCGCCGTACCGCGGCAGGGCATCGCCGCCCTCGACGCGAACACCGGTCTCCCGCTCACCTGGAACCCGGGACGTCAGCGCGGCATCGGCGTCTTCGACCTGCTGGCCACGTCGACCGGCCTCTGGGTCGGCGACGACACGGACATCATCGGCGGCGAGACGCACAAGAGCCTCGCCTACTTCCCGCTGGCCGGCGGCGTGCCAATGCCGGTCAACTCGGCCGGGACGGTGCCGAACGACATCTACACGCTGGGCAACCCGAACATCAGCAACGACCAGAGCGTGCTCTACCGCGTCGACGCTGCCGGACCCGCGATCCCGACCCAGGACGACGGCCCCGACTGGATGGCCGACCAGACCGACCCGAGCCCGTACCGCAGCAGCGGCAGCAGCATCGCCACGTACACCGGCACCGTGACGAGCGACGGCACGATCCCGAACAGCCCCACCGACCGGGCCCCGCTGTCGATGTTCAACAGCGAGCGATGGGACGGTGGCAGCGCCGGCGACGGCAACGAGATGCAGTGGCACTTCCCGGTCCCGGTGGGCACCCACGTGGCGGTCCGGCTGTACATGTCCAACCGCTGCACGTGCACCCAGTTCCCGGGGCAGCGCAAGTTCGGGGTCTCCATCGACGGAACCACCGTCGCCACGAACATCGACCTGTCGGCGAGCCCCGGTTCGCAGAAGGCCACGATGAAGACGTTCAACGTCACCAGCGACGGCTCCGTCGACATCACCTTCCTGCACCAGGTCGAGAACCCGCTCATCAACGGCATCGAGATCCTCAACCTCGACGCCCCGACCGGCACGGGCAGCCTCGGCGCGGCCGACGCGGTCCACCGGCAGTTCTTCGACGGGACCGCGGCGACGCCCACCAACACCACCACGCTGACGCCGACCGAGGCGTGGAGCCAGGCGCGCGGTGCCTTCCTCCTCGACGGCACGGTGTATGCCGGCGAGGCGAACGGCACGTTCACCGCCCGCTCGTTCGACGGCACCAACATGGGCACGCCGGCGTCGATCCCGCTGTACAGCAGCACCTTCCTGACCGACCTGCCGAACATCACCGGCCTGGCCTACAGCCAGAACCAGATCTACTACACCCTCGCCGGCGACTCGAACCTCTACACGCGGCTGTTCAGCAGCCAGAGCCAGGTCGTCGGTGCCGTGCGCAACACGGTCACCGGGGCGATCAGCTCGCTGAACCCGTCGCGGGTCCAGGGCATGTTCATCTCCGGCAGCACGCTGTACTTCGCCGACAAGACCGANGGCCACCTGTACTCGATCGGGCTCACCGGCGCCGGCATCGGCAGCCCGGGCACGATCATGGGCACCGCCGCGCTGGTCAACTCGGCGACGGACTGGCGGGCCCGCGGCGACCTCGTCTGGAACGGCAGCCCGGCCCTCACGCCGAACCAGCTGCCCACCGCCGTCGCCACCTCCGGCTGCACGGTCAACGTCTGCACCCTCGACGGCTCCGGCTCGGTCGACCCCGACGGCACCATCGCCTCGTACGCGTGGAACTTCGGCGACGGTACGACCGGTACGGGCGTCAACCCGAGCCACGCGTACACCGCGGCGGGCAGCTACGTGGTCACGCTCACGGTGACCGACAACCGCGGCGGTACGGCATCGACGAGCATCCCGGTCGACTCGGGCACGCCGCCGAACCAGCCGCCAGTGGCCTCGTACACGGCGTCGTGCACGTTCCTCGTGTGCTCGTTCGACGGCTCGGCATCGACCGACCCTGACGGCACCGTGGCGTCCTACGCTTGGGACTTCGGCGACGGCACGATCGCGACCGGCCCGACGGCGTCGCACACCTTCGCCTCCGCCGGCACGCACAGCGTGGCGCTCACCGTGGTCGACAACGGCGGTGCGCCGACCACGCTCACCAAGGCGGTCGCCGTCGTCGCGGTCCCGCCGTCGAACATCACCTACGTCGGGTCCGCCTCGGCCTCGTTGAACGCGGCGGTGGCCAAGGTCACGGTCCCGGCCGGGGTGCACGCGGGCAACGAGATGCTGCTGTTCGCCACCACGAACACCAACACGAACGTGACGACGGCGCCGGCCGGCTGGACGTTCGTCGGCGAGCAGATCTCGGGCACGGACACGCGCACCCGGCTGTACTCGAAGGTGGCGGGGTCGACCGATGCCGGGACGCAGGTCTCGCTGACCTACGCCGCGTCGACCAAGGTCGACCTGTCGCTGTCCGCGTACACCGGCGTCGACAACGTGAACCCGATCACGGCGTTCACGTCCGCGCCGGAGACGGTGTCGCGTGCCGCGCACACGGCTCCTGCGGCGACCGTTGCCGCGCCGGGCTCCTGGCTGGTCGGGTACTGGGCCGACAAGAGCTCGGCCACGACCGGCTGGGCCGCTCCGGCCGGGATGACCGGGCGGGTCCAGTCCATCGGTACCTCGACCGGGCGCATCACCTCGCTCGAGGCCGACTCCGGCTCGCCGGTCCTCGCCGGCACTTGGGCCGCTCAGACCGCCACCGCCAGCGCTGCCTCGGCCAAGGCCACGATGTGGGCGGTCGTCCTCAACCCCGACATCCCCAACGCGTTGCCCATCGCGTCCGCAACCGGTGGCTGCACGGCCAACGTCTGCACCTTCGACGGCTCGGGATCGGTCGACCCGGACGGCACGATCGCCTCGTACGCGTGGACCTTCGGTGACGGGTCGAGCGGGACTGGTGCCCACCCGAGCCACGCGTACTCGGCTGCGGGTCCCTACACCGCCACGCTCACCGTGACCGACAACCGGGGCGGTACGGCGACGGCGAACGTCCCGGTGACCGCGGGCGCCGTGCCCAACGTGCCGCCCGTCGCCCTGTACACGACGTCGTGCACGTTCCTGGCCTGCTCGTTCGACGGCTCGGGCTCGTCCGACCCCGACGGCACCGTCGCCTCGTACGCATGGGACTTCGGTGACGGGACCACGGCGACGGGCGCGACGGCGACCCACTCGTTCGGCCTCGCGGGGACCTACTCGGTGGCGCTGACGGTGACCGACAACAGCGGTGCGCCGACGACGCTGACCAAGCAGGTCACGGTCTCGGCGGTACCGGCCTCGCACATCGCGTTCCGGGCCTCGGTGACGGCCACGGCGAACTCGAACGTGGCCAAGGTGACGATCCCGGCCGGCGTCCAGGCCGGCGACGCGATGCTGCTGTTCGCGACGTCCAACTCCAACACGGCCGTGACGACCGACCCCGCGGGCTGGACGTTCATGGGCGAGCAGATCTCGGGCACGGACACCCGTACTCGCTTCTACTCGAAGGTCGCGGTGCTCGGCGAGGCCGGGACGACGGTCACAGTGCCCTACGCGGTGGCCACGAAGATCGACCTGTCGCTGTCGGCCTACTCGGGTACGAGCTCCACCCCGGTGGTGGCCTTCGCCTCGGCGGCCGAGACGGTGTCGCGAGCGACGCACACCACGCCGTCGATCAACGTCAGCACCGGCGGCTCCTGGGTCGTGTCGTTCTGGGCGGACAAGAGCTCGGCCACGACGACGTGGACCCCGCCGGCCGGCCAGGTCCAGCGCGCCCTGTCCGTCGGCGCCGGCAGCGGCCGGATCACGTCGCTCGAGGCCGACTCCGGTGCCGCGTTCGCGCCGGGGGTGTGGGCCGGTCAGACGGCGACCGCGAACAGCGCGTCCGCCAAGGCCACCCTCTGGACGATCGTCCTCGCCACCTCCTGATCGGCGCTGCGAGCGGGATAGATTGGGGAGGTCCACCCCCGGTCCGCTCGCGGAGCCGGGGTCGTCGTGCTGCCTGAGGGACTTCGCCAAGCCATGAGCCTGTCCGGTCTGCTCGGCCCCCTGTCCTCCGACGCCGCGGTCGCCGAGGCGCTGCGGGCCGCACGCGCGGGCGACCGCCCGCTGCTCGACCTGGCCGCGCCNGGTCCCCTCCGCCCGCTGCTGGTCGCCGTCCTGGCCGCAGCNGCGCCGGTGGGCGCNGGGCGTCCGGTCCTCGCCGTGACGGCGACCGGCCGCGAGACNGACGACCTNGTCGACGCGCTGCGCTGCCTGCTGCCGGCCGACGCGGTGGCCGACTTCCCGGCCTGGGAGACGCTGCCGCACGAGCGCCTGTCCCCGAGNTCGGACACGGTAGGACGCCGGCTCTCCGTGCTGCGCCGTCTCGCGCACCCTGACGATGCCGACGGCGACGGGCCGCTCCGGGTGGTCGTCGCGCCGGTGCGCAGCCTGCTGCAGCCGCTCGTCGCGGGCCTCGGGGACCTGGAGCCGGTCGCCCTGTGGGCCGGGCAGGACGTCGCCCTCGAGGACGCCGTACGCCAGCTGGCGGCGGCCGCGTACACGAGGGTCGACCTGGTCGAGCGGCGCGGCGAGTTCGCCGTACGAGGCGGAATCCTCGACGTCTTCCCGCCCACCGAGGAGCACCCGCTGCGGGTCGACTTCTGGGGCGACACTGTCGAGGAGGTCCGCTGGTTCGCGGTGAGCGACCAGCGCAGCCTTGAGGTGGCTGACGGCGGGCTGTGGGCACCGCCGTGCCGTGAGCTGCTGCTGGACGACGCCGTGCGCGCGCGGGCGGCCTTGCTCGCCGACGAGCATCCCGGGCTGGCCGACGTGTTCGGCCAGCTGGCCGAGGGCATCGCGGTCGAGGGCATGGAGTCGCTGGCGCCGGTGCTCGTCGACCGGATGGAGCTGCTGCCCGACCTGCTGCCGGCCGGTACGCACCTGGTCCTCTGCGACCCCGAGCGGGTCCGCACGAGGGCGCACGACCTCGTGGCCACCGGCGAGGAGTTCCTCGCCGCGTCGTGGGCGGCTGCGGCGGCCGGTGGCAAGACACCGCTCGACCTGGGTGCGGCCGCGTACCACTCGCTAGCCGACCTCCGGGAGCACACCCGACGCCTCGGACTCGCGTGGTGGTCGCTGACGCCGTTCGCCACGGACCTCGAGCTCGACCTCGACCGCGCCCCGCAGGACGACGACGCCGCCCCCGTCCTTCCGGTGGAGGCGCAGGCCGCGGAGTCCTACCGAGGCGACACCGACCGCGCCCTCGCCGACGTGCGCGGCTGGCTCGCCGACGGCTGGCGGGTCGTCCTCGTCACCGAGGGCCACGGCCCCGCCGAACGGGTGCACGAGCGGCTGCGCGAGGCGGGCATCGCCGCGCGGCTCGACGTCGACCTCTCGCAGGCGCCCGACCCCCAGGTCGCGCACGTGGCCACCGGCTCGCTCGAGCGCGGGTTCGTCCACGCCAAGCTCGGCCTCGCCGTGCTCACCGAGACCGACCTCGTGGGCCAGCGGGCCACGACCAAGGACCAGCGGCGGCTGCCGAGCAAGCGCCGGCACATCGTCGACCCGCTGCAGCTCAAGGCGGGCGACTACGTCGTCCACGAGCAGCACGGCGTGGGGCGCTACGTCGAGATGGTGCAGCGCACGGTGGCCGGCGCGACCCGGGACTACCTCGTGCTGGAGTACGCGGCCTCCAAGCGCGGCCAGCCGGGCGACCGCTTGTACGTACCCACCGACCAGCTCGACCAGGTGACGCGGTACGTCGGCGGGGAGGCACCCACGCTGCACCGGCTCGGCGGCTCCGACTGGGCGAAGGCCAAGGGGCGGGCCAAGAAGGCGGTACGGGAGATCGCGGCCGAGCTGATCCGGCTGTACAGCGCCCGCACCGCCGCCCCTGGCTACGCGTTCGGCCCGGACACGCCGTGGCAGCACGAGCTCGAGGACGCGTTCCAGTACGTCGAGACGCCCGACCAGCTCACGACGATCCAGGAGGTCAAGGCCGACATGGAACGGCCGGTCCCGATGGACCGGCTGGTCTGCGGCGACGTGGGCTACGGCAAGACCGAGATCGCCGTCCGCGCGGCGTTCAAGGCGGCGCAGGACGGCAAGCAGGTCGCGGTCCTCGTACCCACGACGTTGCTCGTGCAGCAGCACATGGCGACGTTCTCGGAGCGCTACGCCAACTTCCCGGTGATCGTGAAGGGGTTGTCCCGCTTCCAGTCGGACGCAGAGGCCAAGGCTGTCCTCGCGGGGATGGCCGACGGCTCGGTCGACGTCGTGATCGGCACCCACCGGTTGCTCACCCCGGACGTCCGGTTCAAGGACCTCGGGCTGGTGATCGTCGACGAGGAGCAGCGGTTCGGCGTCGAGCACAAGGAGCACCTGAAGCGGCTGCGTACCGCGGTGGACGTCCTCGCGATGTCGGCCACCCCCATCCCTCGGACGCTGGAGATGGCCGTCACCGGGATCCGCGAGATGTCGGTGATCCAGACCCCGCCCGAGGAGCGGCACCCGGTCCTGACCTTCGTCGGCGCCTACGACGAGCGCCAGATCGCGGCGGCCGTACGCCGGGAGCTGCTGCGCGAGGGCCAGGTCTTCTACGTGCACAACCGGGTCGAGTCGATCGACCGTACGGCCGCGCGCCTTCGCGAGCTCGTCCCCGAGGCGCGGATCGCCACCGCCCACGGCCAGATGAACGAGGGCCTGCTGGAGCAGGTCATCGTCGACTTCTGGGAGAAGTCGTTCGACGTCCTGGTGTGCACGACGATCGTCGAGTCCGGCCTCGACATCGCCAACGCCAACACCTTGGTCGTGGAACGCGCTGACGCGATGGGCCTGTCCCAGCTGCACCAGCTGCGCGGGCGGGTCGGTCGCGGTCGCGAGCGGGCCTACTCCTACTTCCTGTACCCGCCGGAGAAGCCGCTCACGGAGACCGCCCACGACCGGCTGTCCACGATCGCGTCGCACACCGACCTCGGGGCCGGCATGCAGGTGGCGCTCAAGGACCTCGAGATCCGCGGCGCGGGCAACCTGCTCGGCGGCGAGCAGTCGGGGCACATCGCCAGCGTCGGCTTCGACCTGTACGTACGCCTCGTCGGCGAGGCCGTGGAGGAGTTCAAGGCGGGCGGGCCGCTGGAGGAGGTCGCCGAGATCCGGGTCGAGCTGCCGATCGACGCGCACCTGCCGCACGACTACGTGCCGGGCGAGCGGCTCCGCCTCGAGGCCTACCGGCGCATCGCCGAGGCCCCGGACGACGCCGCCGTCGATGCCGTGCGCGACGAGCTCGAGGACCGGTACGGGCCGTTGCCGCCGCCGGTCGAGAACCTGCTGTCGGTGGCCACCTTCCGGGCGCACGCGAGGCGAGCCGGCCTCACCGACGTGACGCTGCAGGGGGCCCTGGTCCGCTTCGGGCCGGTCGACCTGCCGGAGTCGGGGGTCCTGCGCCTGCAGCGGCTGTACCCGAAGACGGTGTTCAAGCCGGCCGTCCGTACCATGTTGGTTCCTCGCCCCATGACGGCCAGGGTCGGTGGTCAGCCGGTGCTCGACGTGGCGCTGCTGGCATGGTGTCGTGGGGTCGTCGATGCTCTGCTGGACCGTCCCGCCCCGCTCACTCCGTGATCGCCCCCGAAGGAGAGTCCGTGACCGCCACCCGTACCGCCCGCAGCCGGCGAGCGGCGCGTCTCTCAGCCGCCGTCGCGCTCCTCGCGGCTGCTGTCGTCGGGCTCTCCGCCTGCGACCCGCACCAGGCCGGGTCGGCCGCGGTCGTCGGGAACTACCGGGTGACGGAGACGTCGATCAACGGCGGTGCCGCGGCCGTGCTCAAGGCCTTCCAGCAGCAGGGGACGACCGCACCCGCGGGCAACATCTTGCTGCGTACGCTCGTCGACCGTGCCGTGGACGACGCCCTGGTCGCCGTCGCCGCGCAGCGCGAGCACATCGTGGTCACCCAGGGTCAGATCGACAACCTGATCGACATCAACGGCGGACGTACCCAGCTGACCAGCGACTTCGCGACCCGCGACCAGCTGTGGCTGCCGCCGGGGCAGATCGACGACCTCGCGCGGGCCTCGCTGATCCAGATCGCGCTCGGCAACAAGCTGGCCCCCGGTGGCACCGCCACCGCCGTCGAGGCGGCAGTGACCGGCTACAAGGCCAAGCTGGCCAAGGAGCTCGGCGTCAGCATCAGCCCCCGTTACGGCAGCTGGGACCCCAAGACGCTGCTGATCACCGGAACCGTCGACGACCTCTCCGTACCCGCTGCTGGCGAGCCGTCCCCGACGCCGTCGGCGGGGTGACCGGAGCCTTGCGTGGCCGCTGACGTGCCCGTCCCCCGGGGCGCCCGGCTGCTCGAGCTCGTCGCGGTGATGGACCGGTTGCGGTCCCCGGGCGGCTGTCCGTGGGACGCCGCGCAGACGCACGAGTCGCTGCTCCCGTACCTGCTCGAGGAGACGTACGAGACGGTCGAGACGATCGACGCCGGCGACCTGGTCGGGCTGCGCGAGGAGCTCGGCGACCTGCTGCTCCAGGTCGTGTTCCACGCCCGCATCGGCGAGGAGCACACCGCGGAGCCGTGGTCGGTCGACGACGTCGCCGGCGGGATCGTGGACAAGCTCGTCTCGCGGCACCCGCACGTGTTCGGTCCTTCCGCCGACGACGGTTCGGTCACTGCCGCCGAGGTCGAGCAGAGCTGGGAGAGCCTCAAGCGGGTCGAGAAGGGACGTACGTCCGCCGTCGACGGCGTACCCCTCGCACAACCCGCGCTGGCACTCGCGGACAAGCTGATCGGGCGGGCCGCCAAGGCCGGTGTCGACGTACCCCTGCCGGCGCTGGTGCTGCCCGGCGAGGGCGCGTGGACCGCCGAGGAGGCCGGCGCGCTGCTGCTCGCCGTCGTGGCGAGGACCCGTGCCGACGGGGTGGACGCCGAGGCCGCCCTCCGCGCCGCCGCGAGGCGCTACGCCGACTCCGTACGCGCCGCCGAGTCCCTCCACCCGCGTTGATCATGGACGAATGGCCTTTGTGGATCAAGGAAGCGGGGCCCTTTGACCATGATCAACGCGGAGGGACGGCGAGGGGAGGCGCGGGGCCGGTAGCGTCGGCGCCGTGACCGACCTCCCCGGGTACCCGACGGACCCCACGGCAGACTCCCCGGCAGACCTTGCGTACGTACGCATCGCCACCGACGCGCTCGACGAGCTACTGGCGCTCGACCCAGTCGACGCCACCGCGCTGGGCGACCACCGCTTCGACGACCGGCTGCCGGACCTGTCCGCGGCAGGGCTCGAGCACCAGCGCGGCCGGCTCGACCAGCTGCTGGCCGCCGTCGACTCCGTCGACGACGCCGGGCTCTACGCGGACAACCGGGTCGACTGCGAGATCCTGCGCTCGGCACTCGCCCGGCGGCTGTTCATGCTGGAGCAGGTGCACCCGCACACGTGGGACCCGCTGGAGGCCAACCCCGGGTCGGCGATCTACCTGCTGCTGGCCCGTGACTTCGCGCCGCTGGGTGACCGGCTGAGGTCGGTCGCCGGCCGCCTCGCCGGGGTCCCCGAGGCCCTGGCGCAGGCGCGCAGCCACCTGACGTCGATGCCCCGCGTGCACGTGGAGACGGCGATCGGCCAGTTCCAGGGCACCCGGGCCCTGGTCGCGGGCCAGGTGGCCGATGCGCTCGACCGGGAGCCGGCGCTGTTCGGCGAGGTCGACCCGCCCCGCACCGCTGCCCTGGAGGCGCTGGACGAGCACCTGCGCTGGCTGGAGTCGCGGCTGCCGACGGCGGACCGCGACCCCCGGCTCGGGCCGGAGCTGTATGCCGGCCGCCTGTGGCACACCTTGGACACGGAGATCTCGGCCGACAGCGTGCTCGTCCGCGCCGAGAGCGACCTCATGCGGATCGAGGCCGAGATCGCCGACACCGTACGCGGGCGGGACGTGCGCCAGGTCCTGGACCAGCTGGCCGACGACGGCTACGTCGACGACACGACGGTGCTGCCGCTGTGCGAGCAGGCGTTGCAGGACACGACCGACTTCGTACGCGGCAAGGGGATCGCGTCCGTCCCCGACGGCTGGGACGACCTCGTCGAGGTCATCGTGATGCCCGAGATCCACCGCGGGGTCGCTGTCGCCTACTGCGACCCGCCCGGGCCACTCGAGCCGTCCGTGCTCCCCACGTTCTTCGCGGTGTCCCCGACACCTGCCGAATGGCCGGCCGACCGGGTCCGGTCCTTCTATCGCGAGTACAACGCGCACCTGCTCCGCAACCTCACCGTCCACGAGGCGATGCCCGGGCACGTGCTCCAGCTGCACCGGTCCCGCGCGTTCACCGGATCGACCGCGGTGCGCGCGGCGTTCTGGAGCGGGCCGTTCGTCGAGGGCTGGGCCGTCTACGCGGAGGACGTCATGGCCCTCGCCGGCTTCGGGGGCGAGGCGCTTCGGCTGCAACAGCTCAAGATGCAGCTCCGGACGACGATCAACGCGATCCTCGACGTCCGCGTCCATGCGCACGGCATGACCGAGCCGGAGGCGATGGCGTTGATGACCGGTCGTGGCCACCAGGAGGTGGGCGAGGCGGCCGGCAAGTGGCGGCGAGCCCAGCTGACTTCGGCGCAGCTGTCCACCTACTACGTGGGGCACTCCGAGGTCGCAGACGTAGCGCGGGCTCTCGAGCTCGCGCGGCCGGACCTGTCGATGCGCGAGCGGCACGACGCNATGCTGGCGCACGGGTCGCCGCCGCCTCGCCACCTCCGGACGCTGCTCGAGGTGTGAGGCGGCGGCGGGCCGTTGCTCGCCCGTCAGGCCGTCAGG
>JGI24140J50213_10000239_pt1 | contig 26006 bp, 23 predicted proteins | sample BarGraIncu00222A_FD_50213 | JGI IMG/M metagenome (IMG submission 50213)
ACTGTGCGGACACTGCCACCGACTCATCCACACCCCACACAGCCCCCTGGACCATCACCCCCACCCCAGGCGGCAACCCCACCTTCACCCCCCACGGCCCCGCCCCCTAAGACGACCCCGACGGCAGCGGTCGGGGAGCGTCTCTGCACGGGTCGCTAGAGCCGCGCGGTCAGCTGGTGCTGATCTGCACGTAGTCCATCTGGCCGACCCAGTAGTCGCAGGTCACCTTGATCTGGTCGCACGCCAGCTTGCCGGCGATCGACAGCGGCTTCGTGTTCGAGATGTTGCCGGTCGCGTGCTTGAGCGTCGAGACCTGGACGCCGTCGACGACCATGGTCAACGCAGTGGCCGTACGGGTGCAGGTGATGACGTGCCACTGACCGTCGTTGAGGGCCCTGACGGAGCCGACGCCAGCGTTGCCGGTCGATCCGCGGAAGAGGCACTGGACGATGCCGTTCGGTGCCTGCAGCTTGAAATAGCCACCCACGGTGCCGGACTGGCCCTTCTGGATGATGTTGCCGAAGGAGTTGGTCCACTTCATCCGCAGCGTGATCGCGTAGTCGCGCGTACCCGGGTTCAGCAGGGCGTTGTTCACCTGGTCCGGGTGGCCGGGGTGCGCCGGGGGCGTGTTCGGCTTGAGGTACGGGAAGGTGTGGACCGAGCCGTTGAGGACGACCTCGCTGCCGATCACGCCGTTGATCCCGTGCCCGCTGCTGTCGACGAGAACCGTCGAGTGGGGGGCTTCGTTCATGTTCCACAGCGCGAGAGTCGTCGTGGCTGCCGCCGAGGCGGGCCCCTGCATACTGAGCGACACGAGCGTGGCGGCGGTGAGTGCGACTGCGACGCGGTACGGCTTCATCTGGATCTCCCCTGAGCTGGCGGCTGCCGCCAACGTACACACGTGCCCACGCTTCGCAAAAGCCTCATCTCGACAACGAATCGTCTTTGCCGACAACGGTTCTGCCGCTCCGTCACGGTGTGCGACGACACCTTGACGCAGAGGGTTGCCGTTAGCCTCTGTGGATGCGCGCAAGCCTGCTCGACGGGTTCGTCCGAGCCCTGGTCGGTACCGAGGCGATACCAGGGATCAGCCTCGAGATGGTCGACCGTGACGGCACCATCCTCGCGTCTGCGGTCGGCTGGCGGGATCTCGCGAGCCGCTCGGCCGTCTCGGCACAGACCCGTTTCGAGATCGGGTCGATCAGCAAGTCCTTCCTGTCGATCGTGCTGCTGGGCCTGGCCGCGGAAGGGCGGCTGGGGCTCGACGACCTCCTCACCGACCACCTGCCGTGGTTCTCGGTGCGCACGACTCACGCACCGATCCGCTTGCGGCACCTGCTGCAGCACACGTCCGGGCTGATCGCCGGCGCCGACGCGCTGCCGGACGACTACGCGCAGGCCTGGGAGCTGCGGCACACCGAGACGGGATCCGAGCCGGGGACGATGTTCCACTACTCCAACGCCGGCTACGTCCTCCTCGGTCTCGTGGTCGAGGCGGTGACGGGGCGGACGGCATCGGACCTCGTGGCGGAACGCGTGCTCGAGCCGCTACGAATGAGCGAGTCGTCGGCGTGCATCACGCACGCCGATCGACAGCGGCTGGCGACCGGTTACCAGCCGCTGCACGACGACCGGCCGTGGCTCCCCGGCGACGAGCTCGTGCCGGCAACGTGGTTCGAGGTGGCGGCGGCCGATGGCAACGTCGCCGCCACCGCGCACGACCTCGGGCGCTACCTGCGCATGCTGCTCGGCAGGGGAACCCTCGACGGGACAACGGTTCTCGGCCACGACGCCTTCCGCGAGCTGACGGAGTCGCTGGCCCCCGGAGGCGAGCCGTCCGAGCACCCGAGCAGCTACGGCCTCGGGGTCAACGTCGAGACGATCGACGGGCATACCTGCCTCACGCATGGCGGCGGCATGGTCGGCTACGCGTCGTTCGTCGTGGCCGACCTCGATGCCGGAGTCGGTGTCGCGGTCCTCACGAACGCGCCCGGCGACAGCCCGGTCGCGGAGCTGGTCGCGAGGGCGGGCTACGACCAGGTGCGTGCCGAGCGGGAGGCGCGGTCCCCAGCACCGCTGCCCGGCGTCGACCCGTGGGTCGTCGCGGACCGGGAGCGGTACGTCGGGACGTACGTGGCCGGGGACCGTGCCGTCCGGGTCGAGCCGTCGGACGACGCCGGCCTCACCCTCACCGACGATGCGGGCTCAGGCCGGCTGGGCTGGGCCGCCGGCAGGCTCGCGTGCACGCACCCCGGCTGGCGCACGTTCCATCACGACCTGGCCGGCGACGGGGCCGGGCGCACGTGGACGTACGGCGGCCTCGTCCTGCGTCCGGAAGGCGCCACGCCGCCCGCCGTGCCGGACGTGGGTGGCGACGCGGCCGCTCTGGTCGGCCACTACCGCAGCTACTCGCCCTGGTACACCAGCTTCCGGATCGTCCTTCGCGAGGGCGCCCTGCACGTGGTCGCCGCCGGAGGCGTCGAGGGGGCGCGGGACGACCCGCAGCTCGTGCTGCTCGCACCCGGCGTCTACCGCATCGGCGCCGAGCCCGAGCTCCCCGAACGGCTCGTCGCCGGGCCGGCCGTCGGTGGCCGAGTCGTCTCGGTCAGCCGGGACGGTTGCGTCTACTCGCGGACGTTCACCGCCTGAGACCGGAAGCGCGGGGCGGCCGGTCGTCAGGCCAGCAGGCAGGCCGACAGGTGCTCTGGGTCGGTGCCCTCGACCGGGTGGGCAGGTGGCGCGAGCGTGGGATCGGTGCTGCGGCAACGGTCCTCGGCGACCGGGCAGCGCGGGTGGAAGCGGCACCCGGCCGGGATGTTCCGCGGGTTCGGCGTCTCGCCCTTGAGGATGGTCCCGGTGCTGCGCTCGCGCGGGTCCGGGCGGGGGACGATCGAGAGCAACGCCTTGGTGTACGGGTGCTGCGGCCGGTGGATGACGTCGCGCGCAGGGCCCTGCTCGACGATCCGGCCGAGGTACATCACCGCGATGCGGTCGGCGAAGTGCGCGGCGGTCGACAGGTCGTGCGTGATCATCACGATCCCCATGCTGCCGCCCCTTCGGAGGCGGTCGAGGAGGGACAGGACGCCGGCCCGCACGGACACGTCGAGCATCGAGACCGGCTCGTCGGCGAGCAGCAGCTCGGGCTCCAGCACCAGGCTGGCGGCGATCGCGACACGCTGCCGCTGGCCGCCGGAGAGCTGGTGCGGGAAGCGCTCGAGGTACGCCTCCGGAGGCGTGAGCTCGGCGCGCACCATCGCGGCCCGGACGAGCTGCGCGCGTTCGGCTTTCGAGGCGCCGATCTTGTGCACCAGCAAGGGTTCCTCGACGGTCTGCCGCACCTTGAAGCGCACGTCGAGCGACTCGTACGGATCCTGGTAGATCATCTGAACGTGCCGACGCAGCGGACGCATCTGGCGCGACGAGAGGCGGGTGACGTCCGTGCCGTTGATCAGCACCGAGCCGCCTGCTGTAGGCACCATGCCGAGGATGCTCTGCAGCGTGGTGGTCTTGCCGCAGCCGGACTCGCCGACGATGGCCAGCATCTCGCCCTTCGCGACCGACAGGGAGACCCCGTCGACCGCTCGGACGACCTCGCGCGGGCGACGGGCCAGCCGATCGGTGAAGGTCCGCCTCGTGGGGTACGTCGTGCGCAGGTCTTCGACCGAGAGCAGCTCGGTCATGCCTGCGCCCGGGACCCGTGGACGAGGTGGCAGGCGGCGACGCGCGTGCCGGACAGGGCCAGCAGGTCGGGTCGCTGTTCGACGCACGGCTCGAACGCGACCGGGCAGCGCGGGCGGTACGCGCAGCCGATGACCGGGCTCGACAGGTCGGGCGGCGCCCCGGGGATCGACCCGACCGCCTCGTCGCCGTACAGGTCCGGTGTCGCGGCGAAGAGGGCACGCGTGTACGGGTGGGCGGGGGAGTGGTACAGCTCGTCGATCGGGCCGCGCTCCACGATCTCGCCGGCGTACATCACGGCCACGTCCTCGCAGGTCTGGGCCACCACGGCGAGGTCGTGCGTCACGAGGAGGAGCGCGAGCCCGAGCTCGTCGCAGAGGTGGCCGAGCAGCTCGAGGATCTGGGCCTGGACCATGACGTCCAGCGCTGTCGTCGGCTCGTCGGCGAGGAGGACCTTCGGGTCGCAGGCCAGGGCCATCGCGATCGCGGCGCGCTGGCGCATGCCGCCGGAGAACTCGTGCGGGAACCGTGCCGCGGCGGCCGCGGGGATGCCCACCAGCTCGAGCAGCTCGCCGACACGGGCCCGTGCGGCGGCACCGGAGGCGGTGCCGTGCGCCTGCATGGGTTCCGCGATCTGCCAGCCCACCGTACGTACCGGGTTGAAGGCGTTCATCGCACCCTGGAACACCATCGCGACGTCGGTCCAGCGGTGCGGGCGGAAGCCGTTCTCGCCACCGGGCATCAGGTCCTCGCCCCGGACGGCGACCCGGCCGGCGGCCGACGCCGACGACGGGAGCAGCCCCATGATGGTGAGCGCCGTCGTGGTCTTGCCGGATCCGGACTCGCCGACGAGCCCCAGCCGCTGGCCGGGCTCGAGGGTCAGGTCGACACCCTGGACGGCGTGCAGCTCGCGGCCGCCGGGGAGGTCGAACCACACGTGCAGGTCACGGATCTCGAGGAGGCTCACAGGGCGTCCGGCCCGCGCCCGACCAACGTGCGCAGCCGCCAGCTCCGCGGCGACAGGTGGGCGACCTTGAGGCGCGGGTTGAGCGCGTCCTCGATGGACTGGCCGAACAGGTAGCAGCCCATGATCACCAGCGCGACCGCGATGCCGGCCGGCACGATGGCCCACCAGGCCCCGGCGCTCACCGCCGTACGGTCGAAGGCGTGCTCCATCACGGTGCCCCACGTGGTCGCCGTCGGGTCGGACAGGCCGAGGAACGCGAGGGCGGTCTCGTCGAAGACGGCGACGGCGATGGTGAGCACCGTGTTGGCGATCAGCAGCGGTCCCACCTGCGGAAGCACGTGCCGGACGATGATGCGCCAGTGCCCGGCCCCGATGGCTTGCGCGCGCTTGACGTACACCCGTTCCCGCACGCTCTTGACCTGGGCACGCACGACGCGAGCGGTACCCGTCCAGAGCAGGATGCCGATGACGATGACGACGTGGGACAGGCTGGGCCCCCACACGGCCGAGATGACGATCATCAGGACGAGGTCGGGGATGACGAGGAAGTAGTCGGTGATGCGCATCAGCACCGTGTCCACCCAGCCGCCGAAGTAGCCGGACATCAGGCCGATGCCACCGCCGATCGTCATGGCGACGAGGGTGGCGGCGAACCCGACGATCATCGAGATGCGGCCGCCGGTGATGACCAGGCTGAGCATGTCGATCCCGCCGTCGTCGCAGCCCAGCCAGTGCTTGCTCGACGGTGGTTCGAAGACGCCGCAGCTCGCCTGGTGGACGTCGTACGGGGACAGCAGCGGCGCGAAGATGGCCATCAGGACGAACAGCACCAGGATCGCGAGGCCCACCATCGCGGTGCGCTCGCGGAGCACGCCGCGGATGGCGGTCCAGAGCCCCTCCTGGACCTCGACCTCGGCGACGTCCACCTGGGAGATCGCGCTCATCGGGGCCTCACGCGGTGATCCTCGGGTCGAGCCGGAAGTATGCGAGGTCGGCCAGCAGGTTCAGCAGGATCACGGTCACGGTGATGACGAGGAAGCCACCCTGGAGCATCGGGTAGTCGCGGTGGAGGACCGCCTGGTACAGGGCCGAACCGATGCCCGGCCACGAGAAGATGACCTCGATCAGGATCGCACCGCTGACGATGCTGCCCAGCGACAGCCCGATCATGGTCACGGTCGGGAGCATGGCGTTCCGCAGCGCGTGCTTGCGGATGATGGCCCGACGGGACAGGCCCTTGGCCCGGGCCGTGAGCACGTGGTCCTCGCCCAGCGTCTCGAGCATCGCCGAACGCACGATGAGCGTGTTCTCGCCGTAGAGCGTCAGGGCGAGCGTCGCGGCGGGAAGGATCATGTGCCTGCCCAGGTCGGTCAGGTCGGCGACGANCCCCGGGTTGCCGACAGCGAACGGGTCGCTCATCCCCGCGGACGGCAGCACGCCGGCGAAAAGGATCAGCAGCATCATCCCGAGGAACTGTGTGGGGAAGGCATAGAAGGCGATCGCCAGGTTGGTGCTCACGTGGTCGGCGACGGTGTGCCGGCGGACCGCTGACAGCACGCCGGTCGCGATGCCCACGACGATGGCGACGAGGGTCCCGACCGTGACCATCGGCAAGGTGTTCGCGAAGGCCTGGCGCAGGTTGTCCGCGACCGGCTGCTGGTTGCCGAAGGACACGCCGAGGTTCCCGTGCAGCAGCTGGCCGAGGTAGATCCAGTACTGCTGCCACACCGACTTGTCGAGGCCGAACTGCACGCGGAGGGCGTGCCGCAGCTCGGGGGTGGACGACGGGACGCGGGCCACGTTGGCCACCGCGTCGCCCGGAAGGACGCGGAACAGGAAGAAGTTGATGGTGATCGCCACGAAGACGGTGATGACGGCGAAGCCGGTCCGCTTCACCAGGTAGTCGAGGCCGCGCACAAAGAGAACATACTCAGTCGACTCACCATGCTCTAGGGTTTGAGCCGGAACACACCGCAGGGGAGGTGTCGATGGCCCGGACGGCGCTCGAAGGACGGCCGAAGCTCCGGTACGAGCAGGTCACGGAGATGATCGAGCGGCTCATCTCCACCGGTGGGCTGCAGGCCGGGGACATGCTGCCCAGCAACAAGGATCTGGCGCAGATGGCCGGCGTCAGCCTGATCTCCGTACGGCGGGCGCTGGACGACCTGGAGCACGCGGGCCGGATCCGCCGGCACCAGGGAGTCGGCACGTTCGTCGCCGCCGAGCGCATCTTCACCAGCCCGGCGCGAGCCGGCGGTCTCCTCGCCACCCTCACCGGCGACGCGCCCGCCCCGGTGGTCGACACCGAGGTGCTGGACGTGAGCCAGGGCACGCCGACCGCTGACATCGTCCGCTCGCTCTCGCTGGCCATCGGCGAGTCGGTCTGGCAGATCCAGCGGCTGCGCGTCATCGGCTCGCGGCCGATGATCAGCGAGCAGTCGATCATCCCGGTCCGCCTGGCACCGAAGCTCGACGACGCGCTCGACGCGGGCGCGTCGCTGTACGAGCTCCTCGCCCAGCGCTACGGCCTGACCGACGCGTTCGAGGAGCAGTACCTCGACATCACCCTCCCGGCCGCCGCCGACCGCAAGCTGCTCGGACTCGGTGCCCGCGACCGCGTCGCGCGCATCCGGGGCGTCTCGTTCTCGCACGACGGCACGCCGTTCGACTGCTTCCAGCAGGTCTATCCCGCCGACGGGTTCGCGTTCTACCTGTCCGGCCGCACCGACCGGCACGTGCTGCCGGTGTCCGAGCCAGGGGTCTGGGACGTCGTCCCGGCCCGCCGTAGGTCGCACGCCTGAGGCACGACCTGACGACCGGAGGAACCATGCGCGTACGTACGGGTGGTCGAGGCGCCGTGGCGCTCGTCGCCGCTGTCGCCCTCTGCCTGGTGGCGGCCGGCTGCACCTCGTCGTCCTCGACGAGCAAGTCGGCCAGCGCCAAGCCGATCCAGGGCGGCGTCCTGCGGGTCGGCACCACGGCGCCGATCGACTCGCTCAACCCGTTCGTCTCGCAGTCGGACTACTCGTACGTCGCGTACGAGTACATGTACCCGCAGCTCACCCAGTACAACGGGCGGCTGGAGATCATCCCCGACTTCGCCAAGAGCTGGACGACGTCGAAGGACGGCCTCGTCTGGACCTTCACGACGCGGACCGGCGCCACGTGGTCGGACGGGAACCCGCTGACGGCGGCCGACCCGGCGTGGACCATCAACCTGATCAAGAAGTACCAGGACGGCGCCACCGCGAACTCGGCCGGCCTCGTCGCGCACCTCGTCAGCGCCGTCGCCTCGGACCCGAACACGCTCGTGCTGACCTATGACAAGCCGGTGGCCAACGTCCTCGCGCAGATGCAGCAGATGTCGATCCTCCCGCAGCAGGTGTGGAGCCAGTACGCGACCGGTGACGGCGCCAAGCTCAAGACGTTCCAGAACCCGGCGCCGATCATCTCGGGCGGGCCGTTCATGCTCACGAAGTACACCAAGGACCAGATCGCGCTCTTCGCGAAGAACCCCAAGTGGTACGGCACCAAGCCGCACATCGACGGTTTCGGCCTGCAGTTCTTCGCCAACGACGACGCGATGGTCACGGCGCTGAAGACGCACCAGATCGACATGACCGGGGAGTACACGCCGCCAACGGCCGTCGCGGCCCTGAAGTCCGCCGGGATGGAGGTGGACACCGTCCCGAGCATCTCGATGAAGACGTTCATCATCAACACGAATCCCAAGAAGCTGGCGCACCGCGAGCTGCTCGACCCCAACGTGCGCATGGCGATGGAGTACGCGACCGACCGGGCGTCGATCATCAAGACTGCCTGGCTCGGGTTCGCGCAACCGGGCACCACGATCATCGCGCCGTCCGACGGCGACTGGAACGACCAGAGCATCCATGGCCTGGCGTACGACCTGACGAAGGCCAACGCGCTGCTGGACGCGGCCGGGTTCGCCAAGGGATCGAACGGGATCCGGGTCGCCGACGGCCACCAGATGAGCTACGACGTGATCTTCCCCCAGGACGAGAAGGGCGCGGGTGACCGCACCTTCCAGATCCTGCAGACCGACTTCGTGCAGATCGGCATCCAGCTGAAGCAGAAGCCGCTGGACGACGACGCAGCGGTCGCTGCCATCAACGGATCTGACAACACCTACCGCACGTACGACCTCGCGATGTATGACTGGGTGCCGCCGGTCGACCCGGACTTCATGCTCTCGGTCATGACCTGCGCGCAGCTCGGCAACAACAGCGACAGCGGCTACTGCGACAAGTCGTACGACGCGATGTACGCGCAGCAGAGCATCTTGACCGACTCGGCCCAGCGGCACTCCCTGGTCAACCAGATGCAGCAGAAGATCTACGGCGACCGGCCGTACATCGTCCTCGACTACCCGGACATCATCGAGGCGCACGCCAAGGGCTGGGCCGGCTTCGAGATGTCGCCCGTGATGGGATCGGTCAACTCGCTGTCGATGGACACCCTCCTCGGCCTGCAGAAGATGGGCTGACGTGGTCTCGTTCCGGCTCTCGTCGGCGTCGCCCAGGCCCGCCGGCGACGTGGTCCTGGTCCTGCCGTTCCACTCCGGTGGGCGGCCCGGTCCCGGAGTGGTCGATGCGGCCGGCCGGCTCGGGATCGACCTGGTCGGCACGGTCGGCCGGGTGGTGTCGTTCAGCGGCGCGGTGGGGGAGCACGTCCTCGTCGCCGCCGGGTCGTCGGTCGTGGTGGCCCTGGGGGTCGGTGACTCGCCGGGATCCGCGGAGCAGGTGCGCGGCGCCGCCATGCACGCGGCCAGGAACCTGCGCGGCTATCCCGCCCTCTCCACGACCCTGGCGCAGCTCGGTCCTGACCGTGCCGCTTCCGTTCGCGCCTGCGTCGAGGGGTTCCTCCTGGGTTCCTACCGGTCGCCGTTCGTCGGGTCGGGGAGCGCACCGGCAGGGTCCGAGGACCCTGCCGGCTCCGTGCTGCTCCTCGTCGGTCCGAGCGCGCGCAGCTCCGAGCTGCGGCAGGCCCTCGAGCGAGGGTCCGTCGTCGGGCGCGCCGCGGACTGGGTGCGCACCCTCGTGGAGACACCCCCGGGTGCCCTGACGCCGGACGCGCTGGCCCATGCGATCCGGGCACGCGCCAGGACTGTGGGCGTCTCGTGCGTGGTCTGGTCGCCCCGGCAGCTGGAGGCTCGCGGCTTCGGTGGCGTCCTCGGGGTGGGGCGCGGCAGCGGCAACCCGCCGCGGGTGGTGGAGCTGTCGTGGGCGAGCGCGGGACGCCAGCCGCTCGCCCTCACCGGCAAGGGCATCACGTTCGACTCCGGCGGCATCAACATCAAGAAGGACAGCGACGAGATCGCCTGGATGAAGTCGGACATGGCCGGCGCCGCGGCTGTGGCGGGCGCCGTCATCGCCGCTGCCGCGCTCGGCCTCGACGTCCCGGTGCGAGCCGTCCTGCCGCTCGCCGAGAACATGCCAGGAGGGCATGCGATCCGTCCCGGTGACGTGCTCCGCCACCCGGGCGGACGGACCACCGAGGTCACCGACACCGACTGCGAAGGCCGCCTGGTGCTGGCCGACGCCATCGCCTACCTGGCTCGGTCGCGGCCAGCCGGGATCATCGACGTCGGGACGCTCACCGACGGCGGTGGCGTCGGGCACGCGCTGTGGGGAGCGATGGGTACCGACCCGGCGCTGATGCGCGCGCTGCTCGACGCGGGGCAGGAGGCGGGTGAGCCCGGGTGGGAGCTGCCCCTCGTACCCTCCTACCTCGAGCTGATGCGGTCACCGGTCGCCGACGTGGTCAACTGCTCGAAGCAGGCACCCGACTCCGCCGTCCTCGCCGGGACCTACCTGCGGACGTTCGCTGGCGACGTCCCATGGGTGCACGTCGACAACGGATCGACGGCCTACCTCGAGCGGGCCGCCGACGGGTGGCCGGAAGGGGCGACCGGGTCGCCGATGCGTGCGCTCCTGCGGCTGCTTGAGCGGCGCTGCTAGTGTGCATACACAGTATGAACTCAGGCTGGATGAAGCGCTGCTGGACGGACTCTGCTCCTCGACTCTGAAGGGCACCGGGCACCATGGGATACGCCGAGACCATCGCCGACCGGACGCGGCAGTCCCGCGCCCTGTTCGAGCGGGCCAGCCGGACCATCCCCGGCGGTGCTGGGAGCAGCGCCCGCACGGTCAAGTACGGGTGGGCTCCGTACCCGCCGTTCATCAAGCAGGGCAACGGTTCTCGGCTCTGGGACGTCGACGGCAACGAGTACGTCGACTACCTGCTGGGTCTCGGCCCGATGATCCTTGGGCACCGGCACCCGGTCGTGACGCAGGCGGTCAGCGACGCGATCTCCGGCTACGGCACCTGCTTCGGGCTGCCGTACGAGCTCGAGGTCGAGGCCGCCGAGAAGGTCGTCGCGGCCGTGCCGGGGATCGACCAGGTGCGGTTCACGAACTCGGGCAGCGAGGCGGTCGGGACGGCGGTCCGGCTCGCCCGCGCGCACACCGGGCGGCGGCTGGTGGTGCGCTTCGAGGGGCACTACCACGGCTGGCAGGACACCGTGTACTGGAGCAACCATCCCGACCCCGCCGAGGCCGGCCCGGCCGACCACCCGAGGCCGGTCGCCGCCGGACCGGGCGTGCCGGCGGAGCTGGCGGACACCCTCGTGGTCCTGTCCTGGAACGACCCGGAGAGCATCAGCGCGCTGATGGCTGAGCGGGGGCACGAGGTGGCCGCCGTCATCACCGAGGCGGCGGTGTTCAACACCGGCTGCATCCTCCCGGAGCCGGGATACCTCGAGCTGTTGCGGTCATTGACCACCGAGCACGGAGCGCTGCTGATCTTCGACGAGGTGATCACCGGGTTCCGCTTCTGCCGGGGCGGTGCCCAGGAGTGGTTCGGCGTCACGCCCGACCTGACCACGCTCGCGAAGGGGCTCGGAGGCGGGTTCCCGGTCGCGGCGATCGGCGGCAGCCGCGAGGCGATGAGCCTGATCGCCGAGGGCCGCTACTCGCACTCGGGCACGTACAACGCGAACGTCGTCCAGTGCGCGGCGGTGTCGGCGACCATGGACGTCCTGGCCGAACCGGGGCTGTACGAGCGGCAGCGCGCCGTCGGCGACCGGCTCGCCGACGGCCTGCGCACGCTGGCGGCCGAAGCCGGCATCCCGGCGACCGTGCAAGGGCTCGGCACGGTGCTCCAGCTCTGGTTCGCGGCCGAACCGATCCGCAACTGGCGGGACGCCGAGCGCTACGCCGACGAGGCCAGGTTCACCCGCTGGTACCAGGAGATGTTCCAGCGCGGCGTCCTCTTCCACCCGCTGCAGTTCGAGAACCTCTTCGTGTCGCTCGTGCACACGGACGCCGACGTCGACCGGACGCTGGCCGCGGCCGCCGAGTCGTTCGACGTGCTGAGCCGCGAGCGCCGCGGGGACTGAGGCGTCGTGGACCCCGTCTACGTCGGCCTCGACCTCGGCACGTCGAGCCTCAAAGCCGTCGCGGTGGACGCGGGCGGGTCGGCCGTGGCCGCGGCGTCCTCCGCGTACGAGACGCACCGGCCCGAGCCCGGCGCGGCGGAGCAGGACCCGCAGGACTGGTTCCGGGCCGTCCGCATCGTCGTGGCCGAGCTGCGGGCCCAGGTGCCGTCGGCGCGGTGGGCCGGCGTCGGCCTGTCCGCGATGATCCCGACCCTTCTGCCCACGGACGTGCGCGGTGAACCGTTCGGCCGCGCCATCACCTGGCAGGACGGTCGCGCCGAGCGGTACGGCGAGCTGCTCCGGACCACGTTCGGCGGCGCTCGGCTGTACGAGCTGACCGGGCAGTGGGTCGATGGGCGCTACCTCGTACCGATGTCCTGGTGGCTCGCCGAGACGCACCGGCGATCCACCGGCACCGCACGCGGGCAACGGATCCTCGGTGCCAAGGACTACCTGTTCGGCTGGCTGACGGGGGCTCCGGCCACCGACCCGAGCACAGCGGCCGGCTACGGCTGCTACGACCTCGTCGAGGGCGCCTGGTCGACGGAGCTGCTCGCCGTAGCGCCGTCGCTGCTGATGGCGTCCCTGCCGCCGGTCCTTCCCTCGACGACCGCGCGGCCGTTGACCGCCGGGAGGGCGGCCGACCTGGGCCTGCCCGCCGGGCTGCCCGTGGTGCTCGGGGCGGCCGACTCCGTGCTCGGCGCGTACGGGCTGGGCGTCACCGAGCCCGGCGACGTCGCGTACCTCGCGGGCACGAGCACGGTGGTGCTCGGGGTGAGCCCGGAGCTCGTGCGCGACCACCGGCACCGCTACCTCGTGACGCCGCTTGGCGTCGGCTCGGGCTGGGGTCTGGAGATGGACCTGCTGAGCACCGGCGCGGCCGTCGAGTGGCTCGCGAACGTGACCGGGGCAACGGTCGACGTGGCGGGCCTGCTCGCGNTGGCCGACACGGTCGACCCGGCGGCTTCGAACCTCCCGGTGTTCCTTCCNTACCTCGCGCCGGGCGAGCAGGGCGCCCTCTGGGACCCCGCGCTCACCGGCGCCGTGACCGGGCTCGACCTCAGCCATGGCCGGGCCGAGCTCGCCCGCGCCCTGGTCAACGGCATCCTCGTGGAGAGCCGGCGGTGCCTCTCGGTGCTGGAGACGGCCAGCGGCGGCGCAGGGACGGTACGGCTGGCCGGGCGTACCACCGGCGGCCGGTTCGCCCAAGACCTCGCCGACGCTTCGGGTCGCCCGGTGGTGCGAGCCGGGTCGGGGCCGCGCGCCGACCGCGCCTCGGCGCTGGGTGCGGCGCTGCTGGCCCGGCTCGCCGTGTCCTACGAGCCGGGCAGCTCGATGGAGGACGGGGCGGCGGAAGCCGTGGCCGCGCCCGACCGGGCCCGGGCGGCCGCCTGGGCGTCGATCGCCGACCGGCACGACGCCGTCCTGCGGGCGGTGCGGGCGACGCGCGCGCCGAGCCCTGACGCTCCTGGAGGAACGCGATGATCCCTGGCCACGACGTCCACCTCCGTGGGTTCGCCAGCGACAACTGCAGCGGGGTCCATCCCGAGGTGATGGCCGCGCTCGCCGGGGCCAACGACGGGCACCAGGCCAGCTACGGCTGGGACTTCTACACCGAACGGTTGCAGGGGGTGTTCCGCGACCACTTCGGCGACCAGGCGACGGCCTATCCGGTCTTCAACGGCACGGGAGCCAACGTCGTCGCGCTGCAGGCGATCACCCAGCGCTGGGGCTCGGTGATCTGCTCGGCCACCGCCCACGTCTTCTACGACGAGTGCGGAGCACCGGAGAAGGTCGGTGGCCTCAAGCTGCTCGGCATCCCGACGTGGCACGGCAAGCTGACGCCGGAGCTGATCGACCGCGAGGCCTACGGCTTCGACGACGAGCACCGGGCGCAGCCCCAGGCGATCTCGTTGACGCAGTCGACCGAGCTGGGCACGACCTACTCGGTCGACGAGGTCGCCGCGCTGGCGGCTCACGCGCACGCCCTCGGGATGCGCGTGCACATGGACGGTGCCCGCATCTGCAACGCGGCGGCCTCGCTCGGCGTGCCGCTCAGGGCGTTCACCACCGACGTCGGCGTCGACGTGATCTCTTTCGGCGGCACCAAGAACGGCCTGATGTACGGCGAGTGCGTCGTCGTCCTCGACCCGGCCGCGGCACCCGGCATGCTCTACGTACGGAAGTCGAACATGCAGCTGGGGTCCAAGCTGCGCTTCGTCTCCGCGCAGTTCGAGGCGCTGCTCGGAGGTGACCTGTACCTGCGCAACGCCGGTCACGCCAACGCGATGGCGAGCCGCCTCGCCGAGGCTGTGCAGACCGTACCGGGCGTCCAGATCCTGCACCCCGTAGAGGCCAACGCCGTGTTCGCGCTGCTCCCGAGCGGCGTGGCCGACCGGCTCCGGCAGGACTACGCCTTCTCGGTATGGAACGAGCGGACGGGCGAGGTCCGGCTCATGACGTCGTTCGACACGACCGAAGCCGACGTCGATGCCCTGGCCGATGCCGTACGTCGGCGAGGCGGTCTCGCCTGAGCGGTCGACGGGCCGGCTCCTGGTACCTTCACCCGGTGACTTGGACCAGCAGCATCACCCGGTTCCGCGAGCCTCAGGGCGCCCTGCGGATGACCCACTTCCTGCAGATCCTCGACCGGTTCCCGCCGGGGCGGCTGCTCGATCTCGGCGCCGGCCACGGCATGTTCGCCCAGCTGGCGGCCGACGCCGGTTGGGAGGCCACGGCTGTCGACGCGCGCGACGAGCGCTTCCCGCAGGACGCGCGCGTGACCTGGTTGAAGCAGGACATCCGCGAGGTGGACACGTCCGGGTTCGACCTCGTTTGCGCCCTCGGCCTCTGGTACCACCTGACGCTCGACGACCAGCTCGGGCTGGCCCGCAAGTGCAGCGGAGTCCCGCTGATGATCGACACGCACATCGCGATGGTGGACGACAAGTCCCACCACAAGCACACCAAGCGGCTCACCAGGATCAAGTCCGACCAGGGCTACGAGGGTCGGCTCTATTTCGAGGGCGACCTGCAGGACCGGTTCACCGCGTCGTTCAAGAACGAGAACTCGTTCTGGCCGACCGAGGACTCGCTCCGGCGCGAGCTGAAGTCCGCCGGCTACGACACGGTCGAGACCTTCGACCCGCCGATCGCCCCCGACCGCCGCTACTTCCTCGCCACCAAGATCGGCGACGACCGCGGCAAGCGGCTGGACGAGCTGATCAACAAGTACATCCCGATCACGTCGTAGCGCGGCCCGCGGTCAGGACAGCCGAACCTGCGCCGGCGTCTTGCTCGGTTTCGCGCTGGCCCCGAACGCCCACGCCTCGATGCTGCCCTGCGGCGGCTTGTACGAGAGCGGGCCGAGCGTGCTGTACGACCACGTGGTTGCTCCGGCGAGGGCGTGGTAGTAGGACCAGTAGGCGGTCACCGGCGGGGTCGTGATGCAGGCCTGCTGCGCCACCGTCGGCAACCCGTTGATGCGGCAGACGAAGCCGAGACCCGACTGCACCGTCCCCTTCGGGGTGAAGCCGGCCTGCTGGAGCGCCGCGATCCCCGTCGCCGGCGCGCCGGGAGCGCACCTGACCTTGACGCCCTTGCCGAACGCGGTCATGTCCACCGCGACCGTGACGCCGGTCTTGCCGGGACAGTGCCCAGCAGTACCGGCGAGTGTCGGCCGGACCAGCGTCGCCGAGCGGGCGCCACTGGTAGCGGCCGCCGTCCCGCACAGGATCCGAGGGGTGGCGGTCGACGGCAGCGAGGCGGGCAGCGGGAACGTCTTGCCGGCCATCGCCGGGATGGCCTGCACGGTCGCCAGCGTGCTCGGCGAACGGTCGCCGGGGAAGAAGAACGCGCCCCGGTCTGCAACCGGGTCGGAGCACGAGAGCTGGTACGACGCGAGGGCGGTGTAGGGCGTCGCGCTGCCCTTCGTCCACACGGCGGCACCCGGCGAGCCCTGCTCGGCGAGGATCGCCTGGACCGAGAGTGCGGTGGAGTCGGGGTCCGACGGCTGGCCCGGAATCGCGAGGAACGGGAAGCCCGCGTCGGAGGACTGGATCGACCGCAGGGCCTTGAGCAGCAGGAACTTCTTCGGGTACTGCGCGTACGCGGCCAGCCCCTGCGCCGCCATCCCGGTGCTGTTCGTGTCCGGGCCGGCGAAGGTGTTCGGATCGGCGGCCGGGCAGGCGACCGACGTGTCGGCGCGGTAGGACGTCCACAGGCCGTCAGCGCACTGCTGCCGCGTCAGCCACGCCTCGGCCGCGACGACCTTGGCGTTGGACGGCGCGATCCTTGCCGCCTTGAGTGCGGTCAGGACGGTTCCCTCGCGGAACGCGCCGTCGAACGACGGGTCGCTCGTGCCGAACAGGCCCGCATCGGGGCCGGTGGTACGAGCGGTTGCCAGCAGGCGCGCGACCAGGTTGTCCTTCGCCGTCGTACCGCCGAAGGCCCGCGGGTCCTGACCCGCGCTCACGGCGGCGAGGACGAAGTAGGCGAGGTTGCCCGGGTTGTCGGTGCCGTCGTTCGTGACGAAGGCGGTGCCCAGCTGGGTCTTCAGGTAGGCGATCGCCTGGGCGGAGGCGGCCCTGCCGACGCCGGCCGCGTGCAGGCCGACGACGGCGTAGGCCGTGTCGACGACGTCGGCCACGCCGAACGAGTCCAGGTGGCCGCCGTTCGCGGCGATCTGCCTCGCGAGGTAGCCGCCGCCCCACTCCGCCACCGTGGTGCGGGCGGGCGCGGTGCTCGTGGCAGCGGGTGCGGCCGACGCCGGGGCCGCGAGAACCACGGCCAGGCTGAGGGCGGCGCCACCCGCGAGCGCGGGCAGCCATCGACGGGTACGGGTGTGACGGGTGGTGCTGGGTTGGTTCGGCACGGGATCCCCTTCTCTGGGCCCGCGGTACCGATTCTGTGCGATCCGGGACCGGACCACCCGGTCGGGGACCACCCAGGCTCCGGCGCGCAGTCCACGACGTTAGATCGGAGCCCATCCCCACTCGGGCATTCCGGCTCGCCCGCTCTCGCGGGCCCACGGCTGCGGGTCAGCGCCGGCTTCAGACCGGCTTCCCCCAGGTGAGGACGTGCGTTGCGGAAAGTAGCACACGCCGCGCGAGGGCTGGTTGTTCAGGGCCGAACGGTGTCGGTACTGTGCAGGAGCGTCAACAACTGAACACGCTCGGTCGACAGGGGAAGCCGGTGCAAGTCCGGCGCTGACCCGCAACCGTGTGCCACCGGTCCAGGCAGGACCGGCGGCGAGCCGGAGCACCTGACGACCTGGGCTGCTTGCTCTCACCATCCGTCGTGGACTACGGGTCGGAGCCGATCTCTTCGGTCACCGCCCCTTCTCGCCAGGGAAGGCGCTGCGCGTGAACCTCGTCGCCCGCTCGTCGGCTGCCGCCGCAGCCGCGGCGGTCCTCGTGCTCGCCTGCTCGCCGGCCGCCTACGCGGCCTCGCCTCCGGCTGCAGCGCCCTCGCCGCAGGCGCAGGCCGCGGTCGGCTGGCTCACGGCCGAGCTCGGGCGCGGTGGGGGGTCGATGCCGGGGTTCACGCCGGGACGGCCCGACGTCGGCCTCACCGAGGACGTCGTCCTCGCACTCACGGCCGCCGGCCAAGGGACGTCTACGGCAGCTCGGACGGCGACCACGCAGGTCGCCGGCCACGTGGCGGACTTCGTCTCGTACGACTCCCTCGGGACAGAGTTCAAGGGGGTGCGGCTGGCCGGTCCGCTCGCGAAGTCGTTGCTCGTCGACGAGGTCCAGGGTGGCGACGGGCATGCCTTCGGCGGATGGGACCTCGAGGGCGACCTGCGGGCGCTCATGGTCACCTCCGGCACGACCACCGGCCGGTTCGCCGACAAGAACGCGTTCGCGGCCGATGCCAGCAACGGGTTCTCCCAGGCGCTGTCCCTCCTCGCGCTGCGCCGAACCTCCGGTGGCGTCCCTTCCCAGGCGATCGACTTCCTGCTGGCGCAGCAGTGCCCGGCCGGTGGCTTCCGGCTGTTCTACGACACGGGTTCGTCGTGCGCGAGCAACTCAGGCGAGGACACCGACGCAACGTCGCTGGCGATCGACGCGCTCCTCTCGGTCGGCTCGACGCCCGCCGTGCAGGCGGCTGCGTCCCGAGCTGTCGGCTGGCTCGCCGGTCTCCAGGGCTCCGACGGGTCGTTCGCCGGCAACGGTCCGACCGCCTCGCCGAACAGCAACAGCACCGGCCTCGCCGGGGCCGCCCTCCTCGCGGCGGGCGAGAGCGCGGCAGCCGGCAGGGCCGCAGCCGACGTCGCGTCCTTGCAGATCCTGTCGGGCCCCGACGCGGGAGCCGTGGGGTACGACCACGCGGCCCTTGCCGCCGTCACCGGCGGAGTGATCGACGACCTGTCGAGGGACCAGTGGCGCCGCGCCACCGCGCAGGGGGTGCTCGCCCTCGGCCTGCCCGGATACGGCCAGATCGTCGCGGTGCCCGCTCCCTCGGGCGGCTCCGGCGGCTCGGGTGGTGGTCCGGTGACGGGGGGCACGTCGACCGCGACGCTCTCCGCGCGCAGCGTGGATGCGGGCGGCTCGGTGTCGTTGACTGGCAACGGGTTCCGCCCCAACGAGCCGGTCAAGGTATGGCTGCACTCGACGCCTGTGCTGCTCGCGTCGTCGACCGCCAGCGCGGCCGGCGCCGTCAAGGTGACCGTACGGATCCCCGCCTCGGCGGCGGGGGGACGGCACGAGCTCGCCATCGTCGGATCGGCGTCCGGCCATGAGGCGGTCGTCACGTTCTCGGTGAGGGCGCGGGTCGCGCAAGGCGCCTCCGGCGAGCCGGCCGCGGATGCTTCGGGCGGCTCGACGTTGCCCGACACGGGGGGCCGGACCACCGTTCCGGCAACGGTGAGCCTGGCGTTGCTGCTCGGCGGCGGCTGCCTCGTCGCCCTTGCGCGGCTGCCGGCCCGGCGCCGTCCTCGGGACGCGAGGTGAGCCGCACCGCACGCTGGACCCGTGCTGTCGCAGCCGCGCTGCTGGTGGTCGCGCCCGCGCTGGCCACCGCAGAGCCGGCGTCCGCCTCGACGAGCACGCCGGGCTACTGCAACGACTCGGTCGGTGTCACCGTCGTCGTCGACTTCCAGGAGCTCGGCGGCGGCGTCGTCGTCCGGTGCTTCACGCATCCCGCCTCGAGCAGCACCGGCCTGGATGCCTTGCTGGGCACAGGTTTCTCGGTGACTGGGGTCGCGCGCTACGGCAACGACTCGTTCGTCTGCCGCATCGACGGCGAGCCGACCGCCGCCAACGAGGCGTGCATCGACACGCCTCCGGCCAGCTACTACTGGTCGTACTGGTCCGCGAGCAACGGCGGCAGCTGGACCTACAGCAGCACGGGACCGATGAGCCACCGAGCAGTCCACGGTGGGTTCGAGGGGTGGTCGTTCTCGGATCACAGGACCGCGACGACGAGCCCGCCGCCGAGGGTGGCCCCCGTGCACCCGATCGCCGCTCCGACGACGACGGCAGGGCCCACGCGGGCGCCGACCCGGGCGCCGACGCCGCCGACGACCGGCACGGCACCCGGCTCGACCTCGCGCCCCCCGACCGCGACGTCGTCGTCACCCCTCGCGGCGGCGAACCCGGCTCGACCCACGTCGGGTGCGAGCGCGTCGGCCGCCGGTGTCCTGGCCGGCGGCTCGTCGGGGCCACCGATCAGCTTCGTCGCGAGCAGGCCGCAGGTGGCAGGCGGGTCTGCGTGGTCGTCCGTCGTGGGCGTGGTCCTCGTGGTCGCGGCTCTGGGCGGGGCAACGACCGTGGCCGTGCGGCGCCGCAGGGCGCGGCTTGCAGACGGCGGTTGATGCCGTGCCCACCCCATCCATGTTCGACCGGCTCCCGCGCTCGTTGCACCCGGTGGCCTGGTGGGTCTGGGCCCTTGGGCTCGCCGCAGCCGCGAGCCGTACGACGAACCCCCTTCTGCTGGCCCTCATCCTCGGCGTCACCTGCCTGGTGGTCGCCGCGCGGCGACCAGATGCCGTGTGGGCGCTGGGCTTTCGCTACTACCTCTACATGGGCGCATTCGTCGTGGTGATGCGAGTGCTGTTCCGGGTCGTCCTCGGCGGCGACTACGGCACGCATGTCCTGGTCGACCTTCCCACCGTGCCGCTACCGGGGTGGGCGGCGGGGCTGCAGCTGTTCGGTCCGGTCACCGCGGAGTCCTTGCTGGCCGGGCTGTACGACGGGCTGCGGCTCGCGACGATGCTGATCTGCCTCGGGGCGGCCAACAGCCTAGCCAACCCGAAGCGGCTGCTGAAGTCCGTACCCAGTGCGCTCTACGAGGTCGGTACCGCCGTCGTCGTGGCCCTGTCCGTGGCGCCTCAGCTCGTCGAGAGCGTGCAGCGGGTGCGCCGCGCCCGTGCCCTCAGGGCCGGTCCCAGGAAAGGCGTCGGAGCGCTGCGCGGCATCGTGATCCCGGTCCTCGAGGACGCCCTCGACCGCTCGCGAGCGTTGGCTGCTGCGATGGACTCCAGGGGGTATGCGCGAACCGGTGACCAGCCGAGGGCCGGCCGTCGACTGACCGGTGCCCTGGTCGTCGGGGGCCTGCTCGGGGTGTGCGTGGGCGTCTACGGGCTGCTCGACGCGAGCACGCCCCGCTACCTCGGCGGGCCGATGCTGGTCGCCGGCGTCGCGGCCTCGGCGGTGGGCCTGCGGGTCAGCGGGAGCCGCGTGCGACGGACTCGCTACCGGCCCGACCCCTGGCGGGCCGCGGAGCTGCTCGTCGTCGCGTGCGGCGTCGTCGCGATGGGCGTGAGCTTCCTGGCCAGCAGCATCGACGCGAACAACCTCACGCCGTCCCTCGACCCGCTGATGTGGCCGCAGCTACCAGCTCTGGCCGCGGCGGGCGTGCTCGTGGCGGCGTTGCCGGCGTGGCTGACGCCGCCGCCCATCACGCGGCCCGGCCCGCCCTCAGGGCGCGCTCCAGCCCATGCCCGCCCGGAGCCGGTCGACGTCGCCGATCCCACCGGCCGTCTCCCCGAGGCGGTGCGGCGGTGATCGACTTCGACGACGTCACGATCACCTACGTCGATGCCGCAGAACCCGTGCTGCGCAACGTGTCCCTCCACATCCCCGAGGGCGAGCTGTGCCTCGTCGTCGGACGTACCGGTTCCGGCAAGTCGACCCTTCTCGGGGCGATCAACGGGCTGGTGCCGCACTTCACCGGTGGTCACCTGTCCGGCCGGGTGCGCGTCGGTGGCCGGGACACTCGGACGTCGCCTCCTCGCGAGCTCGCCGACGTCGTCGGTGTCGTGGGCCAGGACCCGCTCGCCGGGTTCGTCACCGACACGGTCGAGGAGGAGCTCGCCTACGGGATGGAACAGCTCGGCGTCCCGGCAGACGTCATGCGCAAGCGGGTCGAGGAGACGCTCGACCTGCTCGGCATCGCCGAGCTCCGTGGCCGAGCCCTCCGCTCGCTGTCCGGTGGGCAGCAGCAACGCGTCGCGATCGGGTCGGTGCTGACGGCGCACCCCGCGGTGCTCGTCCTCGACGAGCCGACGTCGGCACTCGACCCGACGGCCGCGGAGGAGGTGCTGTCGGCGATCACCCGGCTCGTCCACGACCTCGGCACGACCGTCGTCGTCGCCGAGCACCGGCTCGAGCGGGTCGTCCAGTACGCCGACCGGATCCTCCTCGTACGCCCCGACGGGACCGTGGCGGACGGGCGCCCCGACGACCTCCTGGCCGACTCCGACGTCGCGCCGCCGATCGTTCAGCTGGGCCGGCTCGCCGGGTGGTCGCCTCTGCCGTTGTCGGTGCGAGACGCGCGTCGCGTCGCCGCGCCGCTGCGCGAGCGACTGGCCGACGCTGTACCCACCGAGCGACGAGAACCCTTGTCCAGCAACGGCTTGTCGCTCTCCGCGCGAGGTGTCACCGTACGGTACGGATCCGCTGTTGCCGTGCGGGAGGTCGACCTGGACCTGGCGGCCGGCGAGGTCGTCGCCCTGATGGGCCGGAACGGCGCTGGCAAGTCCTCGTTGCTGTGGGCGCTGCAGGGGTCCGGCCCCCGACAGGGCGGGACCGTCGACGTGCGCGGTGCCGACCCGAGGCTGCGGACGCCTCGCGAGGCACGGGCGCTCGTCGGCCTCGTCCCGCAGACGGCGAGCGACCTGCTCTACCTCGAGACGGTCGCCGACGAGTGCCGGCAGGCCGACCTGGAGGCGGCGCTACCGGCCGGGTCGTGCGCGCTCCTGCTCGATCGGCTGGCGCCGGGCATCGAGCCGGGCCGCCACCCGCGCGACCTGTCCGAGGGGCAGCGCCTGTCCCTGGTGCTTGCGGTGCAGATCCTCGCTGCACCCGATGTCGTCCTGCTCGACGAGCCGACGCGCGGCCTCGACTACCCGGGCAAGAGCGCGCTGTCGACGATCGTGCGCGGGCTCGCGGCCGAGGGCAACGCCGTCGTGGTGTCCACGCACGACGTCGAGTTCGTCGCCACGGTCGCCGACCGGGTCGTGGTGATGGCCGACGGTGACCTGGTGGCTGATGGCTCGGCCGGCGAGGTGCTTGCCGCGTCACCGGCGTTCGCGCCCCAGGTGGCCAAGGTGCTCGCCCCGTCGCCATGGCTCACGGTCGCCCAGGTGGCGGCCGCGCTCGCACTCGTCGAGGTGCCGTCGTGAGCGGCGTCCAGCCGGCGCGGGCCGTACGCCTCAGCCTGCGGTCGGCGGTCGTGCTCGCGGTGGCCACCGTCGCCGGCCTCGCCATGTTCGCCTGGCCGCTCTTCGTCTCGGCGGTGCCGCACGGTCAGGCGCACGTCTCCGACGCGCCCCTCTTCTTCGTCCTGATCATGCCCTGCCTGGTCGGCGTCGTCGTCGCCGAGCTTTCGGAAGGCGGCCTCGACTCCAAGGCGCTGGCCATGCTCGGCGTGCTCGCTGCCATCAACGCGGCCCTGCGCCCGCTCGGGGCCGGCACGGCCGGGATCGAGACGGTCTTCTTCCTGCTGATCCTGTCCGGACGGGTCTTCGGCGCCGGGTTCGGCTTCCTGCTCGGGTCCATCTCGCTGTTCGCGTCGGCCCTCCTGACCGGAGGAGTGGGTCCGTGGCTGCCGTTCCAGATGCTTGCAGCGGCCTGGGTCGGGCTCGGCGCCGGCCTGCTGCCACGTCGGGTGCGCGGCTGGCGGGAGATCGCGATGCTCAGCGGCTACGGCGTGGTCTCCGCATACTTCTACGGGACGATCATGAACCTGTGGTTCTGGCCCTTCACGACGGGTGTGGGGACCCAGCTCTCGTACCTGCCCGGGGCGGGCTTGGGGACGAACCTGCACCGGTTCCTGCTGTACGACGTCGCGACCTCGCTCGGCTGGGACACCGGCCGGGCGGTCACCAACGTGGTGGCCATCTGCGTGCTGGGTACCGCGGTCCTCGCCACCTTGCGCCGCGCCTCCCGCAAGGCCGCGTTCGACGCGCCCGCCACGTTCCACGCCCCTGCCACGGTCGACGAGCCGGGGCTAGCCTTCCGCGCATGACTCACGTCTCGTACGGAGAGCTGGGCTGGCGGGGCACGGCCGAGCAGATGGAGCAGGCCATCCGCGGGTACTTCGACGCGTGCAACAGCGGCGACGCCGCGGCGGTGGCCGCGTACTTCACCGAGGACGGAACGCACTACTTCCCGCCGGGCATGTACGCGGGACCGTTCGTCGGTGGGCGCGCGATCGGAGAGCGCTGGGCGTGGGCCGTCGAGACGTTGGGATCGCGGTGGAGCGTCGACGAGGTCATCTGCGACCCGGCGACCGGCCGGGCCGTCATCGAGTGGACGCACCGCAAGCGCAAGGACGACGTCGTTCTGCGCGGCGACGAGTGGTACCGGTTCGACATGGCCACCGGGCTGATCGAGGAGATCCGCGCCTACTACGCCTCGCCGCAGGCCGAGGGCCTCGCCCGGCTGGAGCTGCAGGGCTTCCCGTACGCCGAGCGCGGCTACCCGACGGCCTGAAACGGCATTCCGCGGTACGGAACGCGGGTTCGGACCGACCACCGCCCGTGCAATACCGTGAGCCGCGTGGCCAAGGGACTGCTGCTCGACATCGGCGGCGTCGTTCTGCAGAACGGCGCCCACCTGGTCAACCGGCTCGCCGAGCGCGAGCCGCGGATCCATGCGTACGTGCACCGGGTCGGCGGCGACGCCGGGGTCGCGGGGCCCGACGACGAGCTGTGGCAGCGGATGCTCCGGCACGAGGTGACCGAGCGGTCGTACTGGGCCACGCGCGCAACCGACCTGGGCGAGCAGGTCGGTGAACACTGGGACACCCGGGCGATGATCACCGCGCTGTACGACATGCCGCGCGAGGAGTGGCTGCAGCAGGCGACAGTCGACCTCATGGTCGACACGAAGGCGGCCGGCCTGCCGCTCGGGGCGCTGACCAACGACCTCCAGGACTTCCACGGACCCGACTGGATGGGCCGGCAGGACTGGCTTCAGCTGTTCGACGTCGTCGTGGACGCCTCGCTGACCGGCGTCATGAAGCCCGCGCCGGAGGCGTTCTTGGCCGGGGCCGATTCGCTCGGTCTCGCGCCCGAGGAGATCGTCTACCTCGACGACATGCCGTGGAACGTCGCCGGTGGCCTCGCCGTCGGGCTCCAGGCGATAGAGGTCAGGTACGCCGCCCCGGGCGCCGCCCTCGACGAGGCCCGCCTGCGGCTGGGGCTCCCGCCCCGGGCGACCTGAACCGACCGCCCACCCGCACCCACCCGCGACCGATCCCAGGAGGGATGCCGTGCCTCTCGTACGAGTCGACATCATGGAGGGCCGCCCGCCGGAGATGATCCGCGAGCTGCATCAGCGGCTGGCCGCCCTCGTCTCCGAGGTCCTCGACACGCCGATCGAGCGCGTGCGCACGTACATCACCCAGTTCCCGCCCGAGGCATGGGGCATCGGCGGCGTACCCGCCGACGTGGCCCGCGCGGAGGACGTCGCCGCCCGCAAGGCCGCAGCGCAGGCTCGGCTCGAGGCCGGCAGCCCGGAGTGAGCCAGGCTGACCCCTCCACGGCTGACCTGTGCGTGGTCGTCGGGGCGACCGGGACCATCGGCGGCGCAGTCGTCCGCCGGCTGACCGGCCGAGGCCTGCGGGTGCTCGCCGTGGCGCGGAGCGAGGACCAGCTCGGCGTACTCGCAGCCGAGCTGCCCGGCGTCACGGCGTGCGTCGCGGACATCGGCAGCAACGACTCTGTCGACGTCATCAAGGGCGCGCTCGACGGACCCGTACGGATGGCCGTGTTCGCGGCGGGGCTGCCCGTCCGCGGCTCCGTCGAGACCATCGACCCGTCCCTGCTCGCCGTGGGCGCGGACATCAAGATGGGCGGCCTGGTCCGGCTGGTCCATGCCGTACGAGACTCGTTGCGGCCGGGCTCGCGCATCGTGACGTTCGCGGGCTCGCTGGGCCTCGAGCCGAGGGCCGGCGAGGCGGGGCCGGGGGCCATCAACGCCGGCGTGTTCAACCTGATGCGGCAGCTGAGCCTGGTCTACGGACCCAAGGGGGTCACGACGCACACGATCAGCCCGGGGCCGGCCGACACCCCGCGGCTGCGGCGCATCGTCGAGGCGGTGGCGACCGAGCGAGGGCAGACCTTCGACGAGGTGTGGGCGTCGTACGTCGCCGAGAACTCCCTCGGCCGGCTGCCGACCGCCGACGAGGTCGCCTGGGGCGTCACCGTGCTGCTCGACCCGGAGGCCGACCTGATGCACGGCAGCGTGCTGTACCTCGATGCCGGCGGTCACCGCGGCATCCACTAGCCAGCTCCCCTCGACGCCCGCCCCGGCCTCGTTGATCATGGAGTTGTTGGGGGTCTTGATCAAGGGAAACCCCCAACAACTCCATGATCAACGCATTGAGTGGCGGCGCATTGAGTGGCGGCGCATTGAGTGGCGGAGCGGTGAGTGGCGGCGCGGCGCGGCGGGG
>JGI24140J50213_10000240_pt1 | contig 25804 bp, 27 predicted proteins | sample BarGraIncu00222A_FD_50213 | JGI IMG/M metagenome (IMG submission 50213)
TGACTCCGTGTCGGTCTCGATCGAGGAAGCCGCCCGGATGGATGGCGCGTCGGTGTTTCGGACCTTCNGGTCGGTGGTGCTACCGATGGCCCGGCCCTCCCTGATCACCTTGACGATCCTGTCGTTCCAGGGATCCTGGAACGAGTTCAGCCACTCCTGGTCGTGACCCAGAGCCCGGGGCTCAAGACGATGGTCACCGGTCTGGCCAGTCTCGCCAGCGGCGAGCTGGGAGCCGGCACGCAGTTCCCACTCAAGATGGGCGCGGCCCTGCTCACCACGATCCCGGTGGCGTTGCTCTTCTTCGCCTTCCAGCGTTACTTCGTCCGCGGTGCCAACGAGGGCGCGGAAAAGGGTTGAGCCACCCCCGGTGCCGGGCTCATCGCGAGACGCGGACGGCCCTGGCCACCACCCAGACGCCGAAGGCCGCCACGATCGGGCCGATGATGGCCCACAAGGTCACGCCGCTCATCGAGCTGCCGGAGATCACGCCCAGGCCTTGAAGGGTCCAGATCAGGCCAACCAGGACAAGCAGGACACCCAGGCCAACTTGCAGGCTCTTGTTCATGATGGCGAGGCTACCTCGCCTTCGGAACTTACAGCCTGGGGATGTACCGCTTTCCCTGGAGAGCCTCGAACACCAGCCGGGCAGCGCGGGCCGATGCCCTCAGCCGCAAGCCCTCGGTCTCCAGATCGGACTGGATCTGACCCAGCGCCTGCGGGCTGACCAGATCGCCGAGGTCGACCCGGACCTCGCGATACGCCGCTCTCATCGCCTCGAGCTGGGCGTCGATATGCCGCACCGCGACCCAGGCCAGGGCCACCGGGTTCTTGCGCCATCCGGGGTACCCGCGGTAGTCGGAGGGGCAGTGGTCAAGGAGCCAGGAGACGGCCGGTTCCTGCCAGTCCGGGGACTGCGGCGGAGGCACGGACTGCGGCCAGCCCGGCGGTGTACTCGGTGAGCTCACCGTCCCAGTCTGCCAAGACTGTGCCAGACGCGCCCGGTCGCCAGCGCGCTCGCGCCGGCGGGTGCCGCTGGACGATGACTGTTCGGTGGTCGTCCAGCCGGCCCCACCGCACAGTCATCGCCAGCACGCAGATCAGGTGTCAGCTACTGACCAGCGAACGCAGAACGTACTGCAGAATGCCGTCGTTGCGGTAGTAGTCCGCTTCGCCGGGGGTGTCGATGCGCAGCACAGCGTCGAACTCGACGATGGATCCGTCGGCCTTGCTGGCGACCACGTGCAGCGTCTTGGGCGTGGTCCCCTCGTTCAGAGCGGTCACCCCCGTGATGGTGAACGTCTCGGTGCCGTCCAGCCCGAGCGAGTCGGTGCTCTGACCGGCCGGGTACTGAAGCGGAAGCACGCCCATACCGATCAGGTTGGAACGGTGGATCCGCTCGTAGGACTGCGCGATGACAGCCTTGACGCCCAGCAGGCGGGTGCCCTTGGCGGCCCAGTCGCGCGACGAGCCGGAACCGTACTCCTTGCCCGCCAGGACGACCAGAGGCACGCCGGCTCGTGCGTAGTTCTGTGCGGCGTCATAGATGCTCGACTGCGCGCCGCCGGCGGTGAAGTCGGCGGTGAAGCCGCCCTGGACGTCGTCGAGCAGCTGGTTGCGCAGCCGGATGTTGGCGAACGTGCCGCGGATCATGACCTCGTGGTTGCCACGGCGTGAACCGTAGGAGTTGAAGTCCTTGCGTTCCAGGCCATGGGCTGCCAGGTAGACGCCCGCCGGGCTGTCCGCGGTGAACTGACCAGCCGGGCTGATGTGGTCAGTGGTGACCGAGTCGCCGAGCTTGGCCAGGACCCGCGCGCCGACGATGTCGGCCACCGGGCTGGGCTCGCGCGCCATGCCGTCGAAGTACGGAGGCTTGCGCACGTACGTCGAGTCCGGTGCCCACTCGAAGGTCTTACCCTTGGGCGTCGCCAGTGAGCGCCAGCGCTCGTCACCGGCGAAGACGTCGGCGTAGTCGCCGGTGAACATCTCCTTGGTGATTGATGCCTCCACGACCGTGGCCACCTCGGCCGCGCTGGGCCAGATGTCGGCCAGGAAGACCTCAACACCCGCCGGATCGACCCCGAGCGGCTCGGACTCGGGGTCCCAGTCCATGGTGCCCGCCAGCGCGTAAGCAACCACCAGTGGCGGGGACGCGAGGTAGTTCATCTTGATGTCAGGACTGATCCGCCCCTCGAAGTTGCGGTTGCCGGACAGCACGGAGACGACGCTGAGGTCGCTCTGGTGGATGACCGCCGAGATCTCCTCGGCCAGCGGGCCGGAGTTGCCGATGCAGGTCGTACAGCCGTAGCCGACCAGGTAGAAGCCCAGCTTCTCGAGGTAAGGCCATAGCCCGGCCTTCTCGTAGTAGTCAGTGACGACCTTGGAGCCGGGCGCCATGGTGGTCTTGACCCATGGCTTTGAGCTCAGCCCACGCTCGACGGCGTTCTTTGCCAGCATGGCGGCCGCCACCATGACCGACGGGTTGGACGTGTTGGTGCACGACGTGATCGCGGCAATGGCGACATGGCCGTGGTCCATGGCGGACACCGTGCCGTCGGCAAGGGCGAAGGGAGCCCCGCCGTCGCCAAGGGGAGCAGCACCAGCGCTCACGTAGTCCTTGAGCGCGCTGCGGAACGACTCCTTGGCCGCGGTCAGAGAGATGCGGTCCTGCGGACGCTTCGGGCCGGCGATGGAGGCGACCACCGTGGACAGGTCGAGCTCGAGGTACTCAGAGAAGAGCGGCTCGACCGACGCGTCGTGCCACAGGCCCTGCTCCTTGCTGTAGGCCTCGACGAGAGCGACCTGCTGCTCGCTGCGACCCGTCAGGCGCAGGTAGGCGCAGGTGACCTCGTCGATGGGGAACATGGCCGCCGTTGATCCAAACTCGGGGCTCATGTTGCCGATGGTGGCCCGGTTGGCCAGCGGGACCGCAGAGACCCCTTCGCCGTAGAACTCGACGAACTTGCCGACCACACCATGGGCGCGCAGGATCTCGACGATTGTCAGGACGACGTCCGTGGCCGTGACCCCAGAGGGGATCTCGCCAAGCAGCTTGAAGCCGACGACCCGCGGGATGAGCATCGAGACGGGCTGGCCGAGCATGGCCGCCTCGGCCTCGATGCCGCCCACGCCCCAGCCCAGGACACCCAGGCCGTTGACCATCGTGGTGTGGGAGTCGGTGCCGACGCAGGTGTCGGGGTAGGCCATCCCGCCGCGGTCGAAGACGACCCGGGCGAGGTGCTCGATGTTGACCTGGTGAACGATGCCGGTGCCGGGCGGGACCACCTTGAAGTCGTTGAACGCGCTCTGACCCCAGCGCAGGAACTGGTACCGCTCTTCGTTGCGCTGGTACTCCAGGTCGACGTTCATCTCGAAGGCGTCAGCGCGACCCGCGACATCGGCGATGACCGAATGGTCGATAACCATCTCGGCGGGCGCCAGCGGGTTGATTCGGCTCGGATCGCCGCCGAGGTCGGCGACTGCCTCGCGCATGGTGGCGAGGTCGACGATGCACGGGACACCGGTGAAGTCCTGCATGATCACGCGCGCCGGCGTGAACTGGATCTCGGTGTCAGGTTCACTGCTGGGGTCCCAGCCGGCGAGGGCGCGGATCTGCTCTGCGGTGATGTTGGCGCCGTCCTCGTTCCGCAGGAGGTTCTCCAGGAGGATCTTGAGGCTGAAAGGCAGCCGCTGGCTCCCTTCTAGCGCGCAGAGACGGAAGACGTCATATGACGTGTCCCCGACCTCCAGGGTCCCCTTCGCACCAAAACTGTCCATGCTGTGCTCGCTCACGGTCGGCTCCTTCGCAATTTATCTTGACGTCAAGATATATTTAACCACACCCAACCCCAGCGAGTCAGGTGCCCATCGGGTCAAGCACTTTCGGCCACCAGCACCTCGCGCAGGCTAGGCGGGATCGGGGTTGTCTTCCGGTCTGCGATCCCGACGCAGACATAGGTAATCGCGAACCGGGCGCAGCGGGTCGGCGGCTCACCGGGCGCGTTGACTCGCTCGATGCTGAATCCAAGACGGAACGACGTCGTTCCCACATGCTCCACCTGTACGGCGACCTCGGCCTGCTGAAAAGCCTCGAGACTGTCCAGCCACTCGAGCTGCGCCGTGCGCAACACGGCATCGAATCCGCTGGCGCGCAACGTGTCATACCCGTAACCGAGTGACTGCATGAAGGCGCTCATCGCCTCGTCACACCACCCGAGGTACCACATGTTGAACACAACACCAAGGGAGTCGACCTCGAAGAAACGAACCGCCACCGAGTACCGAAAGCCATTGTTCCCGGCCGTGACCAACCCGGGGCCGCCTGCCTCTTCGGAGCTCACGGCTGCTCCCGAATCGGGCGCCTGGCGACCAGGGCCAGGTCAACGGCATCGCCGTCCGGCAGGCGGCGGAGCACCTCACCGAGCTGCTCCACCACGAGCCCGCGACTGGCAGCGCGCAGTCCGGCCTCGGTATATGGCAGGTGCGACTCACGTGAGCCGCCCACTTTCTCGGTGAGGTTGCCCGACCCGTGACCGATCACCACCAGCGACCCACCGGGTGCCAGCCAGTCGCGTGCACGAGCCAGGACGTCCTGGCCACGTGGGGCGTAGGCCACCAGGACCAGGTCGAACAGGACAGCGGCCGGTGGCTCCCAGGTGTGGATATCGTCCACGACCCAGTCGACCTGCACGCCCACATCTTCTGCTCCACTGCGGCCACGTTCGATTCCCGTCGCGCTGGAGTCGACGGCGGTGACCTCCCATCCCAGAGCCGCCAGCCAGACGCTGTGGGATCCCTGGCCGGCACCGAGGTCAAGGGCACGCCCCGTGAACCAGCCACCGATCGTGGTGGCGACCCAGGGGTTCGGTGCCGCCGACCAGACACCCTCAGATCCGCTGTACCTGCTGTCCCACTGGTGCTCGTCCCGGCTCGCGGTCATGTCAGGGGCTCCAGAATGGCGATGCACTCAACGTGGTGGGTGTTGGGGAAGGCATCGAAGGCACGTAGGGATCGCATGCCGTAACCGAACTCGCGCGCGTAGGCAACGTCGCGGGCCAGAGCAGCCGGGTCGCACGCGACGTAGGCGACGCCACGAGGTGCCAGGGCGGCGATCCCCTTGATGACCGCCCTGCCGGCGCCGGCGCGAGGCGGGTCAAGAACGACGAGGTCGGTGCGGATTCCCTGTCGGACCAAGGGTTTCAACGAACGGTCGACCTTGCCTCGGCGCAGCTCGATCTCGGGTCGCAGTCGCAGGTTGCTCTTGGCGTCGGCGATGGCGCGGGCATCGGACTCGATGGCCAGGACCGCTCCGGTAGGTCCGACCGCATCAGCAAGCGCCAAGGCGAACAGTCCGACGCCGGCATACAGATCCAGGGCCCGCTCCCCCGGTTGTGCCGCCAGCTCCTGGCGCACGTGGGCGACGAACGTGGCTGCGGCGTGGGGATGGACCTGCCAGAACCCCCGGGCCGAGAGCCGGAACTCGGCCGACCAGTCCCCGGTGTCGACCCGCTCGCTGACATGAGGGATCGTCGAGTCCGCAGACGGCAGAGGCACCATGACTGCCTGCGGCTCGCCACTGGCGTCCACGACATCAACAGAGGAGGCCATCGGCCATCGGCGGCCCAGCACACCAGTGGCCATCACCGCCTCGGTGGAGATAAGGCAGTCCTGGACCGCGATGATGTCGCGGCTGTGGTGTCGATGCAGGCCGGCCACACCCGAGGAGTCGATGGCGAACTCGGTCCGGGTCCGCCATCGAAAACCCTGCGGGTCGCCCGGGAGCGCCTCCACCTGGACGGCGACGTCCAGGTGCGCCAGGCGCTGGAACTGTTCGGCGATCACGGCCGCCTTCAGCTCGCGCTGGTACGAGAGCTCGCTGTGCTGCCAGTCGCATCCGCCACAGTTGCCAGGCCCGGCGTACGGACAGCCAGCCGCGACGCGGTGTTCAGAGGGCTCAAGCACCTGTATGGCATCACCAAGCAGGAACCGGTCACCTTCACTGCCATCGGTTATCTGCACGCGGACTCTCTCCCCCGGTAGGGCATGCCGCACAAACACCACCCGCCCGTCGTACCGGGTCACAAAGTGCCCACCGTGGGCGACCTTGCCGATCCTCGCCTCGAACTGGGTGCCGACCAACGAGACGCGTAGGTCCGCTTTGAGGTCATGCCTCAAGCCGTGCTCGCTCATTGGTCCCGTCCCGGCGACCGCCGCGCCCGTGAGGCGCTCATCGGATTTCTCCTAGGGTGGAAACCCGGTCACTGCGGGCCCGGAGGAGATCCTTCCGTCTGTCGGTAGAAGGCGGTGGGTCGCTTCCTGTCGAGCGACAACCAAGCCCGGTTGTGCGTGCACGGTTGTCAGACCAGTAGTTGCGTGAACCGCGGCAGGCCATGGCGTGGCGGCGCGTGCAGACGTGGGAGTTTTGGCCCTGTCTGTGAAGCGCGAACCTCACCATGTTGCCTCCGGGGTAGCAGTGGGAATCCTGGTCATTCATGGCCGGGAGGATGTCAGCCTGGTCTCCACGTTCTCTTCGGCCCCTCTTCGTGATTGGGCGCACCCTCGAAGAGTACTTCCGCGCCCTGGCGGGAGCGCATCTGCCAGGGCACGCTGGTCACCTCGCGCCCTGGGGAGAAGAACAGCCTGCTCTGAAGATCCAGCGCCGCCTGGTTGTGCAAGACCAGGAGCTCGTGAGGATCGCGCCCTGACGTCGACACGAAATCACGCCGCCGCGCGGGCCCAGGACGGCCTGACCTCACGCCCGCCGCAGCCGTTTGGGCCCGAGTGGGTCGCCGGTCGGTGTAGCGTCGCTGCGTGTACTTCGTCATTATGGGCTGCGGCCGGGTCGGGTCGACCCTGGCACTGAGTCTCGAGCGCCAGGGCCACGATGTGGCCGTCATCGACAGCAACAGCGCGGCCTTTCGCCGCCTCGGGGGCACTTTCGAGGGCAAGCGAGTGACCGGCCTGGGGTTCGACCGAGACACCCTGATCGAGGCAGGCATCGAGACTGCCTATGCGTTTGCGGCCGTCAGCAGCGGGGACAACTCCAACATCCTGGCTGCTCGCGTTGCCCGCGAGACGTACAGCGTCGACCACGTGGTGGCGCGCATCTACGACCCGGGCCGGGCGGCGATCTATCAGCGTCTCGGTATCCCCACTGTTGGCACCGTGCGTTGGACCTCGGATCAGATGCTGCGACGCCTACTGCCACAGGGTTCTGTTCCCGAGCACACCGACCCGAGCGGACATGTGGTGATCGCCGACGTCGCGGTCAACCCCGCTTGGATCGGCCACAGGATCGTCGACCTCGAGTCGGCCGCGGGTGCCCGCGTGGCCTACGTCACCCGGCTCGGCGATGGTCTGCTGCCCAGCGCCGACACCGTCTACCAGGACGGCGATCTAGTTCACATCCTGACCACCGCCGCCGCACTGACGAGCGTCGAACGGACCCTCGACCAGCTACCGCCGGCTTTCTGAGCACACGTCATCTGAAGAAGGACCCGAAAGACCGTCGCCCGAAAGGAACTACGCCGCTATGCGAGTTGTCATTGCCGGAGCAGGCAGTGTGGGTCGCTCGATAGCCCGCGAGCTGCTGCACAACGGGCACCAGGTGTTGCTGATCGACAAGGACGCGGACGACGTCCAGGCCGCCCGTGTCCCGGCGGCCACCTGGCTGCTGGCCGACGCCTGCGAGATCAGCTCCCTGCACGAGGCCAACCTCGAGGACTGTGATGTGGTGGTAGCCGCCACCGGCGACGACAAGGCCAACCTGGTCCTGTCACTGCTGGCCAAGACCGAGTTCGGGGTGCCCCGCACCGTTGCGCGGGTGAACAACCCCAAGAACGAGTGGATGTTCGACGAGGCATGGGGGGTGGACGTTGCCGTGTCGACCCCGCGACTGATGACGGCCCTGGTCGAGGAAGCAGTCAGTATCGGTGACCTGGTGCGTATCTTCACCTTCGGGCAAGGCAGCTCTACCATGGTCGAGCTCACGCTGCCGGAGAACAGCCCGTTCGCCGGCCGGCGGGTCGGGGACGTCCCGTGGCCCGACGACAGCGTCCTGGTGGGAATCATCCGCGAGGACCACCCGATTGCGCCGACCCGCGACGACTCCCTTGAGGCCCATGATGAGCTGCTGTTCCTTGCCACCCCGGAGATCGAGGATGCCCTGGAGGCTATGCTCAGCCCCGGCGAGAGGGTCCCACGCGACAAGGAGTGAGCGGCTGGCGCCCTAGCTTCGGGCACGGCTGCGGGCCGGGGTCAGGCGGGCGGTTCGGCCGCTGTCAGCGGTGTCTGACCGCGCACCAGGATCATTCCCATGACCGCCAGTGCAACCAGGTAGGCAGGCCATCCCAGGGCGATCTTGGCCACCCCGAGCAGCGCGACCTGTCCGGCAAGGTACAGCGGGAACATCAGCACGACCCGAACGGCATACAGCACCACGAGAACGACGGTGAGCCGCTGGCAGACGGCCACCAGCGCGCGGTCGCGGCGCCATGACATCAGCGGCGCCAACGAGGCGGGCTCTGCCGACAGCTGTGGGTCAGCTGCGGCAACCATGAAGCCGACGACCGGCCAGCGAGCCAGGACCGAGACCAGCGAGCCGAGTCCCCAGGCCGCGCTGGTCAGAATGCCGGGCAGGAAAGCTGCCTCGGCCTTCCCGCTGCGCAGAGCGAAGAACGCGGCAAAAGCAGTGGCCAACACCGCCGAAAGGACATAGCGGGGGGTCTGACCCATCACCAAGCGAACTGCCAGCAGGGCCACCACCACCACGACCGACGCGCCGACCGCGATCGTGACGTTGTGCAGCCAGACCCACGCCACCACGAAGGCGACTGTGGGCAGCGCCGTCTCCAGCGAACCGCGGGCTCCTCCGAGGGCGGACGAAAGTCGTTCGCGGATAAGGGACTCGACGGTGTGGGCGTCGACGATAGCCGTCCCCGGGGTTGAGAGGTCGTCGCTAGCGGCCACGGTCAGGCCTTATCTCGTAGGCGGGGTTGAAGATGGTCGGGATGCCGTGACTGAATGTTACCCGTCCGTGAGCGCTCAGACGGATCCCCGGCACGATGCCACCAATCCGCCGGCGACCCAGCCAGATGAGGTTCAGCCGCTGGCTGCCGTCGTCGATCTCCGCCACCAGGGCAGGCACGTTCGCCCGAGGCCGCAGGGTCACGCTGCGGACGGCGCCACAGACGGTGGCCTGTGACCGGTCCACCAAGTCGACGATCGGGGTCGCACCCGGGCGCCCGGTGGCCTGCTGCAGGTCGTCGTCCTGCCTCTCGGACCCGGATCGAGCCGGGCGCGCGGCTACCCGTGAGATCCGCCCGGTTCCGCCGCTGTCAACCCTGCGCTGCGTTGTCATTGACTGGTCCCCTCCGGCTGGTCCACATCAGCTAGTGGATCTCGGTGATCTCTGGCCCGCGTTCAAACGGCTTGAGGTCATCAAGTGAAGGATTGTCGTCCTGGGCTGGGTTCCCGTCGGCGGAGCCGTCGGGACCGTCCTGCGCTTGCGCAGAGCCGTCTCCTGGCTGGTTGGGCAACTTCAGCGTCAACAGCTCGCGGGGGGCCATAGCCTCGTCGCCACGCACGACCACGGTCGCCTTGACGACCTCGAGCAGGGTCGAGGCAGCACTCTGGTCGATCGCCGCCTGACCACTGAGGACGGCCCGCAGGAACCATCGTGGGCCGTCGACGCCGACGAACCGCACCGGTGAGAACGTCGTGCGGCCATCGGGACCTGCGGCCGGCATCTGGGCATGCAGCTCGGCCCCCAGCGGTCCTGAGGTCTTGTCCGCCGTGCCGCCCTGGCTGGTGATGCTCGCCGCGATCTCATTGCGGATGTCGTCCCAGATTCCCTCACTGCGCGGTGCGGCAAAAGCCTGAAGCTGTACCGCAGACTCACCCACCACCGCAGTGACCCCCACGACGTTCTGTGACTCTTCCTCGACCTCCAGGCGCAGTTCCATGCCCGGAACGCCGGTCAGCCACAGCGCACCCAGATCCAGACGCCCATCAAGGCCCTGCACCTCTGAGCGGTCGAAGGGACCGCCGCGTCGAGACGGCTTGGGTGCAGGCTCCGTGGTGGCCGCGGTCGTGGCGCCCTCCTGGTGGTCCGCAGCGCGCTCGTCGTCGCTGGCGGTGGCGTCCGGGTCGACGTCTGCGGGGTGCTTGGTGCTGTGCTTGGCGCTGTCTTTGGTGCCGTTCCTCGTGCCACGGCGGAAGATGCCCACGTCTGGTCAGTCCTTAGTCGTCGATGTCAGATGTCGATGGCACGTCGTCGCGGTCGGGTGGCGTGCCGAACCCTCCACTGGCTCCGTGCCCATTCTCCCCCCGTTGACTACCCGGAAGCGACCCAACTTCGACGAAATGGGCCTGGCTGACGAGTTGGACAACCAGCTGGGCGATCCGGTCGCCCGCGCTGATGGCAAACCCCACGTGGGTGTCCGTGTTCAGCAGGTTCACCATGATCTCGCCGCGGTAGCCGGCGTCCACCGTGCCGGGCGCATTGAGCACGGTGATCCCGTGTCTGGCAGCCAGTCCCGAACGCGGATGAACAAAGCCCGCGTACCCAGCCGGCAAGGCGAGCGCGACACCGGTCGGTACCAGTGCGCGCTGCCCCGGGGCCAAGAACACGTCCTGTCGGGCATGCAGGTCGGCCCCGGCGTCACCTGGGTGTGCGTACGTCGGCATCGGCAGGCTGGGGTCAAGGCGCGAGATCAGCACCTGGACCCGGGCTGGGTCAGTCATCGACATGTCCGCCCTCTCGAGGTCGGCCGGCAGCTGTGGGCGTCCTGCTCAGGCTGCGCATTCGCGACATACCGGCTGGCCGTTGACTTCCTTGGCCAGTTGGCTGCGGTGATGCACCAGGAAGCAGCGTGAGCAGGTGAACTCATCCGCCTGCCGCGGGACAACCCGCACGGAGAGCTCTTCGCCGGACAGGTCGGCTCCGGGGAGCTCAAAACCATCGGCGTGCTCGGTCTCATCAACGTCAACGCTTGAGGCGCTCTTGTCGACGCGACGAGACTTGAGCTCCTCGATCGAGTCTTCGGCATCGTCATCATCGGTCTTGCGGGGCGCGTCATAGTCAGTCGCCATAGGTGATGTCCCCCTCCTTCAGGTCGTGGGTGGGATTCGGGTTCAGTAATCGGTTGCAGGAGTCGCTGTTGTGCGTCGCTGCGGGGTTAACGCCGGGCCCTTTGTTTTTGTGCCCACTTGCGCGGCGCATTGTGCCCTATTCAAGGGCCGATGTCACTATCGGAAACCTACGAATCGATCCACACGCCTTCCACTGGTGTCAAAAACAGCCCTGCACCACGTCAAAGTACCCGCGGAAACGAGCCTGTGACCAGATCCACACGCCCACCTGCGGGCGCGAGCTGTACCAGGGTGACAGTACGGCGGCTGGCTGTACGGGGGCTGACAGCAGACACGCACCTGCAGCAGTCAAGACGCCACTTCGCCGCACCGTTCGAGTCGCTCATCGCAGGGGCGCTAAAGCCTCGAGCCTGGACAGTAACGACCCGTGGATACCGGGGCCGGCAGCCACCACGGCTGCCGCCCCTGGTGCGATGTGGTTCAAGCCGCTGACCACTGCGCCCGCCTCGGCAGCGATCAGCCAACCAGCGGCGAGGTCCCACGGGTTCAGTCCCGACTCGTAGTAGGCGTCAACGGTGCCACAGGCCACTGCGCACAGGTCCAGGGCCGCACTGCCGGCCCGCCGGATGTCCCGGATCTCGGGCAGGATCGCGGCCAGCACCTCGCCCTGGCGGGCCCGCACCTCGGCTCGGTACCCGAAGCCGGTGGCCACCAGTGACTCCAGAAGGACGTCGACGGGGTTGACCTCGATCGCGGTGTCCCGCTCGTCCCGAAGAATGTACGCACCACCTCGTACCCGAGCGTGGTATACCTCCCCGGTGAGCGGGTTGCAGACTGCGCCAGCGACCGGTTGCCACTGTCCTGGTGTCCCCGCGTCGCCGATGACCGCAGCCACCGAGACGCAGTAGGCGGGGATCTGGTAGAGGTAGTTCACGGTTCCGTCGATTGGGTCGATGACCCAGGTGATACCTGAGGTTCCCTCAGAGGCTCCGTCCTCCTCACCGAGAATCGCGTCGTTCGGCCGGGCACCCAGCAGGTGAGCCCGCAGAAGATTCTCGGACTGCTGGTCCATCACGGTCACGACGTCGTTGATGCTGCTCTTGGTGCCCACAACACCCAGGCCACGCGGGCGTTCGGCCACGATGAACTGCCCAGCGGCCCGCGCCGCCGCCACCGCCAGATCCTCGAGCTCGCCAAGGAGCTGCTGGCCCAGCGGCTCCGACAGACCATGACCAGAAACGTTCACGGTGGCGCCCATCAGTCGGACCCGCACAGAGCTGGCTTGGACGTTCTGAGGTTGGGGCAACAACCCGGACGACACACCGGCGGAGGAACCTCGCTACCCGGCCACACGGGCGTGCCCACGGGGGCCTGGCCGCGGGCCTGTGCAGCTCGCTCAAGAACCAGGTCGACCAGCCCCGACACGAACTCCACGTCGGTGCCCACGGTAGGCACCCGCACCATGTCCAGGCCTTCGGCGGCGGCGCTCTGGGCGGCTTCGGTGTCGAGGTCGAACCTGACCTCCATGTGGTCGGAGACGAACCCGATCGGCGCCACCACCACGGCGCTGACCCCCAGAGGTGGTAGCGACCGCAGCACATCATTGACGTCCGGCTGCAGCCACGGCTGGGTGGGCGGTCCCGAGCGGGAGCAGAATGCCAGCTCGTGGTCCAACCCCCGGCCCAGCGTCGCATTGACCTCGTCGGTGATGGCCTGGGCCAGTGCCAGATGCTCGCGGCGGTAGGCGTTGCCCTCGCTGTCGCCAGGACCGGAGGTGTCGTCCATGGCCTCCGGGATCGAATGGGTCACGAAGACCAGGCGGATCTCGTGGTCGGTACGCTCCTTGAGCGCGCGTACTGCTTCGGTCACGTGCCGGGCGTTGACCCGTGAGAAACCAGGGTGGTTGAAGTAGGGGCGCACCTTGTCGACCGTCATCTCGAGTCCCTGTTCGGCCAAGGCTGCCACCGCCTCGGCGAGGTCCTCGCGGTACTGGCGACACGAGGAGTACGAGGTGTACGCACTGGTCACGATCGTGACCAGCCGGCGAATACCGCCCTCGTGGGCTTCGCGCAGGGTGTCGACCAGAAACGGGTCGAAGTTGCGGTTACCCCAGATGAGCGGCGTCGACAGCCCGCGACGATCCAGCTCCGAGCGCAGGGCTGCCAGAAGCAGCCGGTTCTGCTCATTGATCGGGCTCTTGCCGCCCAGTGAGTAGTAGTGCTCGGCCACCGCGTTCAGGCGATCGTCGGGGATCCCCCGTCCCCGGGTGACCAGGCGCAGGAACGGCATCACGTCTTCGCGCTTCTCCGGTCCCCCAAACGACAGCAGTAGTATGCCGTCGTAGGGGTTCACGAGGTTCGGGTCCGACCCAGCCTGGGGTGAGGACACAGGCATTCTCCGATTCGCTTGGGGGTGCGACCTGGCGTGGCCGCAGCTTGGGACTTCGCCAAAACTACGCTTGCGGCGTGGCCTGCGGCCGCTCGGGCCGTGAAGATGGCAGAGTCTGTTGTTAATGGACGACTCAGGAGAAGGCGATGCAAGACCAAGACCTGCAACTGATCGGCGTGCATGAGGACGGGGAGCACCTGCTGCTTACCGGTGCCGACGGCGAGCGCTTCCAGATGCCCATAGACGACGCGCTACGGGCTGCGATCCGCCGTGATCGGCCACACCTGGGGCAGCTCCAGATCGAGGTTGACGGTGGGCTGCGCCCACGCGAGGTCCAGGCGCTGATCCGCGCCGGTGCCTCATCACAAGACGCTGCTACCCGCGCCGGCTGGACCATCGAGAAGGTCCATCGCTACGAGGGCCCGATTCTGGCAGAGCGGGAGCACGTGGCCGCCCTGGCGCAACGAGCCCGCCTGCGCTCACATACCGGTGGCTCCAGCGGAAGCAGTGCGCCGACACTGTCGGCACGGGTGAGTGAGCGTCTGAAGGCACGTGACGTCGAGGCGACCGACGTGAGCTGGGACTCCTGGCGCACCCAGGGCGGCCCCTGGACCGTCGTGGTGACCTTCGCCGCCGGTGGGCGTCAGCGTCAGGCGTCGTGGAGCTTCGACCTCGCCGACCGGACCGTCGCCGCCGTCGATGACGAGGCTCGCTGGCTCAGCGAGGAGGTCGAAGAGGCGAAAGGGCCGATCCCGGCTGCGAGGCTGCGCCCCGCCTCCGGACGGGAGGCCACTGTCTATGATCTAGAAGCCGAGGGGGGCCTGGCTCCAGCGGCCCGCCACGAGCACCACGAAGACCCGTTGGATCTGATGACCGCGATGCGCAAGCGCAGTACCGCCCGCGGTCGCCGCAAGCCCGGTNGCCGCGGAGGGTCANATGGGTCGACCAAGCCTGCCGCCAGCGTCCCTGCGGGCGCCGAGAGGCACTCTGACGAGCAGAACCCGGTGCCCGCCGACCTTGAGCACCGCCCTGAGGCGCATCCCGCTCTGACCGAGCCCGAGCAGGTCCTCGCCGTCGGCGACGGCACCGAAGAAGGTCCCGCGACCGGCGACTCCTTAGCCGAGGTGGCTGAGGTGGCTCTTGAGTCGGTGGACAAACCTGCCCGCCAAGGCCTCTCCACGTCGCGGCCAAAGCGGTCGGCTCGTGAGGCTGCCCGCAAGACCGGACGACCGAGCGTCCCCGCCTGGGATGAGATCATGTTCGGCTCCAGACCCGGAGTCGACCGTTCGTCGTCATGATCCACCCGTGGTCGCCTTACAGGTGGCCGGTTGGCGGCTTGATCGGGCACAAGTCCGGGTCGAAGGGTAGGACCTCCGCTGAGGGCGCCGCGTTGCGCGCAGCCGACGACGTCATCCTGCGCATGTAGTGGCGTCGACACAGCACCTCATACTGGACCAGCCCGNNCTCGCCCGCGGTGATGTCCCCCANCGCGACCTGCTCACCCTCCACGACCATCACGCCGTGCACGACCCGGGCATTCTGGGTAGCCCGGTGGCCACACCAGCACAGCGCCTCGACCTGCAGCGACTCGACCCGGTCCGCGAGCTCGATCATCCGCTGGGACCCGGGAAACAGGGCTGTTCGGAAATCGGCGGTGATGCCGAAGGCATAGACATCAACTCGCATCTCGTCCACGATGCGGGCGAGCTGCTCGACCTGAGCCGGGGTGTAGAACTGCGCTTCGTCGCAGATCAGGTAGTCGACTCGGTGGCCTCTGGTGGCCCGGGCNACGACGACGTCCCAGAAGTCAAGATCGTCAACGACCTCGACCGCGCTGGTGGCCAGGCCAAGACGNGAGGACAGCACAGACTCGCCGGCGCGGTCGTGCTTGGTGAAGATCAGCCCCGCCCTGCCCCGGGCGGCGTGGTTGTGATCCATCTGCAGTGCCAGGGTGGATTTGCCACAGTCCATCGTTCCGGAGAAGAANACAAGTTCAGCCATGACTCAGGACTCTACGGCGCGTGCTGCTCACAGGGCCGCGAGGCCAGCTCTGGCAGAGACCTGCAGAAGAGGAATCGCCATCTCGGCGGGGGTCAGCGATCCGTGCAGACCCAGCAGCGCCAGCAGCGCCGGGCGGGAGGTCCGGGAGTCCACGATGGCGAAGTTGTCACGCATCGCCACGATCACATCGCCGATCCGGGGCAGTACCTGCCCCGAGACGGCACCGAACAGCCCGTGGCCCACCGCTTCGTCCCGGCTGAGCACCCAGGCTCTCGCACCCACCCGTTCGCGCCAGGTGGCCAGCACGTCGTCGGCCGCATCCGGCTCGCAGTACAGCTGCAACGAACGGGGTTCCCCACCCACGTGCCGGACGTTGTTGGCCAGCTCGGCGTCGCGGGCAAGGTCTATCCGCAAAGCATGAGGTGCATCGACCATTCCGTGATCCGCGGTGAAATAGACGGCCGTGTCTGAGGGCACACCCGCCACCAGGCGAGCCATGGCGCGGTCAATCAGCTCCAGCTCGTCACCCCATTCCCAGGACTGACAGCCGTGCACGTGCCCCACCTTGTCGAGCTCCCCCCAGTAGAGGTAGACAAGGGTCCGCCCGCTCCCCCCAAGCGCCTCCAGCGCCGAATCCACCCGGGCATCAAGGGTTCGGGCGGCGGTGAAGATGCCGCCGCGCAACGCGGCGTTGGTCAGCCCGGATCCGTCGAAGAACCCCGGACCGATCCGGATGACGGCGACCCCGTCGGCGACTGCTCGTTCAAACACGGTCTGTGCCGGTTGCCACAGCCGCGGGTCAGGCCCGTTGTCCCAGGACAGCTCGTTGAGTAACCGGTCCTCGCCCGGCACGAGCACCTCGTAGCCGACCAGTCCATGGGATCCGGGTGGCAGCCCCGTGCCGAACGTGCCCATGCTCGTTGCGGTGGTGGACGGGAAGCCCGCACTGAGCCGGTATGCCGCGGGCAGCAGCCCTCGCAAGAAAGGTGCGTGCCCGCTGCGCTGGCGCAAGAGGTCATAGCCCAGCCCATCGATCAGGACCACCACGGCGCGCCTCGCCGGCGGCAGGTCGAGCAGGTCAGGTCCTCCATCGCGGCCATCGTCGTGATCGGCCTCGAGCACCCCCAAAGAGCGCACGACCGCCGGCAAGACCCCGGCCAGGCCGGTCGCGTCATAGGCGGGCATCAGGCGTTGTTCAAACGAGGACGTGACCTCAGCCCCCAATGGCGGCAGAGAGAATCCGCGCGAAGGCCATGGCCTGAGCCAGTGCAGGCTCCCCGTCCGCATCGGCACTGATCCGCAGACCGATGTCGTCGGTGGTGACGGTGCCCTCGTAGCCGTGATCGGCCTCGCAGTTCGGGTCGCCGCACGTGGCAGGGATCATGTCAACCCTGCTGACTGCTCCCCAGCCGAGGGTCAGCGTGAGCTCGCGGCCCAATGACCCGGGTGTATACGTCGCTGGAGACGCCACCACGTGGGTCAGCATGACCCCCCGGACGGCACCGAGCGGCACGCACTCCGATGTGGCCGTGGCTGTCGCTGTGGCGCTCGTCGAAGGGTCCGCGTCATCGAGGTCACTGTGGTCATCCTCGGGCGCGTGGTCATCGGCGTGGGCGACCACCAGTCGGGTGGATGTCAGGGCGAGCACGGTGATGTGACGGCGCACGGTGTCATGGTCGAACGTCGTCTCCTGGTGGACCAGGTGGGAGACGACCTCGCCACCAGCCACCGCCGACTCGACCACGTCCGCAACCAGTGCCGGGTAGTACCCGGCAGCCTCGATGTCCCTGGTCAGCGAGCTCGGGAGCGGACGTCTGTGCGTTGTGATCTGCTCGGCAATGTCACCCATAGGACCCATCTTCGCCCATGAACGGCTCGGGCGCGCAGGGTGCTGTGAATTGTCGGTTCGACCACACGTGGTAGCCAGCCGTTTGCTGTCCGGCCGCGCGCTACGTCAGGGCCCGGCGTTGGTCATCGACGCGTTTGGTTGAGGGGATCACCTCGATCTCTACCCCGAGCACGTCGACCCCGCCGGGATGGGCCAGCACGGGGTTGATCTCCAGTGATGCCACGTCTGGATGCCGGTCGGCCAGCACCGAGACCCGTGCGATGAGGTCAGCCAGCGCGCCGTGATCCACCACGGCTGCACCGTGGTATCCGTTCAGCAGCGGCGAGGCCTTCACCGAGGAAATCAGGTCCGAGACGTCGACGTCGGTCAGCGGCGGCACCCGGTACCCGATGTCGTTCAGCAGGTCGGTCGGCGGACCAGCGATGCTGAAGCTGACAACCGGCCCGAACACCGGGTCCTCGGCGGTGCGGACCACGCAGGCCACCCCTGGTGTCCCCATCCGCTGGACCACGAACGTATCTGCGTCCATCGGGGACAGCCGCACCGACAACGACTCGAAGGAGTCCCGCACGGAGGACTCTGTGCCCAGGTCGACATGCATGGCAGCCTGGCCCGGCTGGTGGCGCACCGTGGGCGAGATCGACTTGATCACCACGGGGTAGCCGATCTGCTCGGCAGCGGCCACCGCCTCGTCGGCCGTGGCCGCGGGNATGGTTGGCCAGAGCCTGACCCCGTAGGCCGCCAACAGCGCCTCGGCCTCGGCNGCTGTGAGGGTCCGGCCCTCGGGTGCATCGGCCAGCACGCTTTCGACCAGTCGGTCGGCTACGTCCAGGTCAAGGCCGGACGGATCCACGAGCTCACCACGCTCGCGAGCGCGCCACTGCCCGTATCGCGTGGCAGCCGCCAGCGCGCGAACAGCGTCCTCAGGCATCGGGTAGGCCGGGACGACCCGTCGGGGGGCTCGCACTGGTCGGTCCGCGTGCTCGTGGTTGCCGTCGCCAGCCTCATTATCGACCACACCGCCGTCCGTGCGGTAACCGCCAGAGAGCGCCTCGGTAACCCCGACCATGCCAAGAAACGTTGCCGCACACGGTTTTTCCGACCTGCCCGCCGCCTCGACCACCGCGCGGGCGACTTCCTCGTCGCTGGTGACCAGAGGCGGGATGAAGCAGGTCAGCACGCTGTCGACGCGCTCGTCCCCGAAGGCGGCCTCAAGGACCGTCGAGAAATCCGCGGCATTGGCCTCAGCCGGCAGCGAGACGGGGCCGTGGGTGACGTGCAGCCCCCAGCTGACGCATGCCTGGGCGGTAAGCGCTCCCAGGGCGTCGGAGTTACCGACGATGGCCACCCGGTCACTGCCTGGCAGCGGCTGGTGAACCACGAGCTGGGCGACGTCGAAGAGCTGGTGCACGTTCTCAACGCGGATCACTCCGGCCTGTCGCAACATGGCGTCGAAAGCCTCCGGCGGTACCTGGCTGGGGCGGACCCGGTGCCCCGGCGGAACCCCATATGAGCTGACCGCGGACTTCACGACGATCACCGGCTTGCGCAGCGCGAGCTGCCGCGCGATCCGGGAGAACTTGCGCGGGTTTCCNACCGACTCCAGGTANAGGCCCACCGCGTGAGTTTCCTCGTCATCGATCCAGTACTGCATGAAGTCGTTGCCAGAGACGTCAACCCGGTTGCCGGCCGAGGCGAACACCGAGATGCCGAGGTTGCGTCGTGCTGCCATCGCGAGCACCGCGATACCCAGCGCTCCGCTNTGGGCCACGAGGCCCAGGGTTCCGGCGGGGGGTATCACGGGTGCCAGGGAAGCGTTCAGGCGCACGTCGGGGTGGGAGTTGATGACACCGAAGGAGTTGGGACCGATGACCCGCATGCCGTTGCCACGTGCCGTCCGCAACAGCTCATGCTGGCGCACCTCCCCGGCAGCTCCAGACTCGGCGAACCCGGCCGACACGACCAACAGGGTCTTGACCCCTGCCATGGCACAGTCCTGGACCACGAGTTGCACCGAAGCCGCGGGCACTGCCACGACCGCAAGGTCAATGTGGTCGGGGATCTCGCTAACTCGCGAGTGAGCCTCAAGACCCTGCACATGTCGGGCCTCGATGTTGACGGCATGGACCCGGCCGGTGAATCCGCCGGCGCGGATGTTGGTCAACAGCTGGTGTCCGATCGAGTCGACCCGGCGACTGGCCCCGATGACGGCGATCGACTCAGGGAACAAGGCCGTGCGCACGCTCAGGGCCTCGGCGCGATGCTCACGGGACAACCGAACTGCCTGAGACTGGGCGGTCGGCTCGATCGTGAAGGCCACCGCGATCACGCCGTCATCAAAGTGGTAGTTGACCTCGTACCCGGCCTCGGTGAAAACCTGGATCATCTTGTGGTTCTGTGGCAGGACGTCCGCCACGAACTTGGCTACGCCAAGCTCCTGTCCGATGGCTGCCAGGTGCTCGAGCAGCACCGACCCCACTCCTTTCCCCTGATGGGCGTCGGCGATGTGGAACGCCACCTCGGCGGTGGTCGCATCAAGTCGGTCAAAACGCGCGACCCCGATGATGTCCTCGTGCAGTGTCGCCACCAGNGCGACCCGCCAGTCGTAGTCGACCTGGGTGAAGCGGGCCACATCCTTGTCGCTCAACGTCTTTAACGGCGCGAAGAAACGAAGGTAGATGGACTCGGCGGACTGTCCCGCGTGGAAGCGGCGAAGGCGGTCGGCGTCGTTGGGGACGATCGGACGCACATGACCCACTGACCCGTCCCGCAGGACGACGTCAGCCTCCCACCACGCCGGATACGTATCAGGGCGGACGCCGATATCGGTCATAGGTTCAGAATGTCAGATCACGGCGGTCCTGGTCCCCACACCTGTCGAACGGCGAACTCGCAGATCTGTGACTAAGGTCATGCCATGGCCGATGCATACGCGCAGTTCCGAAGTGCCCGAGACCTCCTGCTGTCGGCGCGGACCGACTATGACCGGGCGCTGGCTGACTACGACCCGCCCAGGCCTGTCGACTTTAACTGGGCTCTTGACTGGTTCGACCAGGTGGCAGCTGACCCGACGACCGGCGCGCGGGCTGCCCTCAAGATCGTGGAGGCCGACGGGACCAGCAGCTCGGTGACCTATGCCGAGATGTCTGCCCGCTCGTCGCAGGTCGCCTCGTGGCTTTCCTCGCTCGGCGCAGCCAAGGGCGACCGGCTCTTGCTNATGCTGGGTAACCAGGTGGAGCTGTGGGAGACCCTGNTGGCCTGCATCAAGCTCGGCGTCGTGGTCATCCCGGCAACGACGTTGCTGACCTCAGCTGACCTGGACGACCGCATCGCGCGCGGCGGCGTGAGCCATGTCGTGGCAGCTTCGCCAGACGCGGGCAAGTTCGATGACGTGGCCGGCGACTACACCCGGATCGCGGTCGGNGCCACTGTCCCCGGCTGGACGGCTTACACCGAGTCGCACGCCGGGCNCAGCTACTCGGCCGAACGCTTTGTGCCCTCCCAGGGCGCTGGCGGAGACGACGCCCTGCTGCTCTACTTCACCTCAGGCACGACCGCCCAGCCCAAGCTGGTGGAGCACACCCACCTGTCCTACCCGGTAGGGCATCTGTCCACGATGTACTGGATCGGTCTGCGCCCCGGTGACATCCACCTCAACATCTCCTCGCCAGGGTGGGCCAAGCACGCCTGGTCGTCGTTCTTCGCGCCGTGGAATGCTGAGGCCACGATCTTGGTCGTCAACCAGCGACGGTTCGACGCAGCCGCACTCCTTGCCACCATGGCCCAGGAGTCGGTCACCACGTTCTGCGCCCCGCCGACCGTCTATCGGATGCTGATCCAGCAGGACCTGGCGCCATGGCGCGGGCGNCTGGCGCTTCGAGAGATGGTGGGCGCCGGGGAACCGCTCAACCCCGAGGTCATCCAGCAGGTCCAGGATGGGCTGGGGATCGTGATCCGTGACGGGTTCGGCCAGACCGAGACCACCGCTCAGGTGGGCAACACTCCCGGTCAGGAGCTCCTGCCGGGCTCGATGGGCCGGGTCCTGCCCGGCTACGACGTGATCCTGCTCGACCCGGCCACCGGCCAGGAGCGGGTCGGCGAGGGCGCCGAAGGCGAGCTCTGCCTGCGTCTGAGCGGCACCGGCGGGCGCCCGGTGGGTCTGATGGCCGGGTACCACGGCGACCCGGAGAAGACGGCCGAGTCGATGCGAGACGGCGCCTATCACACCGGCGATGTCGCCTCCCGGAATGCCCGCGGTTACATCACCTACGTGGGCCGGGCCGATGACGTGTTCAAGGCCTCGGACTACCGGATCAGCCCCTTCGAGCTCGAGTCGGTGCTGATCGAGCACCCGGCGGTCGCCGAGGCGGCCGTGGTGCCCTCACCGGACGCCACCCGCCTTGCGGTGCCGAAGGCCTACATCGTGCTAGTTCCCGGCTACGAGCCGACTTCACAGACCGCCGAGTCGATCCTGAGCTACGCGCGAACGAACCTCGCCGCCTACAAGCGGGTCCGGCGTATCGAGTTCGCCGAGCTGCCCAAGACCATCTCGGGCAAGATCCGCCGGGTGGAGCTGCGCGGCCGCGAGGAGGAGGTTCACGGAGCCGCCGCCGGCGACAGCGCTTCGAGCCGGGCCAGCAAGCTCGAGTTCTGGGAGTCGGACTTCCCGGGGCTCAGGGACTAGAGGCAACCGGGCGGGTGCCGGCAGTCCTCCTCTTGAGCGGCGCCATGCTCATGAAACAGTGATCCCGTGGAATTCTCAGAGGTCAGTCGCAAGCGTCACATGGTCCGACTCTATGACCCCGACCGTCCGGTGCCGGCGCAGGTCATCACCACGGCGCTGCGCAACGCCATACGGGCACCGAGCGCGGGTTTCAGCCAGGGCTGGGACTTCGTCGTGCTGACCAGTGCGCAGGAACGAGAGGCGTACTGGTCAGCCACTACCGACCCCGACGACGAGCCGGACTCATGGCTGGCGGGCATCAGGACCGCTCCCGCGCTGATCCTGTGTCTGTCTGATGAGGGCACCTACCTGCGCCGGTACGCCGAGCCGGACAAAGGCTGGACAGACATGGACGAGGCACGCTGGCCGGTCCGCTACTGGGACATCGACACCGGTATGGCCGCCCTGATGATGCTGCTGACCGCGGTGGACGAAGGCCTGGGAGGGTGCTTCTTCGGGACGCCCCCGGAGGTGCACCAGGACGTCTTTGAGGCCTTCGACATCCCTAGCGACCGCAGCCTCGTTGGCGTCGTGTCACTAGGCTATCCGGCGCCGCATCCCAAGAGCGGGAGCCTGCGGCGCGGCCTGCGGGGGCTCGACCAGGTGGCGCACTACGGACGATTCGGACATCACACGCCAGCCTGAGGCCCTCCAGATGGGGCTATCGGATCCAAACAAAGATCCGTTTGAGTTGTTTTTTCTTCAAATCTCTTTACATCGCCTCCCGCTGGGTCTATACATATCTCAATAGACCGATCTCAAGCGGGAGGACCCCATGTACGCAGAGGAACGCCAGCAGCACATCCTGGACCGTGCCCGCGCAGCAGGACGGGTCGAGGTCAACGCCCTGGCCGAGGCGCTCGATGTCACCCCCGAGACCGTTCGCCGGGACCTGACCATCCTTGAGCGACACGGCNTGCTGCGCCGAGTTCATGGCGGCGCCATCCCCGTCGAGCGCCTCGGGTTCGAGCCCGGCGTGCAGATACGCTCGGAGCGCCTGGTCGCGGAGAAGGAGCGCATCGCCAAGGCGGCGCTGCCCCACCTGCCAGACGAGGGCACCGTACTGCTGGATGCAGGCACCACGACCATGCGGCTGGCTGAGCTACTCCCCCGCGATCACGAGCTCACCATCGTCACCAACTCCTTGACGATCGCCAACGCGGTGTCCCAGCACGCCAACCTCAGCCTCTACCTGCTCGGCGGGCGGGTTCGCGGGCGAACACTGGCTGCGGTGGGCTCGTGGGTGACCAACGCCCTGCAAGAGGTGTTCGTCGACGTTGCCTTCATGGGCACCAACGGTCTGTCCGCCGAACGTGGCCTGACGACCCCGGACCAGTCCGAGGCAGCGGCCAAGCGGGCCATGATCAAGGCGGCCCGGCGCGCCGTGGTGCTGACCGACCACACCAAGGTCGGCGTCGACCACTTCTCGCGCTTCGCGGACCTGGCGGACATCGCCGCCATCATCACCGACGACGGGCTCGACCCTGAGACGGCTGCCGAGATCGAGGCCATGGGTCCGGAGGTGGTGCTCGCATGATCGTCACTCTGACGCCCAACCCGAGCGTCGACCGCACCGTCTCCATCACCGACCTGCAGCGCGGCGAGGTGCACCGCGCCACGGCCGCCCGAATCGACCCGGGCGGCAAGGGCGTGAACATCTCCCGGGCGCTGAACGCGCACCACGCCCGCACCCTGGCTGTCCTGCCCACGGGGGGCCCCCAGGGCCATCTGCTGGCCGAGCTACTTGCCGAAGCCGGAATCGCGGTCGCCCTCGTGCCAATCAACGGCTCGACCCGCGCAAACGTCGCACTGGTGGAGCCCGACGGCACCACCACCAAGATCAACGAGCCGGGCCCGGTTCTGTCCGCCTCCGAGCTCCAGGCCCTCATCGCGGGCGCGGAGGCCACCCTGACACAGCACCCGAGCTGGCTGGTGGGTTCGGGCAGCCTCCCGCCAGGAGTCGACGATGACTTCTACGCCGCACTGGTGGGTCGCTGCCGCGCCGCCGGGGTCAGTGTCGCGATCGACTCGTCCGGCCCCTCGCTACGACTCGCGGTACAGGCGGGCCCCGACCTGATCAAGCCCAACCTCGAGGAGCTCGAGGAGCTCGTCGGCCGGTCGCTGAACACTCTAGGCGAGGTGCTGGACGCGGGCGTCGACCTCGTCGCCCACGGTGTCGGCACGGTAGTGGTGAGCATGGGCGGCCGCGGGGCCCTGCTGGTCTCGCCCACGCAGGTCGCCCACGCCGTAGCGCCCGTCTCCTCGCCACGCTCGACCGTGGGCGCCGGCGACGCGCTTCTGGCCGGCTACCTGTACGCAACAGGCAGCGGGTCCACGCCACTGGAGGCCCTGTGCACCGGCGTCACCTGGGGTGCCGCCGCGGTCAGCCTCCCGGGCAGCCGCATGCCGACCCCGGACGACGTCGCCGGGGTCAGCGTCTCGATGACGAAAGAACCCGATCTGACTCTCGTTGTGAAGAACTGAAGTCCCCTCTCCTAGAAGGAATCGCGCCATGGCACTGATTACTGAGAACCTCGTGGTCCTGAACCTGGACTGCCCCGACCGCCACGCGGCGACCCGCGTCCTGGCCCAGGCCCTGGCCGACGAAGGACGCGTCACCGACCTGGACGGCTTCCTCGCCGACGTCCGCAAGCGCGAGGAGCAGATGCCTACCGGGCTCCCGGGCGGCATCGGCATCCCCCATGCGCGCAGCACCCATGTCACCGAGCCCACCCTGGCCTTCGGTCGTGCCACCCAGGGCATCGACTGGGGTGCCGAGGATGGCCCCGCAACCCTCATCTTCCTCATCGCGGCCCCCGAAGGTGGCGGCGATGACCACCTCAAGATCCTGGCCGCCCTGGCCCGGCGTCTCATGCGGACCGAGTTCCGCGAGTCCTTGATGAACGCACCCGACGCGACCACCGTGGTTGACGTCGTAACCCGAGAGGTCGTGAACCCATGAAATTCGTCGGCGTAACTTCCTGCCCGACCGGCATCGCCCACACGTATATGGCCGCAGAGGGCCTCGAACAGGCCGCCAAGGCGGCCGGCCACACGATCGAGGTCGAGACCCAGGGCTCTGCCGGGTTTGATGCACTGAGCCCCGAGACCATCGCGGCCGCCGACGCGGTGATCTTCGCCGTAGGCGTCCCGGTCCGAGAGCGGGCCCGGTTTGCCGGCAAGCCACTGGTTGAGGCGGACGTCAAGAAAGCCATCTCCGACGGTCCGGGCCTCATCGCGCAAGCCGTCGCCGCCGCCGAGCAGGAGAGCGCGAGCCCCATTGCCGCAGCTGCCGGTTCGCCGCCTCCGCCGGCTGGCCGCCTCGCCACCAAAGTGGACCAGCAGGCCTCACTCGGAAACCGCATACGCCAGTGGCTGATGACCGGCGTGAGCTACATGATCCCCTTCGTCGCCGCGGGCGGCATCCTCATCGCGCTCGGCTTCATGCTGGCTCAGCTCGCCGGGGGCAAGAACGGCGCGATCGTCGTCACCAAGCTGTACTCGCTCACCGGGCCGCCTGTTCCCAATCCCACGCACATCACCAACATCGTCACGAACTTCAACCCTGCCGACGGGATGCAGTGGGCGGCTCTCTTCTTCCTGATCGGCGGCGCCTCATTCGGCTTCCTGGTCCCGATCCTGTCCGGGTTCATTGCGTTTGCGATCGCGGACCGCCCCGGTCTGGCCCCGGGCATCGTCGGCGGCTTCATCGCGTTCACCATCGGTACCGGCTTCCTCGGCGGCATCGCCACCGG
>JGI24140J50213_10000241_pt1 | contig 25754 bp, 18 predicted proteins | sample BarGraIncu00222A_FD_50213 | JGI IMG/M metagenome (IMG submission 50213)
TCGTCGGGCTGCGGCTCAAGCCGCGCTTGCGCGATCCGCCCGGTGGCGAACGGCTCGAAGATCGGAAAACGTCCACCACGGGTGAGGCCGTGAACCAGCGCGGTGATGAAGACGGTCTTGCCGGCGCGCGACAGGCCGGTGACGCCGAGCCGAACGGTCGGATTGAAAAAGTGGTCGCCATAGTCCAGCAACGCCCGCGCCGACAGCCGCGCTTCCTCGACGATATCGGAAAAACTGAGAGCCATGCGGGCGGGGAGCTCGGATTGACAAAGGCTATGGGACGGAAAACTATCAGGAAAGTGGCGATCGGCGGCCGGAAATCAAGTTTCATATTTAGGACGCGATTTGAGCCGAGGAGTCCCTCCACCAGGGTTCATTAACCCCCCGAGAGGCATTATCTATCGCATTCGCCATCCAGTTTACCGGGCCGCCATGACCATCTTCAGATTAAAACAACTCGCCTCGACATCCGCCCACGCGGCGGCCGGCGCGATGGGCTGGAATTACGATCGCGCCGAGCTGATCGCCGACGGCGTCGTGCACGGTATCGGCGTGTTCTGCGGATTGGTCGCGGCCACCGTAATGATCGTGCTGGCTGGCGTATTCGCGTCGGCTTATGAAATTGTTACGGTGTCGGTCTACGCTACGGGCCTGCTCGCCATGCTTGGATTTTCAGCCGCCTATAATCTTTGGCCGGTGTCGCGACGAAAATGGCTGCTGCGCCGCTTTGATCATTCCGCGATCTACATTCTGATCGCCGCAACCTATACGCCGGTTTTTGCCCAACTGCCGGACCGCGTATTTGCGATGTCGTTGCTGGCCGGCGTTTGGAGCGTGGCCGCGATTGGGATTGTGCTGAAGCTTTTTTTCCCGGGACGCTTCGACAGGATAGCGGTGGGTCTCTACCTGGCGATGGGCTGGAGCGGGTTAATTGCCTACGATGCTGGCCTGTCGTCACTCCCGCAGCTGGCGCTGTGGTTCATTGTCGCTGGTGGCTTGCTCTATAGCTTCGGGATTATTTTTCACGCATGGCGCCGGCTCCGTTTTCAGAACGCGATCTGGCATTGCTTTGTGCTGCTGGGCGCGGCATGTCACTACACGGCGGTGCTGGACCTAATTCTGGCCTGAGATTTTTCAAAAAATCGGAGCGTGACGATGCAGGTTGCCGGCAAGGTCGTGGTTGTCACCGGGGGCGCCAACGGCATCGGCCGCGCACTTTGTGAAGCCTTTCATCAAGCCGGTGCGGCCAAAATTGTGGTTGCCGATCTCGATTTGGCGGGAGCGGAAGCGGTCGCCGCCGCGGTCGATGGCGCGGCGTTCAAATGCGATGTCGGCCAGGAAAAAGACATCCGCCACGTCATCGAGGAAACCGAGCGGCGGTTCGGGCCGATTGCGCTGTTCTGCTCCAATGCCGGCATCGGCGGCGGCTTCGATCCGCTGTCGGAGAACGCCGGTGGCAGTTCCGATGAGCCATGGGCGAAAAGCTGGGCCATTCATGTCATGGCCCATGTCTACGCCGCGCGTCATCTGATCCCGCGCATGAAGGCGCGCGGCGGCGGGTATTTTCTCAACACGATTTCCGCCGCCGGCCTGCTGTCGCAGGTGGGAAGCCCGGCCTATTCGACCACCAAGCATGCCGCGGTCGGATTCGCCGAGAACCTTGCGATCTCGCACAAGGCCGANGGCATCCGCGTTTCGATCCTGTGTCCGCAGGGCGTCGATACCAACATGCTGCGCTCGATCCCGAAGGGTCCGCAATCCGGCGACGGCGATCTGACGCCGGAGCAGGTGGCCAAGGATGTCTTGCAGGGGTTGGAGCAGGAAACATTCGTGATCCTGCCGCATCCGCAGGTCGCAGGCTACATGCGCAAGAAGACCGAGAATTACGATCGCTGGATCGCCGGCATGGCGAAGATTCAGGCGAAGATGCGGGAAGCTTACGGGAAGTGAGTTGAACTCGTCATGCCCGGACAAAAGCGCGAAGCGTCTTCGCTCTAGATGTGCCGGGAAAACCGACATGCAAGAATATTTTCGCATCACCCCGCCTAAGCAGGTCCGGGTCCCGGGCCTGACATCTCACCCTCCGGCCCGCTTCTTGCAATTACACCCGCAATGGCTTGGTAGATGAAGTGCGCGGCTTTTCTACTCTTAACAAAGGACTCTCGGATGCAAGCTGCCGCAACAGCGCTGCAAACGGCGTCAGTTGCGGTCCTTCGCGGCTGGTGCCCACATCCTCGGCGACAATGGCGCAGGTAGCGCGAGGTGCTTTGCCGATGATGGCTTGCATCTGCGCGAAGACTGTCTCACTACCGTTGCCGCCAAGCGTGCAGAAGAACGCGACGTCGGGAAACCGGTCCTTATTCGCGGCNAGGTAAGCTCGAACTGGCGAGGCCACCGACCNGGCCCAGACCGGTGTGCCGATCACCACCAGATCGAAGGACGACGGATCGTTCCTGGTTGGCAGAATGTCGGGCGTGGATTTCCGCCTGGCTTCGATAACCGACCTGCAATAGCCGATAAAGCCATTGCGGGGCGTGCTCTCGGCGATCTCTTCGATACCGCATTCGAGCGCCGTCGATAGAGCTTTCGCGATCCGACGCGTCGTTCCTGAACGAGAGTAGAAAACGATAAGAGTCCTCGGCGCGGACATTGCAACCTCCTTCCTCAACGACATCAGGAGCTACGTGGAATTCCGCTAGACTAACGGAAGAATTTCAACCACGTCGTTGCCCGGAAGGACTTGATCCTGATCAATCAGAAGCTGGCAAGGAGTCGATCCTAAAAGGACCTGCCGGAGCTAATCTGACCGCCGGACCAAAACCCGTCAAAATCACAAGACCGCCTCAGATACTACAATGTCCCTTATTGGCTTGATCTAGGCATTTCGTTGTCACGGAGGCAGATTCACCACGTGCTTGAGATCGCAAAACGTAAACCAGGTAGCTTCGAGATGCTCTGACTTTGAGCCGCCAGGCGAAGTGCCGCGCAATGAAGTTTGTCGAGCGTTATCTCTTTGCCGATGCCGCTCAAAAAAGGGCAAGGCCCGGATGAGGGTGGCCGGGCCTCTGACAAACACCTAAACAGCGCCCTCGCGCCGCTCGGCAATTGCTTTGAAGATACTAAGGCCAGGATCGGTCGCTGCTTTGATCTTGGACAATGAGTCCGATAGCCGACCGAACGCGCCCGTTCGACGATCCGCTTCCAGCACTATCGGAACTTTTGCCACGAATCATCCTCACATTCGATTCGGCCATGCTTGGGGATGTAATCCGAGGGCTTCGTTCCCGAAGGCAGCCCATGGGCGAGATCAGCCAGTTTATTGCCATGCCGTTCGACCTGACCGAGGACCGGCTGGTCGCGGGTGAGCCTTTCAAGTGTACCTCCCCAGCATCGGCCATAGAGCGAGCCAAAGGGTATTGGCAGGTGCTCGGTCACTCCGGAGCCGTGGCGTTCATTCGCACCGGCTATCCAGACGCTCACCGTGCTCAGGACATTCGGCAGCGTGCCAGATCGTTTGCCAGAATAGAAACGAGGCCCGCTGTGCCTAGGAGTCCGGGCCTCATAACCGGAACGGTCTGTGCGGCAGACCGTTCGGTTAGTCCGAGGATTGGCATCTATATTATGTTCGGGCAACTCTGGAAGCCAATTAGACGCCATGTCCGGGGCGTTTTTTTATGCAGGCTAATTCCCATCGTTTATATGGGGTCGCTGGGAATATGAGTTTTCACGGATGAAATCGTGAAATAGCTGAACGCTTGGCGGGGAGGAAGAGGTTGTGGGTTGAGACCGCCAGAAACCTGATCAAGTTCTGCATCGTCCAACTCTCGGCTGGTGCGTGTCTGCCCGGTTATCGTATTTTGATTGCGCAATTGTTATCTCCGTTTGTCTCATGGGACGAAAGATCCGCCCGCTTAACGAAACATACCCGATACGAGCTAAAACCGCCGTGACCTAGGTCACGGAATTCGTGTTGGCGGCTCAGCGTCGGCCATAGAGGTCGGCCATAGAGCAGGGTATTGGCAGGTGCTCGGTCACTCCGGAGCCGTGGCGTTCATTCACACCGGCTATCCAGACGCTCGCATCACCGTGCTCAGGACCTCCGGCAGCGTGCCGGATCGTTTGCCAGAATAGAAACGAGGCCCGGTGTGCCTAGGAGTCCGGGCCTCGTAACCGGAACGGTCTGTGCGGCAGACCGCTCGGTACCAGCGCAATTTATGAAGGTTTGATGAAGCAGTGTTTGATTTGTATCAAATTGCCGCGTTGTGTACCTGCCGCATGGGCCTCGAAGGCGTCGTGTCATAGCGGCTCGACGCGCCCTATCGGAGCGAGCCTTCCAAGACGTGGCTGAAATCGAANAACCCGCGCTTATTGAAGCCGTGCGACGTGAGCGCGGGGAACGGCCAAATNAGCGTGTGCGCCNTNCTCGCGAGAACGCACTTTTTCGATGCAATCGAGACGGTCCTCCAGCGAAGCAATGGTGACCATGAGATTGCGGCGGCGTGTGTCCAGATCATCCGCATCCGCGCGTGGACGGTTCTTGGCGGCGTCAAGAGCATCGACAGTGCGAGCAAGGGCCGTGATCAGCCTCTTGATCTGCTTCACGGCCTCTGTCGACACAATGCCGCTCTCGGTAGCGACGTGAACTTGATGTTTCATTTCAGTCCCTCCAAGGCAATAATTGCCCCAACAGATTGAACCCGGAGCAGTTCGACGAAATTGGGGTCCCAATTCGCGAACGTGGAGGTGAGGTTAAAAATTGGGAACCGGTAATCCATCAAATTTTCTAGACTGACCCGTGCGCTGTCTGATGTCGAACGTTTGAGACATGCCGACCGGGTGCTGCCCGATGTCTGTTCGTAGGGGAAGACCGGAAGTGAGCGGCGCGCGGTCAAAGTGGCGCGATTGACTCGAAACAGACACGCCGCGAAGGCGTCTGAAATCGATAGCGCCCAGGCTTGTGCATTTGCGCAATCCGACCCTCGGCTTGCGCGTGCTTGCGATCCTGGCCGAGACCGGCTTCAACCCACGCCGGCTTGAGTTGGAAATCACCGAGACCGCCGTCGTCGACAATATGAAGATGGCGCTAGAGATCACTAGGCAGCTGCGTCAGGCGGGCGTGCGCATTGCGGTTGACGACTTCGGCACCGGCTATGCGACGCTGAGCCAGCTCCTTTCCCTCAAGCTGGACCGGATCAAGATCGATCGCAGCTTTGTCGATCGTCTTGGCAAGGACAAGGAAAGCACCACAATAGTCCGTGCCGTGCTTGGACTAGCCAGCGGATTTAGCCTTGAGACGACCGCTGAGGGCATCGAGAATGACGAGCAACTCGCATCNTTAAGAGCCGAGGGTTGTTTGGAAGGGCAGGGCTATCTATTCGGCAAAGCCGTGCCAGCAAACGATGTTCAGAGCCTGCTTGAGAGCCATAAATTGACGACGAAGGCCGTTGCATAGCAGAGGCGGGCAGAGCCACTAGCTCTTCTTCGCATAGAGCAACGGCACCGTCGAATCCACCATCACTTCGATCAGGCTGGCGCCGTCATGCGCAAGACCGCGCGTCAGCGCGGGCGCGAGTTCGGACGCCTTACCGACCCGCACCGCATCGCAGCCTAGTCCCTGGGCGATCTGCACAAAGTCGATACCGGGCAGATCGAGACCGGGCACGTTGCGCACCTGCATCACCTGGCTGAACGAGCGCATCGCGCCGTAACCGGCATTGTTGATCACCACGACCGTCAGCGGCAGCTTGCGTTGCGCCGCGGTCCACAACGCCTGGATCGAATACATCGCCGAGCCATCGCCGATCAGGCAAACCGTCCGGCGCCGGGGGTGGCCGAGCGCGATGCCGACCGAGGCCGGCAGGCCATAGCCAAGGCCGCCGCTCGCCATGGTGTAAAAGCTGTCCTGCCCGCGCATCGGCATGAATTTTTGCATCGCCGGACGGTGCGACGGGGCTTCCTCCACCAGCATGGCGTCATCAGGCATCGCGACCGAGAGCGTATGCAGCAGATATTCGACAGGGACAGGATCGGCCGCGACCGGCGCCGGCGGCAGGATGCGGCCCGCCGGCAGCGCGCGCCTGGTCTCGGGCAAAAGATCGATCAGCATCGTTAACGCGGGCTTGAGGGTTGCGATGATGCTGGCGCCGCGCGGCGATACCGCCGCGGCGGTCGGATCGTCGGTGATCTGGAACAGGGTGGTCGCGCCATCGAAGATCGAGGCGTGGCCTTCGACATGAAAGGTAAACACCGGCGCGCCGATCACCACCACCAGATCATGGTCGCGCAAGGTGTCCGAGAGCTGCGCCGGCGAGGCAGGCAGGAAGCCCGCGAATTGCGGATGCCGTTCCGGAAAGCTGCAGCGCGCCGAGAACGGGCTGACCCACACCGCCGCCTTTGCCTTCTCGGCAACGCGCACCATCAGATCGACGGCCTCGGCGCGATCAACGCCGGGACCGACGACGAGGGCCGGGCGTTTGCTTGCCGAAAGGGCTGCGACGAGGGCCTCCATCGCCTCGCGATCCGGGCCGAACTCCCGGCTGATGCTGCGGGCTTCTACCGGCTCGACCTGATGAGTCCAGTCGTCGATCGGCACCGAGACGAAGGTCGGCCCGCAAGGCGGCTGCATCGCCACGTAGTAAGCGCGCGCGATCGCCGCCGGGACATCCTCAGGCCGCGCAGGTTCGACGCTGAACTTGACATAGGGACGCGGAAACTCCGACGCGCGCTCGGCATACAGAAAGGCCTGCAGCGGCAGGATGCTGCGCGCCTGCTGGCCGGCGGTGATCACCAGCGGGGTCTGGTTGCGATGCGCGGTGTAGATATTGCCGAGCGCATTGCCGACGCCGGCGGCGGAATGCAGGTTGACGAAGCCTGCATTGCGGGTGGCCTGGGCGTAGCCATCGGCCATCCCGATGACGGATGCTTCCTGAAGTCCCAGCACGTAGTCGATATCGTCGGGCCAGTCGCTCAGGAACGGCAATTCGGTCGAGCCGGGATTGCCGAACACCTTTCGGATTCCGAACGCCCGCAACAGATCGAGCGTGGCGTGTTTGACGCTAACCGGCTTGCTCGTCTTTGTCTTTTCAGATGACAAGGCGCGCAATTCCCTGTGCTGGGACGAATCTCACCACGTCGCGGTGCCCCTCATCGTGGGGTGTCCTGCCGAATTGGCGGTCCACAAGTCGAGGCCGGACGAAACATCCGCAGCGTTGACGCTGAACTCGCTGCCGTCGAACAGCGGCTGCAGCCCGCGATACACGAACGTCGCCGGCGCCTTGCCGCCGTGCAATTTGGCCGCCAGTTCGACCAGCAGCGCCGCCTGCAGCGGGCCGTGGACGATCAGGCCGGGATAACCTTCCACCTTGGTGACGTAGTCGCGGTCGTAATGGATGCGGTGTCCGTTGAAGGTCAGCGCCGAATAGCGAAACAGCAGCACCGGATCGGCGAGATGCCGTTCGGAATGCCGCGCGGCCGGCGGTGCGGCCGGCGGCTTTGCCGGCGCGGCGTTCTGGCCGTCCGCGGGCATCTCGCGATAGACGATGTCGTGACGCTCGCGGACCGCGACGCCGCGCGGTGTCGAGATCACGTGGTCGACCGAGACGAAGCACAGGGTGCCGGTGCTGCCGGTCTTCAGCGTCAGGTCCTTGATCGTCGATGCGCGCGTCACGGTGTCGCCGACGCGCAGCGGCTCGACGAAGTTGATGGCGCCGCCAGCCCACATCCGGCGCGGCAACGGCACCGGCGGCAGGAACCCGCCGCGATTAGGGTGGCCGTCGGCGCTGACTTCCGACAGCGCAACGACCGGAAGCGTCAGGCACCAATGTGCGGTGAAAGGTGCTGCATCGCCGTCCTTCGGCTTGCCGACATCGAGAAACAACGCCGAGCGCAGTCCCGCCACCAGATGCGCGGTCACGATATCGGTTTTTTCCTCGGTGCGGCCGATCCATTGCCGCAAGTGATCGAGATCGATGGCTTCTGTCATGACTGGCTCGCTGGCTTTTTGGAACGCTGCGCGGGCTTGGGGGAACGCTTGGCGGTCTCGGAAGGGCGTTCGCCGATCGCCGGCACCGCGCCGTAATGACGGGGCTCGCCGACGAAGATCGCGGCGGGCGCCGCATAGGTTACCTTGCCGTTCGGCGTATCGACCTCGATGCGGCGCAGATGCGGATGGTCGGCGAGATCAGCCATGGTGTTGAGCTCGGCGAACGCGATATCGGCATCGGCGAGACGCTTCAGGAGGTCGTCCCGGATCATGGTCGCAAAGCTGTCGCCGACGATCTTGTCGGTGAGCTGGCGGTTGCGCACGCGCTCGACCATGTTGGAAAATCGTGGATCGTCGGGAAGCGCCGGTTGTCCCAGCACGTCCGCGCAGAGTTTTTTCCATTCGCGCTCGCTCTGGATCGAGATCAGAATTCCCTTGCCGTCCTTCGAGTTGAAAACGCCGTAGGGCGCGATCGAGGGATGAGCAAGCGCCATCCGCTTGGGCGGATTGCCGGCTTCGGCGTTGAGCAGCGGCACCGACAGCCAGTCGGCCATCACGTCGAACATCGAGATCCGGATGTCGGCACCCTTGCCGGTACGTCCCCGCGCGATCAGCGCCTCCAGGATGGCGGACTGCGCGGTGGCACCGGTGGCGATATCGACGACCGAAATGCCGACCCGCGAAGGCCCTTCCGGTCCGCCGGTGATCGAGGCCAGCCCGCTCTCGGCCTGGATCAGGAGATCGTAGGCCTTGCGATCCGCATAGGGACCGTCATCGCCGTAACCGCTGATCGTGCAGCAGATCAGCGCCGGATAATCCTTTCGCAGCCGCTCGAGCGAGAAACCGAGCTTGTCCATCGAGCCCGGCTTGAGGTTCTGCAGCAGCACATCCGCGCCGGCGATCAATTGTTCGAGGCCTTGGCGTCCTTCTTTGGTGGCAAGGTCGATGACCGCGGAATCCTTGCCGCGGTTGAGCCAGACGAAATAGCTGCTTTGGCCCTTCGCCGCGGCGTCGTAACCGCGGGCAAAATCGCCCTCGGGCCGCTCCACCTTGATGACATGCGCGCCGGCGTCGGCCAGCCGCGAGCTGCAGAACGGTGCGGCGACCGCCTGTTCGACGGCAATAACGGTCAGTCCTTCGAGCGGCAGCATCTGGTTTTCTCAGTAGGAGCGGGGCATGCCCAGCACGTGCTCGGCGAGGTACGACAGGATGAGATTGGTCGAGATCGGCGCGACCTGATACAGCCGGGTCTCGCGGAACTTGCGTTCGACATCGTATTCTTCCGCGAAGGCGAAACCGCCATGGGTCTGCACGCAGGCGTTGGCGGCTTCCCAGGAGGCATCGGCCGCCAGCATCTTGGCCATGTTGGCCTCGGCGCCGCAATCGAGACCGGCCTCATATTTGCGGGTCGCCTCCCTGACCATCAATTCGGCGGCGCGCATCGCGGCATAGGCCTTGGCGATCGGGAACTGGATGCCCTGGTTCTGGCCGATCGGACGGCCGAATACCACGCGCTCCTTGGCATAACTGGATGCCCTGGCGATAAACCATTTGGCGTCGCCGATGCACTCCGCCGCGATCAGGATGCGCTCGGCATTCATGCCGGAGAGGATGTAGCGAAAGCCCTTGCCCTCCTCACCGATCAGGTTTTCCGAGGGCACCCGAAGGTCGGTAAAGAAAACCTCCGTGGTCGAGTGATTCATCATGGTGCGGATCGGACTGATCGAGAGCCCGTTATTCCTGGCCGCTTTCATGTCGACGATGAACACCGACAGGCCGTCGGTGCGCTTCTTGGATTGTTCCTTCGGCGTGGTGCGCGCCAAAAGGATCATCAGGTCGGAATATTCGGCGCGGCTGGTCCAGATTTTCTGGCCATTGACGATGTAGCCGTTGTTGCCATCGCGCTTCGCAAAGGTCTTCAGCGACGAGGTGTCGGTGCCGCTGGTCGGCTCGGTCACCCCGAACGCCTGCAGCCTTAATTCACCGCCGGCGATTTTCGGCAGCCATTTCGATTTCTGCTCGTCGCTGCCGTGCCGCAGCAGCGTGCCCATGGTGTACATCTGGGCGTGGCAACCGCCGCCGTTGCATCCGGCGCGCTGGATCTCCTCAAGGATCGCCGCCGCCGCGGATAGTTTCAGCCCGGCGCCGCCATATTCCTCGGGGATCAGGACCGAGAGATATCCGGCCGTGGTCAGCGCATCGACGAACGCGCTGGGATAGGCCATCTCGCGGTCGAGTTTGCGCCAGTATTCGCCGGGGAATTGCGCGCATAATTTGGCAACGGCTTCGCGGATGTCGGCATGGTCGTCGTGTTCTGTTGCGGTCATTGGTACTCGGCTGGCAGATCGAGGGTGCGGATCGGCAATGAAATCCTCCCGCGCCGCGGTTGGATGGCGGCGATGCGGAAGCCTGCGGCGCGTGTGAAATCCTTCGCCGTGGCTTGGGCTGGGATCGGCGGGTTGAGGGTGGCGTTCAAGGCACTATTCTATTTACTCAATTTACGCTTCTATTCACGCTGGAATGCGCACCGGCAGGGTTTCGTAGCCTTTGATGAAGCTCGAATACACGCGCTTGGGCTCGCCGACAACTTCAATGTTGTCGAAGCGTTTCAGCATTTCCTGCCAGACGATCTTCAGTTGCAGCTCGGCAAGCCGCATGCCGAGGCAGCGGTGGATGCCGAAGCCGAACGACAAATGGGTGCGGGGCCGGGCGCGGTCGATGATGAAGTCGTTGGGATTCTCGATGGCTTCCTCGTCGCGGTTGCCCGAGACGTACCACATCACCACCCGATCGCCCTTCCTGATGGTCTTGCCGCCGAGCTCGGTATCGACCAGGGCGGTGCGTCGCATATGCGCCAGCGGCGTCTGCCAGCGAATGACTTCAGGCACCATGGAATCGATCAGCGCCGGATTGTCGCGCAGCTTTTGATACTGATCGGGGTTTTCGTTCAGGGCGAGCACCGAACCGCTCATGGTGTTGCGGGTGGTGTCATTGCCGCCGACGATCAGCAGGATGATGTTGCCGAACAGGTTTTCTGAATCCATGTGCCGGGTGGCGTCGCTATGCGCCATCATCGAGATCAGATCGTTGCGCGGCTCGACATTGACGCGCTCGTTCCAGAGCTTGCCGAAATAGGCCGCGCACTCGTCCATCTCGGCGCGGCGCTGTTCCGCCGATTCGACGATCATGCTCTTGGGCAGCGCGGTCGCGACATCGGACCAGCGCGTCAGCTTGCGGCGTTCTTCCCAGGGAAAGTCGAACAGGGTCGCCAGCATCTGCGTCGTCAACTCGATCGACACCCGATCGACGAAATTGAAGGTCTCGTTGCGCGGAAGCGCGTCGAGCACCTTGCCCGCGCGTTCGCGGATCAGGACGGCGAGTTCGTCCAGATGCGTCGGCGTGAACATCGGCGACACCGTCTTGCGCTGGGCGCTGTGCCGGGGCTGGTCCATCGCAATGAAGCTTGGCATGTCGTAGCCCTGCGGCGCATCGCGGATCGAGATGCCGCCAAGGGTGGCGTCCGAGGAGAAGACGCCGTGATTGGTATCGACGTGCATGATGTCGTTATATTTGGTGACCGACCAATAGGGCTCGATCGGCGAGTTGGTGCAATAATGCACCGGCTCTTCCTGGCGCAACCGCTCGAACCAGGGCCACAGCGTATTGTTCTGGAACAGCCGTGGCGCGCCGGGATGAAAATCCTTCAGCGGCGTGGAATAGGCCTCTTCGCGCGCGGCGCGCTGAATCTCGGCGTCGTCGGCCTTGACTGCGGTCTGGATATTCATCGTTCGATCCCAAAAATAAAATAGAGGCGTCGGCCGCATGTCAGCCGAAGATGCTGTCAGCCGGCGATACGCACCGGCAGGGTTTCGTAGCCCTTGACGAAACTTGAATACACCCGCTTCGGCTCCCCGACCACCTCAATATGGTCGAAACGCTTCATGATTTCCTCCCAAATGATCTTCAACTGCAGCTCGGCCAATCTGATACCGACGCAGCGATGAATCCCGAAGCCGAAGGAGACGTGGGTGCGCGGCCGCGCCCGGTCGATGATGAATTCATAGGGACGATCGATGACCTCGTCGTCGCGGTTGCCCGAGACGTACCACATCACGACCTTGTCGCCCTTCTTGAACCGTTTGCCGCGAAACTCGATGTCCTCGAGCGCAGTGCGGCGCATATGCGCCAGCGGCGTCTGCCAGCGGATCACCTCCGGCACGAAACTGTCGATCAGCGCCGGATTGTCGCGCAACTTGCGGTACTGATCCGGATTCTTGCTCAAGGCATAGATGCTGCCCGACAGCGTGTTGCGGGTGGTGTCGTTGCCGCCGACGATCAGCAGGATCAGGTTGCCGAGGAAATTCTGCGGATCCATGTCGCGGGTGGCCTCGCTGTGCGCCATCATCGACAACAGGTCGCTCTTCGGCGGCTGGTCGATGCGCTCGTTCCAGAGCTTCGCGAAATAGGTCGCGCATTCCAGCAGCTCGGCCTGCCGCTCGTCTTCGGTCGCGACGAGGCCGCCCGGGCCGGGAAGCGTCGTTGCGACGTCGGACCAGCGCGTCAGCTTGCGGCGGTCCTCCCATGGGAAGTCGAACAGCACGGCGAGCATCTGCGTGGTCAGTTCGATCGAGACCCGGTCGACCCAGTCGAATACGTCGTGCTTCGGCAAATTGTCGAGGCATTCAGCCGAGCGCTTGCGGATGTTGATCGCAAGCTGGTCGAGATGCGTCGGCGTGAACATTGGTGCTACGGTCTTGCGTTGTGCGCTGTGACGCGGCTGATCCATCGCGATGAAGCTTTCGCGGCGCAGGTCGACCGGAGCGTCGCGGATGGTGATGCCGCCAAGNGACGCCGCCGACGANAACACCGCATGGTTGGTCTCGATCTCCATGATGTCGTTGTATTTGGTGATCGACCAGTACGGCCCGAACACACCGTCCCTGCAGTAGTGGACCGGCGCTTCCTGGCGAAGCCGGTCGAAATAGGGCCAGAACGTATCGGTGCGAAACAATTCGGGGTCGCCGGGATCGAACTCCTCCAGCGGTATGGAATGAGCTCGCTCCCGGGCCGCCTCCTGAAGGGGATTCTGAACGAGATCGACGGTCCCGTGCATCGGTTTGCTCCCTGATGGTCCCCGTCGCTGGTTGCTCCGGACGGCGCTGATTTGGACGAATTACATCCGGTTGTGCGCGACAGGGCAAGGGAAGTTTGAGGTATTCCGCCATGCGGGAAGCACCGGCGGCGGCCGTTTCCGCGGAACCCCCTTCTCAGCACCTTTGGCCCGTGACAAGCTTATTTCCGACGCATAAGGCTGCGCGCAAAAAGCCGCACGATTCGCCCGGAGGCCGCCCGACCATGATCTCCAACACCCATCGGATGTTCAATTTCGATCTCGGCGAAACCGCGGATGCGATTCGCGAGACCGTTCGTGATTTCTCCGCCAACGAGATCGCGCCGCGGGCTGCCGAAATTGACAAGAGCAACCAATTCCCGCGCGATCTGTGGCCGAAGATCGGCGCGCTTGGCCTGCACGGGATCACCGTCGAGGAGGAATATGGCGGCTCGGGACTGGGCTATCTCGAGCACTGCATCGCGGTCGAGGAAATTTCGCGCGCATCGGCGTCGGTCGGTCTTTCTTACGGCGCGCATTCCAATCTTTGCGTCAATCAGCTGCGGCGCAACGGTAGCGACGCGCAGAAGCGGAAATATCTGCCCAAGCTGATTTCCGGAGAGCATGTCGGCTCACTGGCGATGTCCGAGCCGGGCGCGGGCTCGGATGTGGTCTCGATGTCGACCCGCGCCGAGAGGAAGGGCGATCGCTACGTCATCAACGGCAGCAAGATGTGGATCACCAACGGGCCGATCGCGGAAACGCTGGTGGTTTACGCCAAGACCGATCCGGCTGCCGGCCCGCGCGGCATCACCGCCTTCATCATCGAAAAGGGCATGAAGGGATTTTCCACCGCGCAAAAGCTCGACAAGCTCGGGATGCGCGGCTCCGACACCGGCGAACTGGTGTTCGAGAATTGCGAAGTGCCGGAGGAGAACGTGCTCGGCGAGGTCGGCCGCGGCGTCAACGTACTGATGTCNGGGCTCGATTACGAACGCACGGTATTGTCGGCGGGGCCGCTCGGGATCATGCAGGCCTGCCTCGACGTAGTGATGCCCTATGTGCATGAGCGCAAGCAATTCGGCCAGCCGATCGGCACCTTCCAGCTGGTGCAAGGCAAGATTGCCGACATGTACACCACGATGAATGCCTCCCGCGCCTATGTCTATGCGGTGGCAAAGGCCTGCGATCGCGGCGAGACCACGCGTGAGGATGCCGCCGGCGCCATTCTCTATGCCTCCGAAAAGGCGACGCAATGCGCGCTCGACGCAATTCAGCTGCTCGGCGGCAACGGCTATATCAACGACTATCCGACCGGCCGGCTGTTGCGTGACGCCAAGCTCTACGAGATCGGCGCCGGCACCAGCGAAATCCGCCGCATGCTGATCGGAAGGGAGCTGTTCGAGAAGTCCGCATGATATCCTGTCCGTTCCAACCGGATCTTGTTTGGATGGACATGTTTTTAATCTATGGTTGCATCAAGATTTAATGGATGTGCGGCATTCGGGTTTATTCGCTTTTGGGATCAGATTCATTCGCTTGGGGGTTGATCTGTGAATCAGATGGGTTCCGTGCCGCGGCATCCGCCACCGCTGCCGCCGCTGCCGGTATCGTTTTCCGGCGATCGCGGTGAATACCGCCGGCTGGTGACGCGCGGCGCCGGGCTCGAACTCATCACCGTCGGCTTTTACCGTTTTTGGCTGGCGACGGATATCCGCCGCCATTTGTGGTCGAACACCCTGATCGATGGCGACGCGGCGGAATATACCGGTCGTGGCCGCGAATTGCTGATCGGGTTTTTGTTCGCGCTGGCGATCCTGGTGCCGATCTATCTCGCCTACTTTCTGGTCGGCCTTGAAGTCGAACGCTTCAAGGCTTTCGCCAGTTTTCCCCTGTTCCTGTTTTTCTATCTGTTCGGACAATTCGCGATTTTTCGCGCGCGGCGTTACCGGCTGACCCGCACGGTGTGGCGCGGGGTGCGGTTCTGGATGGACGGTTCGGGCTGGGCCTATGCCATGCGGGCAGGGCTGTGGGCTCTGCTGTCGGTGATCACGCTCGGCCTGGCGCTGCCGTGGCGCGAAGCCGCGCTCGAACGCTACAAGATGCGGCATTGCTACTACGGCGACCTGCAGGGCAGCTTTGAAGGAAGCGGCTGGGAATTCTTCCAGCGCGGCTGGTGGCTCTGGCTATTGGCCGCGATTTCGGCGGTTGCCTTCTCGTTGACCAAATTTTTGCCCTTCGCACCGCTGCTTGTTGTTGTGGCGGCGCCATTCATCTATGCCGCGTTCAAAGCCACCGAGTGGCGCTGGTGGATTTCCGGCATCCGGTTTGGCGGTGTACGGCTTGAATCCAGTCTGTTGCGCGGGGCGTTGATCGGCCTCTACTGGAAAGCGATCGGCTGGTTCCTTCTGATTGCGGCGCTGTTCGTCGGCTATCTGTTCGGGGGCGCAGCCTTGATCGCGAGTATGAGCGGCAAGCCGATCGCGAAATTCTTCACGCCTGCCAATCTGCAGGGAAGCGTTTCGATGATTGTGCTGGCGATGATCGGCTATCTGGCACTCATCCTCGCCTTGAATGTCGTGCTGCGGGTTTATCTGTTGCGCGATGTGTGGGTGAAGATTTTCGCATCGACCAATGTGCATGGCATTGAAGCCGCGGCGAATGTTGCTGCGAAAGGCGATCTGGCAAGTGCACTGGGCGAGGGGTTTGCCGACGGGCTGGATGTGGTCGGATTTTAGTTTCGGATTTCAGCTCATGAGCGTTTGCTCCCATGGATGACGAGCCGGAAGTTGCTTCGACATCGGTGCAACCGGCTGGTTCGGCTGTTTATTTCGATGGAAAGTCCAGCCGCCGCCGGCTGGTAATCCTGGCATTCAGGGATCGGCTTGAACTCCAGGAGCCACCGGAAATGGCGACCAAATGGTCGTATGACGATATCCGGCGGGTCGACAGTCCTTCCCATACCCTCCGCGTAAGCTGCCTGACGGCGCCCGCGCTGGCGCGGCTTGAGATTCGCGATGCCGCGGTGGCAGCCGAACTCACCGCGCGCTGCCCCCGGCTGGACGAGAATATTCCCGGCCGGCACGGCGTCGGGGCCATTATAGCCTGGTCGCTGGCAGCGGCGGTTTCGATCGTCGCCGTCGTGCTGCTCGGTGTGCCATTGGCTGCCGATCGCCTTGCACCGTTGGTGCCGCAGTCGCTGGAGCGTCGTCTCGGCGATGCCGCGGAAGGACAGGTCAAGGTGCTGTTCGGCGGCAAGTATTGTAACAATAAAGCGGGCCAGGCCGCCTTCAACAAGCTCGTGAATGCCATTCGCGAAGCCGCCGGGATGGATATATCGATCAAGACCGCGGTGCTGTTGACCCCCGTTCCCAATGCTTTCGCGCTGCCCGGCGCCAAGGTCTATTTGCTTAATGGTCTGCTGGCAAAGGCGGAAAACCCCGATGAGATCGCCGGCGTGCTGGCGCACGAGCTCGGTCACCTCAGGCATCGCGATGCGACGCGCAACCTGATCTATAGTGGCGGTACGTCGTTTCTGATTGGATTGTTGTTTGGCGACATCACCGGCTCCGGTGCGTTGATCTTTGCCTCGCGCTCGCTGGTGACATCGTCCTATTCGCGTGAGGCTGAGTACAATGCCGATACGTTTTCGATCGATGTGATGCACAGGCTCGGCCGCTCGCCGAAGCCGATGGGTCTGTTGCTGTATCGCGTGACCGGAAAGGAAGTGGACAAGAGCCTGTCCATTTTGTCGAACCACCCGCTGACCGAGGATCGCCTCAAGCGCATGAGCGAAGAGGATCGTCCGCCGAGCGGCCCGCCGCTGCTGACGGCGGAGGAATGGACTTCGCTGAAGGCGATTTGCAACGCGAAAAACTGATCTTTTTGTTTTGACGCGTCTTCTTCACGCGAACCGGTATCCACCCCGGATCAACTCGGGGGCAGGCTTTCGCTCGAAACGCTCTGATTATTCCGGCAGGTTATTGATCTTCCTGACCCAGACCCGCACATCGGCGAGCACTTCCGGCAGTACGGCCTTGACCTCTTCCACGGTCATCCCGGCCTTGATCCGGGGGTCATACAGTACATTCATGATGTACTGATCGTAGACGTCGAAAAATCCCATCGACACATTGTCGTTGAACATGGTCCATGGCACCGAACTGGTATCGTTGATCGGCCCCAGCGACTGCAGCAGCTCCTCATAGGCGCAGTCGAGGAACGTGAAATCGCTGCTGTCGAAGGTGAGGAGCACGTCGGAATGCTCGATCTCAAACCTGTCGTTCTTGCGAAAACCGGACAGGCATTGCGGATCGAGCGAGGAGCGGATTTCGCGCGCGCGCTCGTTGCCGTAGAACGTCGTGATGGTGCGCGAGAGATCGCGGTCGCGCACCAGATTGACAATGACATTGGCGGCGTCGCGGCTCTCCGCCATGGCGATGTCGAGATGCCGAACCCGTTCGCCGATATCGGCGACGACCCTGGCCAGTTGCGCCTTTCGATCCGGACGGGCGCCGCCGGTGGCGAACACCCGCACCGGCACATCGTATTTTCGGATGCGATCGACCCGGCCGGCGAGATGATATTCGGCGCCGAACGCGGTCTTGAAGAATCCGTCTGTTATCTCGCCGTCGGTGAAGGTCTTCTTTTCGGCGTGCTGACGCGATGCGATGGCGGCATTTTCAGCCGATACCGACGGCGGCGAGACCGCGGCGTCGAATGCGATGCCAGCTAAAACGACCGCGAGCATCAGCAAGATTGGCGAAGACCGGCGAGATGCGCTCATCGGCTCGACGCTGCCGCAATTGCCCCGCGCGCGCAAGGCTTCACCGCAGCGCTTGCTGTCGGAGCGGCGCACGTTGCCTTGGCCTGGAGCGCGGTCAGTTCCTGACGACGACCATGGTGCCGACGCCGACGCGATTGTAGAGGTCGGTCACGTCTTCATTGGTCATGCGAATGCAGCCGGAGGATACCGCATGGCCGATGGTTTCCGGCTCGTTCGAGCCGTGGATGCGATAGAGCGTCGAGCCCAGATACATGGCGCGGGCACCGAGCGGGTTTTGGATGCCGCCTGGCAGGTAGCGCGGCAAATCCGGCCGCCGCGCCAGCATCTCCGAGGGCGGGGTCCAGCCCGGCCATTCCTTCTTGGCGGTGATGCGATGGCTGCCGCTCCAGCTGAAGCCATCCCGGCCGACACCGATGCCGTATTTGAGCGCCTGGCCGTTGGGGAGAACCAGGTAAAGCCGCCGCTCGGCGGTGCTGATGACGATGGTGCCGGGCGAATAGCGGCCGGAGAAGCTCACGAGTTCCCGGGGAATCCCGCTGGAGGAGAAGAAATTGCCAAAGTTGAAGCCCTGCGCTCGCGCAGGGTCGACGGCCAGCAAGGTCATCGCCGCCAGCAGCCATGCAAAAGCCCGGGACATTTTTGGCCTCGCGAAAAAAAACAACGTTAACGCGAGACAGGCCATAAATCATGCGATTTCGCAACCCACGGCCGCGTGAGCGCGGCGGTTTTTCTGGCACTGCGGTTAAAAAGCCACCACGGCTGCGGGCGATGGCAGCAATGCCGGCCAGGGCTTTGACGAAAGGCGCCAGGAATGGTTGATCTGCAACGGGTTTCAAGAACGCGATCGGCAGCAGCGGAATCCGGTTTTGCGTCCGGTCGCGCTCAATTATTAGATCGCTTAGCTATCAGATAGACGTGGCGAACGGGAGTGGAACGATGAACGGTGCGGAAAGTCTGGTGCGGACCCTGGTCGCGGGCGGCGTTGATGTCTGCTTCGCCAATCCCGGCACCTCGGAGATGCATTTTGTCGCCGCCCTGGACCGGGTCGAGGGCATGCGCTGCGTGCTCGGCCTGTTCGAAGGCGTGGTGACGGGTGCTGCCGACGGCTATTTCCGCATGAAGGGCACGCCGGCATCGACGCTGCTGCACCTTGGACCCGGCCTCGCCAACGGACTTGCCAATCTGCACAACGCCAAGAAAGCCCATTCCGGCATCGTCAACATCGTCGGCCAGCATGCGACCTATCATGTCGGACTGAATGCGCCGCTGACCTCCGATATCGAGGGGCTGGCGCGGCCGATGTCGGCCTGGGTGCGAACCTCGCCCGACGCCAAATCGGTCGCCGCCGATGGGGCTGCCGCGATCGCCGCGGCCAAAAGCTCGCCGCCTGAGATCGCGACCCTGATCCTGCCCGCGGATACCGCGTGGAACGAGGCCGACGGCATCGCCGAGGTGCCGGCGCCAAGCCAGCGGCCCGGTTATTCCCCGGAGGCGGTCGAGTGGGCGGCGAAGCTGTTGCATGGCGGCGGCGCCCAGAACCTGCTGCTGATTACCGGCGGCGCGCTGACCGAAAAGGGGCTGGCGCTGGCGCAGCGGATCGCCGGCAAGACCGGCTGCAAGGTGATGGGCCAGACCTATCACCCGCGCATGGCGCGCGGCCGCGGCCGGTTCTCGATCGACCGTATTCCTTACGTGATCGAGGCGGCGCTGCCGCTTCTGAAGGACTTCAAGAACATCATTCTGGTCGAGGCCAACGATCCCGTCGCCTTCTTTGCCTATCCGAACAAGCCGAGCATGCTCAAGCCCGAGGGCTGCGAGGTCCACCGCATGACGGCGTGGGGCGAAAATTCGATTGCGGCGCTGGAGGCGTTGTCGGATGCGCTCGGCGCCCGGCCGCAGGACGTCAAGCCGCAGCAGCTCGTCGAATTGACCAAGCCGACGGGGGCGCTGACCCACGCCTCGATCGCGCAGGCGATCGCGCTGGCGATTCCCGAAAATGCCGTCATCGTCGATGAATCGATCACCACCGGCCGCGGCTTCTTTCCGCCGACGGCGGCCGCCGCCCCGCATGACTGGTTGCAGAACATGGGCGGCTCGATCGGATTTTCGACGCCGATCGCCACCGGTGCGGCGGTGGCGTGCCCGGATCGCAAGGTGATCTGCATGGTCGGCGACGGCAGCGCGATGTACACGCTGCAATCGCTGTGGACCCAGGCCCGCGAAGGCCTCAATGTTCTGACGATCGTGTTCGCCAACCGGATCTACCAGATCCTGCGCGGCGAATTCGATGGCGTCGGCGCCGGCGAACCCGGACAGCGCGCGCTCGACATGCTGAAAATCGACCGGCCCACGCTCGACTTTGTTTCGCTTGCGAGGGGCATGGGCGTGCCCGGCCGCGCGGTGAGCAATGTCGACGAGTTCAACAAGGCGCTGGCGGAAGGCGTTGCCGAAAAGGGACCGCGGCTGATCGAAGTGCAGATGTAAGGGCGAGTGACCATAGGCGAGCGGAAGCGACGCCGTCCTTCGGACGGTTGGACGGCGAGCGGAAGCGACGCCGTCCTTCGGACGGTTGGAAAAGGCTCGCTGCCTTTCCGGTCAGGCTCTAGGATGCTTGTGACGGAGGCGCCATGCAGCCCGAAAAAATTCAGGCCGAGCTAGACAAGGTCGTCAGCGCGCTCGGGGATTTCTATGCGCGCGAGAGCCAGTTGTTCGAAAAGGATCTCGGCGAGCGTACGTTCAACCACCGGCTGGCGGTGCATGTCGAAAAGCAATTTGGCGGATGGGACGTCGACTGCGATTACAATCGGCTGGGCGAGCGGATGCTGCGGCTGCCGAGGGGAACCATCATCTCGACCGACGATGGCAACGGAAAATCGGTTTTTCCCGACATTGTCGTGCACCACCGGGCCATTCCGGAAAACCTGCTTGTGATCGAAGTCAGGAAGGCGACCAGCCATCAGCCGCCGGAACACGAACAGCACAAGCTGCGCGGCCTGACCGATCCGCACCTGTGGTTCGCCTACCAGATCGGCGTGCTGGTGACGCTTGCGAAAAACAGCGTAGCTTCGTCGGAAGTGTATGTCGGCGGTGCCGTCAATCCGGCTTTATCCCGTTGGTTCTCCCGGCGTCTGAAGGATGCGGGCCTGGGCTGATCTTTAGGAGGTTATCGGGCTCAAACCCGGTGATCTGTCAGTCACGCAGTCGAGCCGGTAACGGAAATTTGCCAAGGACGGTTGGGGGTACGAGAAGCTCCAACCGGCGCAACAAACGCAAAAAGTTGATCGGAGTTTAAAGTCCCACGGCGGCACGGTGCCAGGCGACCTGGAAGAAACAGGCGCGTTCCTGGGAAAAACGCGGGTTTCGGTCTATGGCACACCCGATAACGTTGAATATCAACGCTTGCCCTGCTGCTGCGATTATGGCTAGTTTTCGGTCATAGCATAACTGAACTGACCTCAGTAAATACGATCGTGGCCGAACCTGTTCCTGCGCCTAGCCTCTGCTATGCATGATCGGCCCGCTTGAAGTGGTATAAAAAGAAGATAGATCCACCCAACTCGGCGGCCCTCATCGCAAGCCGCAGGCAATGGTTCAACGATGGGCATTGTTCGCTTCGCTTTGAAGTTTCCATATACGTTCTACGTGCTTGCCACGCTGGTTCTGTTTCTCGGCTCGACCGCCATCCTGTCGATGCCGATCGACATCTTCCCCCAGATCAACATTCCGGTAGTCACCATCGTCTGGCAGTACACCGGTCTCAGCACGCCGGAGATGGAGCAGCGGGTTACGACCTACAGCCAGTTCGCGCTGTCCTCCAGCGTCAACGGTATTCAGGACATCGAAGCGCAGACGCTGAATGGCATCTCGGTGCAGAAGATATTCTTCCAGCCCGACGTGAACCTGGATCTCGCGATCTCGCAGATCGTGGCGGCGACCAATTTCATCCGCGTGGTGATGCCGCCGGGCATCCAGGCGCCGGTGGTGGTTCAGTATAATGCCTCCAGCGTTCCCGTGCTGCAGATCGGGCTGTCATCCGATACGCTCAATGAGCAGCAGCTTTACGACTACGGAATTTATCGCTTGCGGCAGCAGCTCGCGCCGATCCATGGCGTCACCCTGCCGACCCCGGCCGGCGGCAAGTACCGCCAGATCATGGTCGATCTCGATCCGCTGAAACTGCAGGCCAAGGGGCTCACGCCGCTCGACGTGGTCAATGCCGTCAATGCCCAGAACCTGACAGTACCGTCGGGGTCCGCCAAGATCGGCGATACCCAGTACACCGTCCGCACCAATGCGGTGCCGACCTCGATCGACGATCTCAACAACATCCCGATCAGGTTCGCCAACGGCGCCACCATCTTCGTCAAGGACGTCGGTCAGGTGCACGATGGCAATGCCGTGCAGCAGAACGTGGTGCGGACCGACGGCCGGCGCTCGGTCCTGCTCAGCATCATCAAGAACGGCAACGCCTCTACGATGGCCGTGGTGAACGGGGTCAAGAATGCGCTGGTCACCTCGCGCGCCGCGGCACCCGCCGGCATGGTGATCAAGGAGCTGTTCGACCAGTCGGTGTTCGTCAAGGCATCGATCCAGGGGCTGCTCAGGGAAGGCGCCATCGCGGCGGTCCTCACCGCTCTGATGATCATTCTGTTTCTCGGCTCCTGGCGCTCGACGCTGGTGGTGATGATCTCGATCCCGCTGTCGATTCTATCCTCGCTCATCGTGTTGTATTTCCTCGACGCTACCATCAACACCATGACGCTGGGTGGGCTGGCGCTGGCGATCGGCATCCTGGTCGACGATTCGACGGTGACGATCGAGAACACCCATCGCCTGCTCACCGAAGAACACATGCCGTTGCCGTCCGCAACGCTGCACGGCGCCGCGGAGATCGCAGTGCCGACGCTGGTCTCGACGCTCGCGATCAGTTGCGTGTTCGTCTCCGTCGTATTCCTGCACGGCCCGGCCAAATACCTCTTCACCCCGCTCGGCCTTGCGGTCGTGTTTGCGATGCTGGCCTCCTACGCATTTTCGCGAACCCTGACGCCGATCACCATCGGCCTGCTGCTCAAGAACGAGCGCCACGGCGCGGAGGCCGGCGACGGCTGGTTTGCCCGCCTGTTCGCCAGATTCGAGCGCGGCTTCGAAAGCATGCGCCACAACTATACCGATCTGCTCGACGGCCTGCTGCGGCACCGGCTCATCATACCATCGGTCGCCGCCCTCATCCTGCTGTTGGGCGGTACGTTGTTCCTGTTCGTTGGTCGTGATTTCTTTCCGCTGATCGATGGCGGCCAGATCCAGCTCCACGTGCGGGTGCCGGCCGGGACCCGCATCGAAAAGACCGAAGCGATATTCCAGGAGGTCGAAGACAAGATCCGTGAGATCGTTCCAGCCGAGGAGCGCGATCTGATCGTCGATAATATCGGCCTTCCCGCCCGCTCCTACAATTATGCATTCGGCGACGGCACCGCGACCGGGGTCAATGACGGTGTCATCCTGATTGCCCTGAAGGAAGACCACAAACCCACGGCGGCCTANATCAGGAAGCTGCGCCAGGTGCTGCCGGCCGAGTTTCCGCAAAATATATTCTACTTCCAGGCCGCCGACATGGTGACCCAGATCCTCAATTTCAGCATCCCTTCACAGATCAACGTGCGTACGGTCGGCTACAACCGAACCAACAACCTGCGCATCGCCAGGGAAATGCAGCAAAAGATCGCGGCCATTCCAGGCGTCGCCGACGTGCATCTGCAACAGGAGATCAACGCCCCTGAACTGTTCGCCCAGATCGATCGCGCGCGCGCCAGCCAGTTCGGTCTCACGGTGAACGATATCGCCCTCAACCTGAACACCAGCCTCAGTTCTTCGGCGCAGGTGTCGCCGAATTTCTGGACCGACCCGGCCAACGGAACGCCGTATTATCTGGCGGTGCAGACGCCCGAATACCGGGTCGACTCGATCAACGCGCTGAAAAACACCCCGGTGACCAAGTTCACGGTCGCCGGCGGCAATCCGGTGCCGGGGCTGCTCAGCAACGTGGCAACGCTGAAACGCGATTCCATCGCGACCAATGCAAACCAGGCCAATATTCAGCCGCTCTATGAGATATTCGCCAACGCCGATGGCCGCGACTTAGGCTCGATCTCCGCCGACATCGACAAGATAGTGGCGGAATACAAGCCGCAGTTGACCCCGGGTAACCGGATCGAGGTGACCGGTCAGATCGACAGCATGAACTCCGCGTTCCGCGATCTGGCCATCGGCATCATGTTCGCGGCCGTGTTCGTCTATCTGCTGATGGTGGTGAACTACCAGACCTGGGGCGACCCGTTCGTCGTGATCCTGGCGTTGCCGGCCACGTTCTGCGGGATCATCACCATGCTGTATGTCACCGGTACCACGCTGAGCGTGCCGTCGCTGATGGGCGCGATCATGGCGATCGGCGTGGCGTCGGCCAATTCGATCCTGCTGGTGACCTTCGCGCGCGAGCAGCAGCTGGCCGGCATGACGGCATTCGACGCCGCCATCTCGGCGGGCCGCACCCGCATCCGTCCCGTGCTGATGACCGCAACCGCGATGATTGTCGGCATGATTCCGATGGCGATCGGCGGGGCGGGCGAAGAGCAGAACGCTGCATTGGCGCGTGCCGTCATCGGCGGACTTCTGTTTGCGACGCCGACCACCCTGTTCGTGGTGCCGTATCTTTTTGCCGTGCTGCGCAAACGCAATGATGGCAAGCCCGCGCGAGGGGTTTTCGCCGAGGACCCGCAATGAACCAGAACATCCCGCCGCCGCATGAGGGAACACCGGCGCAGCAAGCGCCCAATGGAGACATCATGCCCGCGACGACGCCGGCAAAGCGGTCGAACGGCCGGCTGATCCTGGGCCTCGTCGTGCTGCTGGCGCTCGCCGGCGCGCTCGGTTACGGTTTCTGGCAGCATTACACCCTGCATGCCGAAGTGATAGCGACCGCGGATCAGCGTCGTGATTTTGTCCCATCGGTCCGCACCGCGGCGATAAAGGCGAGCGAGGAGTTCAGGTCGGCGACATGGCCGGCAACGATCGAGGCCTTCGCGCAGGCCAATCTCTATGCCCGGGCCAGCGGCTACATCGCCAAACGCACCGTCGATATCGGCAGTCGGGTCAAGGCCGGAGATTTGCTGGTGGAGATAGCGGCCCCGGAGATCGACCACCAGATCGCGCAGGCCGAGGGCACGCTCACGCAGCTTCGGGCGAGCCTGCAGCAGGCGCAGGCTAACCGCGATCTGGCGCAGGTGACCTGGGACCGCGACAGCAAGCTGGTTCAGCAAGGCTGGACCACGGCGCAACAAGGCGACACCGATCGCCTCACCCTGAAAGCGCGGGACGCAGCGGTGGCGGTCGCTTCCGCCAATATCGTCGCGCAGGAGGCGCAGTTGCGCGTCCTCCATCAGCAGAAGACCTACCTCAGCGTGGTCGCTCCCTTTGACGGGGTCATCACGCAGCGGAACATCGACGTCGGCAGCCTGGTGCAGGCGGATGCCGCCAGCGGGACGTTTCTGTTCCAGCTGATGCAAAGCGATCTGATGCGCATTCAGCTTTATGTGCCGCAGGATGACGCCCTTGGCGTAACTCCCGGCACCAAGGCCGTGGTGCGGGTGCCGGAAATGCCGGGCCGCGATTTTCTCGGGACGGTCACCCGCATCGCAGACGCGCTGCAGCCGGGCTCGCGAACGCTGCTGACCGAGATTGACGTGCCAAACCCCGACCATGCGCTGACGCCCGGGGTGTATTGCACGGTCGAACTCAAGATTCCGCGCAAGAGCCCATCCCTGATCGTTCCGTCCGAAGCGATCATTTTCAACCGCGATGGCCTCAGCGTCGCCGTGGTCGAG
>JGI24140J50213_10000243_pt1 | contig 25709 bp, 22 predicted proteins | sample BarGraIncu00222A_FD_50213 | JGI IMG/M metagenome (IMG submission 50213)
GCCAGCAGCACCTCGACGGAGCGCGGGCCCGCCTCGCCGCGGCAGCGCCCGAAGCCACGACGACATAGCCCAACCCTGTCCGTGCCCTCGCGGATCAGCGCGGGAGCGGCAGCGCGAGCCAGGTCACGGCGACGGCGCCGAGCGCTCCCGCAAGAGCCAAGGCGATCGGAGTGCTGCGCCGCACCCAGAACACGGCCACGGCCACCAGGACGAGGGCTGCCACCTGCCACGGCCGGCTGATCGCCATGGCGAGCGCGACCGCGGCGCCGAAGATGGCACCGATCGCGGCCGGCCCGGCACCGTCCAGGAAGGCCCGCGCCCTGTCGTCGCGGCGCAGCCGGTCGTGGTGGCGTGCACCCGCGATGACGAAGACGAACGAGGGCGCGAAGGCGATCGCGGCCGCGAGCAGGGCCGCACCCACACCGGCCCACCCACGGCCACCAGCCGCGTAGCCGACGGCGGCGACCGTATGCGTGACAGGGCCCGGCGTGACCTGGCCGAGCGCCACCGCGGTACCGAAGCCGGTACGCGTCAGCCAGTGGTGCCGCAGGGTGTCGGCCTGCATCAGCGGGACGATGACGAAGCCGCCACCGAACGACAGTGCTCCCACCTTGACCGCCGTCCANGCGAGCGCCGCCAAGGCNCCGACCCCCGCGACCCCCGCGACCCCGGCAGCGGTCTTGGCCACGAGGAACGACGGAAGGCCGCCCGGACCGATCGCCCGCGTCCCGGACGCGTGCCCGCCCGCCTGCGGACCGGGAGCCCGGAAGACCAGCTCGAGCCCGCCGCACACGAGGATCACGGCGACGACGGCTGCCCCGAAGAAGGCCGCAGCGACGCTGCCCAGGAGCACCCACAGCAGCCACCGCATCCGGGCCGCGCGGCCTGCAGCACGCGCCCAGCTGGCCGGGACGAGGCCGGACCCGGCGTGCACGGCAACCGCGGGCACCCCGGCTGCCACTCCACCCGCGAGCCCCAGCACCACGGTGGGCGGGTCGGACCCGAGCAGCAGCACCGACGCGGCGATCACCAGCAGCAGCCCGGGGACGATGAAGCCGAGCCCTCCCACCAGCGCGCCGCGGGCACCCGCGACCCGCCAGCCGCAGAAGATCGCCAGCTGGGTCGAGGCGGGGCCGGGGAGCAGGTTGGTGGTCGCCAGAGCGTCCTGGAACTCGTGCGCGTCGATCCAGCCGAGGTCGCGGACGAACCGCTCCCTCATCATCAGGACGTGCGCAGGCGGCCCTCCGAACCCGAGGAGCCCGATCCGGGTCCACTCCCGCAGAACCCGCCCCAGCCCGACCTCAGCCACGGAACGTGCTGATCAGTGCTGTGGTCGAAGAGCGGCGGCCAGCTGCTCGAGCTCGGCCCATCCCGCGGTGCCGTCGACGACGACCGAGACGGTACCGACGGTGCGCGTGAGGGCTCGCCGCTTGCCGTCCGGCTGGGTCCACCGTTGCCACGCGGTCCCCGTCACGGAGGACGAGCCGGACTGCTGCGGCGAGTCGATGGCCGCCGCCAAGGCGTCATGCACCTCGCCGTTCGTCTGCTCCATCCCCGCATACTGCCCGGCCGGTGTCACGAACCCGATGTGCCACAAGGTCACGCCCGCCACGCCCGTACGCGCCGGGGGGTCGAAGTAGTCCGAGGTGGGCCGCCACCGAGCGTCGAGCCCCTCCGGTGCGACAAGCACGAACGGCGCGCCGATCTTGGCCTGCGAGAGGTCCGGCCGGTAGTCGACCACCCGGATGGCCTCGCCCCTCGTGCGGATCGTGATGAGTACGACGACCGCGACCACGACGAGGACGACGCCCATCGAGCGCGCCATGTCGCCGAGCGTCTCGAAGCCACGGCGCCGCCTGCGCGTGGGGGCGATCTGGTCGGTCATCAACCGCCCCCGGTCTCGTCGCCGCGACGCTCGGCGAGCAGGTGCTCCTCGTACGGGATCCGGCGATGCCGGCTGACCTCGCCGATCGTGGTCCACTCGGCACCGCCGAGGCGTGCGACGGGTCGCAGCAGCTCGATCCGGGCGCGGCCGTCGCGCGTGACTTCCTCACGTACGGCGATGTGCACGACGCGACCGAACACGACCGTGCAGCCGGAGTCGTCCGTACCGAACGCGTGGAAGCCGTCGACCACGCACTCGAACGCCGCCGGCGAGGCCGCGACCCGGGGCGGACGGACCCGCAGCGACGGCTCCCGGGCGATGCCGAGCTCGTCGAACTCGCCCATCGCCCTGGGAAAGTTCGTCGCGGTGGCGTTGACGGTCTCGAGCAGGTCCTCGGTGGTGATGTTGACGACGAACTCGCCGGTCTCCTCGACGTTGCGCAACGTGTCCTTGCGGCCCACGGAGGTGAACTGCAGGACCGGCGGGTACTCGCTCGACACGGTGAAGAACGAGTGAGGGGCGAGGTTGTCGATGCCGGCGGCCGACGTCGACGAGACCCAGGCGATGGGACGGGGTACGACGAGCGAGGCGAGCCAGCCGTACGTGGCGGCCGCGCCGATCTCGGTCGGGTCCATCTCCAGGCGGGACATGCGCCCCAGCCTGCCACCCCCAGGTCCACACCACGGGGTGAGGCCCTGCGAGGGTCGTCCCTGGGTACCATCCCCGGGTCGGACGCCCCCGCCCGCAGCTACGAGAGGCCTCGTCGATGGCCAACGAACGCGAAGTACCGGACCGCAACCTGGCGCTGGAGCTGGTGCGCGTCACAGAGGCGGCCGCGATGGCNGCCGGGCGATGGGTCGGCCGAGGCGACAAGAACGGNGCCGACGCCGCAGCCGTCAACGCGATGCGCAAGCTGATCGCCTCGGTGTCCATGAACGGCGTCGTCGTCATCGGCGAGGGCGAGAAGGACGCCGCGCCGATGCTCTTCAACGGCGAGCACGTGGGCACCGGCGAGGGTCCCGAGGCAGACGTCGCGGTCGACCCGATCGACGGAACGACGTTGTGCGCCAAGGGGATGCACAATGCGATCGCGGTCATGGCTGTAGCGGAGCGCGGCTCGATGTACGACCCGTCGGCCGTGTTCTACATGGAGAAGCTCGTCACGGGCGCCGCGGCCGCCGACACGGTCGACATCACAGCGCCGGTCAGCGTGAACATCCGGCGCGTGGCCAAGGCCAAGGGCGAGACCACCGCCGACGTGACGGTGTGCATCCTGGACCGGCCGAGGCATGACCAGATCGTCCGCGAGGTCCGCGAGACAGGCGCGCGCATCAAGTTCATCTCCGACGGAGACGTGGCCGGTGCGATCATGGCCGCCCGTGAGGGCACCGGCATCGACCTGCTCCTCGGCATCGGGGGGACCCCCGAGGGCATCATCTCGGCCTGTGCGATGCGCTGCCTCGGCGGCGTCATCCAGGCGCGGCTCTGGCCGCGCGACGACGACGAGCGCCGCAAGGCCATCGACGCCGGCCACGACCTGGACCGGGTCCTGTCCACGGACGACCTCGTGACGAGCGACAACGTCTTCTTCGTCGCTACCGGGATCACCGACGGCGAGCTGCTCGAAGGCGTCCGCTACCACGGCGGCGGAGCGCACACGAACTCGCTCGTCATGCGCAGCAGGAGCGGCACGATCCGCGAGCTGAAGTGCGAGCACACCTTCGACTCGACGAGCGACTACGCGGCCGTCGACTTCAGCGGGACGTCTGGCTGACCCGTTTCGCGGCCGGCCTCGCCCGGTGCAAGCCGGGCGACGGAGGCGCCGTCGTCCCGCGGATGACGACGTGCGTCATGACGAGCTCGTCGGAGGGCGCGGCCTCTCCACGAAGCTCGGCCATGATGTGCCCGACGGCCAGAACCCCTTGCTCCATCACGGGTTGGGCCACCGTGGTCAGGTCGAGCATCTCGGCCATCTCGTGGTCGTCGAAGCCGACCACGGAGACGTCCTCGGGGCACCGAAGCCCGGCCCGCCGGATCGCGCGGAGCGCACCGAAGGCCATCTCGTCCGACATCGCGAACACCGCGGTCGGCGGCTGCTTGGCCGACAGCAGCGAGGCCATCGCCCGCTCGCCGCCGGCGAGGGTGAACCCGCCGTCGACCTCGAGCGAGGGGTCGGCCTCCAGACCGGCGCTGGCCAGGGCCGACCGGTAGCCGCGGCGACGGTCCTCCGGGGCGGTGAACTGGGCCGGCTCGATGCCGGCGCCGTGGATCACCGCGATCCGCTGGTGGCCGAGGTTGATCAGGTGGTTGACGGCCTTGGTAGCGCCACCGACGTCGTCGATGCGTACGGACGAGAAGCCTGGGACAGTGGCGCCGACCAGGGCGGTCGGCAGCCGGAGACCCGCGATCGACGCCACCTCGGAGTCGGTGAGGGGCAACGACAGCACGAGCAGTGCGTCGACCCGGCGGCGGACCGGAAGCTCCTCGAAGAAGCGTCGACGGCTGTCGTCGAGACCCACGGTGTACAGCAGCAGGTCGAAACCGGCCTGGCGCAACGCCGACTCGGCGCCGGCGATGACCTGACCGAAGAACCAGCGGCCGACGTAGGGCACGACGACGCCGACCGTGCTCGTACGGCCCGTGGCCAGGCTCGACGCGCTGGGCGAGACGACGTAGTCGAGGGCGCGCGCCGCGTCACGGACCCGCTCGCGGGTGAGGTCGGAGACGTTGGGGAGCCCGCGGAGCGCCCGCGACACGGTAGCCGTGGACACGCCCGCGCGGGCGGCCACGTCCTCGATGCTCACGGTCATTGCGGTCACTCTCTTGCAGAAGGGTCAAGCGTTGCAGCCGGGCATCACGGTCCCGACCGCGACCAGGATAAGTCGCAAGCGTTTGCAGAGAACAGATCCCGCGAAAGTCTGGACGATCGCCGACGCGGATGTCAGATTGTGACACCTTGAAAGCGCTTGCACGGCCACCGCTTGCACCTGGAGATAGGCAGGTCATGGACCCAGAGCTCCACGCCAGGCTGGATCGCTGGCTGCCCGACCTCGAGAGCGGTCTGGCCGAGATCTACGACGAGCCGGGGATGGTCGACCGCGTGGTCACGCTGCTGGCGCAGGCGCACCGCACACGGCCGCCGCACCTGTTGGCCAGGGACCGCGCGAGGGTCCTGCGCCCGGACTGGTTCCAGCTGCCCTCCACNGTCGGGTACGCCGCCTACACCGACCGGTTCGCCGGCGACCTGCAGGGCGTCCGGACGCGGGTGCCGTACCTCGCCGAGCTCGGCGTGACGTACCTGCACCTGCTGCCGCTGCTCAAGCCCCGGCCCGGCCCGAACGACGGTGGCTACGCGGTCATGGACTACCGGCAGGTCCGCGAAGACCTCGGCACCATGGACGACCTCGCCGAGCTGACCAGGACCCTGCACGCAGGCGGCATCAGCCTGACTCTGGACCTCGTCCTCAACCACGTCGCCCGCGAGCACGAGTGGGCCGAGCGGGCCCGAGCCGGAGAGGAGAAGTACCGCAGGTACTTCCACCTGTACGCCGACCGCACCCAGCCCGACCTGTTCGAGCAGACGCTGCCCGAGGTGTTCCCGGACTTCGCGCCCGGCAGCTTCAGCTGGGACGACGAGGCCGCGGCCTGGGTGTGGACCACGTTCAACACCTGGCAGTGGGATCTCGACTGGTCCAACCCGGACGTGTTCTGCGAGTTCGTCGAGATCGTGCTCTTCCTCGCCAACCAGGGCGTCGACTGCCTGCGTCTGGACGCCATCGCGTTCCTCTGGAAGCGCGCCGGTACGAGCTGCCAGAACCAGCCCGAGGTGCATGCCATCACCGAGGCGCTGCGCGCCGCGGCCCGGATCGCTGCGCCCTCGCTGATCTTCATGGCCGAGGCGATCGTCGGGCCTGGCCAGGTCGTGGACTACCTGGGTACCGGCAGCCGGGAGGGCCGGGTCTCGGACCTCGCGTACCACAACTCGTTGATGGTGCAGGTCTGGTCTGCTCTNGCCGCCCGTGACTGCCGGCTGCTCGTCCGCGCGCTGCACNGNTTCCCGCCGAAGCCGACGACCGCCGCCTGGGCCACCTACCTGCGCTGTCATGACGACATCGGCTGGGCCATCGACGACGACGACGCGGCCGCGGTGGGCTGGAACGGGTGGGCGCACCGCTCGTTCCTCTCCGACTTCTACTCCGGCCGCTCGGACGCCTCGTTCGCCCGCGGGGAGGTGTTCCAGGAGAACCTCCAGACGGGCGACCGGCGGATCAGCGGCACCGCGGCGAGCCTCGCCGGTCTGGAGCAGGCGGTCGCCGCGGACGACCGGGCCGCGATCGACCAGGCTGTCGCGCGACTGCTCTGCGCGCACGCTCTGATCTTCGGCTTCGGCGGGCCGCCGCTGGTCTACATGGGGGACGAGCTGGGGCTGCGCAACGACCGCAGCTTCGCCGACGACCCCGAGCACGCCGACGACAACCGGTGGCTGCACCGACCGAAGATGCCGTGGTCGCTGGCCGAGCGGCGGCATCGCCCCGACACCGTCGAGGGCCGGATGTTCGCCGGGATGCAGCACCTCGCGCAGGCGCGCGGGCGGCTGGCCTCGTTGCACGCCGCGGTCGAGACGGCGGTCCACGAGACGGGCAACGCGTCGGTCCTTGTCGCCGTGCGCCACCACGCCGCCGAGACCCTCGTCCAGCTCTACAACTTCTCCGAGCACGAGCAGCGCGTGACCGCGAGCGTGGTGACCTCGCACGGGCTCACCGGTGCCGCACGCGAGGCGCTCGGCGGCGAGCCGGTCGACCTGCGGGCCGACGAGCTGACGCTCCCGCCCTACGCGGCCTGGTGGCTCACTTCAGCACGATCCTGAGCGTGTACGACGACGCGCCGCCGCTGTGCCGGCCGCTGAAGCCGATGGCGGCGACGTGCTCCCACTCCTTCTGCTGCTGGGTCGTGAAGTCGGCGCCGAACGACGACCACACGTGGCTCATGTCGACGAAGCCGACGACCTCTGCCGTGGACGGGTCGGCGACTGCCTGGTCGAAGAGGACGTTCGCGGCGAAGCTGTTGTCNCCAGCCGTGTCCACGCCGGCCTGCGTGTTCCCGACGTACAGCGTGTAGGGCTGCCCGATCCGCTCGGACACGGTGCCCGCAGGGGCCCCGGAGCGGCGCAGCAGCCGGTTGAGCAGCTCTTGCGCGGCGGTCGGGTTCGGCGACGTGGCCGCCACCACGAAGATCGGCTGTGACGANACGTTGCCNGCGAGGCTGACCTCCAGCTCCGACCCCAGCAGCGTCTTCAGGTCACCGGGCAGGCTGAGCCCGAGCTGGTCCTCCACCTGCCGGACCGACGACTGGTAGGTCGGGAGGGCGCTCAGCTGCTTCCACATGGAGTCGACGCGCTGGTCGACGCCACTGCTCGCAACGACGGCCCACGAGTCTGCGGCCACGTTGTTCAGATGGGCGATCGGCGGCGTGGCCGGTGAGGGCGTACCCCCGAGCGTGTAGACCTGCAGCTCGACGATCCCGCTGACGACGTGCAGACCCAGCACCCACCTGCCCTTGTACGCGGAGTCGATCAGCGGGCCGACGCTCGCGGCGGGCAGGCCGCTCACCGTACCCATCTGCTGCTTGATCAGACCGCCGACCGCTCCGGCGTTGGCCCAGGCGGTGACGACCTGGTCGGACGCGAGGCTCGCGACGTCGGCCTTGTAGGTGGCGGCGTCGCCGAGCGAAGCGGTCTGGGCCGCCTTCACCGCGGACTGGGCGGCGGTGGACGAGTCGGGCGAGATGACGACGTACCCGTTGGCGAAGGCGTAACCCAGCTTGGCTGCGCCCTTGACGTGCTTGATCTTCTCGAGAGCTGCAGTGGCCGCGTTCTGGTCGGTCTCCTGGAGCACGACGACTCCGTCGATCGGCTCCTTCGCGCTCGGGCCGGGGACACCCGCCACCGCGAACCGCTTGCCGAGCCACGGCTGGATGTCACGACCGAAGTCGATGCCGGAGGTCCCGCTGCCCGACTCGACCAGCCGGCGCACGAGCCACTGCCCGAAGTCCTTGTCGGTGCCCGCGAGCTGCGCGTTCTCCGGGAACTTCTGCAGGAGCTTGAACAGCTCGATCTTCTGGCCGGCCGAGGGGTCGAGGTCGACCTTCACGAATGCGACGGTCGTGGCGGGCAGGACCGACTCGGGCTGGGCGCCACCCCCGTTGAACGCGGACCACGCCGCAAGGCCGCCCGCGCCCAGAGCCAGGACCACGACGGTCGCGATGGCGGCGATCAGCCCGGTACGACGGCGGCGCGGCGGAGGTTGGACCGAGCCGCCCTGGTTGCTCAGGATCTCGACCGCGGCCGGCGCGAAGACGGCACCGTAGGCGGCCGGCTGACCCGGCTGGCCCGGCTGATCCGGCTGGCCCGGCTGGCCCGGCTGGCCCGGCTGGGCAGGTGTCGGCAGCTGCTCGAAATGACTCACGTTCCCCGTTGCCCCTCGTCGTCGCGCGCGTACTCGTCCTGCAATATGTCGGCCCGGCGACCGACGGCCTGAACCTTCGAGCCGGGCGGGATCTACGCTGGAGGGCATGCCCGAGTTCCTGTTCAGCGAGCTGCTCCCGACCGCTCCCGACGACACGGCCTACCGCCTGGTCACGACCGACGGCGTCGAGGCGATCGAGGCGGCCGATCGGCGCTTCCTGCGCGTGCATACCGACGTGCTCACCCGGCTCGCCTACGAGGCGATGCACGACATCGCGCACTACCTGCGCCCGGCCCACCTGCAGCAGCTCCGCACGATCCTCGACGACCCCGAGGCATCCCCCAACGACCGCTTCGTCGCGCTCGACCTGCTGAAGAACGCCAACGTCGCCGCGGGCGGTGTGCTGCCGATGTGCCAGGACACCGGGACGGCCATCGTGATGGGCAAGAAGTCCGAGGGCGTGCTCACCGGGGGTGGTGACGAGGAGGCGCTCGCCCGTGGCATCTACGACGCCTACACCCGGCTGAACCTGCGATACAGCCAGCTGGCGCCGCTGACCATGTGGGAGGAGAAGAACACCGGGACCAACCTCCCGGCGCAGATCGAGCTGTACGCAGCGGAGGAGCACGGCGAGCCCGCCTACTCGTTCCTGTTCATGGCCAAGGGCGGCGGGTCGGCCAACAAGTCGTACCTGTACCAGGAGACGAAGGCCGTGCTGAACCCGGCGTCGATGGTGCGCTTCCTGGACGAGAAGCTGCGCTCGCTCGGTACGGCGGCGTGCCCGCCCTACCACCTCGCTATCGTCGTGGGCGGTACGTCGGCGGAGTACGCCCTCAAGACGGCGAAGTACGCGTCGGCGAAGTACCTCGACACGCTGCCGACGACCGGATCCCCGTCCGGCCACGCATTCCGCGACCTCGAGCTGGAGGCGGAGGTCCTTGGCCTGACCCAGGCCTTCGGCATCGGCGCGCAGTTCGGCGGCAAGTACTTCTGCCACGACGTGCGCGTCGTCAGGCTTCCGCGGCACGGGGCCTCGTGCCCCGTGGCCATCGCCGTGTCCTGCTCGGCCGACCGTCAGGCTCGCGCCAAGGTGACGGCGGGAGGCGTGTTCCTCGAGCAGCTCGAGCGCGACCCCGCGCACTTCCTCCCGGAGACCACCGACGAGCACCTGTCCGACGACGTCGTCCGTGTCGACCTGGGCCGGCCGATGGACGAGATCCGCGCGACGCTGTCGCAGTACCCGGTGAAGACGCGGCTCTCGCTGTCCGGGCCTTTGGTCGTCGCCAGGGACATCGCCCACGCCAAGATCAAGGAGCGCCTCGACGCAGGCGAGCCGATGCCGGACTACCTCCGAGACATGCCTGTCTACTACGCCGGGCCGGCGAAGACGCCTGCTGGCTACGCGTCCGGCTCGTTCGGTCCGACGACGGCCGGTCGCATGGACGCCTACGTCGACCAGTTCCAGGCCGCCGGCGGCTCGTTGGTGATGCTGGCCAAGGGGAACCGCTCTGCCGCGGTCACCAAGGCCTGCGCCGAGCACGGCGGCTTCTACCTCGGCTCCATCGGCGGGCCGGCCGCTCGGCTCGCGCAGGACTGCATCCGCAAGGTCGAGGTCCTCGAGTACGCCGAGCTCGGCATGGAGGCGGTGTGGCGCATCGAGGTCGAGGACTTCCCCGCGTTCGTCGTCGTCGACGACAAGGGCAACGACTTCTTCGCCGAGGTGTCCCGACCGGTGACCCTCACGATCGGCCGTTCGGGATGAACCCCTCGTGACCGACTACCGCATCGAGCACGACACCATGGGCGAGGTCGAGGTCCCCGTCGACGCGCTGTGGGGGGCCCAGACACAGCGGGCCACGACGAACTTCCCGATCAGCGGCGAGCCGCTGGCCGCTGAGCTCGTCCGAGCCCTCGCCCAGATCAAGCAGGCGGCCGCGCGGACGAACGGTCAGCTCGGCGTCCTGCCCGACGACGTGGTCGCGGCCCTCGACGCCTCGGCCGGCGAGGTCGCGTCCGGGATGCACTCCGACCAGTTCCCCGTCGACGTGTTCCAGACCGGCTCGGGGACGTCGTCGAACATGAACGTCAACGAGGTCGTGGCAACGCTGGCCGGTCGACGGCTCGGCCGGCCGGTGCATCCCAACGACATCGTCAACGCCTCCCAGTCGAGCAACGACGTGTTCCCGTCGGCGATCCACCTGGCGGCACTGGAGCTGGCGACGCACCAGCTGTTGCCATCGCTCGCACGGCTCGAGGAATCGCTCGCACGCAAGGCGGCCGAGTTCGCAGACGTCGTCAAGGCCGGGCGCACGCACCTGATGGATGCCGTACCGGTGACCCTCGGTGCCGAGTTCGCCGGCTATGCCGCCCAGGTGCGGGCTGGTGCGGAGCGAGTGGTGTCGACACTGCCTCGCGTGGCCGAGATCCCGTTGGGGGGAACGGCTGTCGGCACCGGTCTGGGCAGCCCGCCCGGCTGGCGGGCCCTCGTCGTTGCAGCCCTCGCCGAGCTCGCCGGCCTGCCCGTGACGCCGGCAGCCGACGGTCTCTCGGCACAGTCGTCGCGCGACTCGCTCGTCGAGCTCTCCGGACAGCTCCGCGTTCTCGCGGTCAGCCTGACGAAGATCTGCAACGACCTGCGATGGATGGGCTCGGGTCCGCGGGCCGGGCTCGGCGAGATCCACATCCCGGACCTGCAGCCGGGGTCGTCCATCATGCCCGGCAAGGTCAACCCGGTGATCGCGGAGGCCGTCCTCCAGGTGTGCGCGCAGGTGGTCGGCAACGATGCGGCGATCGCCTGGGGCGGAGCTGCGGGAGCCTTCGAGCTCAACGTGATGCTGCCCGTCATCGCCCGCAACCTGCTCGACTCGTTGCGACTTCTTCCTTGTGCAGCAACGCTTCTAGCCGATCGCTGCATCGACGGCATCAGCACGGACGAGCGACGGCTGCGCGCGCTCGCCGAGGCATCGCCGGCGATCGTCACGCCGCTCAACGCCTACCTCGGCTACGAGGAGTCCGCCGCTATCGCGAAGCAGTCGCTCGCCGAGGGCAAGACCATCAAGCAGGTCGTCCTGGAACGTGGCCATGTCGACTCGGGCCGCATCACCCGCGAACAGCTCGACCAGGCTCTCGACGTTCGCCGGATGGCGGACGGCAACACTAACTGAAGCCAACTTCAGCTTCATCTGTCCGCGGTCAGTACCAGAGGTGCGACTGCCAGAAATCCCAAGCGCCGCAAGGACTTCCGTAGGCGTTGGCGATGTACGACAGGCCCCACGCGATCTGCGTCGCGGGGTTCGTCAGCCAGTCGGCACCAGCCGAAGCCATTTTGCTGCCCGGGGTCGCTTGCGGGATTCCGTAGGCCCCGCTTGGGTTTTCGGCTGTCGTCCGCCAGCCGCTCTCGTGCAGCCAGATGTTGTCGAGGCACATCCACTCGGCTCCGGTCCAGCCACGCTGCGCCGCCATCGCCTGGCCCAGGGCCCGTACGGTGCCCGGGTAGACCGGACGCGCGAGCGACCGGCTGGCGCGGTCGGCAGCCTGCTGGCGCGCGGCTCGCGCAGCCGCGGCGCGCTGCGCAGCGATCTTGGCCGCCACCGACCGCCCCTGGGCGGAGAGGACGACGAGGCTGTGCGTCCGGGCGTCGTGGATCTGGACGAGCTCGGCCGGCCCCGTCTCCCAGGGCGAGACTCCTTGGTGCCCGGTGGGGAAGGCGAGGACCGTGTTGCTGGTGGTGCTCAAGAGGTTCAGGGCGAAGGCTGAGGCGTGCGGGAGCAGCGCGCTCGCTTCCTGGGCGTCGGCCGCGGGCGTGTTGCTGCCCACAGCCAGAGAGGTCGCCACCATGGCTACAGCGGCAATGCCGACCCCCCGGATCGAGATCCGGTTCATCGAGCGGTGTCCTTCCAGTGCTCCGCCCGCCACGCAGCCGTGGCAGGCGATCTCCACCCTTGCTCTAGGTCACCGGGAGGACTGGGGAAGCGGTGACCCAGGCTCCAGCATCATCGCCGGGCCCACCAACGAAGGTGGGCGGCGGGATTCCGGAGCGGCGTACGGTCGGTTGCCTTGTGGCGCGGGGCGCGAACACCCCTCCATCGAAAAGCTCAGATGTCCTACACGTCGCTCGAAAGTCTCGTCTGGTGTTGCATCGCGACGACCGTACGCAGGGTCTGACAGACCTCCACCCTGACCGAATCCGGCTCCGGAGGCAAGTCGAGATCACGTGCGGTCGGTCACAGAGCGTATCGAGTAGTCGAGTATGTGCGCTGCGTCACACCCCTAGCCACCCGGGTATCGCTACGCACGGTGACCGAGTGACTGCTGTGACCAGAGTGTCGCGAGCGACCATGGCCGGGCGGTCGGGCCGGCTCAGCCGGGCAGGTCCTCGAGCATCTCGGTGACCAGAGCCGCGATGGGCGAGCGCTCGCTGCGGGTGAGCGTCACGTGCGCGAACAGCGGGTGCCCGCGGAGCTTCTCGACGACGGCCACGACCCCGTCGTGCCGACCCACGCGCAGGTTGTCGCGCTGCGCCACGTCGTGCGTCAGCACGACCCGCGACCCTGACCCGATGCGCGACAGGACGGTGAGCAACACGTTGCGCTCCAACGACTGTGCCTCGTCGACGATGACGAACGCGTCATGCAGCGAGCGGCCGCGGATGTGCGTCAACGGCATCACCTCGAGCATCCCGCGGTCGACGATCTCGTCGATGACGTCCTGTGTCGTGACCGCACCGAGGGTGTCGAACACGGCCTGGCCCCACGGCCCCATCTTCTCGGACTCCGTGCCCGGCAGGTACCCGAGGTCCTGGCCGCCCACGGCATACAGCGGCCGGAAGACGACGACCTTCCGGTGCTGGCGCCGCTCGAGGACCGCCTCGAGGCCGGCGCACAGCGCCAGCGCCGACTTGCCCGTACCGGCCCTGCCGCCCATCGAGATGATGCCGATCTCGTTGTCCAGCAACAGGTCCAGGGCGATCCGCTGCTCCGCGCTGCGCCCGTGCAGCCCGAACGCCTCACGGTCGCCACGGACCAGCCGGACCTGCTTGTCGGCTGTCACGCGGCCCAGTCCGGATCCGCGGTCGGAGAGCAGCACCAAGCCGGTGTGGCAGGGAAGGTCGCGCGCTTCCGGCAGGTCGATGCGGTCCTGCTCGTACAGGAGGTCGAGGTCCGATGCCGACACCTCCAGCTCGGCCATCCCCGTCCAGCCGGACTCGACCGCGAGCTCGGCGCGGTACTCCTCGGCGGGCAGCCCGACCGCGGCCGACTTGACCCGCATGGGCAGGTCCTTGGACACGAGGACGACGTCGCAGCCCTCGGCAGCCAGGCTCCTCGCGACCGCGAGGATGCGGGTGTCGTTGTCGCCGAGCCGGAACCCGGCGGGCAGCACGGACGGGTCGGTGTGGTTGAGCTCGACGCGGAGCGTCCCCCCGGAGTCGTTCAGGGGTATGGGTTCATCGAGCCGGCCGTGGCTCACCCTCAGGTCGTCCAGCAGTCGCAGCGCCTGCCGCGCGAAGTACCCCAGCTCGGGGTGCGCGCGCTTGCCCTCCAGCTCGCTGACGACGACGACCGGCAGCACGACCTCGTGCTCGTCGAAGCGCAGCAGCGCATGGGGGTCGCTCAGCAGGACGCTCGTGTCCAGGACGTACGTACGACGAGAGGGAGCAGCCACGATCGCACTCCTTGGCGGACGCGCACCACGTCCGGCAGCCGGTCTCGCGCACCTGGCCGGGACCGGGCCCAAGGGCCGGGTGCCGGCCCCTCTCACGCCGCTGCAACATGCGGTGGTGGGCCTCCCGGACGATTCGGCGGGCGCCGGATCGTCGCCACGACGGTACGACCGGTTTGTCCGCCATGCCGTGCGCCACGCCGACCGCGGGGGCAGTCGGGACCAGGATTCCCTCAGGCGCCGTAACGGCGCTGGCGGACGCTGAACGCCCGGAGCGCACGCAGGAAGTCGACCTTGCGGAAGTCCGGCCAGTACGCCTCGCAGAAGTAGAACTCCGAGTGCGCGCTCTGCCACAGCAAGAAGCCCGAGAGCCGCTGCTCGCCGGAGGTGCGGATCACGAGGTCAGGGTCGGGCTGGCCCCTCGTGTAGAGGTGCTCGGCGATGTGCTCCGCGTCGAGCACCTCGGCAAGCTCCTCGATCGACGTGCCCCGGCTGGCATGCTCCTGCAGCATCGAGCGGACCGCGTCGGCGATCTCCCGGCGGCCGCCGTAGCCGACCGCGACGTTGACCATGATCCCGGCGTTGCCCGCGGTGCTGTCGGCGGCGGCCTTGAGCACGGTCGCTGTCTCGTCGGGCAGCAGGTCCAGCGAGCCCATGGGGTGGACCCGCCACCGACCGGTGGACGCCAGCTGCCGGACCGTGTCCTCGATGATCTGCAGCAGCGGCGCCAGCTCCTCCTGCGGCCGGCCCAGGTTGTCGGTGGACAGCAGCCACAGCGTGACGACCTCGACGCCGACCTCCTCGCACCAGCCGAGGAAGATCTCGATCTTGTCAGCGCCCGCACGGTGACCGCCGGCGGCCGTCTTCCCGGCCGTACGCGCCCACCGCCGGTTGCCGTCGAGGATGACGCCGACGTGCCGCGGGATGCGGTCCTCGGGCAGCGAGGAGGCGAGGCGGCGCTCGTAGACGCCGTACAGCACCTGGGACAGACCCATGGGGCAGAACACCTCTCGATCTCGGCAGGCGCCAGCGTACCTCTGGGCGAGGGCCCGGCGAGGTCGACACTGCAGGCGAGCCGCCCGTACGGCCGTACCCTTGAGGGGTGAGTACCAGCCCCGCGAGCGCGTTGTCGGTGGCTTCGGTGACCGACATGGTCAAGCCGAAGCTGCGCGGCTGGCTGCACGCGGGCGCGGCGCCGTTGGTCCTCGCGTGCGGGATCGTGCTCGTGACGCTCTCCCGGGGTGCCGCCGAGATCACGTCATCGTCGATCTACGCGCTGAGCATCGTCCTGCTCTTCACGGTGAGCGCGATCTACCACCGCGGACGTTGGTCACCGCGAGCGCTGCGAGCGCTCAAACGGTTCGACCACGCCAACATCTTCTTCATCATCGCGGGTACGTACACCCCGTTCGCCGTGCTGCTGCTCGAGGGCGGCGCCCGTACGGCGCTGCTGGTCATCGTCTGGGCCGGCGCCGCGATCGGTGCGGGCTTCCGGGTGTTCTGGATCGGTGCCCCGCGCTGGCTGTACGTCCCCGCCTACCTGTTGCTCGGCTGGGTCGCCGTGGCGTACCTGCCGCAGTTCACCACCACCGGCGGGGTCGCGGTCATGGTCCTGCTCGCGGCGGGAGGCCTGCTCTACACGGCCGGCGGGATCGTCTACGGCACCCGCCGACCCGACCCTTCACCTGCCTGGTTCGGCTTCCACGAAGTCTTCCACTCGCTCACGCTGCTCGCGTTCGCCTGCCAGTACGTCGCGATCTCGCTGGTGACCTACCGCCACTAGCCCGGGTCTGCCGGCCGACCAGTCCGTGTCAGGTCAGGCCAGGGCCTGACCTGACACGGACAAGTGTCGGCGGGCTAGCTGGTCGGGCCCTCGGCGCGCACCTTGGACACCTGCTCCATCGCGGTACGCAGGTCGCCCAGCCACCCGTCGGCGTTCTTGCCGACCAGCTTGACGCACCAGGCGAGCGCCTCGGAGCGGGACCGCGCGACACCGGCGTCGACGAGGGTGTCGAGCACCAGCCGCTCCGGCTGACGGAGCCGCGTCATCACCGGCACCGACAGGGTCGTGAACAGCTCGCGCCGCTCGCCCACCTGGACGCCCCATGCGACCTTGCGGCCGATCCGGTGCTCGAGCTCGCGCGCGATCTCGATGCGATGCTCCCGCGTACGCTCGCGGAACTCCTTGATACGGCCGGAGACGGCCGCAGCCCGCTCGGCGTCCGACGCACCGTCAGCGACCTGGGGCCCGGCCAGCGCACCGACCACGCTGATCTCCTCGCGGTCGACCGTCACCTCGACCGGTGCCTCGAACCAGTCCTGCGGCAGCCGGCCGGAGAGCCAGCCACGGATCTTCTCTACCTGCTCGTTCGTCGTGTCCATACCCGATGATTACACACTTACGTTGCAAGTCAAGCGGGTCGGCCGAGCACCCGCGCAAGGGCGGCGGGGTCGGTCGTCGGGAGGTCGCAGACGAACCCGTGGCAGACGTAGGCGGCCGCCCGCCCGTCGACCAGGGTCCGGTCGGCCAGCAGCGGTACGGCCTCTGCCTCGGCCGGGTCCAGGGTGCCGACCGCGATCACCAACCCCGGCGCCGTGGCTCGAAAAGCGTTACGTCGCAACGCTTTCCAGTCCTCGTCACCCGGGGCCCCGACGATCGCCACCTCGCGCGGTCCGTCGAGGGCCGCCTCCGCCACGGCCAGCCCCCAGCCGGCGAACCGCGGGTGCTGCCTGGCCAGGGCGGCGTAGACGCCGAGTGCCGCCTCAGCCGCCTCGCGGTGCCTCGACGACCCGGTGTACCCGGCGTAGCCGAGCAGGGCTCCGGCTGCCGCCGAGGGGCCGGACGGCGTCGCGTTGTCGGTCGGGTCCTGCGGCCGCCTCAGCAGCGTCTCCGCGTCGTCGGCCGTGTCGAAGAAGCCGCCCGCGGCATCGAGTCGGCCATCGCGAAAGTGCGCGAGCACCGCGTCCAGCAGCACCCCGGCAAGCGTCAACCACTCGGTACGACCAGTCACCGCATAGAGCGCGAGGAACCCTTCTGCGACGTCACCCTGGTCCTCGAGCACGCCCGCGTGCCGGCCGGCGACCCCGTCCTTGGAGACGCGGACGACCCGATCGCGGTGCCCGTCGGCTCCGAGGTGAACCGCGACCAGGAGGTCGGCTGCTGCCTCGGCCGCCTCGACCCACTCCGGCCGCTCGAGCACGGCACCCGCCTCGGCAAGGGCGGCGATCGCGAGACCGTTCCACGCGGCGACCACCTTGTCGTCCCTGCCGGGCTGCGGACGCCCCGACCGCGCCTGGAGCAGCCGCCGCCGGACTTGTCGCCAGCGGCCAGCATCGTCGGGGTCGGCGAGCAGCTGCAAGACCGAGCTGCCGTGCTCGAAGGTCCCGACGTCGCTGACGGCCAGCAGGCCGGCGGCCCAGCGGCCGTCGTCCTCGCCGAGCACCTCGACGAGCTGGGCCGGCGTCCAGACATACGTGCTGCCCTCGATCCCTTCGGTGTCCGCGTCGAGCGCCGACGCGAACCCTCCCTCCGCCGTACGCAGGTCGCGGAGCAGGAACTCGGCGGTCTCGTCCACGACGCGGGCGGCCAGCGCAGAGCCCGTCGCACGCCATAGATGGACGTATACGCGGAGCAGCAAAGCGTTGTCGTACAACATCTTCTCGAAGTGCGGCACGATCCAGGCGGCATCGACCGAGTACCGCGCGAAGCCTCCGCCGAGCTGGTCGTAGATCCCCCCGCGCGCCATCGCGTCGCACGTCCTCTGGGCCATCTGCAGGGCCCGCTCGTCGCCCGTACGGGCATGGTGCCGGAGGAGGAGCTCGAGGACCGACGAGGGCGGGAACTTGGGTGCTCCGCCGAAACCCGGGTGCCGCTCGTCGAAGGTACGAGCGAGGCCGTCGACGGCGGCGTCGAGGTCCTCGGCCGTCGGGGCCACGCCCCCGCCGAGCCCCGCGAGCTGCCCGCGGTCGGCCAGCCGCGACGCGATGTCCTTGGCCGCCGCCTCGACCTCGCCCCTGCGCTCTCCCCAGGTCTGCGAGACGGCGGTCAGCACCTCGGTGAACGAAGGCATGCCCTGGCGCGGCCTGGGCGGGAAGTACGTGCCCGCGTAGAACGGCTCGCCGTCGGGGGTGAGGAGCGCCGTCATCGGCCAGCCGCCCTGGCCGGTGAGCGCCTGCACCGCCTCCATGTAGACGGCATCGACATCGGGCCGCTCCTCGCGGTCGACCTTGACGTTGACGAAGCTGTCGTTCATCAGGGCCGCCGTCGCCGGGTCCTCGAACGACTCGTGCGCCATGACGTGGCACCAGTGGCAGGCCGCATAGCCGACGGAGAGCAGCACGGGAACCTCGCGGCGCCGCGCCTCGGCGAACGCCTCCGGACCCCACTCCCACCAGTCGACGGGATTGTCCTTGTGCTGCAACAGGTACGGGCTGCTCGACTCAGCCAAGCGGTTCGCCATGCCGCTCATCCTGCCGCCTTGTCGTGAGCAGCAAGACTTGACGGCCATGCCTACTCGGTATACATATTGGGTATGTCCATACGCAACGGCATCCTCGCGCTCGTCGTCGAGCAACCCAGGCACGGCTACCAGGTCAAGACCGACTTCGAGCACCGTACGGGCGGTACCTGGCCGCTGAACATCGGCCAGGTCTACACGACGCTGGCCCGGCTCGAGCGCGACGGACTCGTACGCGTTGTCGACGACGGCGACGCATCCCGGATCGTCTACGGCGCCACAGATGCCGGCCGGGCCGTGGTCCGCGAGTGGTTCAGCACCCCGGTGCGGCGGACCCAGGCGCCACGCGACGAGCTCGCGATCAAGCTGGCCCTCGCCGTGGGCACCCCAGGGGTCGAGGTGGCCGCCCTGGTCCAGACGCAGCGCAGCGAGGCGGTCCGGGGGCTCCAGGAGCTGACCAGGCTGAAGGCGAACGCATCGGAGGACGACGATCTGGCCTGGCTGCTCGTCGTCGACGCGCTGGTGTTCCAGGCCGAGGCCGAGGTGCGCTGGCTGGACCACTGCGAGGCACGGCTCGTACGAGCGGCCGCCTCGCCCCGTCAGGCGACGACGCCCCAGCCGTCCGCCCACCAGGTCACCGAGACAGCTCGATGAGCGGGCGCTCAGGCGGCCGCGCCGGCGAGGTCCTCGACGTGACCCCGCTGCCCGAACGCATCCTCGACGTCGACGACGTGACCCGCATCCACGGTCATGGCGAGACGGCCGTGGCGGCACTGAAGGGGGTGAGCCTGGCCCTCTCGCCCGGCGAGTTCGTCGCGGTGATGGGTCCGTCCGGATCGGGCAAGTCGACGCTGCTCAACCTCGCCGGCGGCCTCGACCTGCCGACGTCGGGAACCGTTGCCGTGGAAGGACAAGAGCTCACGCGGCTCTCGACAACTGCCCTGGCCCGAGTCCGTCGCCGGCACGTCGGCTACGTCTTCCAGGACCTCAACCTCGTACCGTCCCTCACCGCCGTCGAGAACGCCGCCCTCCCCCTCGAGCTCGACGGGATGTCCCCGCGACAGGCCAAGGCCGAGGCCCTGGTATCGCTCGCCGCACTGGACATGCAGGCCCTCGCCGGCCGGTTCCCGGACGACATGAGCGGTGGTCAGCAGCAACGCGTCGCGATCGCCCGTGCTCTCGTCGGGGGACGGCGCCTGCTGCTGGCCGACGAGCCCACCGGCGCGCTCGACAGCGAGACCGGCGATGCCGTCCTGCGGCTGCTGCGGCAGCGGTGCGACACGGGTACCGCGGTCCTGCTCGTCACCCACGAAGCCAGGCACGCCGGGTGGGCCGACCGCGTCGTGTTCTTGCGGGACGGCCGAGTCAGCGACCAGACGTCGTACGCCGTCGAGCCGCTGCTGCCGGCATGAGCGCCCGCAGCGTCCGCGCATCGTGGCAGGTCCCGATGCGGATGGCCCGCCGTACCGCCTGGCGGGAGCGCGGTCGCGCGTCGATGGTCGTCCTGCTCATCGCCTTCCCGGTCGCGGCGGTGGCGGGCTCGTCCATCGCCGGGTCCACCGACAACGTCGTCGCGCTGCGAGCGGCCACGGCGTCCCTCGGGACGGCCGATGCCGCGATGCGGTACGAGGGCACGTCGGCGACGGCACTGTCCGTCTTCGGCGAGGCACCGCCGGCCGGGACCCAGGGCGTGGCGACGTCGGCCGCCTCCGAGCCGAGCACCCCCACGACCCGACCGCCGTTGCCGCTGCTGCCCCCGGGCAGCCGGGCCATCCAGCGACGGAGCAGCGCCGGCAGCATCACGTACGCCGGGCAGCCCTACCTGCGCGTCGCCCTGCGCGAGGAGGACCTGGCAGACCCCCTGGTCGGCGGCTCGTACCAGCTGGTGTCGGGCCGTCTTCCGGCCACGTCCGGTGAAGTGGTCGTGTCAGCCGAGCTGGCCCAGCGGATCAGCCTCGGCAAGAACGCCGACATCACGATCGTCGGCCAGAATCCCTTGCCCACCAACACCTTTCGGATCGTCGGAATCATCGAGGACGCCGCCCACCGGGACCATACAGGCACGATCCTCGCGCCGCTCGGAGCGCTCCACCTGGGCGGCACGGGTACGACGAGCGACTACCTCGTGCAGGTGCCCGGTGGCCTCTCGTGGTCGCAGGTGCTCACCCTGGGCACCCAGGGGTGGCGCACGCTCTCCCGGCAGGTGCTCGCCCGGCCACCGGCCGGCTGCGCCACGCGGGACGCGTACTGCGACCAGTACGGCCCCCAGGTGACGTACGCGTCGAGCGGATCGGTCGACACCGGCGCAGCCACGGTCACGGCACTCGCCATCGTGATGGCCCTCCTGCAGATCGTGCTCCTCGTCGGGCCCGCCTTCGCCGTCGGTCTGCGGCGCCGGCGGCGCGACCTGGGCCTCCTCGCCGTGAGCGGGGCGCGGCCGGGCCAGCTCCGCCGCGTGGTCCTGGCGGAGGGCGTGGTGCTGGGTGTGGTCGGCTCCGCGGTCGGCCTCGCCGTCGCCTGGGCAGGGGTGTACCTCTTGCGCGGCACCCTCGAGCAAGGTGGCGACGACCACTGGCTCGGGCTGCCCGTGGTGAGCCCGATCGTGCTCGTCGTCGCCGGGTTCGGCCTCGTGACCGCGGTCGTCGCGGCGGCCCAGCCGGCCCGCCAGGCGGGGCGCACCGACGCGGCCAGCGCCGTCGGGCGCGGCTCCTTGCACCAGGTCACGCGCGAGGGGACCCGCCGGATCCGCGTGCTCGGCGCACTCTCCGTCGTCCTCGGCACTGCCGCCGTGGTCGTCGTCGGCGTGCGAGACAACAGCGCCGGCGGGTTCCGGGCGCAGAGCTCGCTCATCGTGCTGCTCGCCGGTTGCATCGCCGCCGAGCTGGGCGTCGTCGCGCTGACGCCGAGCATCGTCGAGCTGGCGTCACGCATGGCGGCGCGCGTGCGGCTGACGCCACGGCTCGCGCTCCGGGACGCGGCCCGCAACCGGCTCCGGTCGGGCGCTGCCGTCGCAGCCGTGACAGCAGCGATGGCCGCCTCGGTGGCGGCGCTGCTCTACGCGACGAGCGTGGCAGCGAACGCCGACCGGTCCTACCAGCCCCGCAGCCCGATCGGGTCCGTCACGGTCACGCTCGACAGCGCGGCCGGACCCGGCGTCGCCGAGCAGGTACGCGTCGCGCTTGCCAAGGTGCTGCCGTTCCGGCAGTCGTGGGCCGTCCGGACCGCCGGTCAGGGCTCCGACGGTACGAGCACCGTCGACACGATTCAGGTCGTGAAGCCGCCCCGCAACGTCTGCCCGGTGGACACGCTCGACGCGCAGGGCGTCACGGACCAGCAGCGGCTCGATGCGGCGGCCAGAGACCCCCGCTGCAACGAGACGCGTTCGCCGTACCAGTACTCGAACCTGCCCGGCACGCCCATCGGAGACGCCGACCTGCTCGCCGCGCTCACCGGGGTCGACTCCGCCGACGCTCGGCACGCGATCGAGACGGGCGGCGCGGTCGTGTTCGACCCGTACTCGGTCAGCGGAGGGCAGGTCACGATCGAGGTCGACCGCGTGTCCGGAGCTGCTCAGACCTCCCGGCGGCTGAGCACGGTGACGGCCCAGGCAGCCGTGCTGAGGCAGGGCTTCGTGCCGTCGTCGGCGTTCCTGTCCCCCGCGCTGGCGAAGCAGCTCGGCGTTCCTGACGGACCGGCCGTCGTCTACGGCTTGCTCGCCCATCCCGTGACCGGCAGCCAGATCGACGCCGCGAACGCCGCGGTCGAGCGGGTCACCGGCAGCACCGGGTCGGTCTCGGTGGAGCAGGGGCGGCCACCGAGCTCGACCGACCTGCTGCTGACCGCTGTGGTCGCCGTGGCGGCCCTGCTCGCCCTCGCCGCCTCGATCACTGCCGGTGGCCTCGCCCTCGCCGACAGCCGTGCCGACCTCGCGACGTTGGCGGCCGTCGGGGCGCCGCCCGGGGTCCGGCGACGGCTCGCCGCCGCACAGGCCGGCGTGCTGACCCTGATCGGTTGCGCGCTCGGCGTCGGCGCCGGCTTCCTGCCGGGCTGGTCGATGGTCCACTCGACCGCAGTCGGCTCCGGAGAGCAGCTGGTGCCGCTGTCGCTGGCCGTCCCGTGGCACTGGATCGGAGCCCTGACGGTCGGCCTGCCCGTGGTGACCGCTCTCGCCGTCGGCCTCGCCGTACGCTCCCGGATCCCCCTGAGCCGCCGGACGGACTAGGTGCTCGGTGCGCTCGGTGCGCTCGGTGCCTCGGCCGGGACCGCCCTCGGCTCGAGGCTGTGGACCACGTTGCGCTCGGCGAAGAACGAGGCGAACGGGATCGTGCCCGCCAGCGCGATCAGCACGGTGCGGCCGATCTTCCAGTGCGCCCGGCGGGACAGGTCGAGGGTGAACAGCACGTAGACCGGGAACAGGTACCCGTGGACGATCCCGACGACCACAATGGCCGCGCTCTGCTTGTGCGCCAACGACAGCGGTATTCCGACGAATACCAGGATCGGGACAGCAACACCGGTGATGTACGCCAGCGTGCGGTAGCGCAGGATCGATCCTCGGGTCACGCGCAGGGCCATCCTCAGAGCCTAACCGTCGGCGCCCGGCGTCCCGACGGCCCGGCTCTCGTCACGTACCAGCCGGTACCAGAAGAAGGCGACGAACAGCGCGAACAGCCACCACAACGCGACGTAGGCGACGTGCTGGAAGTAGAAGCCGGGCACCGCGCTGCCGGTCTTGGGCGAGGGGACGAGGGCGAGGCCCGCGGGGGCCGGCGGCTGCTGGGCGCGCAGGACCACGTACCCGTCGTACAACGGGTACGGCACCAGGCTGAGCAGGTCGACCGGGTTGGCCGCGGCAACCTGACCGGCCGGCAACGTCGTGCCCGGCGCGAGGCCGCCCGAGGGGTCGTCCGACGCGTCCAGCCGACCGGTCACGACGACCGGCCCGCTCGGCGACCCGAAAGTCGCAGCCGCCGCGGCCGACGGGACCCAGGCGCGCACGACGAGGACGCCGGCACCCGACGGCAGCCGTACGACGTCCAGCACCCACAGCCCGGCCTGGCCGCCCTGCGGGTGCCCAGGTACGAGGTAGGTGTGGGCCACGTCGTAGGTTCCGGTCACCGTGACCAGACGGCCCACCGCCGTACCCGTCACCCCGCCCCGCAGCTGCGTCAGCGACTGCAGCGGGACCGGGGCCGGCTCGCCGGCACCCGCGGACTGGTGCAGCTCGTCGGCCCGGCCGAGCTGCCACTGCCCCAGCAGCACGCAGGCCACGACAAGGACGATCGCCAGCAGGTGGATGGCCAACCAGCGCGGGGTCAGCAGCCGTCGCACCATGCCGCCATCCTCCCCCGTGCGGTGGGGACGGCTAGCGGCCGGGTTCGATCTCGCTGCCCAGCGGGAGGTCCGCCGCACGACGTCCCGCACGGCCGCGCCCGGGGCCCCGGACGTCGGCGACGACCTCGCCTTCCCCGGTGTAGACGAGCACGCCCAGCGCGCCCCGCTTGGCCTCGTACATCGCGATGTCGGCGCAGCGCAGCAGCTCGCCGACGTCGCGGCCGTGGCGCGGCGCGAGCGAGACCCCGACGCTCCCGTCGATGGAAAGGGCCCGCCCGTCGATCGCGAACGGAGCTCGCAGCGACTCGCGGAGCTGGGCGGCCCGCCGCGCGCCGGCACCTGCGTCGAGGATGCCAGGCACGAGGATCGCGAACTCGTCGCCGCCGAGCCGGGCTGCCACGTCCGCCGGCCCCACCACCGACTTGACCCGCTGCCCCACCTCGTGGAGCAGCAGGTCGCCGGCCAGGTGCCCCATCGTGTCGTTGACCTCCTTGAAGCCGTCGAGGTCGACCAGCAGCAGCGCGAACTGCTCCCCCACCGCGGCAACGTCCAGCAGGTCGGCGCAGCGCTCGAGGAACAGCCGGCGGTTGGGCAGGCCGGTAAGCAGGTCGTGCAGCGCTTCCTCCTCCTGGCGGCGGGAGTAGGCGGCACCCTTCCAGACGGCGGCGAACGGCGCGGCGATGAGCAGCAGCAACGGCGGGCTGGCCGTCTGCGCGAGGACGACCACCAGCGGGGACAGCCCGACGACGACCAGGTCTGAGACGACGTAGAACCAGAACTCGTCGACGAACCCGTGCCGGAACTGCCGGTAGGCCGCCGGGCCACGCAGCAAGGTCGCGCCCTCGTTGACCAGGAAGTGGACGACGATGAAGTGCACGCTCCAGGCGAGGAACATCCACAGCAGGTCGATGACGAAGATGGCGTGGATCGGCACACCCATCGACGGCTGGACCCCCAGCAGTGCCATCACGCCGGCCGCCGACCCGAAGCCCAGCGCAAGCATGGAGACGGTGAACACCGCGTCCCGCCAAGGGTTCCTCGACCTGAGCTCGGACAGGACGTTGGCCACGGCCATGACGACGAGCGCCGGCCACAGCCCCCACAGGAACAGGGTCGCGAAGATGAACGCTGTCGACAGCAGGATCCCCTCGGGCTGCTGCCGGGTGGCGAGGATCGGCCGCAGCTCGAACACCACCGCCTGGGCGGCGATCACCCAGAAGGCGGCGTGCAGGTCGGTCAGGTGCTGGGCGAACACCCAGAACGCCAGGCCGACGAGCGCCAGGCCGGGTGCGACCACGGCGAACCAGTCGACTCCGGGCAGCCGTCCGCGCCGGGCGACCCCTCGGGACAGCCCAGAGGTTGGCGTGTGCTCGGACACACCGTGTGCATCGACCTCCCCGCCCGGACTCTTGACGCGCCCACGGCTGCCGCACGCTCGGGGCTGGGAGGATGGCTGGCATGCCCGGTCCGCTGACGATCCGTGGCTCGGTCGTCGTCCCGGAGACCGAGCTCTCCTGGCGGTTCTCCCGCTCCTCCGGCCCCGGGGGCCAGGGCGTGAACACCACCGACTCGCGCGTCGAGCTCTCGTACGACGTGGGACGGTCGACGGCCCTGCCGCCGCCGCTGCGGGCGCGGGCGCTCGAGCGGCTGGCGGGCCGGCTGACCGACGGCGTGCTGACCATCGCCGCGTCGGAGTACCGGTCCCAGCTGCGCAACCGTGAGGCCGCCGAGCGTCGGCTGGTCGAGGAGCTCGCCGCGGCCATCGCGCCGCCACCGCGACCGCGTCGACCGACCCGGGTGAGCAAGGCAGCAGTCCAGCGGCGCATCGACGACAAGAAGCGGCGGGGCGAGATCAAGCGGCTGCGCCGGGGCGACCCGGACTGACGGCGGGCGCCCTACGGCTTCGGCGTC
>JGI24140J50213_10000244_pt1 | contig 25674 bp, 18 predicted proteins | sample BarGraIncu00222A_FD_50213 | JGI IMG/M metagenome (IMG submission 50213)
ACGATTCCGAAAATTTCCGCGACCAGCATCGGCGCGAGACCGAGCGAGGGCTCGTCGAGCAGGATCACTTTGGGAACCGACATCAGGGCACGGCCGATCGCCAGCATCTGCTGCTCGCCGCCGGACAGATATCCGGACTGCTGATGACGGCGTTCCTTGAGACGAGGGAAATAGCCGTAAACGCGCTCGATGCCGTCATGCATCTTGCGGGAATCGCGCTGGACATGCGCCCCGGCGATCAGGTTCTCTTCGGTGGTCAGGTGCTCGAAAACACGGCGGCCTTCGAACACCTGTGCAATGCCAAGTTCCGGAAGCTGATGGGCGCGCAGTCCATCGATCCGCTCGCCATTGAATTCGATCGAGCCTTTGGTGATCTCGCCGCGTTCGGTTCGCAATACGCCGGAGATGGCTTTGAGTGTGGTGGTTTTGCCGGCGCCGTTGGCGCCGAGCAGCGTGGTGATGGAGCCGTCCGCGATCTGCAGCGAAACGCCCTTCAGGACAAGGATCACCTTGTCGTAAACCACCTCGATGTTGTTGATCGCCAACATGTCGTTACCCTTGCGAACGTGATCCGGAAAAACCGGCACGGCTCATTGGAACGTGCTGATCAGGCCGGAGCGGCGGGCGGCCTTGCGAGCACCCGCCGTCGTTTTGCTACTTCGTCTCAGCGAGGTGCTCCTTGATCACGTCGCGATAGGCCTGGAACCAATCAGTGGTCTTGACGAACTTACCGCCTTTGACGGTCCAGACTTGAAGCCATCCGCCGCCTTCATGGTCTTCAGGCGTCACTTGCATCGGCGGCGCCATACCGCCAAGGGAAAGGTCCTTCACCTGTTCCATACCGTTCTTCATGTCTTCGGTGGTCGGCCTTCCGCCTTTCTCGGCCTTGATAGCGTTGCGAAGCGCCTCGACATGCATGGCCGCCCACACAATACCGCGATTGTAGTAGACCGACGTGTCGATCTCCTTGGGTGCGGGCTTACCTTGCGCCTTGTACATCTCGGTGATTTCCCGGATGACGGAAAAATCCTCGCCGACCCCCGCGAACTGGAGAGTGTTGTAACCCTCGGCCACGGCAAATCCGCCCGCGGCACGCACGTCGGCTTCGGAGGCGCCCCACACCAGCGCGATCACCTTGCTCAGCGGATAGCCCTTGCCTTTGAGTTCCTTGATGGACACCGAGGGAGCGCGGCCGAAAAGATGCGTGATGAGGAAATCGGGCTTGAATCGGCCGGTGATATCCAGCACCTGCGCGCCGAGTTCGACACCCGGCGGCGGCACCGCGAAGGTCCGCAACTCGAAACCTTCCTTTTTCGCCAGGTCTTCGAGGATGACGATCGGCTCCTTGCCGGCCGGGTTGTCGTAGAACAGATANCCGATCTTCTTGCCTTTCAAGTCGCCACCAAGTTGCTTCTTGACGAAGGCGACCGCCGCTGCGCCCTGCGACCAATAGGTNGCCGCGATCGGGAATGAATAGGGGAAGCGCTTGCCATCGGCGCCCGCGGCGGTGCCGAACCCGGGCGACGTACCGATGATCTTGTCTTCGGCCAGCTTCGAGGCGAGCGCAGCGGTTTGTGGGGTACCGTAAAGCGCCTCAATCACCTCGCCTTCCTTCTTGAAACGCTCGTGCGCCTCCATTGCGGGCGGCACCTTGTATTCGTTGTCGATCTCCAGAACCTTGATCTTGTATCCTTCGACGCCGCCCTTGCTGTTCACCAATGCAATGTAATCCTGAAAGCCGGGGCACATGAACACGCCCACATTCTGCGTCGGTCCGGTACGGTCGCACTGCTCGCCGAACAGCACCTCCTTTTCCTGGGCATTAGCCGAATACGCGCCTAAAACCATCGTGCCGGCCAGGATCGCCGTTAACGTCCAGACTCTTTTCACGTGCGTCATTGCTTCCTCCCGTGTTGCGAGCCCGTGCCTAATAGGAGAACGGCCAGACCCTGAAATAATTCCGGATGTTGCGCCAAAGCCGGTTCAATCCTTCCGGCTCAAGCACCAGGAACACGATGATCAGTGCCCCGAAAATAACGAGCCTCATGCTCGAAACCACGGTGGCCATTTCATTGGCAGCAAAGAAGAAGCCGCCGACGCTCTCCATGACCGTGCGGATGACAAGCGGCAGCAGCGCAACGAATGCCGCGCCCAGGATCGATCCAAGCACCGAGCCAAGTCCGCCGATGATAATCATCGCGAGATATTCGATGGAGACGCCGAGCTGGAATTGCTCGTAATTGGCGATGCCGAAGTAATAGGTGTACAGCACGCCGCAGACGCCCGCGTAGAACGACGAGATCGCAAAAGCGATCAATTTGTAACGAAAGATGTCGATGCCGATGATCTCGGCGGCAATATCCTGATCGCGGATTGCGACAAAGGCACGCCCGATCCGGCTGCGCACCAGATTGAGCGCGGCGACGATCGCGATCAACGCGAAAAACAGCAGGAAGAAATAGAGCTCTCCTTGCGTCTTCATTTCGAAGCCGAACAGCGACGGGCGCGGCACCTGGATTGACGCCTGGGTGCCTCCGGAAATCCACGGTACGTGATTGATGATCCATTCAATGATGAGCTGACCGGCAAGTGTTGCGATCGCGAGATAAAGCCCCTTGATGCGAAGGCTTGGAATGCCGACCACCGCGCCGACGATTGCCGCCATCAGGCCGCCTGCGGGCAATGTGATCCAGAACGGCAGCCCCGCTCTGACCGCCAGATTGGCCGCGGTGTAGGCACCTACCGACATGAAGGCGGCGTGACCGATCGAGATCTGACCGGTATAGCCCACGAGGATGTTGAGACCGAGCGCTCCGACGATTGAGATCAGCACCAGATTGATGATGGAGAGATAATATTCGCCGAATACAAGCGGCACGATCACGACGAACAGGACCAGCAAAGCGATCACCGTGCCGCGCGCAATCGGCAACGGGTAAAGCGCCATATCGGAGGCGTAACTGGTCTTGAAAACCCCTGTCTCGCGATGAAACATCGTGGTTTCGTCCCTATACCCGTTCGATCTTGCGTTTGCCGAAGAGGCCGTAGGGCCTGAACATCAGCGCCACGATCATCAGGAGATAAGGCGCGAAATCCTTGGTGCCGCCACCTACATAGGGATCGACATATCCGGCGGTCAGGCTCTCCACGACGCCGACGGTCAAGCCGCCGACCACGGCGCCGGCGATCGAATCAAGACCGCCAAGGATCACGACCGGGAACACCTTGAGGCCGACCAGCGCGAGCTGGACATCGACGCCAAGCATGTTGCCCCAGACGATTCCGCTGACGGCGGAGGCGACCCCGGCCATCGCCCATGCCAGGGCGAAATAACGCTCGACATTGATTCCCATGGCCGCCGCGACCTGCTGGTTTTCAGCGACCGCGCGCAAGGCGACGCCGGTCCGGCTTTTTCTGAAAAACCAGGTGAAGCCGCCAAGAAATATCAACGTGACCACAAAACCGATGGCCTGAATCGGCGGCACCGTGGCGGGACCGATTACCAGCGGGTCGTCGCCGATCGGCAGCGGCACGGCGCGGGTTTCCGCACCGAAGGTGAGCGGCGGCAAGCCTCGCAGGATCGCCGCAAGGCCGATGGTTGCCATGATGACGGCGACGATCGGCCGTCCCAGCAAGGGACGCAGCACCACCCGCTCCAATGCGAAGCTGAAGCCGACCATGATCGCGATGGTGCCGATGATGGCCCCGATCACCGGCATGCCCTTGGCGGTGAGCAGCGCCGCCGCGATGTAACCCGAGAGCATCACGAATTCGCCCTGGGCGAAATTCAGCGCCTCGGTCGCCTTGTAGACCAGCACGAAACCGAGTGCGATCAACGCATATAACATCCCGATCGAGATGCCGTTGACGATCAGCGAGAAGAAGAATTCGGAGTCTTCACCCATCGTCTAGGCCGCCTTCCTGCCGGCAGCCGGTCCCTCGCCATGAATGGCGATGTTAGATGTCAACGTGGTTTTGCGGCCGTCCTCGAAGGTGATGTCCATCGTCACCTCGACATTTTTGGCGCCGCTGTAGAATGCCTCGATGACGCTGAAGTATTTCTCCGCGACGAAACCGCGGCGGACCTTGCGGGTGCGCGTGATCTCGGCGTCGTCGGCCTCAAGCTCCTTATTGAGCAAAAGGAAACGACGTATTCGATTGGGCTCAGGCAGCGTCGTGTTTATCTTGGCGATTTCCTCCATGATCAGCGCGGCTACTTCAGGTTTGCGGCTGAGGTCCATGAAGCTCGAATAGGGCAGGCGGCGACGTTCCGCCCAGGCGCCGGTGGTGCTGAGGTCGATGGCAATCATCGCGGTCACGAAAGGACGTCCGTCCCCGAACGCCACAGCCTCCCGGATGAACGGGCTGAACTTCAGCTTGTTCTCGGTGAACTGCGGCGCGAACGGGCTGCCGTCCGACAGCTTTCCGACATCCTTTGCGCGATCGATGATGGCAAGCTGGCCGTCCGGACCGATCAAGCCCGCGTCGCCGGTCTTGAGCCAGCCATCAGGCGTCATCGCAGCACGGGTCGCGTCATCCTGCTTGTAGTAGCCGACAAATACCCCGGGGCCGCGGACCTGCACTTCGCCGGCTTCATCGATACGGACTTCGAAGCCCGGCACCGGCTGGCCAACCGTATTGGGATCAGCATCGGCGTCACTCTGCGTGCAGGCCAGCGCGCTCAGTTCGGTCGAGCCATAAATCTGCTTGAGGTTGATACCGAACGAACGGAAGAAGCGGAACGTATCGGCGCCGAGTGGCGCGCCGCCGGTCAGGGCCCAGCGGGCGTTGCCGAGCCCCATCTGGTCGCGCACTGGAGCGTAGACGATGAAGTCGCCGATCCGGTACGCGAGTTCGGTAGCGAAAGGAATCGGCTTGCCGTCGCTCTTCATCAGCTCGCGCCGACGTGCCAGATCCCCGAAATAGTCGTATGCCCGGCGCTTGAGCCAGCTGGCGTCGGCCGCCTTGACCTGGATATCGGTCAGCAGGCTCTCCCAGATCCGCGGCGGTGCGACGATGCCATGCGGTCCAAGCTCGCGCAGATCGCGGCGCACGGTTTCTGGACTTTCCGGGGTATTGACGGTAACGCCGCAGACCAGCGCCGCGCTAAGCGAGAAGATCGTGTCCCCAACCCACGCCATCGGCAGATAAGCCAGCCAGTTGTCTCCCGCTTTGGCGGTCTCCACCTTGAAGTAGGTTTCTGAGGTGGCAATCAGGTTGCGATGGCTGAGCAGCGCGCCTTTTGGGCGCCCCGTGGTACCCGAGGTATAGGCGATCATCGCGATGTCATCGGCACTACCTTGGCCAAGCTCGCGCGCGAAATAATCCGGATTGCTTGCACCGAAAGCCTGACCGGCCTTTCGGGTCGCGACAACCGATTGCAGCATGGCATCGTCGTAGGTTCCGAGGCCGCGCGGGTCATCGTAGATGATGGCGCGCAGATGCGGCAGATCGCTCTTTAAGGACAGGATCTTGTCGACCTGCTCCTGATCTTCGGCGACCACCACCGATACTTCGGCGTGATTGAGCACGTAGACCAGTTCGGTGGCGATCGCGTCCTGATAAACCGGCACAGCGACACCGCCGAGCGTCTGCGCTGCTAGCTGCGCCCAATAGAGCCGCGGACAATTGTCGCCCACCACCGACAGCTTGTCGCCGCGACGGAAACCCAGCGCTGCCAGCCCCAGCGCGAAGTCGCGCACATTGCCCAGATATTCCTGCCAGGAACAGGTTTTCCAGATGCCGAAATCCTTTTCGCGCATGCCGGGCAAGTGCCCGAATGAGATAGCGTTGCGTTCAAGCAGTTTCGGTAGCGTCGATGTTGCGGGATTGTCGGCAAGGCCGCTGCTGGTGTGGGTCATGATCTGGTTCCGAGATAGGCCTCGATCACCGCAGCCTCGCGCTGCACGGCGGCTGGTGTGCCTTCTGCGATTTTGCGGCCGCGATCGAGCACGACGACGTGATCTGAGATATCCATGACAACGCCCATGTCGTGTTCGATCAGCACGACGGAAACGCCACGCTCCTGATTGACGTCGAGAATGTAGCGCGCCATGTCCTCCTTCTCATCCTGGTTCATGCCGCCCATCGGCTCGTCGAGCAGGATCACGCTCGGCTCGAGCGCCAATGCACGCCCGAGTTCGACCCGTTTGCGCAGGCCGTAGGCAAGCGCGCCGGTTTGCTGCTTGCGGAGGTCCTGCAGTTTCAGGAAGTCAATCAGTTCCTCGCACACTTCGCGATTGGCGATTTCCTCACGCTGGGCCATGCCCCAGTAGATCGCGCTGCCGAGCACGCCTGCGCGCATCCGGACGTGACGGCCAAGCATCAGATTGTCGAGAACCGTGAGCCCGCTGAACAGCGCGATATTCTGGAAGGTCCGGGCAATCCCCAGTGCTGCGACCTCGCTCGGCTTGCGGCGCGTAATGTCGCGGCCTTCGAGCAGAATGCGGCCGCTATCGGGCTTGTAGAACCCCGAGATCATATTGAGCAGCGACGTCTTGCCGGCGCCGTTCGGACCGATGATGGAAAGAATTTGTCCTTTGCGCAGATCGAGGGAAATGTCCTGAACGGCGGTGACGCCGCCGAACCGCTTGGCGACGCCCGCGACGGACAACTGAACCGGCCTGTCGACCGATTCCGTGCGCGCCTCCAGCGCACTCATGCGAGCTGACCGTGGAATGGTCGAACGAAAAAATGTTCATGCCCGGACGCGGGCAGAACCGGTAGTCTCGTTGACATCTGCTTCCCCTTGGTTCGACCGCGCCGGTCTTTCGCCGGCTTCCGATCAATCCCTCATCCCGACGTTGGCCTGCTCTGGTCGCGTCGTGCCGTCCGGCNACGATCGACGAAGCGAGCCCATGGGGTGGGGGCCNACATTCCAGACCGTCCTNTAATTATCCATCGTCCTGATGGCAGTTCCGCACGCCTGTCCTCCGGGTGTCAATGATGAACACCCCGAATTGATCTAGTTAGTATTGCCTAACGATCCTTCGGCGCGCCGGCATCGACCGGCAGGCTTAGCGCGCGGCGCAAGCCCTGGTGGTAGTGAATCATCCCGGGCTCAACCTGACCGTACACGACGTGGGTTTGGGCACCGGAGCCGAATCCGATTTGCATGCTGCGCCCGGTCGGGAAATCCTCGTTGGAAACGACCTTGACCAGCAGGTCGAGATTCTTCTCCCAATGCAGCTTCTCTTCCTCGGTGGTGGGCTTCTTCGGCACATAAAATCCGGTTTCCATGACCGCGCGATCGATGCGTCCGTCGACCGGAAAGATCCGCTGAATCTCGATATGATCGCCTTGCGGTACGAACAGCGTGTTGGGAAACAGCAGATAGACCATGGCAGTGTTGCGCATCAGGCTCCACTCTGCTTCGGGCTGTTCACGCAGGCGAGCCAGTTTTTTGCGCGGCAAGATGACACGCGCGTTATTTCCGAAGGCTTCGAAATCGCTGATGTTGCCGTAAAGAATCGAGCCCAGCGAATCCTTGTGCAGGAATCCGATATGATAGCCCTCCAGAAAGGTATCGACGAGAATCTTCCAATTCGCCTTTTCCGGCACCAGCCGCCGATCGTAGTGATGATAGGTATCGATACGATAGGAGGCGAGCTCCGGTCCGAGGCCACCGAGCCACGGATCGATATCGAACGTGGTTGCCCCATCCGCCGCCGGTCGCGGCACGACCCAGACCAATCCGTATTTCTCGCACAGCGGCAGAGCTGTCAGTGAGGGGCGGCTTTCCCTGACATTGGCGAACGCCGCCTCGGCGGGGATGGCTNTCAATTGCCCGGCAAGATCATAGGTCCAGGCGTGATAGGGACAACGAAACAACTTCGTTGCACCGCAACCATCCGCGACCTTGGCGCCGCGGTGGCGGCAGACATTGAGAAACGCGCGCAAGACGCCGTCGTTTCCGCGCACCATCAGAATCGGAATGCCGGCAAGATCGTCGGTGCGGTACTGGCCGGGCTCGGCCCATTCCGAAGAGATACCCATCAAAAGCGGGTAGTCGCGAAACAGGGTCTGCTGTTCGCGGGCGAGACGCTCGGGTGAGGCAAAGGCGTCGACGCTGTTTTCCCATGGCGCGTCGGCAAGCGCGGTGGTCCGCGTGTCGACATAGTGTAAGAGCTTCTTGCACAATGCGATCTCGGTGGCGCGATCCATTGGCATCCTCCCTCTTATCCTGGCCCATCTCAGCTCTCCATGGTTGATCCACGGATGGTTCCGCATGGAACAGTTTCTAACGAGCGTTAGGTCTTTGCAAGCGTGACGTTTTCGTTAAGGATTTCCATCGATCGAGCCAGCCGTCTTGATCCCGTTACAAGGGCATTTCGTTTCGGTAGGGCGGCAATCGTGACGATCGGGCGAACTTGTCCCGGCGGTCAGCCGCCCGGCCGCATTCGCCGGCTCCAATGCCGGAAGCGATCGAGATACAGATAGACGACCGGTGTGGTGTAGAGGGTCAGGATCTGGCTCAGGAACAGTCCTCCGATGATCGTGATGCCGAGCGGCTGGCGGAACTCGCTGCCTTCGCCCATGCCGACGATCAGCGGGATGGCGCCGAGCAGGGACGCCATGGTGGTCATCATGATCGGCCTGAAGCGCAGCAGGCAGGCTTGGTAGATCGCTTCGGCCGGTGACAGGCCAAGCGCGCGCTCGGCGTCGAGCGCGAAATCGATCATCATGATGGCGTTCTTTTTCACGATGCCGATCAGCAGGATCACCCCGATCATCGCAATGATGTCGAATTGGGTATGAAACAGCATCAGTGCCAGAACCGCGCCGACGCCGGCCGATGGCAGCGTGGACAGGATCGTCAGCGGATGGACGAAGCTCTCATAGAGCATCCCCAGTGAGATGTAGATCGTCGCGAACGCCGCGAGGACGAGAAACGGTTCGCTGCTGAGCGATTCCCGAAAGATCTTGGCGGCGCCCTGAAACGAGCCGCGGATTGTCGCCGGAACCCCGATCCCGTTCATGGTCCCCTCGATCGTCGTAATCGCTGTGCTCAGTGAGACGCCGGGGGCGAGGTTGAACGAGATCGTGTTTGCGACCAGAACTCCCTGATGGTTGACGACAAGCGGTGTCTGGTCCTGCGCAAATCGGGCGACGCTCGATAGCGGAATCATCGTCTCCCGGCTGGTGCTGACCGCCGTTCCGGTCGACGATGCGCCTTTGCCGGTGGCGCCGATCGAGTTGGTCGCAAGATTCCGGACCGCGCTGGCCGCCACCGAATTGACAGATGCGGCTTGCGTCGACGACACGACAGTCCCGGCCACGGCGCTGGTCGTTTGCGAACCGCTGGCCGGTCCGCCCGATGTGCTGACATAGACATCCTTCAGCGTTTGCGGGTTCTGCAGGTACGCCTGCGCGACCTCCATGATCACGTGATACTGGTTGCGCGCCACGTAGATGGTCGAGACCTGCCGCTGACCAAAGGCATCGTACAGCGTGCTGTCGATCTGGCTGACCGCGATTCCCAGTCGTGAGGCGGCATCGCGGTCGATGGTTACGTTGGCCTGGAGGCCGTTGTTCATCTGATCGCTGCTGACGTCGGCGAGGTCCGGCACGGTCTGAAGCGCTGTGACGATCTTCGGTGTCCATTCGTTCAGCTCTTCGAACGTCGATCCCTGCAGCGTGTACTGATACTGCGCGTTACCCGAGCGTCCGCCGGCGCCGAGATCCCCCACCGCTTGCAGGAACAGCGAGGCGCCCGGCACCGCGGCGAGTTCGCTCCGCAGCACGCCGATCACCTGCTCGGCGGAAAGTTCGCGGTCGCGAAGCGGCTTCAGGGAGACGAATACGGTGCCGGAGTTGGTCGAGCCTCCGCCCGGGCCGGGCCCGCCACCACCGGTGAAGCCTACGGCAACGTTGACTGCCGGATTGGCCCTGACGATATCGACGAACTGCTTGAGCTTCTGCTGCATCAGTTGAAACGAAATGCTTTGATCGGCCTGAATGGATCCGAGCAGCAGTCCGGTGTCCTGTTGCGGGACGAAGCCCTTTGGAACGGCGCCGTAAAGATGGAAATTCAGGCCAAGGGTTGCAGCGAGAATCAGCATTACCCAGCGCGGATGACGCAGTGCGACGGCAAGTGTTCGCCGATAGAAATTCAGCAGCGCCTCGAAGACGCGCTCGCTCGCACGATAAATCCGTCCATGCGGCCGATCGCGTTCCGCACGAAGCAGCACGGCGCACATCATCGGCGTCGTCGTCAGCGAGACCACCAGCGAGATCACGATGGCAATGGTGATCGTCATGGCGAATTCGCGGAACAGCTTGCCGACCAGGCCGCCCATCAGCAGGATCGGGACAAACACCGCGATCAGTGACACGGTCATCGACAGCACCGTGAAGCCGACCTCGCGCGACCCCAGCAGTGCGGCTTCCAGCGGCGGCTTGCCTGCATCCAGGTGACGGGAAATGTTTTCCAGCACGACGATGGCGTCGTCGACCACAAAGCCGGTCGCGACCGTGAGCGCCATCAGCGAGAAGATGTTGAGGCTGTATCCGAGCAGATACATGACCGCAAAGGTCGCGACCAGCGACACCGCCACCGCCGCCATTGGCACCAGCGTCGCCCGCGCGCTGCGGAGGAACGCGAACACCACGAGGATCACCAGAATCACGGCAATGATGAGCGTGATTCCGACGTCCCGCAGCGAGGTCCGGATTGTGATCGAGCGGTCGACCGCGAGATTGACGTCGATCGCGGGCGAGACCGATGCCCGCAGTTGCGGCATCAGCGCCTTCACGCGGTCGACCATTCCGATGATGTTGGCGCCGGGCTGCCGGTATACGATCATCATGACCGCCAGCTTGCCGTTGGAAAGGCCCAGATTGCGCAGGTTCTCTACGGAATCGAGCACCTCGCCGACGTCCGTCAGGCGGACCGCCGCGCCGTTGCGATAGGCGATCACCAGGGATTTGTAGTCCGCCGCCTTGGTGGCCTGATCGTTTGAATAGATCTGGTAGCGCTGGTCTCCGATGTCGATGCCGCCCTTCGGACTGTGGGCATTGGCACTGCCAAGCGCTGCGCGGACGTCTTCCAGGCCGATGCCGTATTTGTAGAGAGATTGTGGAACGAGTTCGACGCGCACGGCGGGCAGCGATCCACCGCTGACGCTGACTTCACCGACGCCTTCGACCTGCGACAACTTCTGTGCCAGCACGGTCGAAGCCGCGTCATACAGTTCAGCGGGGGTCAGCGTGTCCGACGTCAGCGTATAGATAAGGATTGGCGCCGAGGCGGGGTTGAACTTGCGATAAGAGGGATTGCTCCGCAGCGCGGTTGGCAGGTCGGCGCGCGCCGCGTTGATCGCCGCCTGGACGTCGCGTGCAGCGCCGTTGATGTTGCGATTGATGCCGAACTGCAGATTGATGCGCGTGGAGCCGAGTGAACTCGCCGATGTCATCTCGGTGACATCGGCTATCTGGCTGAGATGGCGCTCCAGCGGACTCGCGACCGTGGTCGCAACATCCCCGGGGCTCGCGCCCGGCAGTGTCGCCTGCACCGAGATGGTCGGGATATCGACATCAGGCAGCGGCGAGACGGGGAGCTTGAAAAAGGCGATGATGCCGGCGGCGACCAACCCGAACGTCAGCAGCGTTGTGGCGACAGGCCGACGGATAAACGGGCTTGAAAGACTCATCAGTGAACTTGATCCTCGTTCACCTTACACGCCGTAATGTGTTCCGTCCAACGATCGGGATTTCCAGACCCGATCCGTGTGAGCTGGGCAATCAAGTCCTATAATCAAGTCCTGCAATCAAGAGGACAGAACAACGCAGGCTGCGCGCCAACGAGGCCATAGTTCAGCGGCATTTGAGTGTCAGCCGATCGCTTCGGGTCTGCTCTGACGGACAGACGTTCTGGCTGTTGCGATCGCAAAAGATGGTTGTGCACGCCATCTCCAACGACGTGTTCGTCACTGTTTAGTTTGGAGCCGGCGTCACGAGATCCTCGATCCTGATGGGAAAACGACGCACCCGGATTCCGGTCGCGTGCCAGACCGCATTGGCAACGGCGCCGGCTGAGCCCGTGATGCCGATTTCGCCAACGCCCTTGATGCCGAGCGCGTTCACGTGCGGGTCGTGCTCGTCAACCATGATGGCTTCCAGGTACGGCACGTCGGCGTTAACAGGGATGTGGTACTCAGCAAGGTTGGGATTGAGTGTGCGGCCGGAGCGCCGGTCCATGATGGCATGCTCATGCAGCGCAAATGACATGCCCCAAATCATGCCGCCAAAGATCTGACTGCGCACCAGATGAGGATTGATGATTCGGCCCGCTGCGAAAACGCCGACCAGGCGGGTGACGCGGATCTGGCCGAGATCGGGATCGACCTTGACCTCGGCGAACACCGCGCCATGGGCATGCATGGCGTAGGTGGATTGCGCCGCAGGGTCGGCGGCGCCCTTGCCGCGGGCTTCAATCTCCTTCAGGCCGGCGCGACCGAGGATGTCGGCGTAACTCTCGCTTCTCATTTCATCGTCGCGACGGAACAAACGGCCGTCGCGCGCGACCACTCCGGCATTGCCCGCACCGAACAGGGGCGAGCGCTGATCGGTGGTGGCCAGATCCGCAAGCTTGGCGATTACAGCTGCGCCCGCATGGTGGATGGCCATGCCGGCGGTGGCGGTATGGGCCGAGCCGCCAGCGATGCCTGCGTCCGGCAGGTCGGACGTACCTGCCTTGAATTCCGTTTGGTCCAGTTCGAGCCCGAGCCCGTCGGCGGCAATCTGGGCGAGCGCGGTCCAGGCGCCCTGGCCCATGTCGTGGGCTCCGGTTTCCATCAGGCCGGATCCGTCGCTTCGCAACACCGCCCGCGCCTCGGCCTGAAACATCAGCGCCGGAAATGTCGCAGTGCCGATTCCCCAACCGACCAGCAAGCCGGCCTCGTCGCGCAACTGTCGTGGCGCAAGCGGGCGTCTTGACCAGCCAAAGCGCGTGGCTCCCTGCGCGTAACATTCCCGCAAGGCTTTCGAGGAGAACGGTTTGCCGGAGATCGGCTCGACCTCGGCATAGTTCTTGAGACGGAACGCGAGCGGATCCATCTCGCAGGCCCATGCCGCTTCGTCGATCGCGCTTTCCAGCGCAATCGAGCCTGTTGCCTCACCTGGAGCTCGCATGAANANCGGCGTGCCGGTGTCAACTCGNACCGCCTCATGCGAGGTGGCGATNGGGCTCGCGTAGAGCGTATGCGAGGCGTCGGCGGCCGGCTCGAAGAAATCATCGAAGCTGCTCGACGCCGTTTTGGCGNGATGATCNATCGCGGTCAGCAAGCCGTCACCGTCGGCNCCAATGCGAAGCCTCTGCCGGGTGGGCGCACGATGGCCGACGGGGCCATACATGTGTTCGCGGCGCAGCACGAGCTTGACCGGCCTGCCGACCAGTCGAGCCGCCATGATGCCGAGGATCTGTGGCCCGGAGATCAGGCCTTTTGATCCGAAGCCACCACCCAGGAAGGGGCTGCGGATATGAATCTTGTCCGGTGAGATGCCGAACAGTCCGGCGATCCGCCCCTGGGCCATGGCGAGACCCTGAGTCGGCGTATCGATGGACAGCGTATCGCCATCCCACGCCGCCACGATGGCGTGCGGCTCCATGGCATTGTGGTACTGGGTGGGCGTCTCATAGGTCGCGTCGATGCGCTTCGACGCCGTCGCCAGACCTGCCTCCACATCGCCGCGCCGCATTTCGGAGGGATTGCCGACGCCGACGGCAGCCGGCACGAAGCTTTCGCCGGCATCGAGACCGACGCGGGCAGGCAACACTTCGTATCGTGGCGACAGCAATGCGGCGCCTTCCGTCGCAGCCTCGAGCGTCTCGGCGATCACCACGGCAATCGACTGGTTCGCATAACGCACCTGGTCGTTCTGCAGGAGATCAAGCCGGAACATGAAGGGGTTGGTCTTGGCGTCCGGATCCTCCGCGAGCGGCGGTTTGTTGGCAGGGGTCATGACCTCGACGACGCCCGGGTGGCGCTTGGCCGCTTGCACGTCAAGGAAAGTCACGCGGCCGCGCGCGATGCTGCTGACCGCCAGAACCGCATGAAGCATTCCGGCCGGGTGGTTATCGGCGGCATAACGGGCCTCTCCTTTGACCTTGAGGACACCGTCGCGACGGGTCAGCGGCTGGCCGATATTCGAGCCGTGCCGCAGATGGGCAGGAGCTTGGGTGAGGCTGATCTCAGGCATCGATGAGCGCTCCGGGCAGGGTGGAAAAAGGGGAGGCGGGAAGGGCTGCGACGCGCTCCGGCGTTCCCGCCGCGGCGAGCGTCAGGGCGCGAACGAGAATCCGCTGCGCAAGCTCGATCTTGAACTGGTTGTCGCCGGAAGGTGTCGCTCCAGCGAGGGCTGCCTCCGCCGCGCGGCGGTAGGCGTCGGGTCCGGGACGGACGCCTTGCAAAATGTCCTCCGCAGCGCGGGCGCGCCACGGTTTGGCGGCAACGCCGCCAAGCGCCAGCCGCGCATCCCGGATGGTGCCTTGTTCGATCCGCAACGCCGCTGCGGCCGATACCATGGCAAAGGCATAAGAAGTGCGTTCGCGGACTTTCAGATAGCGTTGATGTGCCGAAAACGCACGCGCTTCGCCCGGCACCCGCAGCGCCACGATCAAATCACCGGGCTCAAGCGCACTTTCTCGCGCAGGCGTGTCGCCGGGGAGACAATGCAGGGCCTCGACCGCGACCTCGCGCCGGCCGGCTCTACCCTCAATCTCCACGACAGCGTCGAGGGCGACCAGCGGCACACAGAAATCCGACGGGTGGGTCGCAATGCAGGCCTCGCTCCAGCCGAGCACGGCGTGCAATCGATTCTCGCCGTCACGCGCATCGCATCCCGCGCCCGGTTNGCGTTTGTTGCAGGCGCTCGCGACATCGTAGAAATATCCGCATCGCGTCCGCTGCAAGAGATTGCCGCCGACNGTTGCGGCGTTGCGAAGCTGTGCGGAGGCGCCAGACAGCAANGCCTCGGCAATCGTGGGATAGGAGCGGGCGAAATCCGGATCGTGCGCGAGATCGGCATTGCGAACCAGCGCGCCGATGCGGACGCCACCATCGGGCAGACGTTCGATGCGGTCGAGCCCCGGCAGGCGAGAGACGTCGACGAGACGGCTTGGACGCGTGATCCCACCCTTCATCAGGTCGAGCAGGTTGGTGCCNCCCGCAAGATAGGCGGNGCCCGGTTCGGCGGCGGCCGCGACGGCCTCGGCGATGGATGCGGGTCTGATATAATGGAAGGTCTTCATGCNGATCGCCTCTGGTTGGCCTCGTTGAGGCTTTTCTNCACCTCCAGCACCGCGTCCGTGATCCCGGAATAGGCACCGCACCGGCAGAGGTTTCCGCTCATGCCTTCGCGCACCCGCTCCGGGTCATCGCCGGCTTGCCCTTCCCGAATCAGGCCGAGCGCGCTCATGATCTGGCCCGGCGTGCAGAACCCGCATTGGAAGCCGTCGTGAGCGATGAAAGCCGTCTGCAGCGGATNAAGCTGATCCCCNNGGGCGACGCCCTCGATGGTCAGGACNTCGGCGCCGTCATGGCTGATCGCCAAAGCCAGGCACGAATTGATCCGNCGGCCGTCGACCAGGACCGTGCATGCGCCGCATTGACCGCGGTCGCATCCCTTTTTGGTTCCCGTCAGATGCAGGCGCTCGCGCAGGAGGTCGAGCAGCGTGACCCGGGGGTCCTCGAGTTCGACGTCCCGCCGCACGCTGTTAACGGTGAGGCTGATGGAGAGGTTCATGCAATGCTCCGATCAATGCTATCGTCAAACTGGATCTGGCCTTTTCCGGATCCGCCCGCCGCCGGGTGATCGGCGGGCATAGTTCGGATTTGGCGCTTATTCGGCATATACGGAGGCATCCTCCGCTTTTCAAGAGGCAGGAATTACTGAGCTAACCGGATGGCAGATCGGACCGCAGCAACAGTTCGCAAGCCCCGCGCCGATGCGGTTCGCAATCACGAACGCGTTCTGGAGGCGGCAAAGGTCGTCTTCAGTGCGGGCGGCCCGGACGCAAGTCTGGAGGCGGTGGCAAGGCGAGCCGGCGTCGGCATCGGGACGCTTTACCGTCATTTCCCGACCCGGGAGTCGCTGTTCGAGGCNGTCTATCGACGCGAGGTGCAGCAGCTTGTCGAACTGGCGGAACAGTTGAAGAGCGAGGCCGCGCCGGTCGACGCCTTGCGTCGCTGGCTGCGATCCAATGTCGAGTTCGTCGCCACCAAGAAGGGCATGTTGGCTGCACTGGCGCTCACCGTGCATGGCTCGTCGGAACTCTACGCCCATACATTCGATCGCCTGACCAAAGCGGTCGGCGCCTTGCTCGATCGCGCTGTCGCGGCCGGCGAGATACGCTCCGATATCAGCCCCGAAGACCTGCTGCGCGCCCTCGTCGGCATGTGCTACATGCATGACCAGCCCGGCTGGCAGAAGAGCGTACTGCGGCTAGTGGATGTCTTTGTCGATGGCCTTCGCGTGCAAAGCCGAGCCGACGGAACGACGACGCTGGCGCCGCACCGCGACGATTCCTCGGCGCGCGCCAAGGGCAAGCCTCGGCGGCGTGGGTCTCCTGACGGCAGCCGATAGATATCCCGGCAACGACGCTTGGCGCCGAGTTCGCACCCGTCGCCGGAGCCGGGGAAGCCTGTTCAGCTCCTACTGCCCGAGTTCGCCGGTTGATATCACCGGACCTTCCGGAACCCAGCTGGTGCCATCGAAGCGCGCGATCTGCATTTGGGTGTAGGGAGAATATCGCTGCGGCGTGGTGGTGATCGTGATGCCGGGCAGCAGAAGAGGCGCCTCTACCTTGCTCAGGTTGGTGGCCTGATGCATCAGATTGTCCCGCGTCAGATCGTCGCCGCACATCTGAAGAACCTTCACCGTCATGAAAGCCGCGACATAGCCGACAACGTTGCTGGCGTCGCCGGCATCGCCTTTCGGAAACCACTCTTTTAGAAACGCACGAAATTCCTGCACGTCCCTGGCGTCATTCCAGCGCGGATCGGTGGCGGTTTTGAATGCCAATGCCGTCAGCAGTCCCTTTGAAGCTGTCAAACCCGCAGGTTCAAGCACGCCGGTAATCGAACTCGAAACGCTGACGACGTAATTGAGCGGGGTCCAGCCGAGCTCGGCAACCTTGCGGATCGCCTGTGCGCCGAATTTGGGCGTCGCCATGGTGAACAGCGTGTCGGCGCCGGACGCCTTCAGTGCCACAATCTGGGAGTCGACAGTCGGGTCGGAAGTCTCGTAGGTCACCTCCTTGACGATCATCTGCGCCGCTTTGTCGCCGAGACCTTCTTTCAGTCCCCGTACATAGTCTTTGCCGGCATCATCGTTTTGCGAGAACACGCCAAGCTTGGCGTCCGGCTTGTTCTTGAGGAGGTACTTCGCGAAGATCTGTCCTTCCATCTGATAGGGCGGATAGAGCGCGGTGGTATACGGGAAATTCTTCGGGTCATCCCATTTGGCCGCGCCGGTCGAGATGAATATCTGCGGGACTTTCTTGGCGTTCAAATAGCGTTGCGTCGCGGAATTCGTCGGTGTTCCGATGGTGCCGACGATGGCAAGAACCTCTTCCTGCTCGACCAGTTTCCGGGTTTGCTCGACGGTCTTGGGCGGACTGTAGGCATCGTCGAGGCTGATCATCCTGATTTTGCGCCGGTTCACGCCGCCTTTGGAATTGACCATGTTGAAATAGGCTTCTTCTATTCGTCCGATGGTCCCGTACGCAGACGCCGGTCCGCTATAGGGTATCGTCTGGCCGAGCTTGATTTCGGTGTCGCTGACCCCGGGCCCGTAATCGCCGGCCGTTGCCGCGCTCACGGACATTATCGCTGCTGCCGCGGCGATAATCATCGATCGATGTGTCATGTCCTTCCCCTTTGTTTCTTGTTGCTGCGTTTTATGTTCCGGCGGGTACCTTACAAATGAAAATGATCGTGCCGGCTGCGTGCCGACTTGCCCGGCTTTTTGATCCGCTTCTGCGGCCCGGCCGCGGACGGCGTCCGCTTTTGTCGCAACAGTGCGGAGCGGGTTTGCCGTGACGGCGCCGGGCGCAGGATTCCCTCGATCGTGTCAATGAGATTTTGCATGGTAACGTCGGCGCTCCAGAAGTGATGGGACTGCGAGCCGGCCTTGAGTGCTGCTTCGCGCGAGGACATCGCAGCCCGCATATAGAGCGACATGAACACCAGGCGTTGGGTCACGATCACCGGATCGATATCCTTCAGCAGACGGCGGATATGCGCGAGGCAACGCTCATATCCGGACGCCCATCTCCCCTCAAGGGCGTCGAGAAACAATTGACGGTGACTCATCTGCAGAATGGTAATGAAACGGATGTAGGTATCTTCCTCGCCACGCTCGCCCGCAAGTCCGGTCGAAGGCCAGACCAGGACTTCGATGATTTCACGCAACTGGCGCGGCCCACCCGCGCGTTCGATGTCGTCGAGTTGACTGTTGCGGCGCTGATCGATCAGCTTGGCGCCGTCGCTGACGAGCTCGCGCGCCAGGTTCTCCTTTGTTCCGAAATAATAGTGCAGCGAGCCGCTGTTGCGCTGACCCGCGGCGAGCACGATGTCGCGCACGCTGACACCGTCGAGACCCCGATGCGCGAACAGCCGGCGCGCCGCCAGCTTCAATAAATCCCGGGTGCTTGCGTCCTTCATGATTGACAATGTGGCCATTAACTTCAATCTAGGTCAAATGATTTATGCAACAGACCTAATCGGGAGAGAGTGCCATGAATGAACTGGATTTTACCGGGAAGACGCTGCTGGTTGTCGGCGGCTCCAGCGGCATCGGTAACGGGATCGCGCAGGCGTTTCGCGCCAAGGGGGCAGACGTTCATGTCTGCGGCACCAAGGCCTCGGCGAAGGATTATACCGGTCAGGAAGGTTCCGACCTCGAAGGCCTGCACTACGCGCAGCTCGATGTCAGTAATCCCCTGGCGATCGAAAGCTTCAAGCCGGCGTTCGATCGCCTCGACGTGCTGGTACTGGCGCAAGGCACCGTGATCTACAAGCGTGGCGAGTTCAAGATGCCCGGATTCCGCAAGGTGCTGGAGGTCAATCTCATGTCCTTGATGGCCTGCGGCGCGAGGTTTCATGCGATGCTGAAGGCAGCCAAGGGCTCCTTGATTATCGTCAGCTCGACGGCCGCCTACCATTCGACGGTGGGAAATCCGGCCTATAACGCGTCCAAGACCGGCGCGGTGGGCCTCACCCGCACGCTGGGAGAAGCGTGGGCCGAGGATGGCATTCGCGTCAACGGCATTGCTCCCGGCCTCGTCGACACCAAGCTGACCAAGATCACCACNGCGAATCCCGTTCGGCTGGAAGGGGCCGTCAAGAATATTCCGCTGCGGCGTTTGGGCACGCCCGCCGATATGGCAGGCGCAGCGCTGTTTCTGGCATCGCCTCTGGCATCCTACATCGTCGGCCAAACGATCGTGGTCGACGGCGGTCTTATACTCTGAGTTATCCACTCCGAGCCATACCGGACGCGCCATTGGCTCGTGCGAGGGTGAAATCATTCAGGTCCGTTCTGCGTGCGGCATGCCAGCTGGCATCGTTTCGAAATGGCGTCGTGACGACGACGCGGCCCTTGGCGTTGCGGTACCAGTTGCTCATCCCNTTGTGCGTCCAGATCATGCGGTTGTGAGCTTCCTGAATCCGCTCATTGTACTGGTCGAACACGTCTCGNTTGATTTCGATTTCGAATGCAGGTCCGCAGGCTGCGACCGCCTTTTCGAGAATGCCCAGGATGTAACGTACCTGGCTCTCGATCAGGGCGACGACGCTTCCGCCATGCCCCAATCCGGTGTTGGGTCCGGACAGCATAAAAAAGTTCGGAAAGCCGGGGATGGTCATTCCCATGTAGGCCTCCGGTCCTCGTGTCTCCCATGCCTCGCGAATGGACCGACCGTCCTTTCCGTACAGCTGGAACGACGCAAGCATGTTGACAGCATCGAACCCGGTGGCGATCACCAGCACATCGGCAGCATGTCGCGCGCCGGAACGCGTGACAATCTCGCGTTCCGCGATCTCGGCAATGCTATCGGTGACGAGGCGCACATTGTCGCGGGTCAGGGTCCGATACCAGCCATTGTCCATCAGCATGCGTTTGCCGAACGGCGGGTAATCAGGCAGTACGTCGGCTAGTAAATCCTGCCGGGAGCCCAGTTCGGCCTTGACGTAGGCGGTGAAAGCCTCCCGATGCTTCTCGTTTTGCGCATTTATCGAACGGTCCGGATGGGGCCAGTCCGGGTCGATCTGCAGTGAGCCGTGAATCCTGTCGTTGAATATCCAGGCAAGGCGTTGCCGGTACCATTCCTGATAGAAAGGGATTTCTCGAAGCAGAAAGCGCGCGCCGGATGGAATCGGCTTCCTGAATTGTACGAACGGCGCGGCCCATTGCTTCGAGCGCTGAAATACGGTCAGGGACCGTACTTTCCCGGCGATGGCCGGCACGATCTGCATCGCCGTTGCTCCATTGCCGATGACGGCAACGCGTTTGTCGTGAAGGTCGAGGCCTTGCGGCCAGCGGGCGGTGTGAAAGCAGGGCCCTGCGAAGCTCTCCAGTCCCTTGATCACCGGCAGCTTCGGAATGTTGAGGTATCCCACGGCGCCGATCAGAACGTTGGCCGACAATTCCTGCGATGTTCCGGCGTTATCGATCGTGCGAACGATCCACCGCGCCGACCTGTCATCGTATCGCGCGGAGTCGACACGGGTATTGAAACGGATCTGCGGGCGGACGTTGTACTTGTCTGCGACGTCCTCGAAATAGCTCTGAATTTCCGCCTGGAGCGCGAAGTGCATCGTCCAGTCGTGTTTCGCGAACGAATAGGAATAGATATGGCTTGGCGTATCGACGCCGGCCCCGGGATAGCGGTTCTCGTGCCAGGTGCCGCCTATCGTTGCGTTCTTCTCGATTAAGAGATAGGGGACGCCCGCCTTTTCCAGCCGAATTGCCGCGCAAAGTCCGGCGATACCGGCTCCGATGATCAGCACGCGAAAATCATCCGGAACGCCGAAACCATCCCTCCGGTGCAGCGAAAAGGCCTCGTCTTGACCCAGCCCCGCGGCAATGATTGCGCCATAACCAGCAGGTATCTCTTCTCCAGTGTTGATCCTCATCATGTCGGCGAGCACCTCGTGCGGAAGCGCAACCGACGCCGGCGCGGTGCCGCTTCTCCACCTGAGGATCGCACCGCGGGCGGCTGCGACTATCTCGGCGCAGATGCCTTCGCCGAGGCCGCCGGTGCCGTCGTCGGCAAGTCCCTTCACGCGCCGGCATTGAAAGCGCGGCGACAACCATGTGGTATCGCCGGTCAGCTGGATGAGAACCATCAGGAGGGTGGGAATGTCCGCGTCATTGAGCGCGAGATCCAGCGCTTCCATCCACCCATCGCCGTGATTGACCTGAACGGTACTCATTTCGGCATCTCTCATCCGGAAGGTTGGATGGAACGGCGCGTCGCGCGAACGCGCCCCCGTGCTCGCCCGATCATGGTTTCCTCGTACTCACCGGCATAGGCCCCCCTGGCAGGCATCGCACAGCCGGGCTTTTTGGATCTTCCCCGTCGAGGTCACGATTGGTTTACGAAGATACTATATATCGTTTAATTATACCTGAAAGTATAATTTTGCAATAGCGGATCGAATATGCTGAGATGCCGGAGGAAAGCAGCGGCGGGCCTCAACCCATCGGAGCCAGGCATGCAAAAATCAGGTTCGGCGCGCAAACGAAGCGGGTCAGCTTCGGCCTCACCGCGCAGCGTGAAGGCGGATCTCGTTGCGCTGAAGAAGGAACGCATTCTCGAGGCGGCAACGCAGCTCTTTCTGCGCAACGGCTACCATGGGTGCACGATGGACCAGATCGCTGCCGCGATCGGCGTGACGAAGCCATTTGTCTACTATCAGTTCCGCGACAAGCGGGAAATTCTGGCCGCAATTTCCGGCTATGGCGCCGAATTGTCGCTGTCCGCGATCGAGGACGCGGAGTTGCAAGAGGGGTCAACTACCACGAGAATGCATTGGTTTTGCCGCCGCCTGACTGAAATCGTGATCGATCACGGCCACTATCTGGCCGTTTACCTGCGGGAGACGCCGAACCTGGACGAAGCGGATCGAAAGAAGATCACGCGTCGGCGCGTCGAGATCGACAATCGCGTCAGCCGGCTCGTCCAGTCAGGGGTCGAGTCGGGCGAGTTCGAGGTTGTGGACCCTAGGATCGCCGCCAGCGCCATCACGATGATGATTTCTTATTGTTTCCAATGGTACCGGAAGGACGATCCGCTGACGCGCGACGAATTCGCGGAGATCATGTCGGGTATCGCAATGCGCACCTTGTTGCCCACCGGCCCGCGTCCGATGCGCGGCGCCGATGACCGAACCGCTGGGAGCCAGGGATGAAGCGGCTTGCGGGGCGTGTCGCGTTGGTGACCGGAGCCGGGCGCGGAATCGGACGAAGCGTGGCGCTGCAGTTGGCCGGCGAGGGTGCGAAGATTGTTCTTAACGATCTTGACGATGAGCCGGCCAGAGAAGCTGTCTCGCTGATCGAGGCTCGTGGAGGAGAGGCCAAGGCCGTGGTGGGAAGCGTGACCGATGCACAGTTCCCCCAGCGCTTCGTCGAGGGCGCGCTCGACCACTTCGGCGCCATTGACATCGTCGTGAATAATGCGGGGTATGTCTGGAATAGCCGGATCGAAGTGACTTCGGACGAGCAATGGAACGCCATGATCGACGTTCATCTCACTGCGCCATTTCGAACGGTGCGGCAGGTCGTTCAACATTGGAAGCAGCTCGCGGCCCGCGACGGCGGTGCGCACGCCCAAGCGGCCTTTCAGCGAAAGATCGTCAACGTTTCCTCAATCTCCGGGACCCATGGCGCCGCCGGACAAGTCGGATATTCTTCCGCAAAAGCCGGATTGATCGGACTGACCAAGAGTCTCGCGCGAGAACTCGGACCTTTGGGGGTCAACGTCAACGCGGTTGCATTCGGCTGGATCGAAACGCGGCTGACGCAGGAAATACGTGGCGAGACTGCCGTCAAGGTCGCCGGTCGAGAACATCGCGTCGGAATGACAAAGGCGGCGCTTGAGGATCTGCGAAATCGGATTCCGCTGCGGCGAGGCGGCAGCCCCGAGGAAGCCGCAGGCAGCGTGCTGCTGCTTTGTCTGCCGGAGTCGGACTATATCTCGGGTCAGATTGTTGACGTTGACGGCGGCGTTGCGATCTAAAGAATCGGTCGAAACTCAGCCCCGCTGCAGTTCCAAATTCGAGTTCATACCTACGTCTAGGAACAAGGCGAATGTCGGCGGTCTATCGAATGATCCGGCAGTTCCGAACTGGCCTCTCCGTTCGCCACTGCTCAGCGCAGAAGCCCGATTTCGCAACATATTCGGCCTTTATCTCTTAATTATACTTGACAGTATAATTAAGAGATATAAAGCATATTCAAAGGCCGGATCTCCAATGTCGGGCGAAAATAATCGAACCGCTAAGGAGAGGCGGCAATGAACGGAGCCCAAATCCAGATGCAGGGCGCTCGCCGCAATCGTTGGGGTGCCATTGCAAGGACGTCCAGCCGGAATGATCTATAACCAAAGCCAATCGTTATAATCAAAGTCCTCTATTTTATATTTTACTTTTCGCAANGACGTGTCCTACTTTTCCGAACAANTTGGCGCATCCGGCAAGTGCGTCCGACGGGTTTCGACTTTGCCCGGTGGCTGGCGCTACCGACGTCGCGTGCCGGGCGATAAGAAAATTCGAAAGGGCTGGAAGCAACGATGACACGAACAACCGCTTTGATCGGTGAGCGGTCGTACCATTCGGGCCGGCCGCCAATGCAAGCGGTGCGAATGTCGCGCTTTGGTTGCGATTGGTACCAGAAGCGCGTCCCGGTGTCATCAAGCCGGCAAATTTCCGGCCATCTCGGGGTGAGGGCGCCCTGCGATTAAGATATGCAAGACCAAACATATACAAGACGTGGCGTCGGTTCGGGCTTGCTACGAAAGCGGCACCGGGGCACGATGAAGGCAAGATAAGCCGATATCCAGGGAAACTGGAAAAATAGATTCTGGGAGGCGGGTTACCATGGCTTTGGATGCATCGGCTGACGGTGAGCGTGGGGCTGTCGGCAGTCTGTTTGGACAATTGCTGAAGAAACCGTCGCAAGAACAGATCGTGCTGTTGCTCACGGTGGCGCTGCTGGTGATCTTCAGCGTCGCGCTGCCGGACTTCTCCTCCGTCAAGAATCTGCTCAACCTGGTGCGCAGCATCTCCATTCTCGGCATTCTGGGGCTCGGGATGGGGCTGATCGTCATCAGCCGGGGCATCGACCTCAGCATGGTTTCGATCATGGCCGCGGCATGGTCGATCCCGCTCAATCTGATCGAAGCCGGGATGCCGATCGGCCCGGCAGTCCTGTTGTCGCTGTTCATTGCCGTGCTCATCGGAGCCGTCAACGGCGTCATCATCGCCTTTGTCGAGGCGCCACCTCTCTTCGTGACGCTGGCCGCCAGCTTCGTGATCTATGGACTTGCGTTCTGGATCGCGCCTTCCTGGGTGGTCTATGCGCCGAAGAATGCGCCGGTACTTCTGTATCCGGGGCAGGGGCTGCTCTTGGGCATTCCGATGCCGATCATCGTCTTTCTCGCTGCGGCGATCGGCATGCATCTGTTCCTGTCGAGGACTTCGATCGGTCGGTTTGTTTATGCGCAGGGCGACAATCCTGAAGCGGCCCGGCTTGCAGGTGTCGGCCTGCGGCCATTGATCGTGCTCGAATACGTGATCGTCGCGGTGCTGGCCTGGCTCGCCGGCCTGGTCTGGATCGGTACGACGGGCAGCATGCAGATGTCCATCACGCAAGGCACCATGGTATTTGACGTCATCCTCGTGGTGGTGCTTGGCGGCATCAGCCTGATCGGCGGACGCGGCAGCGTACTCAGCGTCGTGGTCGGTTGTGCACTGATCGGCACGCTGCTCAATGCCTTCACGATCATGGACGTCAACAGCGAGGTTCAGAACATCATCCGCGGGTTCGTGTTGCTTGCAGCCATTCTTCTCGACAATTGGCTGCACCCGCGTGACGAAGAGACGGCACGTCAAGGTGATTGACGAAAGCCGTCCGACGCAGTTGGGAAGAGACAATCAAAATCAACGTTTGAAACGAGGAGGAGACGAAATATGTTGAATCGAAATTTCTTGGCAAGGGGGGCCGTAGTGCTTGCCGCTGCCGCGATCATCGCTGCGCCGGTTGTTACGCGCGCCCAGGATGAAGGTGGGACCAAGGCGGCCCACGAGCTTCGCAGCCAATATGACACCGCGGTCAAGGGCAAGACCATCGCCTATCTGCCGATTACGCTTGCTGCGCCGATTGCCGCAGAATGGGGCCGCATGGTCGAGGTCGAGGCGGCCTGGCGCGGCATGAAATATGTGGTCCGCGATCCCAATTTCGACAGTGCGGCACAATTGCAGGCACTGACGGCGCTGGTCAACGACAAGGTCGATGTGCTGATCGTGCAGAACCCCAGTGTTACGCTTCTCGTCAAGGAGTTGAAGCGGGCCGAGGCCCAGGGCACGCATGTTATCCAGATCAACATGGCATCGAACTACAAATCCGATGCGTTCGTCGGTGCCGATTGGCACGAGGTCGGTCGCATGCTGG
>JGI24140J50213_10000245_pt1 | contig 25634 bp, 19 predicted proteins | sample BarGraIncu00222A_FD_50213 | JGI IMG/M metagenome (IMG submission 50213)
CCTCAGCCCTCAGCGGGCAGCGGTGCCCTCGGTGTAGTCGTCGTCGCTCTCCACCCACGCCATGAGCTTGCGCAGCTTGCGCCCCGTCTCCTCGATGGGGTGCGCCTCGCCCGCGGCGCGCAGCGCCTTGAACTCCGGGCCGCCGGCGTCCTGGTCGTCGATGAAGCGTTGCGCGAACGTCCCGTCCTGGACCTCGCTGAGGACCTGCTTCATGTTCGCCTTGACGTGGGCGTCGATGATCCGCGGACCCGACACGTAGTCGCCGTACTCGGCGGTGTCGGACACGGACCAGCGCTGCTTCGCGATGCCGCCCTCGTACATGAGGTCGACGATGAGCTTGAGCTCGTGCAGGCACTCGAAGTAGGCGACCTCCGGCTGGTAGCCGGCCTCGATGAGCGTCTCGAACCCGGCCTGGATCAGCGCCGAGGCGCCGCCGCAGAGCACGGCCTGCTCGCCGAAGAGGTCGGTCTCGGTCTCCTCGGTGAACGTCGACTTGATGCCGCCCGCCCGCAGGCCGCCGATGCCCTTCGCGTACGCGAGGGTGAGCGGCCAGGCGTTGCCCGTCGCATCCTGCTCGACGGCGACGATGACCGGTACGCCGCGGCCGGCGGTGAACTCGCGACGGACCAGGTGCCCCGGACCCTTGGGGGCGACCATGCACACGTCGACGCCCGCCGGCGGCTTGATGTACCCGAACCGGATGTTGAACCCGTGCCCGAAGAAGATGGCGTCGCCGTCGACGAGGTTGGGCTCGACCGCCTCGGCGTACAGGTGTCGCTGCACGGGGTCGGGCGCGAGGATCATGATCAGGTCGGCTTCCTCGCAGGCCTGCGCGGGGGTCACGACCCGCAGGCCGTCTGCCTCGGCCTTGGCCCGGCTCTTCGAGCCCTCGGGCAGGCCCACGCGTACGTCGACCCCGGAGTCGCGCAGCGACAGGGCGTGCGCGTGCCCCTGGCTGCCGTAGCCGAGGACGGCGACATGCCGCCCCTGGATGATCGAGAGGTCGGCATCGTCGTCGTAGAACATCTCGGCCACTGCGGTGGGCTCCTTGCTAGTCGGCTGCTCGTTGGCTACTCGTCGGCTGCGGGTCTGGGCTGGGCGAAAGTGTGTCAGGCGGTCGTCTTGTCGAGCGAACGCAGGCTCCGGTCGGTGATCGACCGGCTCCCCCGGCCGAGCGCGACCATGCCGGACTGGACGAGCTCGCGGACCCCGAACGGCTCCAGCAGCCGGAGCAGGGCCTCGAGCTTCTCGGCGTTGCCGGTCGCCTCGATCGTGACCGCGTCGGACGACACGTCGACCACCTTGGCGCGGAACAGCTGCACGGTCTCGAGCACGTGCGAGCGCGTCTCCATGTCGGCGCGCACCTTGACCAGCATGATCTCGCGCTGGACCGACTGGCTGGGTTCCAGCTCCACGATCTTGATCACGTTGATCAGCTTGTTCAGCTGCTTGGTGACCTGCTCGAGCGGGTTGTCGTCGACGTTGACGACGATGGTGATGCGGGAGACACCCGCATGCTCCGTGGGCCCGACTGCCAGCGACTCGATGTTGAAGCTGCGCCGCGAGAACAGGCCGGCGATGCGCGCGAGCACACCGGGCTGGTCCTCGACCAGGACGGACAGCGTGTGACGGCTCATCCCCCTACTCCTCTCTGTCCCACACGGGCGCCAGATCGCGCGCGACCATGATGTCGTCGTTGCCGGTACCGGCCGCGACCATCGGCCACACCATCGCGTCCTGGTGGACGACGAAGTCGACCACGACCGGGCGGTCGTTGATGGACATCGCCTTGTCGATCGTCGCGTCGACGTCGGCCGCTGTCTCGCAGCGCAGCCCTGCGCAGCCGTACGCGTCGGCCAGCTTGACGAAGTCGGGGATCCGGCGGGAGTGCAGGTCGGTGTTCGAGTAGCGGGAGTCGTAGAACAGCGTCTGCCACTGCCGGACCATGCCGAGGCTGCCGTTGTTGATGACGGCCACCTTGATCGGGATGTCGTTCAGCGCGCAGGTGGCCAGCTCCTGGTTGGTCATCTGGAAGCAGCCGTCGCCGTCGATCGCCCACACGGTCGTGTCGGGCCGGCCGACCTTGGCGCCCATCGCCGCGGGTACGGCAAAGCCCATCGTGCCGAGGCCGCCGGAGTTGATCCAGCTGTTCGGCTTCTCGTACCGGACGAACTGCGCCGCCCACATCTGGTGCTGGCCCACCCCGGCGCAGTAGACGGCGTCGGGCCCGGCGATGGCACCGAGGCGTTCGATGACGTACTGCGGGGCGACCTCGCCGTCGGGCGGCGTGTCGTAGCCGAGGGGGTACGTCGAGCGCAGCTGGTCGAGCTGTCGCCACCAGGCCGCGTAGTCGAGCGAGCGACCCGCGTCGAGCTCGGCCTTGATGGCGACGACGAGGTCGTCGATGACCTCGCGGCAGTCACCGACGATCGGGATGTCGGCGGTGCGGTTCTTGGAGATCTCGGCCGGGTCGATGTCCGCGTGGATGACCTTGGCGTCCGGGGCGAAGCTGGACAGCTTGCCGGTCACGCGGTCGTCGAACCGGGCGCCCAGCGTGATGAGCAGGTCGCTCTTCTGCAGGGCACCGACGGCGGCGACCGTGCCGTGCATCCCGGGCATGCCCAGATGCAGCGGATGGCTGTCCGGGAACGCGCCCCGAGCCATCAGCGTGGTGACCACAGGGATGCCGGTCAGCTCGGCCAGCACGTGCAGCTGGGCCGAGGCCCGCGCCCGGATCACGCCGCCACCGACGTAGAGCACGGGCCGCTTGGCCTCGACGATCATCCGGGCCGCCTCTCGCACCTGCTTGCTGTGCGGGCGGAGCACCGGCCGGTAGCCGGGCAGGTCGAGGGTGGCCGGCCAGCTGAACGTCGTGGTCGCCTGCAGGGCGTCCTTGGCGATGTCGACGAGGACCGGACCGGGCCGGCCCGTGCTCGCGATGTGGAACGCCTCGGCGATCCGGCGCGGGATCTCCGCCGGGTCGGTGACCAGGAAGTTGTGCTTGGTGACGGGCATCGTGATGCCCCGGATGTCGGCCTCCTGGAAGGCGTCCGACCCGATCGAACCGCTCGGCACCTGCCCCGTGACGGCCACCATCGGCACCGAGTCCATGTACGCGTCGGCGATCGGCGTCACCAGGTTGGTCGCCCCCGGCCCCGACGTCGCCATGCAGACCCCGACCTTGCCGGTGGCCGCCGCGTAGCCCTCGGCCGCATGGCCGGCGCCCTGCTCGTGGCGTACCAGGATGTGCCGGACCTTCGAGTCGAACAGCGGGTCGTAGGCCGGGAGGATCGCCCCGCCGGGGATGCCGAAGATGACCTCGGCACCGGCGGTCTCCAGCGCCTGGACCAGGCTCTGTGCTCCGGAGATCTGTTCGCTCATCGGTCTTCCTCGTCCGTGCCGTCAGTTGTTGGTCAAGAGATGCGGTGTCGAGAGATACAAAAGCCCCTCGGCCCAGGTGGGCTCAGAGGGGCGGCGCGCGGACTGGTTCTCAGCCTGCGCGCTCCACGAGTACGACGATGCCGGTACGCATGTCCTCACGGTCGCACCGGACCTCCCTTGCGTCAAGTAGGCGAGACGCTCGTCTCAGCATGTGGTCGCCGGGCCGCCGCCCGCCTCAGTCGCAGACGGCGCCCTGGGCAGCGGAGCCGACGAGCCGTGCGTACTTGCCCAGCACCCCCGTCGTGTAGCGCGGCTCGCGGGGCTTCCACCCGTCGCGACGCCGCTCGAGCTCGGCCGGGTCGACCAGCAGGTCCAGGGTGCGGGCCACCATGTCGAGGCGGACCCGGTCGCCGTCGGCGACGAAGGCGATCGGCCCGCCGTGCGGCGCCTCGGGGGCCACATGGCCGATGCAGAAGCCGGCCGTGGCTCCGGAGAACCGCCCGTCGGTCAAGAGCAGGACGTCCTTGCCCAGGCCGGCGCCCTTGATGGCGGCCGTCACGGCGAGCATCTCCCGCATTCCGGGCCCGCCCTGGGGCCCCTCGTACCTGATGACGACTGCGTCGCCGGCGACGATCCGGCCCTCCGTGACGGCGGCCATCGCGTCGACCTCGTCGTCGAACACCTTGGCCACGCCCTCGAAGACCGGCTCGTCGACGCTCGCCGACTTGATCACGGCACCCTCGGGCGCCAGCGATCCCTTGAGGATCAGCAACCCACCCGTACGGTGGATCGGGGTGGCGGTCGCGTGGATGATCTTGCCGTCGGGGTCCGGTGGCGCGATGTCCGCGAGGTTCTCGGCCATCGTGCGGCCGGTCACGGTCATGACGTCACCGTGCAGCAGGCCCGCGTCGAGCAGCGCCTTCATGACCACGGGCACGCCACCGATCTTGTCGATGTCGTTCATCACGTAGCGGCCGAACGGCTTCACGTCGGCCAGGTGCGGGGTTCGGTCGCCGATCCGGTTGAAGTCGTCGAGCGTCAGGTCGACCCGCGCCTCGTGGGCGATGGCCATCAGGTGCAGCACGGCGTTGGTCGAGCCGCCGAGCGCCATCACGACGGCGATGGCGTTCTCGAACGCCTCCTTGGTCATGATCTGCCGGGCCGTGATGCCGCGCCGGATCAGCTCGATGACCGCCTCGCCCGCACGAACCGCGTCGACGTCGCGCCGCGCGTCCGGCGCCGGCGCAGAGGCCGAGCCCGGCAGCGACATGCCGATGGCCTCGGCCACGGACGCCATCGTGTTGGCGGTGAACATGCCGCCGCACGCCCCCTCGCCGGGGCACGCGTGGCGCTCCAGCTCGTCGAGCTCGGCCCGGCTGATCTTGCCGATCGCGCAGGCACCGACGCCCTCGAACATGTCCTGGACCGTCAGGTCGCGGTCGCCCAGCCGGCCCGGGAGGATCGAGCCGGCGTAGACGAACACCGACGCGAGGTCGAGCCGCGCGGCCGCCATGAGCATGCCGGGCAACGACTTGTCGCAGCCGGCGAGGAGGACCGAGCCATCCAGCCGCTCCGCGTGCATCACGCACTCGACGGAGTCGGCGATGACCTCCCGGCTCACCAGCGAGGCGCGCATGCCCTCGTGGCCCATCGAGATGCCGTCCGAGACCGAGATGGTCCCGAACTCCAGCGGGAAGCCGCCCGCCGAGCGCACGCCCACCTTGGCCGACTTCGCCAGCCGGGCCAGGGACAGGTTGCACGGGGTGATCTCGTTCCACGACGACGCGACACCGATCTGCGGCTTCTCCCAGTCGTCGTCGGTCATCCCGACGGCACGGAGCATCGCCCGGGCCGGCGCCCGCTCGTAGCCCTCGGTGACGTCGGTGCTTCGCGGCTTCATCGGGTTGTTGCTCATGCGGCAAGCCTACGGTCGTACGACGTGCTGCAACGGCTGGCCTGTCGCGAACAGCCCGAGCTGGTCGGCGAGCAGCCGGTAGGCCCGAGGCAGGAACGCGGAGGTGTTGCCGCCGACGTGCGGGCTGATGAGCACCCCGGGAGCCGACCAGAGCGGGTGGCCGGGCGGCAGCGGCTCCGGGTCCGTCACGTCGAGGGCCGCAGTGATGCGGCCGGTCGCCAGCTCGGCGACGAGCGCGTCCGTGTCGACGACGGCGCCACGCGCCACGTTGACGAGCAGGGCGCCGTCCCGCATCCGGGCCAGGAAGTCGGCGCCGACGAGCCCAGTCGTCGCAGGGGTGAGCGGCAGGCACAGCACGACGACGTCCGCTTCAGAGAGCAGGGCGGGGAGCCGGTCCAGACCGTCGACCTGGCCCGCGACTGCCTCCCGGGCGGTACGCGCCACCCGGAGCACGGTGACCTCGAACCCGGCCAGCCGCCGCTCCACCGCGGCGCCCACCGAGCCGTACCCGACGATCAGGACCGTACGGTCGGCGAGGGCCGGGCGCGGTGCCGCGGCCCAGCGCCCCTCGTCGGCGGCGCGGACGAATCCGGGGAAGCCGCGCAGCGACGCGAGGACCAGCCCGACGGCGAGCTCGGCGGTCGACGCGTCGTGGACACCGCCCGCGTTGCACAGCGTCACCCCGTCGGGCAGCAGCGGGAGGACGTTGTCGTAGCCGGCGGTCAGCGTCTGGAGGACGCGCAGCCTGGCCATGTGCGGCAAGGGCGCGAAAGCGCGGTCACCGACCATGTACGGCAGGACGTACAGCTGCACATCGCCCACCGAGTCGGGCCACGGGCCGCTGCCGTCCCAGACTTCCGCGCGCAGGCCGTCCGGCAGGCCGCCCATCCGCGCGACCGCTTCCTCGTACGGGAGCCAGACAAGGATCACCGCCCGACCCTAACCTCCGACAACGCTGACGATTGTGCGGCCTAGATCAAACGAAGCGTCAGGGGAACGGGGCATATCCTGGTCGGGTCTGGACAACGGTGTCCGCTCCCCCGATCGGAAGCGACCCAGTGCTGACCTCTGCGACCTCCCCAGAGCCGACGTTCGACGACGCGGCCCTTCGCGCGGACATCCGGCACCTCGGCCGGCTGCTCGGAGACACCCTCTCCCGGCAAGAGGGCCCCGAGCTGCTCGCTCTCGTGGAGTCGGTGCGCGCTCTCAGCCGGGACGACCCGGTCGCCGCCGGCCGGCTGCTCGGCGACGTCGACGTCCCGACGGCCGGTCGCCTGGTGCGGGCGTTCGCGACCTACTTCCACCTGGCCAACGTCACCGAGCAGGTGCACCGGGGTCGCGAGCTGGCCCGCCTCCGGCGCGAGAGCGGCGGCTGGCTCAGCCGGGCGGCCGCAGCGGTGTCAGCCGCCGGCGTCGGTCCGGCCGAGGTCGCTGCCGGGGTCGCCCGCCTCGCGGTACGGCCGGTCTTCACGGCCCACCCGACGGAGGCGGCGCGCCGTACGACCCTCGCGAAGCTCGGCCGCGTCGCCGAGCTGCTGGACGAGGAGGACGGCCCGCGTCGGGACCGGCGGCTGGCGGAGGTGATCGAGCTGCTGTGGCAGAGCGACGACCTGCGGGTGGCGCGGCCCGACGTCCTGGACGAGGCGCGGAACGCCGTCTACTACCTGGAGGTGCTGGCGCGCCAGGCGGTGCCCGAGGTGCTCGAGGAGCTGGCCGAGTGCCTGGCCGGGCTCGGCGTGACGCTGGCCCCGACCGCGCGGCCGTTGGCGTTCGGGACCTGGATCGGGGGCGACCGCGACGGAAACCCCAACGTCACGCCCGAGATCTCCCTGCGGGTGCTGGAGCTCCAGCACGAGCACGCGATCCGCGTCGCGCTCGACGCCGTCGACGAGCTGCGGCAGGAGCTGTCGTCGTCGACGCGCCTCGTGGCGGTGTCGGCAGAGCTGACCGAGTCGCTGGCCGCGGACCTGGCCGCGCTTCCCGAGGTCGAGAAGCGCTACCTCCGGCTCAACGCGGAGGAGCCGTACCGGCTCAAGGCCACGTGCATCCAGCAGAAGCTGCTCAACACCCGCTCGCGGCTCGCGTCGGCACGGCCGCACTCCCCCGGGCGCGACTACGTCGACGCCTCCGGGCTGCTGGCCGACCTCTGCCTGCTGCGCGACTCCCTGCTCGCCCACCGCGGCGAGTACGTCGCGCACGGCCGGCTCGAGCGGGCGATCCGCAGCCTCGCCGCGTTCGGGCTGCAGCTGGCCGCGATGGACGTACGCGAGCACGCGGACGCGCACCACGCGACGGTCGGGACGCTCGTCGACCGCCTCGGCGAGCACGGCTGGCGCTACCTCGACCTGCCGCGCGAGCACCGGCTCGCCCTCCTGACGCGCGAGCTGGCCGGGCGACGTCCGCTGGCCGGGTCGCCGCCGCCGCTGGAAGGCGACCAGCTCAGGACGTTCCGCGTCTTCAGCACGATCCGCGAGGCGCAGGACCGCTTCGGCGCCGGCGCCGTCCCCACGTACATCGTCTCGATGACCCGCGGCGCCGACGACGTGCTGGCCGCCGTGCTCCTCGCCCGCGAGGCCGGGCTCGTCGACCTGGCTGCCGGCGTCGTGCGGCTCGGCTTCGTCCCGCTGCTCGAGACGGTCGACGAGCTGCGGGCCGCCGACCGCGTCCTCGGGGACCTGCTGGCCGACCCGTCGTACCGGCGCCTGGTCGCGCTGCGCGGCGACGAGCAGGAGGTGATGCTCGGGTACAGCGACTCGAACAAGGACGCCGGCATCGCCACCGCGCAGTGGGAGATCCACCGGGCGCAGCGCCGGCTGCGGACGGTCGCCGCCCGGCACGGCGTGCGCCTCGTGTTCTTCCACGGCCGCGGCGGCACGGTCGGGCGTGGCGGCGGCCCGACCCGCGACGCGCTGCTCGCCCTCCCCTGGGGCACCCTCGACGGAGCGGTCAAGCTGACCGAGCAGGGCGAGGTCATCTCGGACAAGTACGCCCTGCCGGCCCTCGCTCGCGAGAACCTCGAGCTGACCCTCGCCGGTGCCCTGGAGGCCACGCTGCTGCACACGGCGCCCAGGCAGAGCGACGAGACGCTCGAACGGTACGACGCCGCGATGGACACCGTGTCCGAGGCTGCGTTCGCCACGTACCGCGGCCTGGTCGACCACCCGGACCTGCCGGAGTACTTCCTCGCCTCGACGCCCACCGACCAGCTGGGCGCGCTGCAGCTCGGCTCGCGCCCGTCGCGCCGCCCCGACAGCGGCAGCGGTCTCGGCGGGCTGCGGGCGATCCCCTGGGTGTTCGGCTGGACGCAGTCGCGGCAGATCGTGCCCGGCTGGTACGGGGTCGGNGCCGGGCTCCAGGCTGCNCGGAAGGCGGGGCTGTCCGACGTGCTCGCCGAGATGTACGCCGAGTGGCACTTCTTCCGCACCTTCGTCTCCAACGTCGAGATGACGCTGGTGAAGACCGACCTGCGGGTCGCGCGGCGCTACGTCGAGACGCTGGTCGAGCCGTCGCTGCGGGCGCCGTTCGCGCTCGTCGAGGACGAGTACGCCCGAACGGTCGACGAGGTGCTGCTGCTGTCCGGCGAGGACTCGTTGCTCGGCGGCTCCGACCGGCTGCGACGGACGCTGGAGGTGCGCGACGCCTACCTCGCGCCGCTGCACGACCTGCAGATCTCGCTGCTCCAGCGGGTGCGCACCGAGCACGACCCGGACGACGAGCTGCGCCGCGCGCTCCTGCTCAGCGTCAACGGCATCGCCGCCGGCCTGCGCAACACCGGCTGACCCGTCTTCGCCGGCGCGCGCGCCGCGCCCACCGGATCGGCGGGACCGTCCAAGATGGGCACGTGCGGCGATCCGGGCGGACGAGGTGACGCAGGGCGCCGGCTCGAAGCGGCCCCGGGGCTGGCCGCGACTTGCTGCCGCGACCGGCTCGACGACACGGGCTGCGGGGCGCCAGCTCACCGAGCAGCTCGGCGGGACGCAGCGAACCCGCGTGGTCGTGATCCTGGCCTGCGTGCTCGGCCTGTCGGGGGCCGACGCGGCGACGGTCGGCGCCGCTGCCACCCAGCTGAGGGCGGCGCTCGGCATCGGGGACACCGGCATCGGCCTGCTCGTGACGGCCGCATCGCTGGTCGGAGCGGTGGCGAGCCTCCCGTTCGGGGTGCTGGCGGACCGGGTCCGACGGACCTGGACCCTCGGCGGCGCGGTGGCGTTCTGGGGCGTCGCCATGATCTGGAGCGCCACGGCCTCCAGCTACGGCGAGCTGTTGCTGGCCCGGCTTGCCCTGGGCGCGGTCACCGCAGCGTCCGGTCCCGTGGTGGCCTCGCTGGTCGGCGACTACTTCGCGGCCGGGGAGCGCGGCCGGATCTACGGCTTCATCCTCGCTGGCGAGATGCTCGGCGCGGGCTTCGGCTTCGCCGTCAGCGGCGACCTCGCCGCGCTGTCCTGGCGGGCCTCGTTCGTCGCCCTGGCGATCCCGGCCTTCGCCCTCGCCGTCGCCGTCGTGCGCATGCCCGAGCCGTTGCGCGGCGGCCAAGGCGTCCTCCCGCACCTGACGGCCACCTCGGATCCAGCGGACGACTACGAGCCGGAGCCGCCCGAGCAGCGGGAGCAGCGGGAGCCGCGCCACCACGACGCGCAGGAGCTGGCGGTCCAGCTGGGCGTGCGGCCCGCACAGTCGCGGATCCTGCGCACGGACGCCCGCAAGATGGGCCTGCTCGAGGCCACGCGCTTCGTCCTCCGGCTGCGTACCAACGTGCTGCTCATCGCCTCGAGCGCGTGCGCGTACTACTTCCTGGCGGGGGTCCAGACGTTCGGCGTGGAGTTCGCGAAGGACCAGTTCGGGGCCACCCAGGCCGTCGCGAACGTGCTGCTGCTCGTGATCGGGGTCGGCGCCGTAGGCGGAACCTTCTCGGGCGGCATCATCGGCGACGCCCTGCTGCGCAGGGGCAGGCTCAAGGCCCGGGTGACGACAGCCGCGGTAGCCGCGACGGCCGCGACGCTGCTGTTCGTGCCCGCCCTGCTCACCCACAGCCTGCTCGCCGCGGTCCCGTACCTGATGGGCGCGGCGTTCTTCCTTGCCGGGCAAGGTCCACCGCTCGACGCCGCCCGGCTCGACATCGTCCCCGCGCCGCTCTGGGGGCGTGCCGAGGCCGTCCGGACGTTGCTCCGCTCCCTCGCCCAGTCGCTCGCGCCACTGGCCTTCGGGGTCTTGTCCGAGCACGTCTTCGGCGGCGGCCCGACCAGCCTGCGGTCGACGTTCGCAGTCATGCTGGTCCCGCTGGCGGTGAGTGCCTTCCTGCTGAACAAGGCCCGCCGCACCTACCCGGTGGACGTGGCGACGGCGGCCGCGGCGGTCCCCCAGACGCCTCCACCTGATTCACGGTGACCAACGACCGCCGAGCGCGCCGGGCTGGACAGTCCGAGAGTGCGCTCATCATCCCGATGCCCGCGGCCGAGGCAGCCGTGGGTGACCTGCGTCGGCGCCTCGACCCCTCAGCCGCGCTCGGGGTGCCCGCGCACGTCACGATCCACTTCCCCTGGGTGCCCGATGATCGGGTGGACGCCCGCGTCCTCGACGACCTGGCGACACTGGCGGCCGAAGTCGCGAGCTTCGACGTCACGCTCCGCCGGACAGCGTGGTTCGACCGCGAGCTGCTGTGGCTGGACCCCGAGCCGCGCGAACCCTTCCTGCGGCTGATCGCCGGCAGTGCGAGCCGATGGCCCGATCTCCCCTTGTACGGCGGGCAGTTTGCCGACGTCGTCCCCCACGTGACGGTCGGGATCGCTGCCATGGGTTCGCTGGTCGGCCTGGACGAGATCGTGGGCGCCCGCCTGCCGGTCGGCGACCGCGCGACAGAGCTGCAGTGGATCACCCGGACGGCGCCGGATCCATGGATCGTCCGCTGTGCGCTCGCGCTTGGATGATCGGGAGCACGAGCGGTCCGGCTGGGAGGTGCCAGGCTCTGCGTCAGTCGATCGGTCGGTAGCCCGAGCACATGACACGCAGCCAGCCGATCCGGCCGTCTCGCCCCGAGAGGTACGCCTGCTGCTCGACCAGGTGCAGCCCGTCGGCGTTGCGGATGCGGAAGCGGTAGCCGACCCGCTCGCGGTCGGCGAAGGCCGTGGTCTCGACCATCTCCACGTCCTCGATGACGTCGCCGTCGTCGAACCAGAAGGCGATCGCCGCGACCACTTCCTCCGGGCTGCGAGCGTCCCAGAAGCGCCGCGGTGTCATTGCGTGGAAGTCGACCTCGGGATGCAGGAGCTCGAGCACGGCGGCGTGGTCCTTGGCTGCGACAGCCTGCCCGAAGGCCGTCGCAAGTGTCGTCTCATCCATGCGTCCAACTGTGCCACTTCTGCGGNCCCCTTTCCCTAGGCGTCGCGCGCTGGGATCATCGACCCGTGGCCATCGACGCGCCCTCCGNGAGCCGCCGAACCGAACACCTCGGCCTGCCCGCAGCGTCGCTCGGTGCGGTCCTCGTCGTGCCGCTGGCTACGGCGACAGCGACTTGGTGGCTCATCGGCGACCGCTCGCTCCCATCGGACCGCCGGCACTACCTCGACTACTTCTGGCCCAAGCCGGCCCTACCTCCGGTCTTCGAGACCCTCGTCGGAGCTTTGGCCGCCCTGCTTCTGCTCGGCTGTGTGGGAGTCCTCATGCGGGCGACGCGATGGCGGGCGATGGATCAGCGCTGGTGGGCCGTCACCTGCTTGCTCGGCGCCGCTGGCCTCGTGACCGGGATGATCGTGCGGAGCTTGTCCGCGGGCTTCCCGGGGGCCTCGACCGGCGGCGACTTGCTGGTCCCTCTGGGCCTCCCGCTGGGCGCGGGTCTGGTCCTGGCCGCCGCGGTCGTGGCGGGTCGGATCGCAGGGACGCGCCGGACGCCCTAGGGACCGACGTCGAGCATGGTCAGCAGCAGCTCGCGGACCCGGGCCGCATCGGCCTGGCCGCGGGTGGCCTTCATGACGGCGCCGACGATGACGCCGGAGGCCGCGACCTTGCCGGAGCGGATCTTGTCGACCACGTCCGGGTGCGCCGCGACCGCCTCGCCGATGGCGGCGAGCAGCGAGTCGTCGTCACCCACCACCTGCAGCCCACGCGCGGCGACGACGTCGTCGGGCGAGCCCTCGCCGGCGAGCACGGCCTCCACGACGGTACGGGCCATCGAGTCGGTGAGGGCTCCGTCGCGTACGAGCTCGATGACGCGGGCGACATCTGCAGGGAAGATGGCCAGCTCGCCGAGGTCGGTCTCCCGCTCGTTGGCCAGCCGGGCGAGCTCGCCCATCCACCACCGGCGGGCGGCACCCGGGTCGGCGCCGTCGGCGATGGTCGCCTCGATGACGTCGAGGGCGTCGGCGTTGACGACGGCCGACATCTCCAGGTCGCTGAGCCCCCAGTCGGACTGCAGCCGGCGCCGGCGCAGCGACGGCAGCTCGGGCAGCGCGGCCCGCAGCTCCTCGACCCAGGCCGCGTCCGGCGCGACCGGTACGAGGTCGGGCTCCGGGAAGTACCGGTAGTCCTCGGCCTCCTCCTTGCTGCGTCCCGAGGTGGTGCTGCCGGTGTCCTCGTGCCAGTGCCGCGTCTCCTGCACCACGCGCCCGCCGGCCTCCAGCAGCGCGCCCTGCCGCTGCATCTCGTAGCGGACCGCTCGCTCGACGGAACGGAACGAGTTGACGTTCTTGGTCTCGGACCGGGTACCCAACGGGTCGGCCGGCGACCGGCGCAGCGAGAGGTTGACGTCGGCCCGAAGCGAGCCCTGGTGCATGTGCGCGTCGGAGATGCCGAGCGAGACCACCAGCGCCCGCAGCTCGGTCACGAACGCGCGGGCGACGTCGGGCGCCAGCGCACCCGTACCCTCGATCGGCTTGGTCACGACCTCGATCAGCGGGATGCCCGCCCGGTTGTAGTCGACGAGGGAGTAGTCGGCGCCCTGGATGCGCCCCGTCTCGCCGCCGACGTGCGAGGACTTGCCGGTGTCCTCCTCCATGTGCGCGCGCTCGATGGCGATCCGGTGGACGCGCGGTCCGTCGGGGGTCGGTACCTCGACGTCGAGCCACCCGTCGGAGGCGATCGGCTCGTCGTACTGGGACACCTGGTAGTTCTTCGGCATGTCCGGGTAGAAGTAGTTCTTGCGCGCGAAGCGGCACCAGGACGCGATGGAGCAGTTCAGCGCGAGCCCGAGGCGGATCGCCGACTCCACCGCCACCGCGTTGACGACCGGCAGGGCTCCTGGCAGCGCGAGGCAGGTCGGGCAGGTCTGCGAGTTGGGCGCCGCCCCGAACGTCGTCGGGCAGCCGCAGAACATCTTCGTCGCGGTGCTCAGCTCCACGTGCACCTCGAGCCCGAGCACGGGGTCGAAGCGGGCCAGCACGTCGTCCCACGCGAGCAGCGCGTCGGAGGTCGTGGTCGTCACAGCGCCGGCACCCCGTCGAGCAGAGGCGCTCCCCAGCGCTCGAGGAGCGCAGCCTCGAGCGCGGCGCCCACGCGGTACATCCGGTCGTCGGCGAGCACCGGCGCCATGACCTGCAGGCCCACCGGCAGGCCGTCCTCGGGGGCCAGCCCGACCGGTAGCGACAACCCTGGCGTGCCCGCCAGGTTGGCCGGGATCGTCGCGACGTCGTTGAGGTACATGGCGAGCGGGTCCTCCAGCTTCTCGCCGAACCGGAACGCGGTCGTCGGAGCCGTCGGCGACACGAGCACGTCGACCTGCTCGAACGCGGCGGCGAAGTCGCGCGTCACCAAAGTGCGCACCTTCTGCGCCGAGCCGTAGTAGGCGTCGTAGTAGCCGGCCGAGAGCGCGTAGGTCCCGAGCATGATCCGCCGGATCACCTCGTCGCCGAACCCGGTGGCGCGCGTACGGCCCATGACCTCCTCGACCGAGCGCGACCCGTCGTCGCCGGCCCGCAGTCCGAAGCGGATCCCGTCGAACTTGGCCAGGTTGCTCGACGCCTCGCTGGGCAGGATCAGGTAGTAGGCCGCGAGCGCGTAGGGGAAGTGCGGGCACGAGACCTCGACGACGTCGGCACCGAGGGTTCGCAGCAGGTCGACCGCCTCGTCGAACCGTTGCTGCACGCCGGCCTGGTAGCCCTCGCCGGTCAGCTCGCGCACGACACCGATGCGCATCCCGCGGACGTCGGCCAGCCGGGCCGCCTCGACCACTGGCGGGACGGGCTGGTCGATCGACGTCGAGTCGTGCGGGTCATGGCCGCCGATGACCGCGTGCAGCAGGGCTGCGTCGAGGACCGTACGGGCGCACGGGCCGGCCTGGTCGAGCGACGAGGCGAGCGCGACGAGGCCGTAGCGGGAGACGCCACCGTAGGTGGGCTTGACGCCGACGGTGCCGGTCACGGCCGCGGGCTGCCGGATCGAGCCGCCGGTGTCGGTGCCGATGGCCAGCGGCGCCTCGTACGCGGCGAGCGAGGCCGCAGAGCCGCCGCCGGACCCGCCGGGGATCCGCGCGAGGTCCCACGGGTTGTGGGTCGGGCCGTACGCGGAGTGCTCGGTCGAGGACCCCATCGCGAACTCGTCCATGTTGGTCTTGCCGAGGATCACGATGCCGGCCTCCTTGAGCCGGCGGGTGACCGTCGCGTCGTAAGCCGGGCGCCAGCCCTCGAGGATCCGCGAGCCACACGTCGTCGGGACGCCCTCCATCGTCAGGACGTCCTTGAGCGCGAGGGGTACGCCGGCGAGAGGGCCGAGCGGGTGCCCCGCGGAGCGGGCCGCGTCGACGGCTCGTGCGGCCGTAAGAGCACCCTCGGTGTCGACGTGCAGGAACGCGTGCACGGCCCCGTCGACGGCTCCGATCCGGTCGAGGTGGGCCTGCGCCACCTCGACGGCCGAGGCCTCGCCAGAGACGACGGCCGTGGCCAGCTCGCTCGCAGTGAGCCGGGTGAGGTCGGTCACCGACTACTCCTCGTCCAGGATGCGCGGCACCCGGAAGCGCTCGGACTCCACAGCCGGAGCGGCCGACAGNGCCTGCTCGACCGTCAGGCACGGCTGNACGACGTCGGGCCGCGTCACGTTGGTCAGCGGNAGCGGGTGGGACGTCGGGGGGATGTCGGCGGCCGCCACCTCCGCCACCGTGGCGACGGAGCTCAAGATGATGTCGAGCTCGGCCCGCAGCCGGGCAAGGTGCTCGGCCGGGAGGTCGAGACGGGCGAGCACCGCAAGGTGCGCGACCTCTTCTGGGGTGATCGCCGGCATGGTGCGCCCATCCTAGGCAGTAGGCCCGGTCGGACTCCTAGGCAGAGGCCGGCTTGCCCTCCGAGACGAGCCTGCGCTCCGCAGTCGCGGCCGCCTGCTCGCGCATCTGGGCGTAGTGGGTGCGCAGCCAGGCGGTCGCTGCCTCGGCTGGCATCGGCCGGCTGACGAACCAGCCCTGCGCCGTGTCGCAGCCGAGGCCGACGAGCTGGTCCCAGACCTCCTCGGTCTCGACGCCCTCCGCGACGGCCTGCAGCCCGAGTCCGTGTGCGAGCTCGATGATCGAGCGGACGATGGAGATGTCTTCCCCGTCCTGGCTGAGCCTGCTGACGAACGACTGGTCCACCTTGATCTCGCTGACCGGCAGCCGCTTCAGCATGAACATGGACGAGTAGCCCGTACCGAAGTCGTCGAGGCTCAGCTCGACGTCGAGAGCCTCCAGGGCGATCAGGGTGTCGAGGACCCGGGTGTGCTCGACCATCAGGGTGCGTTCGGTGAGCTCGAGCTTGAGCAGCGTCGCCGGGACGCGGTGCTTGGCGAGAGACTCCGAGACGGTACGGGCGAGCTCCGAGCCGTGCAGGTCCCGCGCGGACACGTTGACGGCGACGGCCACNAGGAAGCCCTCGTCCCGCCAGAGGGCCACCTGCGCGAGCGCCGTGTCGATGACGTACGCGGTGAGCCGATGCATGAGCCCGGACGTCTCCGCCAGGGGGATGAACTCGTCGGGCGGGATGTACCCCCGCACCGGGTGGTTCCAGCGGATGAGGGCCTCGACGCCCACCACCCCGCCGCTCTCCAGCGCGACCTTGGGCTGGTAGTGGAGGGCCAGCTCGCCCGCGTCCAGCGCGCGGCGCAGCGAGGCCAGCAGGCCCAGGCGGTCCGTGGAGTTGTGGTCCTTCGCCGGGTCGTAGACCTCGACCTCGGTCTGCTGCTCCTTCGCGAGGTACATGGCCACGTCGGCGCGTCGCATCAGCTGCTCGACGTCGCGTCCGTGCGCCGGGAACACCGAGATGCCGATGCTGGCCTCCAGCTCGAGCAGCACGTCCTCGAGCTGGAACGGCTCGACCAGCGCGGCCCGGATCCGCAGGGCCACGTCGGCCGCGGCCCGGTCGGACTCGATGTCGGGCAGGTACATGGCGAACTCGTCACCGCCGAGCCGCGCCACGAGGTCCTCGGGACGCAGGACCGAGCGGATCCGGATCGCCACCAGCTGGAGCAACCGGTCGCCGACGTGGTGCCCGAGGGTGTCGTTGACCTCCTTGAACCGGTCGAGGTCGAGCAGCGCCAGGGCGAAGGGCGGCGCGTCGACCCGCTCGACGGCCTCGCCCAGCTCGCGCTGCAGGTACTTGCGGTTCGGCAGGCCGGTGAGGGCGTCGTGCAGGGCCTTGTGCTGCTCCTCCAGCGAGATCTGCGCGGTCTTGTGCACCGCGAACATCGGGATGAGCAGCAGGGGGACGAACCAGGCGCTGGCCTGGGCCGCGAAGACGACCAGGGGCGACAGGGCCAGCACGGCCGCCGACGTGACGACGTAGAACAAGATGTCGTCGAAGAACGCCTCGGCGAAGCCCGTCCCCGTGTCGCCGGCGGCGCCCGACACCAGCACGTTGTTGATGACGAACCAGACGACCCAGCTGGGCACGATCCACAGCAGGTCGACGCCNCGCAGGGGACGACCGGCGTGCGCGATGCCGTCCGGNAGGCCGACGAGGACCATCACGATCCANGCGCCGGTCACCGACAGGACGTACTGGCCCACGTTGAAGAACATGATCCAGGTGCGCTTGCGCTTGACCAGCTCCGACGTCACGGTGACGCCCGCCTGGAGCAGCAGCGCAGGCCACAGGCCCCACAGGTACAGGATCGCGAAGACGAACGCGGTCGACGTGACGGTGCCCTGAGCGTCGTACGAGCCGGCGGTGCGCACCGGGCGGAGCTCGCCCAGCACGACGAGCGCGGCCATCACCCAGAAGACGGTGGGCATCCGACCCATGACGGGCTGGACCTTGACGGCAGCGGCCACGACGAGCGCCCAACCACCCCAGACCGACAGGTGCCAGGTCAAGGCGAACAGCGACACTTTGGCCAACGACGGCCGTTCCGACGACTTGCCCCTCACGACACCTCCCCTGTGCTCCCGGCTCGCGCCTTCGCAGATCCCCACTGAGACTGTCGGGCGGTACGGCCGCGATCTTGAGAAATGTGACGAGCGGCTGGTCAGGCGAGCCCGGTGACCGGCTGCGGCGGTGCGTCCGCCGCGGCCCCGCCACGGAGCATCCGCAGCGCCGGTGCGCGACTCGGGTGCCGGAACAGCCATTCGGTGGCCCGCTCGGCCGGGAGCGGCCGGCTCACGTACCAACCCTGCGCGCTGTCGCAGCCGAGCGCCTCGAGCACGTCCCAGATCTCTTCCGTCTCGACCCCCTCGGCGACCGCCTCGATGCCCAGCGCGTGGGCGAGGTCGACGATCGAACGGACGATCTTCGTGTCGTCCGGTGACGTCAGGAGGCGCTTGACGAACGAGCGGTCGATCTTGATCTCGCTTACCGGCAGCCGCTGCAGGAGTACCAGGGAGGAGTAGCCCGTACCGAAGTCGTCGAGGCTGAGCTGCACGCCCAGCCGCTCGAGCGCCGCGAGGGTGCCGGCGACGCGACCGGGCTCGGACATCAGGACGCGCTCGGTGAGCTCGAGCCGTAGCGCGCCGGCCGGCAGCCCGTGCCGGGCCAGCCCGCGCCCCACGGTCTCGGCGAGCAGTGTCCCGTGCAGGTCTCGGGCGGACACGTTGACGGCGACCGGGATCTCGAGGCCGACGGCCCACCACCGGGCGGCCTGCTCCAGCGCGGCGTCGACGACGTACGCGGTCAGCCGGTGCATCAGCCCGGACCGTTCGGCCAGCGGGATGAACTCGTCGGGGAAGATCAGCCCGCGGGTCGGATGCCGCCAGCGGACCAGCGCCTCGACGCCGACCACGGCACCCGTACCGAGGGCGACCTTGGGCTGGTAGTGCAGCTCGAGCTGGCCACCGTCGATGCCCTGCCGCAGGGACCCGAGGAGGCCGAGGCGGGTCGTCGAGTTCTGGTCCTTGTCGGCCGAGTAGACCTCGATGCCCGACCGCTCGTCCTTCGCCAGGTACATCGCCACGTCGGCCGACCGCTGCAGCTGCGAGACGTCGGCGCCATGGTCCGGGTACAGCGCGATGCCGACGCTCGCCTCGAGCTCGAGGAGGACGCCCTCGAAGTTGTACGGCTCGGAGAGCGCTGCCTGGATCCGGTGGGCGATCTCCGTCGCCGCCGCGGCGCTCGCGACCGTGGGCAGCAGGACGGCGAACTCGTCCCCGCCGAGCCGCGCGACCATGTCGGAGGGTCGCAGCGCGCCGCGGATGCGGTCGGCGACGTGCGTGAGCAGGCGGTCCCCCATCTGGTGGCCGAGGGTGTCGTTGACCTCCTTGAACCGGTCGAGGTCCAGCAGGAACAAGCCGACGTGCCGGCCGTCGGTGGCCTCCGCGAGCACGCCGTCGAGCGCCTCCAGCAGGAACTTGCGGTTGGGCAGCCCGGTGAGAACGTCGTGGTTGGCCTGGTGCTCCTTCTCCAGCGAGATGGCCGACGTGCGGTAGATCGCGAGCAGCGGCGGCACGAGGAGGGGCAGCCACCACATGCTGATCTGGACGGCGACGGCGACGAGCGGTGAGATCACGATGACCGAGAAGTTCGACACGAGCAGGTACCGGAAGTCCTCGAAGAACAAGGCGCGGAACCGCTCACCGGCGTACGCGGCGAGGACGCCCGAGACGATGGAGTTGTTGGCGAGGAAGTAGACCACCCAGGCCAGCGCCATGACCCACAGGTTGCTGGCCGTGATCACGTGCAACGAGCTGGGGCTGGCTCGGTAGCCGCACGCGTACATCGCGCCCCACGCCAGCAGGAACGAGATCGAGTACTGCGCCGGGTTGACGAGGGTGCGCCACCAGTCCTTGCGNACGGACANGTCGGACACGACCGATGCGACCGCCTGNGCGAGCAGCGCCGGCCACGGACCCCAGACGAACATGATCGCNAACGTGAAGGCGATGGACGGCGTGATGCCCTCGCCGTACGACCTCGACGTGATCACCGGGCGCAGCTCGCCGAAGATCACCAGGGCGACCACGGCCACGAGCGCGCCGGGCTTGCCGATCGTGCCGCTGCTGGCGAATCCCTGCATGGCCGCGACGATCACCGCTCCGCCGATCAGCAGGAACGGCCAGAGCAGGTAGGCGAAGGCTGACGGCGTGAAGGGGGTCGGACGGTCGGGCCCGGCGGGCTCGTCCGCCGCGTCGGCCGGGTCAGCGGGGTCTGCGGGGTCTGCTCGGGGCTCGAAGGACGCGTCGACGTCCGCCATGAAGCCCCCCTCGGGCAGATAGCTGAGCTGACTGTGAGTAATTCGGCATGTTCAAGCCGTGACTAAACGGTAGCCGCTGAGCAGCCTGCACGGCAGGCCCCGGATGCTCGGAGGCAGCCCATCAGGGGCGGCGACCCCTGCATTCACCCGTTCGGCGCAGCCGCCGGTCCCTGCTCGAGCAGCCGGGCGAAGCCGGCGTCGTCGAGGATCGGGACGCCGAGCGCCAGCGCCTTGTCGTACTTGCTGCCAGGCGTGTCGCCCGCCACGACGAAGGACGTCTTCTTCGATACGGATCCGCTGACCTTGCCACCGAGCCGCTGCACCGCGTCGGTGGCCGCGTCGCGGCTCCAGCCGGCGAGGCTGCCGGTGATCACCACCGTGATGCCCTCGAGGGGGCGCGGGCCCTCGTCGTGCGCGTCCTCGGCCATGCGCACGCCGGCCGCACGCCACCGGTCGACGACCGAGCGGTGCCAGTCGACGGCGAACCAGTCGAGCAGCGCCTCGGCGATGACCGGACCCACGCCTTCGACGGCGGCGAGCTCCTCCGGCGTCGACGACGCGATGCGCTCGAGGTCGCGGAGCTCGCGGGCGAGGGCCTGAGCCGCCGTCGGGCCGACGTGCCGAATCGACAGCGCGACGATCACCCGCCACAGCGGCTGCGCCTTGGCCCGCTCGAGGTTGTCCAGCAGCTTGACCGCGTTGGCCCCGAGCGTGCCGTCCTTGCGGGTGAAGAACGGGCACGTCGCCAGCTGCTCGGGGGTGAGCGAGAACAGGTCACCCTCGTCCTCGACCAGGTGCGCGTCGAGCAGCGCGACCGCGGCCTCGTAGCCGAGCACCTCGATGTCGAAGGCTCCGCGGCCGGCCACGTGGAACAACCGCTCACGCAGCTGCGAGGGGCAGCTGCGTGCGTTGGGGCAGCGGATGTCGGCGTCGCCCTCCTTCTCCGGACGGAGCTCGGTGCCGCAGGACGGGCAGTGCGTCGGCATGACGAACGGTCGCTCGGTGCCGTCGCGCAGCTCGGCCACCGGACCCACGATCTCGGGGATGACGTCGCCCGCCTTGCGCAGCACGACGGTGTCGCCGACCAGGACGCCCTTGCGCTCCACCTCCTGCGCGTTGTGGAGGGTCGCCATCTCCACCGTGGACCCGGAGACCTGGACGGGCTCCATCCGGCCGAACGGCGTGACGCGCCCGGTACGGCCGACGTTGACGAGGATCTCCAGCAGCTTGGTCGTGACCTCCTCCGGCGGGTACTTGAACGCGATGGCCCAGCGCGGCGCCCGCGACGTCGAGCCGAGCCGACGCTGGGTCGCCACGTCGTCGACCTTGACCACGACCCCGTCGATCTCGTGGTCGAGGTCGTGCCGGTGCTCGCCGTAGTAGCCGACGAACGCGCGCACTCCCCCGAGGTCGTCGACCACCTTGTACTGCGGGCTGGTCGGCAGCCCCCAGGACGTCAGGGCGGCGTAGGCCTGCGACTGCGTGGCCGGGTCGAAGCCCTCGCGGGCGCCCAGCCCGTGGACGACCAGGCGCAGCGGCCGCGACGCGGTCACCCGAGGGTCCTTCTGCCGGAGCGACCCGGCGGCGGTGTTGCGCGGGTTGGCGAACGGGGCCTTGCCCGCTGCGACCAGGCTGGCGTTGAGCTCGGCGAACCCGGCCACCGGGAAGTAGACCTCGCCGCGCACCTCGAGCAGCACCGGCACCGGGAAGGCGTCGTCGGTGGCGGTCAGCCGGTCCGGCACGTTGCGGAGCGTACGTACGTTGGGGGTGACGTCCTCGCCCGTGCGCCCGTCTCCTCGGGTGGCCGCCCTTTCGAGGCGGCCGTTCTCGTAGACCAGGTCGACGGCGAGGCCGTCATGCTTCACCTCGCACAGCCAGCGGACCTCGCCCCCGGCATCACGGTGCACGCGGTCGGCCCAGGCTTCGAGCTCCGCGTCGTCGAACACGTTGTCCAGGCTGAGCAACCGCTCGAGGTGNTCGACGGCGGTGAACTGCGTCGAGTACGTGCCACCCACGCGCTGCGTCGGCGAGTCGGGGGTGCGCAGCGCCGGGTAGGTCTCCTCCAGGGCTTCGAGCTCGCGCAGGAGGACGTCGTACTCGCCGTCGCTCGCGGTNGGCGCGTCGAGCACGTAGTAGCGGTACTGGTGCTCGTCGACGAGCTTGGCCAGCTCCACCGCGCGCTCCCGCACGTCCACNGGTATGCCGTCGACAAGATCAGCCACGGGGGCGCTCCCGGTCCTCGGACAGCTGGGCCGCCACCTCGCGGCAACGCACGTGGGCCGCCCGGGCGTAGTCGGGCGACGCTCCGGACAGCCCGCAGGTCGGGGTGACGGCGACCGCGCGCAGCTCGTCGGCCGTCAGCCCGAGCCGCTCCCACAGCCGGCGCGCTGGCGCCGCCGCCTCGGCGACGGGCAACGGCCGGTCGCCGGCGCGGGCCGGGACGGCGGGGACGAGCCCGAGGAGCAGCGCGACGCCGGCCTCCAGCGCCTCGCCGAGCGGGTCGTCGTCGGCCTCGGTGAGCACGGTGGCATCGAGGGACAGGAAGCGGACGCCNGCATCGGACAGCACCCGGAGCGGCGGTGCGGCCGCGCAGCAGTGCACGCCGACGGTGGCGACGGCGCCCANCTGCCGGAAGACGCCCTCCACGGTCTGCCGGTCGATCGCGGCCAGCCGGGACAGGCCGCTCGGCGTCGGGACCGAGCCTTCGAGCACGTAGGGCAGCGCGGGCTCGTCGAGCTGGACGAGGACCGTGGCCGAGGGCAGCCGCTTGGCGACCTCGGCCACGTGCCCGGCGACCGCCTCNACGTAGGCCTGGTGCAGGTCGCGCATCGCNCCGGGATCGGCCAGCATCTTGCGCCCGCTGCGCAGCTCGACGGTCGCCGCCAGCGTCCACGGGCCGCACAGCTGCACCTTCAGCGGGCCGTTCCAGCCCTCGGCCAGCTCCTCGAGCGCGTCGAGGTCCTCGTCGAGCCAGGCCGCGGCCCGCCGGCTGTCCCGCCCGACCCGGTCGACGAGCACCCAGCCGGTAGGACCCCACTCCGCAGGGAAGTCGGTCAGCAGCCCGAGCACCCGCCCGGTGATCTCGGCGCCCGGCCCGCGTGCCGGCAGCTCGGGCAGGTAGCCGAGGTCGGGCAGCTCGGCGAGGACCAGCTGCACCGCGTCGCGGATCGANGTGCCCGGCANGGANCCGACCCCGCACGCGGCGCCGGGCGGCCACANCGCAGCGGGGACGGTGTCATCGGCAGGCACGCCCGCAGCCTAGTAAGGCGCACCGACGCAGGTCTCAGCGACAGAGCGCGATCGTGGCCGAGCCGACCACCCTGGTGCCGTCGTAGACCACGACGGCCTGGCCGGGCGCCACCCCGTAGGCCGGCGCGCCGAGCTCGACCCGGAGCGCGCCGTCGACGAGCTCGGCCACGGCCGGCAGCTCCTCGCCGTGCGCGCGCAGCTGGGCGCCGCACGAGAGGGGCGCTGCAGGGGCGGGCCCGCACCAGCGGGGCCGCCGGCCCTCGACGGACGTCACGGCGAGGTCCTCCTGGGCGCCGACGGTGACCGTGCGGTCGACCGGCGAGATCGCGAGGACGTACCGAGGTCGGCCGTCCGGCGCCGGCCGGTCGATGCGCAGGCCACGGCGCTGACCGACCGTGAAGGCGTAGGCACCCCCGTGCGCCCCGACCACCGCGCCGTCGCTGTCGACGATGTCGCCGGGCGCGTCGCCCAGGGAGCGCCGGAGGAACCCGGCCGTGTCACCGTCGGCGATGAAGCAGATGTCGTGGCTGTCAGGCTTGTCGGCGACTGCGAGACCGCGAGCGCCGGCCTCTGCCCGGACCTCGGTCTTCATCGTCGCCCCGAGCGGGAACATCGCACCGGCCAGCTGGTCCGAGGTGAGCACTCCGAGGACGTACGACTGGTCCTTGCCGGGGTCGACGGCCCGGTGCAGCTCGCGACCGTGTGGCCCGTCGACGAGGCGCGCGTAGTGCCCGGTGCAGACCGCGTCGAACCCGAGACCGCGCGCGCGGTCGAGGACGGCCGCGAACTTGATCCGCTCGTTGCACCGCAGGCACGGGTTCGGGGTGCGGCCTGCGGCGTACTCGGCGACGAAGTCGTCCACGACGTCCTCGACGAACCGTTCGGCGAGATCCCATACGTAGAAAGGGATCCCGAGCACGTCGGCCGCCCGGCGGGCGTCGCGCCCGTCCTCGAGGGTGCAGCAGCCGCGGGCGCCGGTACGGAACGACGCCGGGTTGAGGGACAGCGCGAGGTGGACCGCGGTGACGTCGTGACCGGCGTCGACGGCGCGGGCCGCAGCGACGGCGGAGTCGACCCCGCCGGAGAGCGCGGCGAGCACCTTCACGGCGACCTCAGGCCCGCTTGGCCGCGGCCAGCCGGGCGCCGCGAGCCCGCTCGACCACCGGTCCGATCGCCGCCGCGACGGCATCGACGTCGTNNTGTGTCGAGGTGTGGCCGAGGGAGAACCGCAGGCTGCCCCGGGCCGTATCAGCGTCGGCGCCCATGGCCAGCAGCACGTGGGACGGCTGGGCCACGCCGGAGCTGCAGGCCGACCCGGTCGAGCACTCGATGCCGCGGGCGTCGAGCAGCAGCAGCAGGGAGTCNCCCTCGCAGCCCGGGAACGAGAAGTGCGCGTTGCCGGGCAGNCGGCCNGCCGGGCTGGGGTCACCGTTCAGGTGGGCGTCCGGGACGGCGGCGAGCACGGCACCGACGAGGGCGTCGCGCAGGGCAGAGACCTCGACGGCGCGTTCCGCGCGCCCTCCGGAGGCGGTGGCTGCGGCCGCCGCGAAGCCGGCGATCGCCGGGGTGTCGAACGTGCCGGACCGGACGTCGCGTTCCTGGCCGCCGCCGTGCAGCAGCGGGGTGACGTCGACCCCGCGGCCGAGGACGAGGGCGCCCACGCCGATCGGGCCACCGATCTTGTGCCCGCTGAGCGTCATGGCGTCGAGGCCGCTCGCGGTGAAGTCGACGGCCAGCAGGCCGGCCGCCTGCACGGCGTCGGAGTGGACCGGGATGCCGTGGCGGCGCCCCGCCGCGGCGATGTCGCTGATCCGTTGGACGGTGCCCACCTCGTTGTTGGCCCACATGACCGTCACGAGGGCGACCGAGTCGGGATCCTCGGCGAGCGCCGCGTCGACGTCGGCGGGGTCGACCCGGCCGAGGCCGTCGACCGGCAGCCAGACCACCTCGGCACCCTCGTGCTCGACCAGCCACTGCAGCGGGTCGAGCACCGCATGGTGCTCGACCGGGCTTGCGACGATGCGCGGCCGGTGACGGCCCGAGCCGTTGCGGGCCCAGTACAGCCCCTTGACCGCGAGGTTGTCGGCCTCCGTACCCCCCGCCGTGAACACGACCTCGCTGGGGCGCGCGCCGAACGACTCGGCCACCAGCTCCCGCGACTCCTCGACGACCCGGCGGGCGCGGCGCCCGGCGGCGTGCAGGGAGGAGGCGTTGCCCACCCGTCCCAGCTCGGCGACGACCGCCTCGAGGGCCTCGGGCAGCAGCGGCGTCGTCGCGGCGTGGTCGAGGTATGCCATCAGGCTCACCAGTCTAGGGCGAGCCCCTGCGAGCCCCCCGAGCCCCCAGAGCCCCCCGAGAACACCCACCCCCGCGTTGATCATGGAGTAGTCGGGGGTCTTGATCATGGAAAACCCCCAACTACTCCATGATCAACGCACGGCTGGGGCTGGGGCTGGGGCTGGGCGGGCGGGGGTGGTCGCTAGTGGGGGTGGTTGGGGCGGGGGTCAGGCCTTGTGCT
>JGI24140J50213_10000246_pt1 | contig 25630 bp, 18 predicted proteins | sample BarGraIncu00222A_FD_50213 | JGI IMG/M metagenome (IMG submission 50213)
GGTGCTGGGAGGCGTGGGGCTGGCGGTCGTCGGCGTTCCGTTCGCCGGGTTGCTGACCGTGCTGCTGTTCGTGCTGTGCATCGCCCAGATCGGCATGCTGGTCGTCCTGATCCCGGCGGTGGTCTGGGTCTACTGGACCGGCCATCCGGTGTGGGGGACGCTGCTGCTCGTCTGGTCGCTCGTCGCGAGCCTGCTCGACAACGTTCTTCGGCCGCTGCTGGTTCGCCGCAGCGCCGATCTGCCGCTGCTCCTGATCTTCATCGGCGTCATCGGCGGGCTGATCGCCTTCGGCCTGTCGGGCCTCTTCGTCGGGCCGGTCGTTCTCGCCGTCGCCTACACGCTACTGGTGACATGGATGAAGGAAGAGCCCGCGTGAGGAGATGAAGTGCTTGTCACCGTCGCCGGCTGCGGCATCGGCGCGGCGGCAGGCGGCGCTCAGCCGATGCGTTGCCCGGCCCGCGCCTGCGCCGCATCGTCGACGCTCCAGAACATCCGCCCGGCCAGACCGACCCCCTGCGGGTCGCAATGGCCGAGCAGTTCGCGCACCGATTCCTTGACGCGTGCCAGCAGCAGCTCGACTCCGCTGCCCTGCAGGCGCTGCCGCAATTCGATCAGGCACTCGACGGCCGTGCTGTCGAGATCGGCGCTTTCCTCGAGGCTGACGATCACTGCGCCGAGCGCCGGGCGGTTGTGCATGCGTCCCATGATCTCGACGACCGCCCGCTCGGCGCTGGCGAAGAACAAGGGGGCCTCGGGACGCAGGATCAACAGGCCGGGGAGCGCAGCGGCATTCGGGTGGTCGGCGAGGACGACGAAGTCGCGCGACGATCCCAGTCGCCCGAGCTCGTGAACGACAGGCTGGCTGAAGCGGCGCAAGGCGTCGATCAGCGAGATCGCGATCGCCACGAGCATGCCGTAGAGGACGCCGAGGACGAGCACCGCGGCAACGGCGGCGATGACCAGTGTGCGATCGCGACGCATGCGCCAGACCGAGAGCAAGGGCCGGACCGACAGGGCGTGCCAGAGCGCACTGATCACCGCGACCGCGAGCACCGGCCGCGGCAGCAGCTGCAACGCCGGCAACGCGAAGGCGATCGCCAACGCCATGACGAGCCATGCTGCCGCGCCGGCGCGGCGGCTGCTGGCGCCGGCCGTGGCGTTGGCCGCGGTCGCCGAGAATCCCGCGCCGACGGGCATTCCCTGGAGCAGGGCGGCGCCGACGTTGCACGCGCCGAGGACCCAGAGCTCGCGATTGGCGTCGAGCGTGTCGCCGTGCTGCAGGGACATCGCTCGCATGCTGCCCCACGATTCGGCGAAGACGAGCACGACCAGGCCGGTCGCCAGCTCGCCGGCACGCAGCCACTCGGCCATGGGCAGGTCGGGCAGGCCGATGCGCAACGCTGGGCGCTCGATGCGGCCGACTTCGGCCACGCCCATCGCGTGCAGGTCGAGGCCGTACGCGGCGACGATCGCCAGCGCCATGACGAGGAGCGACGCCGGCCAGCGCGACCATCGCCTCACTGCGGCGACGCCGATCCCGGCGACGAGGGCGACGGCGACGCTCGGCGCGTGCCAGTCGCGCGCGTGCGCCAGCGCGAACTCGAGCACGTGCCACGGGTCGGCGCTCGTTCCTCGCGGCAGGGCCACGCCCAGGACATCGGGGAGTTGCTTGACGACGATCGTGATCGCCAGCGCGAAAGCGAAGCCGCGCAACACCGGCCGCGACACGAACGACGACAGCTGCCCCTGGCGCGCCCACGCGAGCACGAGCAGTGCCGCGCCGGCGAGCAGGGTCAGGGCCAGCAGCGCCTGCGCGTAGGCCACCGGGTCGGCGGCGGCGCCGGGGGAATCCTGCATCGTCAGCACGGCGGCGGCGGCAAGGGTGGCTGTCGACGAGGTCGGCGCGACGATCGCAAAGCGGCTGCGCCCGAAGAGCGCGTAGACGCCCAAGCCGGCGAGTGCCGCCGTCAAGCCGTGGACCGCAGGCAGCCGGGCCAGGCCGGCGTAGGCGACGGCCTCGGGTAGCAGCAAGCCGGCGACGCTGAGCCCCGCGCCGACATCGCGCCACGTCGACGCAGGCGTCGCTGCGGCGCCGCGGCCGTCGCCCGGCGGCTCGTCAGACATCGAAGGCGCCGTCGTCGTAGGCGGCGTCGAAGGCGGCCGAGTCGGCGCGAACCTGCGCGGCGCAATCCTGCGACGCGGCGAGCAGCTTGTCCTTCCATTTCCGGCGCTGGCCGAAATCGATCAGCTCGTCGGTAGTGGCCGAGCCTTCGCGGCCGGAGCTGCGCAGCTGCGCCCAGGCGACGAGCCGGCCCATCGTCGCGACGACCTGTTGCAGCTCGGCCGCCTTCTGGATCGACCGATCCAGCGTCACGCGATCCTCGGAAGGCTGCAGGCCGCGCAGGACGAACGCCTCGCCGGCAACGTCGACCGCATGCAGGAAGGCGATGGAGACCGCCTGGAGGCGGCGCTGAATCGCGACCACGCGATGCGCCTCGGTCTGCCATTGCGGTTGCGCGACCTGCAGGCGTGGCGCCAACGCCGAGGGCATGGACTGCTTCAGGTCGAGGAGGTAGTTGCCGTCCGGAGAACCCTTGCCGCGGACCAGGACGGCATAGCGGTCGAGGCCCAGGCTGCCGACGCCGGCAACGCGCCGTGCCACGTCGAGGACGGTGAAGAAGCGCGGGTCGGGTCGGGTCGGCGCGAACTTCGACATGAAGTCCAGCACTGCGGCGCGCTGCGCTGCAGAGGCGGCGAGCGCCTTCTTCCCGTCGACGCGCAGCACCCTGCGCTTGCCGACGATGCGGGTCCGCCCGGCGATGAAGCGCGGGCGATCGCGATTGCGCAGCCCGTCGAGGAGCTCGCGGACCAGGCCTTGTGCCGTCTCGCGTTCCATCCAGTACGCCTTGCCCGCGGCGAGCGACGCGGCGTAGGCGTCGAGGAACGCGCTGCACAGTCGCCGTGCCTCGCCGGCCGTGACGGCGATGCGGTCGGCGGCGACCCAGACGCTCGCGAGCATTCGCACCAGGTCCCAGCTGGCCGGGGCGAGGGCGGCGTCGTCGAAGTCGTTGATGTCGAAATAGACGAGGCGGTTGTCGGCCTTGTAGCTGCCGAAGTTCTCGAGGTGCAGATCGCCGCACGACCAGACCAGCGGTGCCGACCTGAAGACGCCGCGGCGCCGCAGTCGTTCGTAGAAGAGAGGGGCGGTGCCGCGCAGAAACGCGAACGCGCCGCCGCGCATCGTTCGGTACTTGATGCGCAACGCCTCGAGGTCGCGGCCGGCATTGAAGGCCAGGATCTGATGAACCGCATCCATGCTGAAGTCCTTGTTCCGGACGGCGGCGTAGGCGCGCTCACCGGCCTCGACAGGCGCAGCGTATCGCGTCTTTCTTCAGTTGCCGCTCGAGACGCCGTAGGTGAAGACGATCGACGCGTCGACGAGCGTGCTGTCGAGCGGGCCGTGCGAAGCCTTGATGCGGCCGGCGCCGACGCGCAGCGCGATGGCCGGCGTGAGCTGAACGCCGGCGTAGACGCGCGGTTGCAGGAGCACGCCGCCGCTCTCGACGCCGCCCCCGCCCGACGCGCCGACGAGCAACTCGGCTCCGGCGTGCAGGCGCTCGCCGAAGCGCTGGTTCCAGCCGGCGCCGACGAGCGCGCCCGAGTAGCCGCCGGCCGCGCCGCCGGTCGCTCCGAGCGCCTCGCCCGATACGTAGACGCCGGCGCCGAGGAAGCGATCGATCTTGAGCGTGACCGCGCTCAGCCGGTGCGTGCTGCCGTCGAGGCGCGGTGCGTCGTGGCTCACGGCGCCGGCGCTGAAGTCGGTGCGCGAAGGACGTGCAGCGGCGCCGCTGCTGTCGGGGCTGTCGAGCGCCCAGACGAGCGCCGCCGACCCCTGCACGGCGCTGAAGTTGCCGTTCGGTGCGCGCGATACGCCGCCTTCGAGCGAAACACCCAGGTCGTTCGTCAGGCGAACGACGCCGTAGAGCGCCGCCTTGGCGAGCAGACCGCCGCCGGTGGAGACCCCCGCGCCGCCGCCGGCACCCAGCGCGACGCGGCCGCCGAGGGTGAGCACGCCTCTGACGGCCTCGGCTTCCAGGCCGGTCGTGCCGAGCACCTCGGCGTAGCCGCCGACGCCGCCGCGCGCCGCCCGATTCGCCTCGATACCCCAGAAGCCGTTGCTGCCCCATGACTGCTCGGCGCGCACGCCGAGCGTGCTGATGCTGCGCGGCAGGGGCTGGCCGTCGAGCAGCGTCTTGCCGGCCGGCGTGCGATAGACGCCGGCGACGAACTGGACGCGATCGATGCCGACGCCGGCGCGACCCGCAGACCGCAACGGCTCGCCGATCCGCTCGGCCGAGATGAAGCGGAAGTCGTTGCTTGCGTTGAGAACGAGGCCGAGCTGCGTGCCGTCGATGACGCCGTTCGAGTAGCGGATGCGCGAGATCGAGACGCCGAGCGCGACGGCGCCGAGGTCCCAGACCAGGTCGGCGTGCGGGCGCAGCATCAGGCCGTTGCCTGGCGCCCCGCCGTTGCCGCCGCCGCCGCCGGCATAGACGCCCAGCTCGACGCCGAGCGGGCCGACGAGGCGCTGTCGCCACGCGGCCTCGCCGCCGAGACTGAAGAAGCCGCCCTGGTTGCCGCTCACCGCGCCGTAGACCGACGGTCCGAGCGAGAGGCCGGGAACGCCGCCGACGTCGACGAGGTAGCTCGCGCCGACCAGGCCGACGCGTTCGCTGTCGTTGCCGAAGCGCACGCGCTCGAAGCCGAGGCGGGCGTGTGCCGAAGGAATGATGACCGACGCGTCGTCGGNCCGCGCCGGCGCCGGGCCGGCGAGGGCGGCGCCGAGGACGAAGGCAAGCGGGACGAGTCGGGACAAAGGCGAGCGGGACGAAGGGCGACGAGCTATTGTGTCGTCTCCGCGCCGCGGGCTACGATGGTCGACCCACCCTCGCCGCCGACCCCGTCATGCTGATCGTCACCGGAACCATCGCGGCTCGCGCCGACACCTTCGCCGAGTTGCGCGCGCTGAGCCTCGAGCACGTCGCGCGATCGCGGGCCGAGCCCGGCTGCCTCGAGCACGGCGTCGCCGTCGACGCGAACGACGGCCTTCGCCTCGTCTTCTTCGAACGCTGGGCCGACCGCGCCGCGCTCGATGCGCACTTTCGCGTGCCGGCGTCGCGCGCCTTCGCTGTGCAGGTCGCCGCGCTGTCGGCGCATCCTGCGACGCTGGAGGTGTACGAGGCGAGCGCCGTCAGTTTGCGTTGATCCAGGTGCTCACATCGTCGCGTGCCGGAGCGAGGCCGCGCAGCGGCCGCGCGAACACGCCGGCGAGGAGCGAATGCGTGATGCCGTCGTACAGGTGCAGCTCGACCGGTACGCCGGCGGCGCGCAGCTTTGCCGCCATCGCCAGCGTGCTGCGTTGCGGACTCACGACCTTGTCGTCGATCGGCGCGGCGAGGAACGCCTTCGGCGAATCCCGCGTCACGTCGTCGATCGGCTGCGTGCGCGGCGGATAGTCCGGGTGGAAGAAGACAGGGCGGGCCGGCGAGTCGGGGCCCAGCGGCAGGAATTCGTAGGCGCCGGCCAGGCCGATCCAGCCGGCGAGCTCGCAAGGACGATGCCCGACGCTGGCCAGCCAGCGCGCATCGAGGGCGAGCATCGCCGCGTTGTAGCCGCCGGCGCTGTGCCCCATGACGAAGACGCGGTGCGGGTCGCCGCCGAGCTGCTTCGCGTGCTCGAGGCCCCAGGCCAGCGCCCGGGCGCTGTCTTCGAGGAACGAGGGATAGCGCACTTCGGGATAGAGGCGGTAGTCGGCGACCAGCACGAGCACGCCGCGCGAGGCGAGGGCTTCGCCCATGAACCGGTAGTCGGCGCGCTCGCCGCTGTTCCACGAGCCTCCGTAGAGGAAGACGACGACCGGCCAGCCGGACGCGGGCGCAGCGCCGACCGGCGCATAGACGTCGAGCTTTTGCCGCGCCAGGGGGCCGTAGGCGACGTCTCGCGTCGCCTTGTAGGTGTCGCTGCGGGCGAGCGCGTTGAGCGTGCCGAGCGGCGCGCAGGCGACGAGCGCGAGCGCCGCGGCGAGGGCGAACGTGGCGAGGACAAGAAAGCGCTGCGTCGCGGTCATCGGAGGCAGTACGGAGCCGGCGCCGCGCCGGATGCGCTCTGCACCGGCTCGCTCACTGCTTCGTGCCGCTCCAGCTCACCTCGTTGTTGAAGCTCACGTCGAGCCGGGCGGGCTTCTTCGCCCAGTCGTAGACGAAGGCGGTGTTGCCGCGCGCCTGGACGAGCTTGTCGAGCGCGCGCGTCAGCGCGACCTCGACCACCGGCAGGCGCGGATAGTCGGAACCGATGCGGACGCGGTTGACGCCGATCCGCGTGATCGTCAGCGTCACTTCGTTGTGCGAAGAGCCCTTCGAGTCGGAGATGACGTCGCCGTGATAGCTCCCTTCGGCGACGTCGCCGAGGTCGGGCTTGCGCTTGGCCGGCTCGACCGTCGATTGCGCGCCGGCCGACGGCGCGAGCGCCGCGAGAGCGGTCATGCAGAGCAGGCTCAGTCCGTGTCGTCGCCGCATGGCCAGTCTCCTTCGAAAGTCTCGCCGCGTCGCTCGCGCAACGCGGCGGATTCTATGGGCCTCAGGGCCCGACGTAGCGCAGCAGCACGAGGGTCGGTGCCGGACTCGCATAGTTTGGCGCCGTGTCGACGATGATCGTCTGGTACAGCACGCCGCCGACGACGAGCAGCCGCGCGCCGAGGGCGGCGACGTCTGGCGTGATGGCATGGGGCGTGAACTGCGGGATCTCGCCGATGTCGGGGCCGAAAGCGCTCCAGCCGGCGGCGGTGTTGCGCTGCACGATCGGCGAGGCGATGCCCTTGTCGCGCGACTGCTCGCTCCAGGCAACGAGCGGATCGCCGCGGAAGATCGCGAAGCCGAGCGTCGGCGTGTTGTTGAGGTAGCTGTTCGGCTCGGCCTGGTAGCCGCCGCTCGTCGTCCAGGTGCTGCCGTCGAAGCGATGCAGCGCGACGCCGGACGACCAGACGCCGATGCCGACGCCGGCGATGCTCGCGACCACCGGACTGCCGTTCCCGTCGAAGCCGATCTGCGGTTCGTTCAGGCCGGTGATGCCCGGCTGCGGCAGTTGTCCGCCGTTCGGGCCGACGCTCTGCCAGCTGCCCGAAGTGAAGCGCTGGACGGTGAGCACGCCGCTTGCGGAGAGCGCGAAGTAGAGCTGGTTCGATGGATCGAAGCGCAGGTCGAAGTCGCCGTTGATCGAGTAGAAGCTGTCGTCGCTGGCGCTGGCGCTTGCTAGGCCGAGCCAGTTGTTGCCGTCGAAGCGCTGAATGACCACGGCGTTGTCGCTGCGATAGGCGACGATGGGAGCGTCGCCGGCGTCGAGGACGAGCTTTGGCGTGCTCTGGCAGCCGCTGGCGTAGACGCCTGCGGCGGGCAAGGCGCCGCCGTTCGGACCGACCGGCGTCCAGGCGCCGGCGACGAGCTTTTGCACCGCCGTGACGCTGCCGCCGGCCAGGGTCTGCGCGACCGAGACGACGACCGGCTGGTTGGTCGAATCGAAGGCGAAGGCGAGCCGTTCGAAGCCGTTGCAGGACAGGCCGCCGTCGATGTCGGGGCCGACGCTCTGCCATGCCGATCCGCTCCAGCGGCGAAGCTGGAAGAGCGAGTGCGTGCGCCCCGCGACCACGGTCTGGCCGAACACGCCGACCACCGGCGCGCCGTCGCGATCGGCGTGAAGGTCGGACACTGCGAAGAACGCCGAGACGGCCAGCCCGGGCGAGAACGGCTGCCACTGCGTCGGCTCGCCGGTGACGCGGAAATTGGCGAATTGCGCGTTGACGGGCGCGACGTCGATCGAATAGGTGCCGGCGGCGGGCAGCGCGATCGTCAGCGGCGTGAAGCCCGCACCCAGGTTGGCGCTGTAGAGCGTGCTGCCGTCGCTGCCGGCGACGCGAACGAGATGCGCACCGCCGCCCGAGTTGTTGTAGCCGATGTAGGCGATCGTCGCCGCGCCGACGGCGAAGCTGCCGCGATAGCTCGCGTAGGCGCCGAGCGATTTCGTGACGTCGAAGGCAAAGGCGATCGACTCGCTCTGCCTGCCGCCGAGCAGGTCGACCTGCAGTCGGTAGGCGCCGGGCGTGTTGGCCGTTCCGGTCACCTCGACGAGATAGGTCCCGTCGGCGGGCAGCGCATAGACGATGCTGCCGCCGCCGAAGACGGTGAAATCGCCGCTGGCCAGAGCCGTCGTTCCCTGCAGGAGGCGGACGTGGCCCGAGAGATTCGATCCGTTCGCATCGCTGATCGTGATGCTCGCGAATTGCGCGGCGCTGCCGCTGAAGCTGTAGAGCGCGGTCTGCCCGGTCTGCAGGGAACGCGTCGAGTCGAACGGCATGACGATGGCCTCGGGCGTCGTTCCGGTCGATGCGATCGGGCGCATTTTCACGAGCACCTGCTCCTGCAGGCCGACCGGTCCGTTGACGACGGCGCGGCCGGACCACGTGCCGTTGAGCGCGATGGCGTTCAGATCGACATCGAGATTGGCCGGTACGGGAATCGTGACGCCGCCGGCGATCGGCAGGAAGACGCGCCGCGAGTACCCCGCGATCTGCGGCGGCAGCGGCGTCGCTCTCGGCGCGGCGAGCGGACGGGCGCGCGCGGCAGCGGCCGCGCCGCCGCCGCGGTCCATGTCGGCCAGCATGTTGCAGATGGTCGCCGTCGCGAAGGTGTCTTCGCCGCCGGGAATGCCGGAGTCGGTGTCGTAGACGCACTTGGGCTGCGGGCCGTAGGGGCTGAAGCCGATGTCGCTGTTCCACCAGCTGAAGTGCGAGACGCTCGCCTGCATCGCCAGGCCGGAAGGCGAATCGGCGGACGCGATGACCGTGCCCGTGCCTTCCTGGATCCAGATCGAAGTCGTCTCGTCGAGCGACCAGAGCGGGATCGTGTCGCCTGCGGCGACGACGCTGCCGTCGGGGCGCTTTGCGGCGTAGATCGGCAAGACGATGGTCGCCGTCTTGCCGGCGCCGAGCTGGAGGCGATTGGCGCCAGCATAGATCGCGAACTCGACGGTGCCGAAGCTGACGATGGGCGTGGTCGTGCCGTCGGCGCGGATGCCGTCGAACGCGCCGGGAAAGCCTCCGGCGAAGGGCTGGGTCACGTCGACCGGCGTGATCGAGATCTGCACCGGGCCGCCCACCGCCGTCCCGGAACCGTCGACGAGCGCGCCGGCAGGCAGGCTGACGCCGGCGCCGTCGCGGCCGGCGAGGCTGCCGCCGGCTGCCGCGTCGGCGAGCGTCTGTGCCGCGTCGCGCGGGCGCAGCGTCGCCTCGAAGTAGGCGTCGCTGCCGGTGCCCAGGGGAAGCGTCAGGCTGACGAACTGGTCGGCGAGCCCGGCCTTCGTGAGCTTCAGCGAGACCGGCACGCCGGTTGGAACCGACAGGTCGACGCCGCCCATCGCGTCGCTCGTCGCTGTCGCGCTGCTGCCGATCGGCGTGACGACCACGCCTTCGATGGCCGTGCCGTCGAGGCCGGTGATGTGGCCATTCACCGTCACGTTCGCGCCCGCCGCGGCCGCGGTGACGGCGACGTCGTGCGACCGGGTCGCGCTGCGCGCCACGCCGTCGACGACGGTCAGGGTCACGGTATGCGTTCCGGCCGTCGCGAAGCTGCGCGCGATCGTCTTGCCGCCGCCGTGCTGGCCGTCGCCGAAATCCCAGCTGTAGCTGAGGGCGCTGCCGTCGCTCGAGGTCGAGGCGCTGGCGTCGAAGGCGATCGCTTGGTTCGCCGTCGCGTTGCCCGCTGCGCTGAACGCAGCGGTCGCCGCCGTGACGACCGGCGGAGGCGGAGGCGTCGTCGTGCCNTCGCCGCTGCCGCCGCCGCAGGCGGCCAGGACGAGGAGCAGCGCCGCCGGCGCGCGATGTGCCAGACGCGAAAGCAGGCCCGAGGCCCGCCGTGGAGTGACGTGCGATGGCATGAGCGCGCTCCAGTGAGCGAACGCGGACGCGCCGTCGCGTGACGCGAGAGCTGCGACTGCCCAGCGGGCAACGCGGTTAGCCGGGCGCGGTCGGCAGGACGCCGGAAAGTCTGTGGGCATGGCTGCTCCGTCGATGAGTCGTGAAGCGGTGCCATCGCGAGATGGCGGCGCTTATTCCTCAGGACGTGACGGGCGGTCCGAAGCTGCCACGGACGGTGAATTTATTTCGACGGGCACGCTGGCGGCAGGGGTCGCGCGCCGTGGGCGCGGCGACCTGGGGTCAGCGCTTCGCGCCCGCGGCGGTGTACTGAGCCAGCGCTTCGGCGCGGCCGAGGGCAGTGATCGCATCAGCGCGATCGGACGACATCACGAGCTGCTTTTCGGCGTAAAGGCGCGCCGCTTCGCGCAGCGGCACGATGGCCTCTTCCGGTCGGCCGGCAGCCAGCAACACGGTGCCGAGCGTGCTGTTCGCTACCGCGCGGACGATCTTCGAAGGGTACGAGCTCAAGGCGTCGACGGCCGGGCGGGCGAGGGCGATCGCCTCGTCATGCCGGCCCTGCAGGCTACGCAAGGTCGCCAGCCGGAGCGCATGCGTGGCCTTATCGGGGCCGGCAAAGGGCGCCGCGGCGAGGGCGGCGAAGGCACGATCCGATTCGTCGAGACGGCCGAGACGGGCGAGCGTGAGGGCGCGTGCCGAGCGCGAGCGCAGGGCGAGTGGCGCGTCGGCGCCAGCGGCTTCGGCGATCATGCGCGCGCCGGTCTCGAAGTGCGGCAGCGCCTCGTCGCGGCGGCGCGCCGCCGCGAGCGCGCTCGCCAGCGAGTAGTGCTCGACGCCCTGGCGCATCGCCGGGTTCTCGACGCTCGCGCGTCGCGAGGCGGTCAGCGCGATCTGGAAGGCCTCGACGGCGCCCGCTGCATCGCCGGCTTCGAGACGCGCGGCGCCGAGGAAGTTGGCGTTCATCTCGGCCTTCGGATGATTCGGCCCGAGGAAGCGGACGGTGTCGGCGAGCACCGCGCTCAGCTCGTCGAGCGCGGCCTGGTCGTGGCCTTCCTGGGTCAGCCCCTGCGCCAGCAGAACCCGCGCGGTGAGCAGCGGCTCGCTGACGCCTTCTCCCTGCAGCTCCTTCGTCAACGCGAGCGCGCGGCGTGCCGCAACGACCGCGCCCGGGCGCTGCGCGAAGACCAGGCCGTTGGCCAGCGATGCCCACGTGCTCATGGCGTCGCGCTTGCTGGCGCCGCCCGGCGAATCGAGGGCATCGACCGCGGCGCGTTCCGAGGCGATTCCGCCATCGACGTCGCCGACGTCGAGCTTCGCCGAGCCGAGCCAGCGCAAGGCATCGACGAGGACATGCGTCGCGCCCTGTCGACGCGCCTCGACGACGGCCGGCGTCAGCAGCGCGATCGCTTCCTTCGGCTTGTCGAGTCCGACGAGCGCCTCGCCGTAGACGACCGTCGCCGCGAGCGTTCGCGGATGGCGCGGACCCAGTTCGCGATTGCCGAGATCGACCGCCTTGCGAAGGATCTTGCCTGCATCTTCGGTGCGACCCTGGCCGAGCAGGCTGTAGCCGATCGCCGTCATCAGCTCGACCGCGGTCTCGGGCCGGCCGGCGAGCTCGCGCTCGATACGCGACTGGGCGGCGATGAGCAGGTCGGCCGCCGTCGTCGCCGCGCCGGCGCCGGAATCGGTATCGGCGTTCTCGAAGATGGACAGGGCGAAGTCCTTGACCTGTTCGGCGCGCGCCGCTTCGAAGCGAGCCTGGCGGGCCTGCCACAAGGCGACGCCGGAACCGGCCAGCAGGGCGACGAGGACCAGCGCGCCGGCGCCCACCTGCAAGGCGTGACGGGCGACGAACTTGCGCGCGCGATAGCCGAGACGATCCGGCCGTGCGACGACCGGTTGGTCGTGCAGGTGGCGGTCGAGGTCGTCGGCGAAGGCGGCGACCGTGGCGTAGCGCTCGGAAGGGTCCTTCTTCAACGCCTTGTTGAGGATCGCGTCGATGTCGCCGGCCAGTTGTCGCCGCAGTCCCGGATCGTTCGTAGCGCGGCTGGCCGGCGGTGCCTCGGCCTCGGCAATCGCCTCGGCGAGGCCGCCGGTCTCCGCCTCTTTCAGCCGGTACGGACGCGCCCCGGCCGCGAGCTCGTAGGCGACGACGCCCAGGCTGTAGACATCGCTTGCCGTGCCGATGGCAAGGCCGCAGATCTGCTCGGGGCTGGCGTAGTCGGGCGTCAGGGCACGGCCGGAAAGTCGCGTCAGCTCGCCCGCTTCGGCGCCATCCTCTTCGAGCAGCTTGGCGATGCCGAAGTCGAGCAAGCGCACTCCGCCGTCCTCGGTGACGAGGATGTTCGATGGCTTCAGGTCGCGATGCACAACCAGGCGCGTGTGCGCGTGCGCGACCGCAGCGGCGACCTGCAGGACGAGCGCGAGCCGTTGCCGCAGCGACAAGTCGTGCGTCTCGCAATAGCGATCGATCGGCAGGCCGGCGACGTATTCGAGCGCGAGGTAGGGGCGGCCGAGCTGATCGACACCGGCATCGTAGAGACGGGCGATGTGCGGATGCTCGAGCGACGCGAGGATGTCGCGCTCGCGCGCCAGCCGCGCGGTGAGTCCGGGCGCCCAGCCGATATGCGGCAGCTTGAGCGCGACCTGGCGGCGCGGCTGCGCATCGGCGCGCTCGGCGAGCCAGACCGTCCCCATTCCGCCGCGGCCGATTTCGCTGAGCAGGCGGTACGGACCGATGAGATCGCCGGACAATGTCCGAGCGAGCGCGTCTGCCTCGCCGTCCAGTGGCGGCGGATCGAAGCGGGGCAGGGTGTCCAGCAAGGCACCCGTTTCCCTGCCGGGGCCGGTCGCAAGCAGGCGGGCCAGCGTGTCACGGTGTACCGCCTTGTCCGCCGGCAGCGAGGCGAGCCACGCGCCGCGCTCCGCCTCGATGAGGCCGAGCGCTTCGTCGAGGAGCGCGCTCAGCTCCGGCCAGGCGTCGTGAAGGTTGCCGATGTCCATCGGACCGCGCTCAATGGCGCATCGACGCGGCGAGCAGGAGACGCGCTTTTTCCCAGTCGCGGCGCACCGTGCGCACGCCGACCTCGAGCGCTTCGGCGATCTCGGCGTCGGCGAGGCCGCCGAAGTAGCGCATCTCGACGACCTGCGCCAGGCGCGCGTCGAGCGCGGCGAGATCGCCGAGCGCTTCGTGAACGGCGAGCACCTGATCCTCGCCGGCGGGCAGGCCGTCGATCAGAGCGCTGTCGAGGGTGACGCGGTGCACCCCGCCGCCGCGCCGCTCGGCGTGCCGGGCGCGCGCGAAATCGACGACGATCGAGCGCATGGCGCTCGCCGAATAGGCGAGGAAGTGGACCCGGTCGGCCGGCTGCAGGCGAGCCGCGGCGGCGAACTTCAGGTAGCACTCGTTGACCAGCGACGTGGTGTCGAGCAAAGTGCCGCGATCGTCGCGGGCGAGGCGCTTGCGGGCGATCCGGCGCAGCTCCGGATAGAGCGCCTCGAACAGCGCTGCAAGGGCGCGCGGTTCGCCCTGCTTCGCATCGCGCAACAACTTGGTGATGTCGCCCATCGCAGCTCGGGTCGCGCGCCGGGCGGCGGCGGTCAACCGCTCAGCCGCGCGCGATGGCGCGCGATCTCGCTCTTCACCCGGGCCGGAGCGGTTCCGCCTTCGACGTCGCGCGCCGCGATCGAACCGCGCAGCGTCAGCACGCCGTGCACGTCGGAGCCGATCGCCGGATGAAAGACCTGCAAGGTCGCCAGCGTCAGCTCGTCGAGCGCCACGCCCTGCTGGATCGCGTGCTTGACGGCGTGCGCGACCGCTTCGTGCGCGTCGCGGAACGGGACGCCTCTCCTGACGAGGTAGTCGGCCAGGTCGGTCGCCGTCGCGTAGCCTTTCGCGGCGGCGGCTTCCATCGCCGCAACCTTGACGACGATGCCGGGAACGAGCTCGCCGAAGATGCGCAGCGTGTCCTTGAGCGTGTCGACCGTGTCGAAGAGCGGCTCCTTGTCTTCCTGGTTGTCCTTGTTGTAGGCGAGCGGCTGGCCCTTCATCAGGACGATCAGGCTCATCAGGTGGCCGGCGACGCGGCCGGTCTTGCCGCGCGCCAGCTCGGGAACGTCGGGGTTCTTCTTCTGCGGCATGATCGACGAGCCGGTGCAGAAGCGGTCCGGCAGCTCGATGAAGCCGAAGCCCTGGCTCATCCAGAGGACCAGCTCTTCGCTGAAGCGCGAGACGTGGACCATGCTGAGGCTCGCCGCGGCGACGAACTCGATCGCGAAGTCGCGGTCGCTTACCGCGTCGATGCTGTTGCGGCAGATGCCGTCCATGCCGAGGGCGCGGGCGACCGCTTCGCGGTCGAGCGGAAACGTGGTTCCGGCGAGCGCCGCGGCGCCGAGCGGCAGCCGGTTGGTGCGCCGGTGCACTTCGGCCATGCGCTCGGCGTCGCGCGAGAACATCTCGACGTAGGCGAGCAGGTGGTGTGCGAAGGAGACCGGTTGCGCGACCTGCAGGTGGGTCAGGCCGGGCAGGATCGTCTCGGTATGCTGCTCGGCGAGCGCGACGAGCGCGAGCTGCAGGTCGGCGAGGAGCGCGCCGATCGCGCCGATCTCGTCGCGCAGCCACAGGCGCACGTCGGTCGCGACCTGGTCGTTGCGCGAGCGGCCGGTGTGCAGGCGCTTGCCGGCGTCGCCGGCGACCTCGACCAGGCGCGCCTCGATGTTGAGGTGGACGTCCTCGAGCTCGAGCCGCCAGACGAAGGCGCCGCTTTCGATCTCGCCAGCGATCGTCTCGAGGCCGCTCCGGATCGCGGCGAAGTCGGCGGCGCTGACGATGCCCTGGGTCGCGAGCATCTCGGCGTGCGCCATGCTGCCGGCGATGTCGGCGCGCCACAGGCGCCGGTCGAACCCCACGCTGGCCGTATAGCGCTGCACGAGCTCGCTCATCGGCTCGGAGAACAGGGCCGACCAGGCTATGGATTTCTTCTCGAACTGGTTCGTTGCCATGGCACGGGGATGGGGGCAAGCGTTGCGAAGCGTGCGCACGTCACACATCGGCGTCGGCATCGCTGCAATCGGGGCGCACGGCGAGGCGGCGGTTGGCGACAATCTCGCTATGAGCCCCGACAGGATTGCCGCGATTCTATCGGCGACCTTCACCGTCGCATGAGTGCCGTGCCCGGCCGACCGCCTCGAGGCTGTTTGCGCGCGGCGGAGCGGCGCATGCGGCCGGGGCCGCGACGATGAGCGCGATGCCGCGCGTCGACTCGCGGTCGACCGGCTTCGGCGCGACCTCTTTCGACATCGCCGCGGCGCAACTCGTGCCGCGCCGCGGCGGCCCCGATTCGGCGTTCGATGCCTGCCACGTCGGCGTCGTCCTGCGCGCCCTGCTTTTCGTGCACGGCGTCATGGCCATCGGCCTGGTGTTCTCGGCGCCGAGCTTCGCCGTCTGGCTCGGCCTCGTCGCGGCGGGGTCGAGCGTCGCCTTGCCGAGCGTGCTCGTCTGGTTGCTCGCCCTGTGCGCGCTCAAGCGCCCGCTCGCCGCGGCCGCCGGGCCGACGCAGTGGGCCGCTGCGATCGGCCTCGGCGCGCTCGCTGCCGGCGCCGCTGCACGCCTCATCGCTCTCTTCCTGATCGATACGGGAACGGCCGGCCTCGGCGCGCTGGTCGGTTTCGGCCCGCCGCTGGCCGGCGCGGCGATGGCGGCGGCCATCTTCGTCTGGCTGCGCCTGCGCGCCAAGGCGACGGTCCCCGCCGAGACGACGGCGCGGCTGGCCGAGCTGCAGTCGCGCATCCGCCCGCACTTTCTTTTCAACACTCTCAACACTGCGCTGACGCTGGTCCGGCTCGACCCGGCGCGCGCCGAGGGCGTCCTGGAAGACCTCTCGGAGCTGTTTCGCGTCGCCATCGCCGACACGGCCGAATCCGTCTCGCTGAGCGAAGAGGTCGAGCTCGCGCAGCGTTACCTCGACATCGAGCAGGCCCGCTTCGGCAGCCGTATGCACGTCAGCTGGGAGCTCGACCCGGAAGCGGGCACCGCCCGCGTGCCGCCGCTGATCCTGCAGCCGCTCGTCGAGAACGCGGTTCGCCACGGCGTCGAGCCTTCGCCCGAGGGCGGGGTAATCAAGGTACGCACCCGCGTCAAGTTGGGACGCGCCGTGCTCTCGATCGCCAACAGCGTGCCGAAGGAGCCTTCGCGGCCCGGCAGCGGAATGGCCCTGAAGAATGTCCGCGAGCGTCTGCGCCTGATGCACGACGTCGCCGCCCAGTTCGATACGCGCCTGGAGGCCGACGTCTTCCGCGTGCAGATCGTCGTGCCGCTGTAGTGTGAACAGGCTCAAACCGGAGGATCGATGAGCGCCCTTCCCACGTCCCCCACCGTCGCCGGTTCCGAGCGTCCGTTGCGCGTCCTCGTCGTCGACGACGAGGAGCTCGCCCGCATGCGATTGAAGAGCCTCGTCGGCGAGTGCGGAGACCCGCGCTGCGCCGTCGTCGGCGAAGCGGCGAACGGAGCACAGGCGATGGTCTGGCTGACGACGCACGAATGCGACCTGCTCCTCCTCGACGTGCACATGCCGGGCCGCGACGGCACGCAGCTCGCCGCCGAGCTGCGCTTCCGCTCGCCGGCGCCGGCGATCGTCTTCGTGACGGCGCATGCCGAGCACGCCTTGAAGGCCTTCGACCTGGAGGCCATCGACTACCTGACCAAGCCGGTCAAGCGCGAGCGCCTGCAGATGGCGCTGCGCCGTGTCGCGCAGCGCCTGGCCCTCGGCCTGCCGGCGGCCGGAGCGCCGAAGGAAGACGAGGAAGAGGGCCCGGTCATCGTCGTCAGCGATCGCGGCCGCGTCATCCGCGTGCCGGTGGGCGACGTGCTCTACCTGAAGGCCGAGCTGAAGTACGTGACGCTGCGCACGGCCGACCACACGCACGTCCTCGACGATTCGCTGGCCGAGCTCGAGGAGCGGCTCGGCGACCGTTTCCTGCGCGTCCATCGCAATGCGCTGGTCGCCAGGCGCGCCGTCCGCGCGCTCGAACGCCGCACGCTTGCCGGCGATTGCGACGACGAAGGCGCCGAGGGCTGGGCCGTGTGCATGGCGCCGGTCGGCGAGTGGCTGGCGGTGTCGCGCCGGCAGGTTGCGGCGGTGCGCGAGGCGCTGGTCGCGGCCGGACGGTAGGCCTCGGGTCTCCGGCGACAGCGCAGCAGCCGGTTACAAGCCGCCGGCGGCCTTCGGGACAATGCCGTCGTGGCAACGAGCATGCTTCGTCGCTGGATCGGAACGACGTCAGGTCGCCTTGCGATCGGGCTCGCGGCGTTCGCCATCGCCGCCGGCGTGACGTGGTTTGCCCTCAACGACAGCGGCGAGACGGTACGGGTTGCCATGCCACCGTCGTCGAGCCCGCCCGTCGCGATCGACGCGCCTGCGTCGAGCGCAGCGCCGGCGAGCACGCCGGAGGTCGCCGTGGTCGACGAAGCATCGCACGCCGAGGACGAAGTGCAGATGTGCGGCGGCGAATGGGTCAAGACCGGGGCCGACGGCGAGGTCATCAAGGAGGAGGCTGAAGCCTTCGAGCGCGGCGCTCTCGAGGCGACGAAGCGGCCAGCCCTCGAGGCCATGGAGGCCAGCGGCGACGAGCGGGTTCAGGCGGCCGCGCATTTCTTTCAGTCGAATGTCGAAGGCCATCGCGAAGCGCTCGTCCGTTTCGCGCAGGCGACGACCGATCCCCAGGTGTATGCCTGGGCGGTCCAGGCGTGCCGTCGGGCCGACCCGCTCGCACAGGGATCGTGCCAGCTCGTCAGCGCCGAGCAATGGGCTCGTCTCGATCCGACGAACGCCATCCCATGGCTGACTTTGGCCCGCAAGGCCGAACAACATCACGAAGCGACCGCTCTCGACGACGCGATGTTTCACGTCGCCAGCGCCGAGCGGGTCGACGCCGGCTGGGGACAACTGCCATCCGCAGTGATCGAGCATGTCCCGAGCGGCGAAGCACACCTGGTGGGCGCGCTCGCTCTGGCGATCGAGGCGATCGGCATCGATGCTGCCGGCACCGTCGACTACCAGGCGGCGTTCAAGTACTGCAACGCCGCGGGTCTCGCCGACGCCAATCGTCGCGAAACCTGCGAGCGTGTTGCCGAGCTGTTCGTTCATCGATCGACGACCCTGCTCGAAGACGGCCTCGGCACGGGCCTGGGCAAGCGCCTCGGCTGGCCGTCAGAAAGACTCGAGTCGCTCCGCAGGGAGCACGAAGCGCTCTTCGAAGCGGTGGTCCACGAGACGATGCGCATCGATGGCACGCAAGGCTGCGCGGACTTGCGCCGCGAGCTCGAGCGCATACGCAACGTCGCGCGATACGGCGAAATCGGAACGGCCCGGCTTGCACTCGAAGCGTCGGGAAAGACATTCGAGCAAGTCGCTGTGGACTATCGGCAGGACGTTGCCAAGATTCTGGGAAAAGCGCAGCAGGCGGAAGCGGCCGCGTCCGCGGCTTCAGCGGCCGATCGCTGACCGCCTCACTCGCTCGCCGTCCCGATCCCGAAATACTTCTCGACGAGCGCGGCCGTGAGGTCGAAGCGGCCGGCGACGAAGGTCGCCGTGAAGCAGGTCTGGCCCGGCTTCGCCGGATTGACGAGCAGGCCCACGTAGAGCCAACCGGCGCCGGGCTTGCGCCACAGGACGATGCTTTGCGGCGCCAGGCCGTCGCGCTCGACCATCGGGTAGCGCCGCGCCAGCGCTGCACTCACGGCGCCCGCGTCGGCGGGGTCGAGGAGCACGTGACGATCGTTGCGCTCGAAGCGGATCGCCGACGTGTCGACGCAGCTTTCGATCGCATCGCCGATCGTCGCGGCGAGGGCGCGACCTTCGTCGCGCGCCTGCGCGCCGCCGGCCAGCGCCGCGGCGAGTCCGACCGTGGCGATGGAGATGAGGCTGCGTCGAGCCACCATCCGCGGGTTGTGCCAGCGCCGCGTCGCCGCGTCAAGTCGCAGGACCTGCGGAACTGCGCACGAGTCGATGCTTCAGCCGGTATTGCGCAGCCCCGCGGCGAGCCCATTGATCGAGATGTGAATTCCTCGCCGCACCCGCTCGATGCCCGGAACTTCGCTGCGGCGATGTCGGTAGCGCCGCATCAGCTCGACCTGCAGGTGGTTGAGCGGGTCGAGGTAGGGAAAACGATGCTCGATCGAGCGCGCCAGCGCCGGGTTCGACGCCAGCCGGTTCGACTCGCCGGTGACGAGCGTCAAGGCGTCGTTCGTGCGCTGCCACTCGGCCTCGATGCGGGCGAAGATGCGCCGGCCGAGCTTCTTGTCCTCGACGAGGTCGACGTAGCGCGCGGCGATCGCCAGATCGCTCTTGGCGATCACCATGTCGAGGTTGGAGACGAGCGTCGCGAAGAAGGGCCACTCCCTGGCCATGCGCGCGAGCAGCGCAGCGCGCGCCTGCCGGTCGGCGTCGCCGTTGCCGGCGCCGAGAAACGATTCGACGGCGCTGCCGAAGCCGTACCAGCCGGGCAGGGCGACGCGGCACTGGCCCCAGCTGAAGCTCCACGGGATCGCGCGCAGGTCCTCGATGGCGCGGCTGGCCTTGCGCGAAGCCGGGCGCGAGCCGATGTTGAGCTCGGCGATCTCGCGGATCGGCGTCGTGCTGTAGAAGTAGTCGGCAAAGCCGGGCGTCTCGTAGACGAGGCTGCGATATGCGGCGAAGCTCGCTTCGCTCAGGCGTCGCGCCGTGTCGTGAAAGCTCTTCGGCGCGCTCTTGGTCGGCTTGAGCAGCGTCGCTTCGAGCGTCGCCGCGACGAGCGTTTCGAGGTTGCGCCGTCCGATCTCGGGCTGCGCGTATTTCGACGCGATGACCTCGCCCTGCTCGGTCAGGCGGATCTGCCCGTTCACGGTTCCCGGCGGCTGCGCCAGGATTGCCTCGTAGCTCGGCCCCCCGCCGCGCCCGACCGTGCCGCCGCGGCCGTGGAAGAGACGGAGTCGCATGCCATGTGATTCACGCAGCGCATCGAAGACGTCGACCAGCGCGATCTCGGCGCAATAGAGCTCCCAGCTGCTCGTGAAGGCGCCTCCGTCCTTGTTGCTGTCGCTGTAGCCGATCATCACGTCCTGCTCGGCGCCCGAGCGCTGCATCATGGCGGCGATGCCGGGCAGGGCGTAGAACTCGCGCATGATCGTCGCGGCGCCGCGCAGGTCGGCGATCGTCTCGAACAGCGGCGAGACGATCAGCGTCGCCGTCGCGTCGGCGTCGAGCCGGCCGCGCACGAGGCCGGCTTCCTTGAGCAGCACCAGGGCCTCGAGCAGGTCGCTGACGCTTTGCGTGTGCGAGACGATGTAGTGGCGCAGCGCCTCGCGGCCAAAGCGGCCGAGCAGCGTCGCCGCCCGCTCGAAGATCGCGAGCTCCTTGCGGCACAGCTCGCCGTAGGCCGCGGCGCGCTCGCTCTCGACGACGCGCAGCCCGCGCGCGTCGTTCAGCACGCGCAGCAGCAGCGTGCGCCGCGCCGCCTCGTCGAGCGCAAAGTAGTCGGGCTCGATGCGCGCGACCTCGAGCAGCTCGGCGACGACGGCCTCGTGCTGGTCCGAGCTTTGTCGCAGATCGACCGTCGCCAGGTGAAAGCCGAACACCTGCACCGCGCGCAGCAGCGGCGCGAGGCGCGGCGCGACCAGCGCCTCGGCGTGATGCGTGACGAGCGACGCTTCGATCGTGCGCAGGTCGGCGCGCACCTCGGCGGGCGCTGCGTACGGTGCGCTCGGGGCGACGGCGTGGCGCAGCGCTTCGGTGCCGGTCAGCACCTGCAAGGTCGCGGCGAGCCGCGCATAGATGCCGATCAGTGCGCGCCGGTACGGCTCGTCCTCGCGGTGCGGGTTCGTGTCCGCGGACGCGTCGGCGAGCGCCTGCAGCTCGGGCGTCACCGGGCAGAGCGTCGCCGAATTCGACAGCTCGGCGCCGAGCTCGTGGACCTGCGTCAGGTACCAGCGCAAGGCCGTTTCGCCTTGCCGCGCCAGCGCGGTTTCGAGCGTCTCGGCCGAGACGTTGGGGTTGCCGTCGCGGTCGCCGCCGATCCAGTTGCCCATGCGAAAGAACGGCGCGATCGCGTGGCCGGGCAACGCGTCCTCGATGTCGCGATAGAGGAGCGGAATCTGCTCGAGAAAGGTCGATCGGTAGTAGCTCAGCGCGTTCTCGATCTCGTCGTCGACGGTCAGCCTGGCGGTGCGCAGCATGCGCGTCTGCCAGAGCTGCGTGACGCGGGCGCGCAGCAGCGCCTCGTTGCCGGCGCGCTCGCGGTCGCTCATCTCGGCGCTGCGCGCCGCGAGCAGCTCGGCGATGGCGCGCTCGGCGTCGAGGATGCTCTTTCTCTGTACCTCGGTCGGATGCGCGGTGAGCACCGGCGAGATCCAGGCGTGGCGCAGCGTTTCGGCGATCGCGTCGGCGCCGACGCCGCGCCGGGCCAGGCGGTCGAACGCCCCTTGCAGCGAGCCACGCTGCAGATGCCCCTGCCGCTCGTGCACGGCGCGGCGGCGCAGGTGATGGCGATCCTCGGCGATGTTGGCGAGGTGCGAGAAATAGCTGAAGGCGCGGATCACGCTGACGGTTCGCTCGCCGCTAAGGCTCGTCAGCAGCCGGTCGAGGGCGCGGCCGGCACGCGCGTCGCGCTTCAGGCGATAGGCGACGGCGAGCCGGCGCACCTGCTCGACGAGCTCGAACGCGTCCTTTCCTTCCTGCTCGCGGATGACGTCGCCGAGGATGCGCCCGAGCAGGCGGATGTCGTCGACGAGCGGAGCGTTCTTCGCGGCGGCTACCTTGGCTGCGGAGGGCTTTGTCGGGCGCATCGGCCCGCATGATGCAGGAGACGTGCCTGCTAGCATCCTTCGATGGCAGATTCCGTCGTCATCGCCACCCGGGAGAGCCGCCTGGCCTTGTGGCAGGCGGAACACGTCCGCGGGCTCCTGGAAAGCCGCTTCGGCACGCGCGTGTCGTTGCTCGCGATGACGACGCGCGGCGACCAGATTCTCGATCGCACGCTCTCCAAGGTCGGCGGCAAGGGACTCTTCGTTAAGGAGCTCGAGACCGCGCTGGAAGACGGCCGCGCCCAGATCGCCGTCCACTCGCTCAAGGACGTGCCGATGGATCTGCCGCCGGGCTTTCGGCTCGCCGCGGTGCTCGAGCGCGAAGACCCGCGCGATGCCTTCGTCTCGGTTCGCCATGCCTCGCTCGACGCGTTGCCGCACGGCGCCGTGGTCGGCACGTCGAGCCTGCGCCGCGTCGTCCAGCTGAAGGCGTTGCGCCCCGACCTGCACGTCGAGCCGCTGCGCGGCAACCTCGACACGCGGCTGCGCAAGCTCGACGAGGGCTACTACGACGCGATCGTCCTGGCCGCCGCCGGGCTGGTGCGGCTCGGTCTGGCCGGGCGCATCCGCGACTATTTCGATCCCGTCGAGATGCTGCCCAGCGCCGGCCAGGGCGCGCTCGGGATCGAGACGTGCGCCGATGCGGTCGAGCTGAACGCGCTCCTGGCGCAGCTGACGCATCGGCCGACCGAGCTCGCCGTGCTCGCCGAGCGTGCCGTCTCGCGCGCCCTGGGCGGCAGTTGCACGCTGCCGATCGCGGCGCACGCGCACTGGCGCAACCGGGCCCTGGCGGTCGACGCCGCCGTCGGCCACCCGGAGCGCATCGACGCACCGTTGCTGCGCGGCTCGAGCGTCGGCGACGTCGTCGACGCCGCCGGCGCCGAAGGCCTGGGCGTCGCGGTCGCGCTGCAGCTGCTGCAGCGCGGCGCCGCGGACTACATCGGCGCCGGCGCTGCCGCAGGCCCGGCGCCTTCGGCCGCTGCCTGAGCGGAGCGCGTTTGCCGCGGCTCATCGTCACCCGGCCGGCGCCGCAGGCAGCGGGCTGGGTGACGCAACTGCGCTCTCGCGGCGTCGACGCGCTCGCCGTTCCCCTGATCGAGATCGCCGCCGCCGCCGATCTCGAGCCGATCCGCGCTGCCTGGGCCGGTCTGGCGGCGCGGCGCCTGGTCGTGTTCGTCAGCGCCAACGCGGTGCTGCAATTCTTCGCGGCGCGCCCCGAGGCCGCGCCGTGGCCGGCCGGCCTGCTCGCGGCGGCGCCGGGGCCCGGCACGGCGGCGGTCCTGCGCGCCGCCGGGATCGATGCGGCCGTCGTCATCGAGCCGACCGACGCCGCCGCCCCGCTCGACTCCGAAGCGCTCTGGGCGCGCCTGGCCGGGTACGACTGGCACGGCGCGAGCGTCCTCGTCGTTCGCGGCGACGGCGGTCGCGAGTGGCTCGCCGAGCGGCTTGCCGCGGCCGGCGCGAGCGTCGACGCCGTCGCCGCCTATGCGCGCCGTGTTCCGGTCTTCGACGCCGAGGCGCGCCGTGTCGTCGACGCCGCCGCTGCGGATCCGGCCGCCTGGGTCTGGCTATTCAGCAGCGCCGAGGCGATCGGCAATCTCGAAGCGATGGCCGGTGCCGGACGCTGGAGCGCGGCCGTGGCGATCGCGACGCATCCGCGCATCGCCGCGCGGGCGCGACAGGCGGGCTTCGCCGTCGTTCGCGAGGCTCGCCCAGACCTCGACGACGTGGTCGCCTGCATACAATCGATGCGACCGTGAACGACGATCCCTCGCCCGCCGCCGAGCCGTTGACCATCGCCCTCACGACCCCCGCCGCAGCAGCGCGCGGCGAATCGTCCGGGCGCTGGCTCGCCGCCGTGGTCGCCTTCTTCGCTCTGGTCGCCATCGTCGCGCTCGTCTTCGCGTGGCGCGCCGACCAGCGCGTGCGCGAGACCGAGCGCGAGCTCGTCAAGCGCCAGCAGGACAGCGCCGACCGCGCCGCCGAAGCGACGCTGCTCGCCCGCCAGGCGCAGGAGGGAATGCGCGACGCGACGGCCAAGGTCGCGCTGCTCGAAGCGCGCCTCAACGAGGTCGCGCTGCAGCGCGGCCAGCTCGAGGAGCTGATCCAGTCGGTGGCGCGCTCGCGCGACGAGACGCTCGTCGCCGACATCGAATCGGCGATGCGCGCGGCGATCCAGCAGTCCTCGCTGATCGGCAGCGCCGAGCCGCTCGTCGCGACGCTGAAGCAAAGCGACGAGCGCCTGGCCCACGCCAACCAGCCGCGCCTCGAGCCGGTGCGCCGCGCCATCGCGCGCGACCTCGATCGCGTCAAGGCGGCGAGCGTCGCCGACGTCGCATCCCTGTCGATCAAGATCGACGAGGTCGTGCGCATGATCGACGAACTGCCGCTGCTCTCGGCCGCCGAGCCGCGCCGCGATCTCGGTCGCGCCGAGCCGGCGCGCACTGCTTCGGCGGCGGCGCCTCCGGCCGAGGCGGCGTCGGGCGTCGACGCGGTCGACGCCTGGGTCTCGCGCGAGCTCAACCGCGCCGGCCGCTTTCTGGCCGACAACGTGTGGACGGAGATCCGCTCGCTCGTCCGCATCACGCGCATCGACCAGCCGGAGGCGATGCTGATCGCTCCCGACCAGGCGTTCTTCCTGCGCGAGAACCTGAAGCTGCGCCTGCTCAACGCGCGCCTCGCCGTGCTGGCGCGCCAGTTCGGCGCCGCGCAGAGCGACCTGCGCTGGGCCCAGGGCGCGATCGAGCGCTACTTCGACCGCAGCTCGAAGCGGACGCAGCTCGCCGCCGACCAGATCCGTCAGGTCACGCTGCAGCTGCGCCAGGCGAGCATCGCGCGGCCCGACGACACGCTCGCCGCGCTGGCAAGCGCCGGCGCGCCGCGTTGAACCGGCCGGAAGCGGCACGCTGATGCGCCTGACGATCTGGTTCGTGCTGCTGTTCGGCGTCGCCGTCGTCGCCGCGCGAACCCTCGGCACCAACGACGGCCTCGCCTCGTTCTACTGGGGCCCGTGGCGGCTCGACACGTCGCTCAACCTGTTTCTGCTCCTCCTCATCGGCACGTGCTTCCTGATCGTCGCCGTCATCAAGGCGGTGACGGCGCTCGTCGGCCTGCCGCAGCGGGCGCGCGAGTGGCGCACGGCGCGGCGCGACCGCGTCGGCCAGGCGGCGCTGCGCGACGCGCTCGCACAGTACTTCGGTGGCCGCTACACGCGGGCGCAGAAGTCGGCCGAGCGGGCACTCGCGCTGCAGACCGAGACGCCCGATCTCGTGCAGGACAACGAGTTCACCGTGCTCGGCCACCTGCTCGCCGCCGGCAGCGCGCATCGCCTGCAGAACCGCGCGGGGCGCGACGAAGAGCTGCGCCGTGCCCTCGAGATCGCGGCGCACAGCCCGGCGGCGCGCTCGGCCGAAGAAGGCGCGCGCCTGCTCGCCGCCGAATGGGCGCTCGACGACCGCGACGCGCCGCGCGCGACGCGGTTGCTCGCCGAGCTGCCGATGGGCGTCGCGCGGCGAACGCACGCCTTGCGCCTGAAGCTGCAGGCCGCGCGCCTCGGCCGGCAGCCGCATGAAGCGTTGAAGACGGCGCGCCTGCTCGTCAAGCACCAGGCCTTTTCGCGCGTCGCCGCAGAAGGGCTGCTGCGTTCGCTCGCCTTCGAATCGCTCGACACGGTGTACGACCTCGACCAATTGCGCCGCCTCTGGAACGCCTTCGATGCCGCGGAGCGGCGCGACGCGTTCATCGCCGCGCGCGCCGCCACGCGTGCCGTCGCGTTCGGCGCCGCCGAAGAAGCGCGGGCGTGGCTGCGCCCG
>JGI24140J50213_10000247_pt1 | contig 25629 bp, 28 predicted proteins | sample BarGraIncu00222A_FD_50213 | JGI IMG/M metagenome (IMG submission 50213)
GTGATGTCGCCGATGATCGACTCGATCACCGTGGTGCGCCGCGGCAAGGTGCGCCGCGCCAAGCTGTATTACCTGCGCAATCTGCGCGGCAAGTCGGCCCGCATCGTCGAGAAGAAGACCGACCGCGCTGCCGCCGTCGGCCAGTAATTTCCTACCCCATCGATCTGACGAAAAGCGCAGGGCTCACGGGCCCTGCGCTTTTTTGCTGCGCAATTGTCATCGCAATGACGGTGGCGGCAAACGCATATCGCGCTTAAATACCTCATGTGCTATGAGGTTGGAATGTTTCCAGATCGCCCAGAGCCTTTTCCGTTCCGATTGAATCGGAACGGAGGCTCCGCCTCTTATTTTGACGCGTTTTCTTCACGCGAACCGGTATCCACTTCGCTTGAAAACGCTCTAACCATCGCGTCTCGCGTCGTTCTCGACGATCGTAGCCGTTTGCCCTGGCGCTTTTTCGGTCGGCTGACGACGGCAGCTCTCGCGGCTTGAGGCTCGGCGTGCCGCCTGTCGCCACGCGACGTTGCATTTTTCGATTCAAATCCCGATTCAAGGCCTGATCCCATGTCCGATAAAAAACCGACCACGCTGTACGATAAAATCTGGAACGATCATCTGGTACACGAAGCCGATGACGGCACCTGCCTGCTCTATATCGATCGCCATCTGGTCCACGAGGTAACCTCGCCGCAGGCGTTCGAGGGACTGCGTGCCACCGGCCGCAAGGTGCACGCGCCCGAGAAGACGCTGGCCGTGGTCGACCACAACATCCCGACCACCGACCGCTCCAAGCCCAATCCGGATCCGGAATCCACCGAGCAGATCAGGGTGATGGCGGAGAACGCCCGCGAATTCGGCATCGAATATTACAACGAGTTCGACAAGCGCCAGGGCATCGTGCACGTCATCGGCCCCGAGCAGGGCTTTACACTGCCCGGCACCACCATCGTCTGCGGCGACAGCCACACCTCCACGCACGGCGCGTTCGGTGCGCTGGCGCACGGCATCGGTACGTCCGAAGTCGAGCATGTGCTGGCGACGCAAACCCTGATCCAGAAAAAGGCGAAGAACATGCGCGCCACCGTCGACGGGCAATTGCCCGACGGCGTCACCGGCAAGGACATCATTCTCGCCATCATCGGCGAGATCGGCACCGCCGGCGGTACCGGCTATGTGCTGGAATATGCCGGCGAGGCGATCCGAGCACTGTCGATGGAAGGCCGCATGACGGTCTGCAACATGTCGATCGAGGGCGGCGCCCGCGCCGGCCTGATCGCGCCCGACGAAAAGGCGTTTGAATTTCTCAAGGGCCGCCCGATGTCACCGAAGGGCGAAACCTGGGACGCCGCGATGCGCTACTGGGAGACGCTGTGCAGCGACGAGGCTGCGCATTTCGATCACGAGATCAGGCTCGACGCGGCAAAATTGCCGCCGATCGTGACCTGGGGCACCTCGCCGGAAGACGTGGTGTCGATATCGGGCGTGGTGCCGGATCCCGACCAGATCGCCGATGAAGCCAAACGGATCTCCAAACATCGCGCGTTGAATTACATGGGCCTGAAGGCGGGGACCAAAATCACCGACATCAAGCTCGACCGCATCTTCATCGGCTCCTGCACCAACGGCCGGATCGAGGATCTGCGCGCGGTGGCCAAGGTGGTCGCCGGCAAGACCGTCAACGGCAATCTCAATGCGATGATCGTGCCGGGCTCGGGGCTGGTGAAGGAGCAGGCGGAAGCCGAAGGGCTCGACAAGATTTTCATCAAGGCCGGATTCGAATGGCGCGAACCGGGCTGCTCGATGTGCCTGGCAATGAATCCCGACAAACTCGCGCCCGAGGAACGCTGCGCCTCGACCTCGAACCGCAATTTCGAGGGCCGCCAGGGTTTTAAAGGCCGCACCCATCTGGTGTCGCCGGCGATGGCGGCCGCCGCGGCGATCGCCGGGCATTTCGTCGATGTCAGAGAGTGGCGGTGAGCCGCGCAGCCTTGCCTCAACATCGAGGCGTTTTGGAAAGAAGTCCTTAAGCTACCGGGAGCAGACTTGCGTTCGCGAAGGCGAGGCGTTCGCAAGGAGCGGGCCGTGGCCGACAAGCCTGAATTCGTCGATATGATCAGCGAGGCGACGCGCCAGTCGCGGCGCCGCTACGCCGCTCGCGTCGAAGCACCTGTGGTCAAGGAAAGATCGCGCCTCAGTCACTGGCCGCCGGATCGGTGGGAACAGTGGCGCATCGAGACCCTGACGCCGTGGAAGCTCAAATCCTGGAAATTCAAGAACTGGAGCTGAGCGCGGCAACGCCCGCTAACTGCGGATACAGATAACTGCGGATACAGAACAGGCGCCGATCCGGCGCCCGTTGTTTTTGCGGCCATCGCGTTTCGCAAGCGGTCCGGTAGGAACCGCTTGGAAAATCAACGGTGGTGGCGATGATGGTGATGCCAATGCACCTCGGTGCGGCTAACCCGCGCCGCAGCGCAGATCGCAAGCGATGTCGGCGACATGAACAGGAAATGAAAACCTGTGTTGCGCAGATGAATGCCGGAGATCCAGTTCCTGCTTCGCCTCCGTTCCGATTCAATCGGAACGGAAACGGCCCTAGCCGCCGCGCCAATAGCAGTTCATGCGAGGCACAATCACCGTGCCGCTCGGCCGGTATTCCTGCACGTAGGTTGCCGTGCATTCCCGCACCGCATTGCGGCCCGGGAAATAGCGCGGATAGACACCATCCGGTTCCGGCTGATTGCGCGGATAGACCGGCACGCGTCGCGGCGACCGTCGAACCCGGACCTGACTGTCGGCGTCCGTGGCGGCCGGTGGCGACGCCTGCGCTATGCGCACTCCGGACGGTGCGGTTTGCGCGCTTGCTCCGGCCGCGGGCAGCGAAACTGCCCCGATAAAAGCCAGCCAAATTGCCGCCGTCTTGATCCGCTTCATCACGCCCACCCAAACCTGTTGTCGATCCTACGGTCTCCGATTGCCGCGCCAACGTCAACTGGACGCGGGTCCAAAACCGGTCCCCCACATCATGTGCCGGGCGCTCTCGCTCTAAAATGCTATAAACGAACTCCATGTGGAAATCCGCCAAAGCGCCATCGCTGGCCGAAATGGAAGCCATGGCGCACGAGGTTTTCGAGCGCCTGCCGGAGAACTTTCGCCAGCTGTGCGAGGGCGTGATCGTCCGCATCGACGATTTTCCGACCGATGAGGTGCTCGACGAGATGGGCGCGACCAGCGAATTCGACCTGCTCGGCCTGTTCCAGGGGATCGGCCTGCCGTTCCGCAGCCATCAGGACGTTGCGCGGCTGCCCAACATGGTCTGGCTCTACCGCCGCCCGATCCTGGATTACTGGGCCGAACATGACGAAACGCTCGGCCATATCGTTCGCCACGTGCTGATTCACGAGATCGGCCATCATTTCGGCCTTTCCGACGACGACATGGAGGCGATCGAGGCCGCCGAATGATGCGTTTTCGAGCGAAAGCCTGCCCCGTACTTGATCCGGGTGGGTACCGGTTCGCGTGAAGAAAACGCGACAAATAAAGACAACTGCTTTTGCGCGTCTTCCATGCGCGATCCGCGCAGTGCGGATTTGCCCTTTAATGCCGGCGGCATTCGCGATAAACCATGGGCGAAACGTTTCGGTAAATCCCGACCACGCAAGTCCCAACCGAGAAGTACGAACGATGGACAAGTTTACCACGCTGGAAGGCGTCGCGGCGCCGCTGAAGATCATCAATGTCGATACCGACATGATCATCCCGAAGCAGTATCTAAAGACCATCAAGCGCACCGGCCTCGGCAAGGGACTGTTCTCCGAACAGCGCTACAAGGACGATGGCAGCGAAAACCCGGATTTCGTCCTCAACCAGCCGGCCTACCGCAACGCCAGGGTTCTGGTCGCGGGCGATAATTTCGGCTGCGGCTCGAGCCGCGAGCACGCGCCATGGGCGCTGCTTGATTTCGGCATCCGCTGCGTGGTCTCGACCTCGTTCGGCGATATCTTCTACAACAACTGTTTCAAGAACGGCATTTTGCCGATCCGCGTCACCCAGGACGATCTCGACAAATTGTTCGACGACGCCGAACGCGGCGCCAATGCGACGCTGACGATCGATCTTGCCAGTCAGGAAATCCGTGGACCTGACGGCGGCACGGTGAAATTCGAGATCGACCCGTTCCGCAAGCACTGCCTGATGAACGGCCTCGACGATATCGGCCTCACCATGGAAAAGAAGGCCGCGATCGAAAGCTACGAGGCGAGGGCCAAGACCGTGCGCGCCTGGGCCTGAGCTTACCTGCGAGCCGTCTGTCTGATCTTGCTGATCTTGCAAGAAACGCGGCGCCAGAGGCGAGATGAATGCGGCCCGAAATCGTTACCTTCTGGCACGGCCCGCTCGACGCCTTGAGAACCCTTTGCCTGAGATCGCAGGTCAAAGCAGGCCACAAGGTCACCGTCTATAGTTTCGAACCGCTCGCGCAATTGCCCGAGGGCGTCGACAATGCCGAGGCCGAGGCGATCCTGCCGCGCGCTTTCGCCGAAAGGCTGCGCCCGACCGGGCCTGACGGTGTGTGGCGCGACTGGACCACCTTGCAGTACAGCGATTTCTTCCGGATGCGGCTGATGGCGCAGAACGCCGGCCTGTGGCTCGACGCCGACGTGCTGCTGCTGAGACCGGTCGAGATCGATCCGGCAAGACCTTACTTCGCCTGGGAGCGGCCGCGCCAGCTCGGCAATTCGGTGCTCTATCTGCCTTCAGGCAGTTCCATCGTCGCGGCATTCACCGCGCTGATGCAGCAGGACGAACTGACGCCGGACTGGCTGGCGCTGCGGCACCGCCTGACGTTCGGTTGGCGCAAGCTGCGCGGCTCCCATCGGCTCTCGGATATTCGGGTCGCGATCTACGGTCCCGCGGCGCTGACCGCGCTCGCCCGCCGCGCCGGCGAACTGCGCTACGCGCTGCCGAAAAAATCGTTCTACTCAGTGCATGCCGAACCGAAGCTGTTCTTCGAGCCGCGGGACTTTTCCGCGCTGATCAATGATCCCGAAATCATCGGATTTCACATCTCACCGAAAGGCCGCGGCAACGAACGGCCCATTGCGGGAAGCCTGTATGCATGGGCGGCCGGACGGTTTGGTTGATCTCGTCGTCCCGACGAAGGGCTGGACGACGCAAATTGATGCGCCCTCTCTCAATGCCCCATCGCCGCGATCGCGTCCGCAATCGCAATGGTGCGCGCGGCCATCTCGGCGTGCAGCCGCTCCACCATTTGACCGTCGAGCTGGATCGCGCCGCGCGAGGCGTTTTCCGGCCGCTCGAATGCCGCGATGATCTTGCGGGCATGCGCCACTTCCTCGGCGGGCGGCGTGAAGATCGCGTTGCAGGCCTCGATCTGGCCCGGATGAATCAGCGTCTTGCCGTCGAAGCCGAGGTCGCGCGCTTGCGCGCATTCCTGCCCGAAGCCGTCGAAATTACTGAAGTCGCTGTAGGGGCCGTCGAGAATTTCAAGGCCGTAAGCGCGGGTGGCCAGAATGCACTGCGTGATCAGCGGCAGCATCGCCGCGCGGCCCGGCAGCATCCGGATTCGCGTCTCCCGTGAAATATCGTTCGGCCCGAACACAAATCCGGCAAGCCGCGTCCTCGAATCGCGCGAGGTGGCGGCGAGTTCCTCGGCATGCAGCACGGCGCGCGCGGTCTCGATCATGGTCCAGACCCGGATCGAGGGGTCGGCGCCGATGCCGTCGAGGCGATCGGCGATCGCCTGGATCTCCTCCACGCTGGAAACCTTCGGAACCAGAATGCCGTCGGGCCGCGCCTTGCCGGCCATGGCGACGTCGTCGATCCACCATGGCGTATCGAGGCAGTTGACCCGGATCAGGATCTCACGCTTGCCGAATCCCTTGGCCGCGATCGCCTGCGCGATCTGGTCGCGCGCGAGCGCCTTGGCATCGGGCGCCACAGAGTCTTCAAGGTCAAGAATGATGCCGTCCGCCGGGAGATTGCGCGCTTTTTCCAGCGCCCGCGCGTTCGACCCCGGCATGAACAAGAGACTGCGGCGCGGACGGATCATGGGCTTGTTCCCTGAATAGCTCCGATACGATAAGCCCGGTTCGGTCTGATCGGATCCGACATATCAGCATCATACTTTTTGAGCATGGTCTTTGAACAAACGAAGCCGTTTGCTCGGGAAAACCGGTGCCCAATTTTCCCGAACCCTTGCTCTAACAGTTCAGTCCCCCGCCCGAAAGACTTGTTCGTACCCGGCGCATATGGTTAGCCACTGCCATGTCATCGTTTCCGCAACATCTGCTCGAAGGCTATCGGACCTTCACCTCGCAACGCCTGCCTACCGAGCAATCGCGCTACCGCGAATTGTCCGAGATCGGCCAGGCCCCCGAAGTGATGGTGATCGGCTGCTGCGACTCCCGAGTGTCGCCGGAGGTGATCTTCGACGCCGGCCCCGGCGAATTATTCGTGGTGCGTAACGTCGCCAATCTGGTGCCGGTCTATCAGCCGGATGGTGGCGCGCACGGCGTCTCGGCGGCGCTGGAATATGCGGTTCGTGCGCTGCACGTGAAACATGTCGTGGTGCTCGGCCACGCCCAGTGCGGCGGCATCCGTGCCTTCATCGACAATACCGAGCCGCTGTCGCCGGGAGATTTCATCGGCCGATGGATGTCGATGTTCGTCAAGCCGGGCGAACGCGTCGAGCAGCGCGACCACGAAACGATGCAGGATTTTACCATCCGGATCGAGAAGGCGGCCGTGTTCCGAAGCCTGGAAAACCTGCTGACATTTCCGTTCGTGCGGACTGCGGTCGAGCGCGGCGATCTCTCGTTGCACGGAGCGTATTTCGGTGTGGCCGAAGGCTCGCTGTTCGTGCTCGATCCGGCGGCGAAGGAATTTCACAGCGTCAGGGAAAAGGTGAGCGAATAGCGAGTGGCGAATGGAGGAAATTTTTCCGTTCGCTGATTCCTGTTCGCTATTCGCCCTTGTGATCGCTGCCCCATCGATCTGACAGCGCCAGCACCAGGGCCGAGATCACGAACACCAGATGCACGCCGACCAGCCAGCCCATCTTCTGGGCGTCGAAGACGGCATCGATGTTCATGAATGCCTTCAATACCTGGATCGCCGAAATCGCGACGATCGAGGCGAGCAGTTTCTGCTTCAGCCCGGCGAAATCGACCTTGGTCATCCACGCTGGCCAGTCCGGATGGCCGCGCGGATCGATCCGCGACACGAAATTCTCGTAACCCGAAAACACCACGATCAGAATCAGATTGCCGGTCAGCGAGACGTCGATCAGGCTGAGCACGCCAAGAATGATATCGGCCTCCTTGGCCGCGGGCGCATGCAGGATGAACTCCCACAGCATGACAAGGAATTTGTACAACAGCACCGCGAGGCTGACGACAAGGCCGAGGTAGAACGGCGCCATCAGCCAGCGGCTGTTGAACAGCAGGTTCTCAAGCCCGTGCTCGACGCGTTTCAGCGACGGATTGGGCCGGTATGGCGGTGGCTGGTCGCTCATGCTGTTCCGGCTCCTGCTATCTCCGGAGCATGATCCTCACGCCGCCTTTTTCTTGGCGCTGATCAACTTGCGGTTGATCAGGCACTCGGCGATCTGGATCGCGTTCAGTGCCGCGCCCTTCCGCAGATTGTCGGAGACGCACCACAGCACCAGGCCGTTCTCCACCGTCGCGTCCTCCCGGATGCGGCTGATATAGGTCGCATCCTCGCCGGCCGCTTCATACGGCGTGACGTAGCCGCCCGGTTCGCGCTTGTCGATCACGAGGCACCCCGGCGCATTGCGCAGGATGTCGCGCGCCTCATCGGCCGAGATCGGATTTTCGAACTCGATGTTGACCGCTTCGGAATGGCCGACAAACACCGGCACCCGCACGCAGGTCGCGGTAAGCCTGATTTTGGGATCAAGAATCTTCTTGGTCTCCATCATCATCTTCCACTCTTCCTTGGTGTAACCGTCCTCCATGAACACATCGATCTCGGGGATCACGTTGAAGGCGATACGCTTGGGGAATTTCTTGTTGATCAGTTCGCTGTTGGTGTAGACCGCCTTGGTCTGCGAAAACAGTTCGTCCATGGCGTCCTTGCCGGCGCCGGACACCGACTGATAGGTCGAGACCACCACGCGCTTGATGACGGCGCGGTCATGCAACGGCTTTAACGCCACCACGAGCTGCGCGGTCGAGCAGTTCGGATTGGCGATGATGTTCTTCTTGACGAAGCCTGCGACCGCATCCGCATTGACCTCGGGCACGATCAGCGGCACGTCGGGATCCATCCGCCATGTCGACGAATTGTCGATCACCACCGCGCCGGCGGCGCCGATTTTCGGCGACCATTCCTTCGACACCGCGCCGCCCGCCGACATCAGGCAGATATCGACGTCGCTGAAATCGTAATGCTCGAGCGCTTTGACCTTCAGGGTGCGATCGCCATAGGATACTTCGACGCCCATACTGCGGCGCGACGCCAGCGCCACGACCTCGTCGGCCGGAAATTTGCGCTCGTCGAGAATGTTGAGCATTTCCCGCCCCACATTGCCGGTCGCTCCGACCACCGCGACTTTGTAACCCATCGTTCACTCTCCGAAGAAAAATGCCTCGTGCCCGTCCGCCGTGGAAAGGCAAGAGGCAGCGCTTCTATGCGAGAAAAGCCGCCAAGACAACGTTTCAAGACAACGTTTCGAGACAACGTTTCAAGACAACGTTAGAGCCGCGCGCCGTCCCTTCGGCGCCCGGTGGTGCCAGGACGGCTGATGCGATCGATTTGGGCCATCCGGCCGACCCCTCCAGATCCGACCCAAATTCATCCGGTGCTGAACAGCTTTGCCGACGAATGCCGCGGCATGCTGGTGCATCTGGCTGCCTATGTGGGGGTTCTGGCGTTATTTGTCATCATTGGCGCTCATCTATGGGGAGAATTGCCTGAAAGCGCGGGTCTGGAGCCTGCCGCCAAGCCCGGTTGGAGCCTGGCCACCCGCTCGTACCCGGCTTTCGCCGTCAGCCAATTCGATTTGCACGGGAAAACAGAAACTTACGAAATCTTCCGGCATCCCGAAGGCGGCCGCAAGGACGTCTTGCGATGGGCGGCCCAAGGCGAAAAGCCGGTCGCAGAACTCGAAATCTATCGACCTTGCGGCGAATCGAGCGGATCAGGACCCGCCATCGCCGAAATCGCCGCTCGCATGAACTCCGAAGGCTCGCACGAACTAGAAGCGGCTGGCGTCATCGAGAGCAAATTCGGCCCGGTTACGCTGCTTCGCCTGGCGGTTGACGCCAACGATGCGGCGTCCTGTCTTGGCTTCATCAAACACCTTGATGAGCCGAATGTGCGGATATCCGGCTGGTCGTGCCAGGGCGACGACATGCCGGCCCGGCGCGCCGCGGTCGGCTGTATTTGAACCGGTCGATCCTCCTGACATCAGGAAATGAACCGAAACTGGCTGAATTGTTCGCCCGCGCCGAACTCAGGCGTGGCAGCTGCACTGCCGCCGCCCTGCCTTCAACCTCGGCGGACTGGGTAACCGGCGCGCAAAACCCGAACCTGCGCGGAGCGCTCTAAAAAGGCCGCCCGGCGGCCTCCGATCGGGTGCTTCGGCAAGGTGCTGGTTTGCATGCAACTTTCCGCGTTTGACCGTATTATTATGAAGCGGTGTGGCCCAATTGACCTTGTGACCACCTGCCCCCGGCGGCTAAAGTGACCCCAACCGGAAATGGCGACCCGCCAGCCCAAGAGGACGCGATGACTTTCAAATTTCCCGCCGCCGCCAAGCTCACGCTGTCGCTCGCCACTGTTGGCGTGCTCGCAATCGGCCTCGGCGTCACCCAGGCCGACGCCCAGACCAAGCGAAAACCCACCAGTGTCGACGGCACCACCAACAACACGGCGTATGGTCCGGCCGGTCCGAACCGATCGTATCAATCGGGACCGCGCACGCGGGTTTTCGTGACCACGCGCTCGTGGCTAGATGCCGGCGTCGAGGTGTTGCCCGGCGATCGCAAGTTCAACGACTACGCCTTCCCGCAGTCGACGTCATTCGGGCAGGAAAACTACAACCGCCCGCTCGCTCGCCAACCGCTTTACCCGTCCTATGACCTTGGCGGATATCCGCAGACCTTCCCGCTGTATTGAGGGTGAGTTACCTGTCACGAAAAATGCCCGGCCTTCGCCGGGCATTTTTTATTGGGGTACGCGATGAGCGGTTAAGCCTGCAGCGCCTGCAATTCTTTCACGATCGCCTCACCCATCTGCGTCGTGCTGACCGCCGTCATGCCTTCCGACTTAATATCCGCGGTGCGCAGACCCTTGGTCAGCACCGCGGATATCGCCGCATCGACCTGGTCAGCCAACGTTGCCATATCGAACGAATAGCGCAGCGCCATGCCGAACGATGCGATCATCGCGATCGGATTGGCCAATCCCTTGCCGGCGATATCCGGAGCCGAACCGTGCACCGGCTCATACAGCGCCTTGCGCTTTTTGGTCTTGACGTCGATCTCGCCGAGCGAGGCCGACGGCAGCATGCCCAGCGAGCCGGTCAGCATCGCCGCGATATCCGAGAGCATGTCGCCGAACAGATTGTCGGTGACGATGACGTCGAATTGCTTCGGCCACTTCACCAGATTCATTCCGCCGGAATCGGCAAGCTGATGCTCGAGTTGCACATCCCTGTATTCGCGCGCATGCACCTGGCTGACCACCTCGTTCCAGAGCACGCCCGTCTTCATGACGTTGCGCTTCTCCATCGAAGTCACCTTGTTGCGGCGCCTGCGCGCCAGATCGAATGCGACGCGAGCGATGCGCTCGATCTCATAGGTGTCGTAGACCTGGGTATCGATGGCGCGTTTCTGGCCGTTGCCGAGATCGGTGATGGTCTTGGGCTCGCCGAAATAGACCCCGCCGGTTAGCTCGCGCACGATCATGATGTCGAGGCCCTCGACCGCCTCGCGCTTCAGGCTCGAGGCGTCCGCGAGCGCCGGATAGCAGATCGCCGGACGAAGGTTGGCGAACAGCGCCATCTCCTTGCGCAGGCGCAGCAGGCCGGCTTCGGGACGCACATCATACGGCACATGATCCCATTTCGGCCCGCCGACGGCGCCGAAGATCACCGCGTCGCTGGCCTGCGCCAGCGCCATCGTGGTGTCGGTGATCGCGACCTTGTCGGCATCGTAGGCGGAGCCGCCGACCAGCCCCTGCTCGGTCTCGAAATGCGCCAGGCCTTGCGTGTTCAGCCAATCGATCAGACGCTTCACTTCCGCCATCACTTCGGTGCCGATGCCGTCGCCGGGGAGAAGCAGCAGTTTATGGGTCACCATGGGAAGGTCCTTGTTGTGTATTCTCTATTCGTCATTCCGGACGCGAAGCGATCCGGAATCTTTCTCCGATCGGGCAGGCGCAAAAAAATGAGATTCCCCGATGTGCAATTGCACATCTGAGGTTCGCGTCTTCGGCGCGCCCCGGAATGACGACGGACGGATTGCTAAAGCGGCATTGCGCGATTGGCAAGACACCATTGCCGCGTCACGCCTGTGCAATCGTGGTAGAGCCTGTCACAATGCGTTCCCGCCGGAGTAGTCCCCTTGCCACCTCGCGACCGTCCCCCGCATCCCGCGCGGCTGATTCTCATTCTGTCGTTGGCGCCCACCGTCGGCCTCGGGATCGGCCGCTTCGCCTATGCACTGGTGCTGCCGGACATGCGCGACGCGCTGGGCTGGTCGTATTCCGCCGCGGGCTTCATGAACACCATCAACGCGGCCGGTTATCTTGCCGGCGCCCTTGTCGCATCGAAGCTCATCAAGCGTTTCGGACTATCCGCCACCGTGCGCTGGGGAACGCTGGCCTGTGTGGCGTCGCTGGCGCTGTGCGCCATAACGGGCAATTTCATCGTGCTGAGTTTTGCAAGGCTGGTGGTGGGATTGGGCGCCGCCGCGGTTTTCATCGCCGGCGCCGCGCTGGCGGCGACGATCGCGCAATCCTACCCCGAGCGGGCGAACTTTCTGCTCAGCCTGTTCTACGCCGGGCCCGGTTTAGGCATCCTGTCGTCCGGCCTGATCGCGCCGTTCGTGCTGCAGGGATTCGGACCGGGATCGTGGTGGATCGTCTGGTGGGCGATGACGCTGCTCACGATCGCCATGACCATTCCGCTGCTGCTGACACGCTTCGATGCAAGCGCCGATATCGCCGATCAATCGCCGGCGAAATTCACGATCCGGCCGGTGGCAATCTATCTCACCGGCTATTTTCTGTTCGGCGCGGGATACATCGCCTACATGACGTTCATGATTGCGTATATCCGCGACTCCGGCGGCGGCGCTGCGGCGCAGAGCGCGTTCTGGTGCCTGATCGGCTTGAGCGCCTTTGTGACGCCGTGGCTGTGGCGCAGCGTGCTGGCGCGTGACAGCGGTGGCATCAGCACGGCGATCATTCTCGGCGTCAACGCCATCGGCGCGGCGCTGCCGCTACTCGGACATTCTTCGGCGTTGCTCGCCGCATCGGCGCTGGTGTTTGGCGTCGCGTTCTTCGCGGTGGTGGGATCGACCACCGCCTTCGTTCGCTTCAATTATCCGCCGGCGGCGTGGCCGACCGCGATCGCGGCGATGACGATCGCGTTCGGCGTCGGTCAAACGCTGGGCCCCAGTGCCACCGGTGCCATTACCGACGCGATGGGCAGCCTGTCCTATGCCCTCAATGCCGGGGCGGCGATGCTGGCGGCAGGCGCGATCGCGGCGGCGTTTCAGAAGAAGTTGGCGAAAGCATCGGGGCGCGAGTGAAACGAGCGAGCCCGAAATGACGAAGTTTTTCAGCTCCCGCTGAACGAATTGTATCCCTGGTCTTCCCAGTAGCCGCCCTTGTAGTCGTTGGTGACTTCCATCGAGATCACATATTTCGGATTCTTGAAGCCGAGCTTGGTCGGCACCCGGATCTTCATCGGATAGCCATAGGCCCGCGGCAGGATTTCGTCGGCGAATTTGAACGTCATCTGGGTCTGCGGATGCAGCGCCGTCGCCATGTCCAGAGGGCTGTTATAGCCGTCGGAATCGGCGCACTGGAACCAGCAATATTTGGCGCGAGTGTCGGCGCCGACCAGTTTGAGAAAATCGCGCAGCGGTGTGCCGGTCCAGCTTCCGATCGCGCTCCAGCCCTCGACGCAGATGTGGCGGGTGATCTGCTTGACCTGCGGCAGCTTATAAAGCTCCTCCAGCGTCCACGATTTCTTGTTGTCGACCAGGCCGCGCACCTCGAATTTCCATTCCTTGCCGTCGATTTCGGGCGCGTCGTCGAGCACGTAATAGGCGTTGAACGGGAACGGCTTGGTGATGGCGCTTTCGGGAAAGGTCGGGGCCAGCGCATAGGGATTGAAGATCGCCGCCTGCACGGCATCGTTGAACTTCGACACCTTCTTCAACATCTGCTCGGCCGAAAAACTGTCGGACACATTGCAACCGGTCAGAAGCGTCAGCGCGCCGAGGCTGGCGCCGCCAGCGATGAAGCGCCGGCGCGTCGGGTCCGGCATTAGTCTGCCGGCGTCGCGCACCAGCAGTTGCTTGTCGACGCCTGGAATCAGAAGCGAGCGTAGGCGGCCCATGATATGTTCTCCTTGGATCATGTTCTAGCGGCCGGTGATCATAGCGCGCAGGCTCTTCGGAACCAGCAACGCCAGCGCGACATGGACCACCAGAAACGCGACGATCGACGCCATGCAAATGAAGTGAACGTAGCGGGCGACATCGTAGCCGCCGAACAAGGCCGTCAGGTATTGCAGCTGCACCGGCTTCCAGATCGAAAGCCCCGACAGCACGATGAGGACGCCGACCACGATGATGCCGGCATAAAGCAGCTTCTGCACATAATTATATCGGGTCAGGTCGTCATGCGACAATTTGCCGGTCAACGCCGCCCTTGTGTCGGCGATGACTCCCGCCGGTGAAATCGGCAATAGCTTGCTGGCGAAACGGCCGGTCGCGAAACCCAGCGCGAGATAAACGAGGCCATTGACCATCAGCAGCCACATCGCCGCGAAGTGCCAGAGCAGCGCGCCGCCGAGCCAGCCGCCAAGGGTGATGCTGCTGGAAAAGCTGAAATCGAACAGCGGCGAGGCGTTGTAGATCTGCCATCCCGACATGATCATCAGGATCATCGCCACCGCATTGATCCAGTGCACGATCCGGACCCACGCCGGCTGAATGACTTTTGCCGTCGCTGCGGCGGGCTTGGAACTGACTGCAAGGCTGGACATGACGATCCATCGCTAAAGGTCGGGTGTCGACGGATATTATACGCCGGGAACCTAGACTTTGTTACAGGAATGCGAGCGGTCGGATCGGTGCACCCCGGGCTTTGCGGTCACAAAAAAGCGAGCCGGGGGCAACCCAGCTCGCTCTGCGCATCCGCCGCTGCGGGATCAATAATGCGTGTGGTGTTACGACGGCATCAGGACGGTATCGACCACGTGGATCACGCCGTTCGATTGATTGACGTTCGGGATCGTGACGCTCGACGAGCCGCCCTTGGAGTCGATAATCATCACCGTGTCACCCGAACGCTTGATGGTCAGCTCTTCGCCCTGAACGGTCTTGAGCTTCTTGCCGTCGGTCAGGTCGGAGGCTTCCAGCTTTCCCGCAACCACGTGATAGGTCAGGATCTTGGTCAGCGTCGCCTTGTTTTCTGGCTTCACCAGGGTGTCGACGGTGCCGGCCGGCAATTTGGCGAACGCCGCGTTGGTCGGCGCAAACACCGTGAACGGGCCCCTGCCTTCAAGGGTAGTGACGAGACCGGCGGCCTTCACCGCGGCCACCAGTGTGGTGTGATCCTTGGAATTGACGGCGTTCTGGATGATGTTCTTCGAGGGGAACATCGCCGCGCCGCCGACCATCACGGTCTTCTCGCCGGACAATTCGCTTTTCGTCATTTTGTCCTGCGCGTTCACAGGCGCAACGACAGCGGCGGTCAGGGCCAGCGCGCCAAAGGCGGCGGCGGTCAAAAGTGCAATACGCTTGGACATGGAACGTCTCCCGATTGATTGAGGTGACCGGCGGATTTCCGCAGGGCTATGAAGCGGCAACATCGCTGACCGTTTGAGGGTCGACCGTGTCGCCGTTGACCTGAGCTACGGGAGGTTTCCGGGCCGGTTTCGCCGCATAAATTATCGTGATGCGTGAAACTATTTCCGGCGCACATCGTGTGCCGGAATTTTCCGGAGAGACCGTTTTCCGAAGAGACCGCGATGACGTCCCGGTATTCGCAGGGACGTCATCGGGAACACTCTCGCTAAACCAGGTTGGCCGGGGTCTGCACGAACGTCCTGTTCCAGGTCGGGCTGATCAGTATTTCGTTGATGCAGACCCGCGGCGGCATGCCGGCGACGAACGCGATGGTGCGGCCGAGGTCTTCGGATTGCAGCATTCTGGCTTGTTCTTCCTCGCTCGGCACCACCGGCCGCAATTTCAGGATCGGGGTCGCGACCTCGCCGGGGGACAGGCAACAGGCCCGCAAGCCGTTGACGCATTCATCCATGTTGAAGGAGTGGGTCAAGGCCAGCACCGCGTGCTTGGTGGTGGTGTAGGCGGGTCCGGTCATTTTCGACACGTGACGGCCGGCCCACGACGCCACGTTGATAATGCAGCCGTCCTTCTGTGCCCGCATCGCGGGCAGCACCGCGCGCATGCAATACAACACGCCGTTGAGATTGATGTCGACCAGCTTCTCCCAGCCCTCCAGTTCCATTTCCGCCCAACTGCGCTTCGGTACATTGATGCCGGCGCTGTTGACCAAAAGATCGATGCGGCCATGTTTGGCAAGAATCTGATCGGCGGCCCTGGTCACGTCATCGGACTTGCTGACATCCAGCACGATCGCCTCGGCCTTGCCGCCGCTCTTCGTAATCCCGGCCACCACGGCCTCCAGCGCATCCTTCCGGCGTCCCGAAACCACCACGGTCCAGCCATCCGCCGCCAACGCAACCGCGCCGGCTTCACCGATTCCGCTGCCGCCGCCGGTCACCCAGGACACGCGTTTCCCGCTATTTGTCATGCAAACTGTCTCCGTTGCTTTGTGAAGGGCGTTCTTGCTATCCAATCCGCTAAATCGCGCGGCCTGAGGCCGCAACCGCCCACCGGAATGATGCATCAATGCACCCTAGAAAACCATCATGAACGCCAACCTGTTTTCCCGCCTGTTCGACGGTCTTGACGATCCAGACAGGCTTGCGATCGAGACGATCGACGGCCAGCGCATCAGCTATGGCGACCTGATCGCGCGTGCCGGTCAGATGGCGAACCTGCTGGTGTCGAGCGGCGTCAAACCGGGCGATCGCGTCGCCGCNCAAACCGAAAAATCGGNGCCGGGTCTCGTGCTCTATCTCGCGGTGGTGCGCGCCGGCGCGGTATATCTGCCGCTCAACACCGCCTATACGCTGAACGAACTTGAATATTTCATCACCGACGCCGAGCCGTCGATGGTGGTGTGCGATCCCGCCAAGGCTGAGGGCATTGGCGTCATTGCCGCAAAGGTCGGCGCCCGGATCATGACGCTCGGCGCCGACGGCAAGGGATCGCTGACCGACGCCGCCGCAAAAGCCAAACCGGAATTCACTACCGTCGCCCGGAGCAATGATGACCTCGCCGCAATCCTCTACACCTCCGGCACCACCGGCCGTTCCAAGGGCGCGATGCTGACGCATGACAATCTGGCGTCGAATTCGCTGAGTCTCGTCGACTATTGGCGCTTCACCGATCGGGACGTGCTGATCCACGCGCTGCCGATCTATCACACCCACGGATTGTTCGTGGCCAGCAACGTTACGCTGTTCGCCCGCGCCTCGATGATCTTCCTGCCGAAATTCGACCCCGACCTGATCATCAAGCTGATGGCGCGCGCCACCGTGCTGATGGGCGTGCCGACGTTCTACACCCGGCTGCTGCAAAGCCCGGCGCTCACCCGCGAATCCACCAAACACATGCGGTTGTTTGTTTCCGGGTCGGCGCCGCTGCTCGCCGATACCCATCGCGAATGGGCCGCGCGCACCGGCCATGCCGTGCTCGAACGCTACGGTATGACCGAGACCAACATGAATACGTCGAACCCCTATGATGGCGATCGGGTGCCCGGCGCCGTCGGCCATGCGCTGCCCGGCGTCATCGTTCGGGTCACCGATCCTGAAACCGGAAAGGAACTGGCGCGCGAGACCATCGGCATGATCGAGGTCAAGGGCCCGAACGTTTTCAAGGGCTATTGGCGGATGCCGGAAAAGACGAGGTCCGAATTTCGCGACGACGGATTTTTCATCACCGGCGATCTCGGCAAGATCGACAACCGCGGCTATGTGCATATTCTCGGCCGCGGCAAGGATCTGGTGATTTCCGGCGGCTTCAATGTGTATCCGAAGGAAATCGAGAGCGAGATCGACGCCATGCCGGGCGTGATCGAATCCGCCGTGATCGGCGTTCCGCACGCGGATTTCGGCGAGGGCGTGACCGCGGTGGTGGTCTGCNACAAGGGCGCCGGCGTCGATGAGGCCTCGGTGCTCAAGGCGCTCGACGGNCGGCTAGCGAAATTCAAGATGCCGAAGCGGGTGTTTGTCGTCGACGAATTGCCGCGCAATGCGATGGGCAAGGTGCAGAAGAACATTCTGCGCGATACCTATTCGGATATCTACGCGAAGGCGAAGTGAGGGGCAGCATCGGTGCTGCTACCGGATTCACGCAGCGCACCGCAAGATATCGTTAACCTTACCCCGACAATTTGCTTCATTTTTCCGATCAGCCACTCGCCTCAGGCGTGACAAATTGCACCAAACTCGCGGTGCGTTAACGGAATGGTCCCTATTTGCCGATAGTTTCATAAATCTTGATGCCAAAGAGCTTTTGATAGCTCTTGTTTTTAGCAGTTGCCGCTTTTTGGGCAGCGAACCAATTTTGACTCAGAAGGAATCTGGCAATGGAGCCAGATCGCCTTCCATCCGGGTGTTATCAATGCCCCAGGCCGACTGGTTTCTCTTTGACGATCTGGACGCAGTCCTGCGCAATGGTTCGCCGGACAAACGCGTCGATATGCTCCGACGCGTCACCGATCTTTTCCTCAGCGATGGCGACCGCTTGAACGACGCGCAAATCGGCGTGTTCGATGGGGTAATCGAGCAACTCATCAACCAGATCGAAACAGCGCCAGCGGAGATCCGCGTCCGCCCGCTTCATAGAAGGTAGCGTGGTCATGGCCTTCGGAGATCGCAAGAGCGAGCGCGTCGATTTCGAGCAGGGTATCCGCGTTTATATGATGGGGATTGACGGAACCTGGCGCCGCGACTGCTTGATGGTCGACGTGTCGCAGACCGGCGCCCGCTTATCCGTCGAAGGGTCTCTTGAGGGGTTGGACCTGAAGGAATTTTTTCTGCTTCTGTCGTCGACGGGTCTGGCCTATCGCCGCTGTCGAATGGTGAGGCTTGCAGGAGATCAAATCGGCGTCGAATTCCTGAAACAAGCCGCAACGAAATCAAGGAAAGCAATTCGCGAGAAACGCAAGGAAACACTCGAATGAAGACGATTGTTCGATGCGAGTGCGAGGCGGTCTACGAGCAGGTCCAAACCGAGACCGGATATTGGGTCGAAGATACCGTCGNCTGCAGGGTTTGCGGTCATGAGCTTAACGCGTGGCGCGGCAACNAAGTGCTCTCATACGACCTTATAAAGAATCCCACCGAATAGGTCTTGTCTTTCGATGTTTGTGCATATAGTCGCCGACCATCAGGACAAGATTTCGGAGCTACGACAACTGTTTGGTTTGCAGTATTGTGTTACGTTCTCATTGCTCAACAGTGGCAATCGCATCCCGCAGCCATGCGACGCGACGATAATTGCCGCTGATCTTCGGACCGAAGATAACATCGCCGCCCTTAAGGCATTATCGGCGAAAACAAAAATTGCCCGGCGAAGGGTTTTCATCATTGACCAAAAAGCGCGGCTATTGGCGGCGCGGGCTTATGCGCTTGGCGCGACACATGCGTTATTCAGTCCGGTAAATCAGGGGACTTTGCTCGCGGCATTGGCCGAGAACAACAAATCAACCGAGGTGTCCGGAGATATCGTACAGGGCACCCGCGGGGCTGCCTCCGCAGGCGCTGCCTGCCTTGCTTCGATGTTCTCCGCCGTATTAAGCGGCCAACAGGTCGACATAGAAGACGGGAAAAATGCCGGGCGTGAAATTGCCGACAGCGTTGCCGAGGATGGCTTTTCCAATTGGCTGGATACCGTGCGTCGCCACCACGAAGGCACCTATCAACATTGCCTCCTGGTAACGGGAACAGCCGTCGCCTTTGGATTGAATTTGGGGCTGGCCAAGGTGGACATCGAACGGCTGTATTCGGCAGCGATGTTTCACGACATTGGCAAAGCCAAAGTTCCAATCGCCGTTCTCGACAAACCGGGACGTCTGGATGCCCGGGAACGAGCCGTCATCGAAACTCATCCGGCGGCCGGATACGACGCGCTGAAAGGGACCCCCGGCATCTCCCCGGAAATTCTGGACGCTGTCAGACATCATCATGAATATCTCGACGGAAGCGGATATCCTGACGCGCTCTGCGCTGCGAACATATCCGACATCGTTCGCATCCTGACCATTTCTGATATTTTTGCCGCGCTGATCGAGGATCGCCGATACAGGCCCAGCATGCCCCGCGCGCAGGCTTATGAAATCCTCTGCGGCATGCGAGGAAAACTCGAAGGTCCGCTGGTGACTGCGTTCAAGGAAGTGGCATTGAATGGCTAGCGGGCCGTCCGGCTCGGAGAGCCACTTTGGTGGCCAGTCCCAGTCCGCTCCCTCTGCGGACCGACCGTGCCTCCGCTCGTGAATCAAGCTTCACCGCGTCAGCCGACAGGGCCCGACGGCCCTGTCAATCCCCGCCAATGCAGGGCTCATCTGAAGCTATGAACATTCATTCGCAAACCGTGATTTCGCCGTTGCGCTCACTGTTTCGAGTTCGTAAATAGAATTCGCACAACGCGATCCCCGAAGGGCCCTCCGCGAGGGTCCGCAAACCGTCAAAAGCCGCCGATGACCGCCAGGATCGAACGACCGCTTTCGCCGCATCTGCAGACCTACCGCTGGACCCTGACGATGGCGCTTTCCATCGTCCACCGCGCCACCGGCATGGCGTTGTATTTTGGCACCTTGCTGCTGGCGTGGTGGCTGATTGCGGCGGCAACCGGCCCCGCCGCCTATGCGAACGTACAGGCCTTTACCTCGAGCTTCATCGGGCGGCTGATCGTATTCGGCTACACTTGGGCCTTGCTGCATCACCTTCTCAGCGGCCTCCGGCACTTCGTCTGGGACCTCGGCTACGGCTTCAAGGCAAGCGAGCGCGAAGCCTTGACCTGGGGCGCGCTGATCGGCGGTATTTCGCTCACGGTGTTGCTGTGGATCGCCGCCTATGCGATCGGAGGCGGACGATGACCGCGCAGGATTCCCCCGCCGTGAAATCGATGCGCACCCCGCTCGGCCGCGTTCGCGGCCTCGGCACCTCGCATTCCGGCACTTCNGACTTCTGGCGCCAGCGTCTCACGGCNGTTGCAATGACGCTGTTGATCGTGCCGGTCATCGTGGTGGTGATGATGCTGCTCGGCCGCAATCAGGCCGGCGCCGCCCAGATTCTCGGCTCGCCCGCGATCGCGATCATCATGCTGCTGTTTATCGTCGCCAGCGCCTGGCACATGAAAATCGGCATGCAGGTGGTGATCGAGGATTACCTGCACCATGAGAAGCTGAAGCTCGCCGCCATCATGGCCAACAACTTTTTCTGCGTCGCGGTGGCGCTGGCTTCGATCTACGCCATTTTCAAACTGTCATCTGGAGTGTAGCGCATGTGGAGTTTGGCACATGGCCGCTGACGGCAACGGCAAGGCTGCCAATGGCAGCGGTGGCCCCGCCACCAACGGACACGCCTATCCGATCGAAGACCACACTTACGACGTCGTCGTGGTCGGCGCCGGCGGCGCCGGTTTGCGCGCGGTGGTTGGCTGCAGCGAGGCCGGAATGCGCACCGCCTGCATCACAAAGGTATTTCCGACGCGCTCGCATACCGTAGCCGCTCAGGGCGGCATCTCCGCGGCGCTCGGCAACATGCATCCGGACGATTGGCGCTGGCATATGTACGACACCGTCAAGGGGTCGGACTGGCTCGGCGATCAGGATTCGATCGAATACATGGTGCGCCAGGCTCCCGAAGCCGTCTACGAACTGGAGCATTGGGGCGTGCCGTTCTCGCGCACCGTGGACGGCAGGATCTATCAGCGGCCGTTCGGCGGCATGACGCTGGACTACGGCAAGGGCCAGGCACAACGCACCTGCGCCGCCGCCGACCGCACCGGCCACGCCATGCTGCACACCATGTACGGCCAGGCGCTGCGGCACTCGGCGGAATTCTACATCGAGTTTTTCGCCATCGACCTGATCATGGACGATCAGGGCACCTGCCGCGGCGTGATCGCGCTGAAACTTGACGACGGCACGCTGCATCGATTCCGCGCCCAGACCACGATCCTTGCCACCGGCGGTTATGGGCGCATTTATCACTCCTGCACCGGCGCCCACACCCAGACCGGCGATGGCAGCGCCATGGCGCTGCGCGCGGGCCTGCCGCTGCAGGACATGGAATTTGTCCAATTCCACCCGACCGGCATTTACGGCGCCGGCTGTCTGGTGACCGAGGGCGCGCGCGGCGAGGGCGGTTATCTCGTCAATTCCGAGGGCGAGCGCTTCATGGAGCGCTATGCGCCGTCGGCCAAGGACCTTGCGTCACGCGATGTCGTGTCGCGCGCGATGACGATCGAGATCCGCGAAGGCCGCGGCGTCGGCAAGAAGAAGGATCACATTTACCTGCACCTCGATCATCTCGATCCCAAGGTGCTTCAGGAGCGGCTGCCGGGGATTTCCGAATCAGCCCGAATCTTCGCCAACGTTGATGTGACGCGCGAGCCGATCCCGATCGTTCCGACCGCGCATTACAACATGGGTGGCATTCCCACCAACTTCCACGGGGAAGCGCTGACCAAGAAGAACGGCGACGACAATTTCGTGGTGCCGGGCCTGATGGCAATAGGCGAAGCAGCCTGCGTTTCGGTGCATGGCGCCAACCGTCTCGGCTCCAATTCGCTGATCGATCTTGTGGTGTTCGGTCGCGCCGCGGCGCTACGTTGCGCGGAAAAGCTGACGCCGAATGGCAAGCAGCCGGAACTGCCGGCGGGTTCGGCCGACAAGGCGCTCGGACGGCTCGATCATTATCGCCATGCATCCGGCGGCACGCCGACCGCGAAACTGCGCGACAGCATGCAGCATGTCATGCAGAACAATTGCGCTGTGTTTCGCACTGGCGAGGTACTGCACGAAGGCCACAACCTGATTCACAAGGTTCATGGCGGCATCCGCGACGTCTCGGTGACCGACCGCTCGCTGATCTGGAATTCCGATCTGGTCGAAACCCTGGAATTCGACAATCTGATTGTGCAGGCGGTGGTGACGATGGACTCGGCAGCGAACCGCAGCGAGAGCCGCGGGGCGCACGCGCGCGAGGATTTCCCCGACCGCGACGACAAGAACTGGATGAAGCACACGCTGGCGTGGATCGATCATGACGGCAAGACCTCGATCGATTACCGCCCGGTGCACGACTACACCATGACCAATGACGTTCAGTACATCCCGCCGAAAGCGCGGGTGTACTAAGCATGATCCGGAAAAGCGGGAACCGGTTTTCGCGAACAAACGGCTTCGTTTGTTCCAAGATCATGCGCAAAACCATTTGAAGAGACGACAGCGAAGGCGTGACCAATGGTTGAATTCGCACTGCCGAAAAATTCCAGGATCAGTGGCGGCAAGACCTGGCCGAAGCCGGCCGGCGCCAGCGAGACGCGCGAATTCAAGGTCTATCGCTGGAATCCGGACGACGGCAAAAACCCCAGCGTCGATACCTATTTCATCGACACCCACGAATGTGGCCCGATGATCCTCGACGGCCTGATCTGGATCAAGAACCACATCGACCCGACGCTGACCTTCCGCCGATCCTGCCGCGAAGGCGTCTGCGGCTCCTGCGCCATGAACATCGACGGTCAGAATACGCTGGCCTGCACCAAATCGATGCATGACGTGAAGGAAGGCGCGGTGAAGATCAATCCGCTGCCGCATCAGCCGGTCGTAAAGGACCTGGTGCCCGATCTCACCAACTTCTACGCCCAATACGCCTCGATCGAGCCGTGGCTGAAGACCACCACGCCGACGCCGCAGAAGGAATGGAAGCAGAGCCACGACGATCGTGAAAAGCTCGACGGCCTTTATGAGTGCATTCTCTGCGCCTGCTGCTCGACCTCGTGCCCGAGCTATTGGTGGAACAGCGACCGTTATCTCGGCCCGGCCGCATTGCTGCAGGCCAACCGATGGGTCAAGGACAGCCGCGATGAAGCCACCGGCGAACGGCTCGACAATCTCGAGGACCCGTTCCGGCTCTATCGCTGCCACACCATCATGAACTGCACCAAGGCCTGTCCGAAGGGCCTCAATCCCGCCGAGGCCATCGCCGAACTCAAGCTGAAGATGGTCGAGCGCCAGATCTGACGCGAGATTGACGCGTTGTAAGCCGGTGTCTTGCAGGCTACGCTTTGGGGAGATCATGAGCCCCGAAGAGATCGCATGACGACGGCCTTCCCCATCATCCTGCATCATTTCGATGAGTCGCCCTTCTCCGAAAAAGTCCGCCTCGTCTTCGGCCTGAAGAATATCGCGTGGGCATCAGTGCGGATCTCGCGGATCATGCCGCGTCCCGACTTGATGCCGATGACCGGAGGCTATCGGCGCACGCCGGTCCTGCAGATCGGCGCCGATATCTATTGCGATACGCAAGTGATCCTGCGCGAGCTGGAACGGCGGTTTCCGGAGCCGACGCTGTTTCCTGCGGGATATGAAGGCGTCGCGTCGGCCACCGCGATGTGGACCGACCGGGCGTTTTTCCAGAGCACCGTCAACCTCGTATTCGGCTCGCTGGCCGACAAGGTCCCGCCGGATTTTATCGCCGACCGCGAAAAGCTGCGTGGCGCCAAATTCGATGTGGCGGCCATGGCGTCGGCTATCCCGCAAATGCGCGATCAATTCCGCGCGCATGTGCAATGGATCGAGGCCCAACTGGGCGACGGGCGAAACTGGATGTGCGGCGACAGCCCCGGCCTTTGCGATATCAACGCCTGTATGAACGTCTGGTATTTGCGCGCGAATCTTCCTGGTGAAGCCGACCGGCTGCTCGCCGAATTCGCCCGCACGCGGGCATGGGAAACCCGGATGCGCGCGGTCGGCCACGGCCCTCGCAGTGAAATGTCGACCGCAGCCGCGCTCGACATCGCCGCGGGCGCCACGCCGCAGACGGCCGTGCTACCCGATCCCAACGATCCGAACGGCCGCAAGCCCGGCGACCGGGTCGAGGTCATGCCGGACGACTACGGCAAGATCAAAGTGAGCGGCGAGATCGTTGCGCTCTCGTCGGACCACATCGCCATTCGAAGGCGTGATCCGCGCGCCGGCGAAGTGGTCGTGCACTTCCCGCGCGCCGGATTCCTGGTGCTTCCCGCATAATACATTGTTGGTCCGCGGCTGAATGTCCGCCGCATTACCGCCTGGTGTTCGAAGCGGCCGGAACATTGCCGGCGCCGCGCCGTTGAACCATCAGCCTAAATAACGAAAGCTGCGAAATGCCGATCGATCCGCAGGAGGATCCGCCGATCAAGCCCGGACAACCGTCGGAGCCGCCGCAGGAAAGCCCGCCGGGAAATCCACGGCCCGAGGTGCCACCGCCGCTGCAGGATCCCGGCGAACCGCCATGGCCAGAAGAACTGCCGGGCCGGACACCTGACGAACTGCCGGCGCGGGGACCGCAGGGGCCACGCTCGCCCTATGCGGCGCGCGGCACCACAATTTCCTGACTTTGAAGGGCGCGGCGCCGGATGCAGGTCCCGACTCGCCTGACCTGCCGCAGGTACAACGCGACGTACCGTTTGAAACGATCGCCTGAATACGCAATGAACGGGGGTATGTCGGGCTTTACATATTTAGAAATAAAAACGAATCCACCCTCGAAAGCCGCCACAATCCGGCCTAACGCTTATTCGTTGATCACCGAATCTTGTTGTCAATAATTTTCCGGGGACTCAGACCATCATGACAAAACTTCGTCTCGTGCTGCTCGCCACGACGGCTCTTACGGCGATGCAATTCGTAAGCCCGTCGTCGCATGCGCAAACCGCACCGCTGGTGGTGGTGGTGGCGCAGGCGCAGAACGAAGTCGGCCCAGACGGAAAGCCAAAACCGAAAGAACCCCCAAAGGCAGCGCCAACGGCACCGCCCAAGCCCGCAGCGCCGCCGCCGCCGCCGCACCCCGCACCTGCGCCACCAAAGCCCGCCGCGCCTCCGGCTGCCGCGCCACCTCCACACCCGGCACCTCCCCCACCGCATCAGCCGCCGGCAGCCGCACCGCCGCCGCATCCCGCCCGATCAAAGTGAGCGGCGAGATCGTTGCGCTCTCGGTCGGACCACATCGCCATTCGAAGGCGTGATCCGCGCGCCGGC
>JGI24140J50213_10000248_pt1 | contig 25523 bp, 22 predicted proteins | sample BarGraIncu00222A_FD_50213 | JGI IMG/M metagenome (IMG submission 50213)
GCAAGTCGTCGCGCCGAAGAACGGCGATCCGAACGCCGTCGTCGACGGGCTCTACGCCGTCGGCGAATGCTCGTGCGTCAGCGTGCACGGCGCCAACCGGCTCGGCACGAATTCGCTCCTCGATCTGCTCGTCTTCGGCCGCTCCGCCGGCAACCACATCGTGCAAAGCCAGCTTGCCGCGCGCGGCCACCGAGCGCTGCCGGCGCACGCCGCCGACTTCAGCTCGGCGCGGCTGGCGCGGCTCGACGCGAGCACGGGTGGCGAATACTCGCAGGACATCGCCAACGACCTGCGCAAGGCGATGCAGCAGCACGCCGGCGTCTTTCGCACCCAGGCGTCGCTGGACGAAGGCGTCGTCAAGGTGAAGGCGATCGCCGAGCGGGCCAGGGCGATGCACCTGGCCGACAAGTCGAACGTCTTCAACACGGCGCGAGTCGAAGCGCTCGAGGTCGACAACCTGATGGAGTGCGCGCTTGCGACGATGAGCTCGGCGGCGGCGCGCCATGAGTGCCGCGGTGCGCACAGCGTCGCCGACTACGAGCGACCGGTCGACGACGCGGACTGCCCGAACGGGCGCAACGACGCCGAGTGGCTGAAGCACACGCTCTGGTTCAGCGAGGGCAACCGGCTCGACTACAAGCCGGTCAAGCTGAAGCCGCTGACGGTCGATTCGATTCCGCCGAAGGTGCGCACGTTCTGACGCGAAAGACCCGGATGACCAAACGCACCTTCAAGATCTACCGCTACGACCCGGAGGCCGACGCTCCTCCGGCGATGCAGACGATCGAGGTCGAGCTCGACGGCCACGAGCGCATGCTGCTCGACGCCTTGATGAAGGTGAAAGCGCAGGACCCGTCGCTGAGCTTTCGCCGTTCCTGCCGCGAGGGCGTCTGCGGCTCCGATGCCATGAACATCAACGGCAAGAACGGCCTGGCCTGCCTCACGAACATGAGGACGCTGAAGGATCCGATCGTTCTGAAGCCGCTGCCGGGGCTGCCCGTCATCCGCGACCTGATCGTCGACATGACGCAGTTCTTCAAGCAGTACCACTCGATCAAGCCCTACCTCGTCAACGACGAGGTGCCGCCCGAGAAGGAGCGGCTGCAGTCGCCCGAGGAGCGCGAGGAACTGAACGGCCTGTACGAATGCATCCTTTGCGCGAGCTGCTCGACGGCGTGTCCGAGCTTCTGGTGGAACCCCGACAAGTTCGTCGGTCCGGCCGGGCTCCTGCAGGCCTATCGCTTCATCTCCGACAGCCGCGACCAGGCGACCGGCGAGCGCCTCGACAACCTCGAGGATCCGTATCGCCTGTTCCGCTGCCACACGATCATGAATTGCGTCGATGTTTGTCCCAAGTCATTGAATCCGACCCGGGCGATCGGCAAAATTAAGGAGTTGATGGTGAGGCGGGCCGTTTGATGAGCGTTGCAGCCGCCCGCGAGCCGACGGCCCGGGGCGAACTGGAGGATCCGGGACGAGCGATCGACGATCGCGCCCTGAGCAAGCTGCGCTGGCGCTGCCGGCGCGGGCTGCTCGAGAACGACCTCCTGATCGAGCGCCTGTTCGCGCGGCCGCAAGCCCTCACGCAAACCGAGGCCAACGGCCTCTACGCGTTGATGCAGCTCGACGACAACGACCTGCTCGACCTCTTCCTCGGCCGCCACGAGCCGACCGCGAACCTCGATCGGCCCGAGGTTCACCAGGTTCTCGAGGCCGTCCGGGCGGCGCGTTAGCGCACGGGACAACGCTCGAAAAATTCGTTCGTCTCCAGCCACTTCTTCGAGGAACAACCATGACTCCGTCTGCGCACAAAGCCACTCTCTCGTTCTCGGACGGCAGCCCGAGCATGGACCTGCCGATCTACGAAGGGACGATCGGCCCCGAAGTGATCGACATCCGCAAGCTCTACGGGCAGACGGGCAAGTTCACCTACGACCCGGGCTTTCTCTCGACCGCGTCGTGCAACTCGGCGATCACCTACATCGACGGCGACAAGGGCGAGCTGCTCTACCGCGGCTACCCGATCGAACAGCTCGCGACGCAGTGCGACTACCTCGAGACCTGCTACCTGCTGCTCTACGGCGATCTGCCGAACGCAACCGAGAAGAAGGACTTCGCGTACCTCGTGACGCACCACACGATGGTCAACGAGCAGATGCAGTTCTTCCTGCGGGGCTTCCGTCGCGACGCGCATCCGATGGCGATCATGACCGGCCTGGTCGGCGCACTTTCGGCCTTCTATCACGACTCGACCGACATCGCCAACCCGCAGCACCGCGAGATCTCGGCGATCCGCCTGATCGCGAAGATGCCGACGCTGGTCGCGATGGCCTACAAGTACACGGCCGGCCAGCCCTACATCTATCCGAAGAACGATCTCACCTACGCCGGCAATTTCATGCGCATGATGTTCGCGACGCCGTGCGAGGACTACGTTCCGAACGAGGTGCTGGTGCGGGCGATGGATCGCATCTTCATCCTGCACGCCGACCACGAGCAGAACGCTTCGACCTCGACGGTGCGCCTGTGCGGATCGTCGGGAACGAATCCGTTCGCGGCGATCGCCGCGGGCGTCGCGTGCCTGTGGGGCCCGGCGCACGGCGGCGCCAACGAGGCGGCGCTGAACATGCTCGAGGACGTGCAGAAGATGGGCGGCGTCGAGAAGATCGGCGACTTCATCAAGCAGGTGAAAGACAAGAACTCGGGCATCAAGCTGATGGGCTTCGGGCACCGCGTCTACAAGAACTACGATCCGCGTGCCAAGCTGATGCGCGAGACCTGCCACGAGGTGCTCGACACGCTCGGCCTGCACGACGACCCGATCTTCAAGCTGGCGATGGCGCTCGAGAAGATCGCCCTCGAAGACGAATATTTCGTCGCGCGCAAGCTCTACCCGAACGTCGACTTCTATTCCGGCATCGTGCAGCGCGCGATCGGCATTCCGGTGAGCCTGTTCACGGCGATCTTCGCGCTGGCGCGCACGATCGGCTGGATCGCGCAGCTCAACGAGATGATCGCCGACCCGGAATACAAGATCGGCCGGCCGCGCCAGCTCTTCAACGGCGCCACGCCGCGGCAAGTCGTTCCGATCGCGAAGCGCACGTGATGCCCCGATCCGGCCGGCGATGAGCCGAACGCTGTACGACAAGCTCTGGGACGAGCACGTCGTCCATACCGAGGACGACGGAACGGCACTGCTCTACATCGATCGTCACCTCGTCCACGAGGTGACGAGCCCGCAGGCGTTCGACGGCATCGAGCAGGCGGGGCGCAAGGTCTGGCGCATCTCGGCCAACCTCGCGGTGAGCGACCACAACGTGCCGACGACCGATCGCTCGCGCGGCATCGCCGATCCGGTCTCGAAGCTGCAGGTCGACACGCTCGACGCCAACTGCGATCGCACCGGCATCACCCAGTTCAAGATGAACGACCTGCGCCAGGGCATCGTCCACGTCATCGGCCCGGAGCAGGGCGCGACGCTGCCGGGCATGACGGTCGTCTGCGGCGACTCGCACACCTCGACGCACGGCGCCTTCGGCGCGCTCGCGCACGGCATCGGCACGAGCGAGGTCGAGCACGTGCTGGCGACGCAGACGCTGCTCGCGCGCAAGGCGAAGAACATGCTGGTCCGCATCGAGGGCACGCTGCCGCGCGGCTGCACGGCCAAGGACATCGTGTTGGCGGTGATCGGCAGGATCGGCACTGCCGGAGGCACCGGCTACACGATCGAGTTCGCCGGCTCGGCGATCCGCGCCCTGTCGATGGAAGGCCGGATGACGGTGTGCAACATGGCGATCGAAGCCGGCGCACGTGCCGGCCTCGTCGGCGTCGACGAGACGACGCTCGCTTACGTCAAGGGCCGGCCGTACACGCCGTCGGGAATCGAGTGGGACGCGGCGGTGCGCCACTGGAAGACGCTGCGCTCCGACGCCGACGCGTCCTGGGATCGCGTCGTCGACGTCGACGCCGGCTCGCTCGTGCCGCAGGTCACCTGGGGCACGTCGCCGGAGATGGTCGTCGGCGTCGAGGACCGGGTGCCCGACCCGGATCGCGAGAAGGACGCGGGCAAGCGCGACGCGATGGAGCGGGCGCTCGGCTACATGGCGCTCGAGCCGAACCAGCGCATCGCCGACATCCGCATCGACAAGGTCTTCATCGGCTCGTGCACGAACTCGCGCATCGAGGACTTGCGCGAGGCGGCGGCCGTCGTGCGGCGGATCGGCAAGCGCGTCGCCGCGAACGTGAAGCTGGCACTGGTCGTTCCCGGCTCGGGGCTCGTCAAGAAGCAGGCCGAGCTCGAAGGGCTAGACGCGGTGTTCAAGGGCGCCGGCTTCGAATGGCGCGAACCCGGCTGCTCGATGTGCCTGGCGATGAACGCCGACCGGCTCGAGCCGGGCGAACGCTGCGCATCGACGAGCAACCGCAACTTCGAAGGCCGCCAGGGCGCCGGCGGGCGCACCCACCTCGTCAGCCCGGCGATGGCGGCGGCGGCGGCCATCGAAGGCCACTTCGTCGACGTCCGCCGCCTGAGTTGAAGATCATGGAACCCTTCCGGAGCCACACTGGCCTCGTCGCTCCGATGGATCGCGAGAACGTCGATACCGACGCGATCATTCCCAAGCAGTTCCTGAAGTCGATCAGGAAATCGGGTTTCGGACCCAACCTGTTCGACGCCTGGCGCTACCTCGACACCGGCGAGCCCGGGCAGGATCCGGCGACGCGCCGGGCCAACCCCGACTTCGTCCTCAACCAGGCGCGCTACCGCGGCGCGTCGATCCTGCTGGCGCGCAAGAACTTCGGCTGCGGCTCGTCGCGCGAGCACGCGCCGTGGGCGCTTCAGCAGTACGGTTTTCGCGCCATCGTCGCGCCGAGCTATGCCGACATCTTCTTCAACAACTGCTTCAAGAACGGGCTGCTGCCAATCGCGCTTTCCGAGCATCAGGTCGCGACGCTGTTCGACGAGACGGCCGCCTTCGTCGGCTACCGGTTGACGATCGATCTCGAGCGGCAGTTCGTCGTCAAGCCCGACGGCACACAGGTCGCCTTCGAGGTCGAACCGTTTCGCAAGTTCTGCCTGCTCGGCGGATACGACGACATCGCCTTGACGCTGCGCCACGCCGGGAAGATCCGCGCCTTCGAAACGGAGCGGCTGCTCAAGCACCCCTGGCTCGCGGCGACGATCCGGTGATGGGGCCCCCACGCTCACTTCGTTCGCTGTCCCCCGAGGGGGCGCACGGCGCCCTTGGGGCGGCCCGGCGCGCCCCGCGGTGAAGATCGCGATCCTTCCCGGCGACGGCATCGGCACCGAGATCGTCGCCGAGGCCGAGCGCGTCCTCGGCGCGCTCGACCTGCGCTTCGAAACCGAGCACGCGCTCGTCGGCGGTGCCGCCTACGACGCGCTGGGCCACCCCCTGCCCGATTCGACATTGACCCTGGCGAAGGCGGCCGACGCGGTGCTGTTCGGCGCCGTCGGCGACTGGAAGTACGACAAGCTCGATCGCGCCTTGCGCCCGGAGCAGGCGATCCTGGGCCTGCGCAAGTCGCTCGGCCTGTTCGCCAACTTCCGGCCGGCGATCTGCTATCCCGAGCTGACCGGCGCGTCGAGTCTCAAGGCCGAGTTCGTCGCCGGCCTCGACATCCTGATCATCCGCGAGCTCACCGGCGACATCTACTTCGGCCAGCCGCGCGGCCGGCGCGCCGCTCCCGACGGCGCGTTCGCCGGCGCCGACGAAGCCTTCGACACGATGCGCTACACGCGGCCGGAGATCGAGCGCATCGCCCACGTCGCGTTCCAGGCGGCCAGGAAGCGCAGCAAGCGGTTGACCAGCGTCGACAAGGCGAACGTTCTCGAGACCTTCCAGTTCTGGAAGGACGTCGTGACCGAGGTGCACCGCGACTATCCCGACGTCGCGCTCGACCACATGTACGTCGACAACGCGGCGATGCAGCTGGTCCGCGCGCCGAAGCGCTTCGACGTCGTCGTCACCGGCAACATGTTCGGCGACATCCTCTCGGACGAAGCGGCCATGCTCACCGGCTCGATCGGCATGCTGCCTTCGGCTTCGCTCGACGCCAACGGCAAGGGCCTCTACGAGCCGAGCCACGGCAGCGCCCCGGACATTGCCGGCAAGGACCTGGCCAATCCGCTCGCTACAATTCTCTCTGTCGCCATGATGCTTCGCTTCTCCCTGAACCAGCCCGAAGCCGCCGCTCGCATCGAGCAGGCGGTGCAGGCGGTGCTCGCCCGCGGGCTGCGCACTGCCGACATCTGGTCGACAGGGTGCACGAGGATCGGCACCCGGCAGATGGGCGACGCGGTCGTGGCCGCGCTCGGCACCGGCAAAACGACGATCACCAAGAGCTAGAACGCTGCAGGTTCGTCGCGCCCTTTCCCCGGCCTGACGGCCGGCGGAACCGAACGAAACCCGTTCACTTCAAGACAGGGCAGGGCGATGGAACTCACGGGACTGGTTGGTTGGCGCGGCATGGTCGGCTCGGTGCTGCTCGAGCGCATGCAGGCCGAAGGCGACTTCGATCTGATCGAGCCGCTCTTCTTCAGCACCAGCGACAAGGGGGGCTGGGCGCCGCCCCAGGCGAAGAACGAGACGCGCCTGCAGGACGCGTACGACATCGGGGCGCTCCGGCGCTGCGCCATCGTCGTCACGGCGCAGGGCGGCGAGTACACCAAGGACGTCTACCCGCGCCTGCGCGCCTCGGGCTGGAACGGCGTCTGGATCGACGCTGCGAAGACGCTGCGCATGCAGGACGACGCCGTGATCGTCCTCGACCCGGTCAACCTCGGCGTGATCCGCGACGCGATGCGGCGCGGCGTGCGCAACTACATCGGCGGCAACTGCACCGTCAGCTGCATGCTGATGGGCGTCGGTGCGCTCTTCAAGGCCGATCTCGTCGAGTGGATGACGTGCACGACGTACCAGGCCGCCTCGGGCGGCGGCGCCCAGCACATGCGCGAGTTGCTGGTGCAGTACGGTGCTCTCAACGCCGAGGTGCGCGCCCTCCTCGACGACCCGAAGTCGGCGATCCTCGAGATCGATCGCAAGGTGGTCGGACGGCAGCGCGCGATGTCGGCCGCGGAGACGGCGAACTTCGGCGTTCCCCTCGGCGGCAGCCTGATCCCTTGGATCGACGCCGACCGCGGCGACGGCACGAGCCTCGAGGAATGGAAGGGAGGCGCCGAGACGAACAAGATCCTCGGTCGTGGCGGAGCGGCCGGGCCGGCGCGGGTGCCTGTCGATTCGATCTGCGTTCGCGTCGGCGCGATGCGCTGCCACAGCCAGGCGCTGACGATCGCGCTCAAGCGCGACGTCCCGCTCGCCGATATTGAAGCGATGATCGCAGCGGACAACGAATGGGTGAGCGTCGTGCCGAACACGCGCGAGGCGACGGTGCGCGCCCTGACTCCGGTGGCCGTCACCGGAACGATGGATATCCCGGTCGGGCGCCTGCGCAAGCTGGCGATCGGAGAGCGCTATCTGGGCGCGTTCACGGTCGGCGACCAGCTTCTCTGGGGTGCTGCCGAGCCGCTGCGGCGCATGCTGCGACTCCTGCTCGAGGCATGAAGGCCGGCCCCGCCAGCGCTCTTTCGCGTTGCCTGCCTGCAACATCGGCGTGCAGAAGACTCGGAACCCGTCGTTCAACGAATGTCAGCCATTGCATGAGCTTGCTACCGTATCTCACTGATGTTATGGTCTTTTCCGTCTTTGCGACCCGCCGTTCTGAGGCCGCATGAGGGGCCTCATTCGAGATCGGCAAGCTCGATGGCGAGCCGGTACTGTCCATTCGGGAGACGCCTTGAAAAGAAATCTGAAGTTTCCGGGGCGCTTCGCGCTGACGAGCGTCGCCTTCGCGGCGCTCTGTCTGACGTCTCCACTGGCTTCGGCCCTCGGCCTCGGCCGGGTCACGGTGCAATCCGCTCTCGGCGAAGCGCTGCAGGCCGAGATCGAGGTCACGAGCATGACGGCCGAGGAGCAGGCCAACCTCAGGATCCGCGTCGCCCCGCCCGAGTCGTACCGCGCTGCCAACGTTGACTACAACCCGGTGCTGCCGAACACGCGCGCGACTTTGCAGAAGCGCGCAGATGGCCGCATCTTCGTGCGCCTGGTAAGCGACCGTGGCGTGCAGGAGCCTTTCGTCGACGTGATCCTCGAGATCTCGTGGGCGACCGGCCGACTGGTTCGCGAATACACCCTGCTGTTCGATCCGCCGACGTCGGTTCGTGCCGCCGCGCCGACGCCGCCTCCTGCGGGAACGACGACGTCGCCCGTGATCTCCGCCGCGCCTCCGGCTGCGGCCCCGCTGCCCCCGTCGGTTCCCCCTGCGGTGACCGCGCGCGAATCGCGCGAGTCCGCACGCGAAGCACGTGAGGCCGCGCGCGAAGCGGCGCGCCAGGCCGCGCGCGAGCGCCGGGAAGCGGCTCGGGCCGCTGCCGCCGAAAGCCGCGGCAGCGAAGAGAGCGCGAAGCAGAGCGCAAGCGCCGTCGGCGTCGGCGTCGACGAATACCAGGTGCGCTCCGGCGACACGCTGTCGCGTATCGCGACGCGCACGCAACGCCAGGGCGTCTCGCTCGACCAGATGCTCGTCGCCCTGTTCCGCGCCAACCCGAGTGCCTTCATGGGCGAGAACATGAACCGCCTCAAGGCCGGTGTCGTGTTGTCCGTGCCCTCGGCCGAAACGGCGCAGGCCGTTCCCGGCGCCGAGGCGCGCCGGACCATCGTCGCGCAGAGCGCTGACTTCGGCGCCTATCGCCAGCGTCTTGCCGGGTCGACGCTCGCCGTCAAGCCGGAGCCGAGCGCGCGCCAGGCAACCGGCAAGGTCCAGGCCTCGGTCGAGGATCGCAAGACGGCGACCGCGACGGCGCCCGACAAGCTGACCTTGAGCAAGGCCGCGCCGGGGACGGCGGCGACGGTTCCCGAAGCGCGCTTGTCGAAAGAGCGCGAAAAGCAGGCCGCCGACGCGCGCGTCGCCGAGCTGAACAAGAACCTCAGCGACCTGAAGAAGATCCAGGGCTCGGCTGCGGCGCCTCCGCCGCCGGTCGCCGCCCCGGCGCCGCCGTCGCCGGCCGCGCCGCCCGTGGCGTCGGCACCGCGCACCGGCCCGACCGTTGCGCCGCCCGTCGTCGTCGCGGCAGCACCGCCGCCGCCACCAGCCGTCGCACCGCCTCCTCCGATCGCCCCACCCGCGGTCGTCGCGCCGGTGCGGCCTGCAGCATCGGCGCCGATAGTCGCTCCCGTTCCCGCGCCTGCGCCTGCGCCTGCGCTGGCGACAGCAGCATCGGTGCCGGCCGTGATCAGTGCAGCGCCCGCCGTCACGGCAGCGGCGAGCGGAGCCGGCAGCGTGGCGCCCGTGATCGCCCGGCCCGCGGCCAGCGCGGTCGTCCCGCCCCGGCCGGCGACGCGCCCGGGTGCCAAGTCGGCCGAGCCGAGCCTCGTCGATACGATGCTCAACGAGCCGCTCTACCTCGGCCTGGGCGCGCTGGCCCTGCTGCTCGCGGGCTACGGCGCCTATCGCTTCACGCAGCGCTCGAAGAAGGACAGCGGCGAAACCTCGTTCCTCGAAAGCCGGCTGCAACCCGACTCGTTCTTCGGCGCCAGCGGCGGGCAGCGCATCGACACGCGCGACGCGGGCGGCAGCTCCTCGTCGATGACGTACTCGCTCTCGCAGCTCGATGCGATCGGCGACGTCGATCCGGTCGCCGAAGCCGACGTCTATCTCGCCTATGGTCGCGACCTGCAGGCCGAAGAAATCCTCAAGGAGGCGATGCGCAGCAATCCGGAGCGCCTGGCGATCCGTACCAAGCTGCTAGAGGTCTACGCGAAACGGCGCGACATCAAGGGCTTCGAGCTGCTGGCAACGCAGCTGTTCGCCCTGACGCGCGGCGAGGGCGAGGAATGGACCAAGGCGCAGGAACTCGGCGCGCAGATCGACCCGGACAACTCGCTCTATCACGCCGGCGGCGCTCCCGAGCGGCGCGAGGAAGGAGCGACGATCGTCGAGCCGCTCGGCGCGAGCACCTTGCCCCAGTCGATCGTTCCGGTGCCTTCGCAATACGGCTCGTCGGTCTCCGACGTGACATTGCGCGACAGCCAGCTCGGCGACGTCGACCTCGATCTCGACAACCCCGATATCGGCGTGCCGTCGCAGCCGATGCCGTTCGACGCGACCGAGTCGCATCCGCCGCGCCACGCCGATACTTCCGCCTACTCGGCGGCGCCGACGCACAAGATGCCGCTCACGGCGAACGAGGCAGCGTCCGCGCCCGATCATCGCGACGAGCCGCTCGCGTTCGACCTGTCCGGGATCTCGCTCGACCTCGACAAGCCGGCGGCAGCCGCCGCTTCGGCCGGGCCCGCGGTCGGCGCGATCGAGATGCCCTTCGTCGACAGCGATGCCAACCACGATCCGGTCTCGCGCAAGATGGAGCTCGCCGAAGAGTTCCAGAGAATCGGCGACAAGGACGGTGCCCGCGATCTTCTCCGCGAGGTCCTGACGACGGCGAGCGGCACGACCAAGACCAAAGCGCAGGCGATGCTAGACGACCTGGGCTGAGGAACTCGCGGCCGGGCCTGCGATGCGCGTCGCGCTCGGCATCGCCTATCGCGGCACCGCCTATCGCGGCTGGCAGAGCCAGCCGGACGGCCGGACCGTCCAGGACCGTGTCGATGCGGCGCTCTCGGCCTTCGCCGACCAGGCGCTGTGCTGCGTCTGCGCCGGGCGTACCGACGCCGGCGTCCACGCGCTGAACCAGGTCGTCCACCTCGACACCGCCGTGGCGCGCAGCGCCGACGCGTGGGTGCGCGGGACGAACCGCCATCTTCCCGGCGATATCGCGGTCCAGTGGTGCCGCTTCACGGGCGATGCCTTCCACTCGCGGGCCAGCGCGAGCGGCCGCCGCTACGCCTATGTGCTGCTCGAGTCGAAAGTGCGGCCCGCACTCGAGGCCGGCCAGGTCGGCTGGACCTTTCGCCCGCTCGACGGCGACGCGATGCGAGTCGCGGCGCGGGTGCTCGTCGGCGAGCACGATTTCAGCGCCTTTCGCTCCGCCGAATGCCAGGCGCCGACTCCGGTCAAGACGCTGCGCTCGCTGGCGATCGAGCGGCGCGGCGCCTATTGGCGCTTCGACTTCGACGGCGACGCCTTCCTGCATCACATGGTCCGCAACATCATGGGCTGTCTGGTCGCCGTCGGCAGCGGCGCGCGCCAGGCAAGCTGGATCGGCGAGGTGCTAGCGGCGAAAGACCGCTCGCTCGCTGCCGCGACCTTCTCGCCCGACGGTCTGTACTTCGTCGGCCCGTACTACGATGGCAGCCATGCGATTCCCGATCGAACGCCGGCGATGTCGTGGCTACCGTGACGAGGGGCGGCATTGACCGAGCGCACGCGCATCAAGATCTGCGGCGTCTCGCGTCCTGAAGACGTCGCCGCCGCCGTCGAATCCGGCGCCGACGCGGTCGGCTTCGTCTTTCATCCTTCGAGCCCTCGCTGCGTCTCGATCGAACAGGCGGCCAGGCTGGCCCGCGAGCTGCCGCCTTTCGTGACGCCGGTCGGGCTCTTCGTCAACGCCGCGCCCGCCGAGATCGCCGCTGCCTGCGCCGCGATGGCGACCCTCGTCCTGCAGTTCCACGGCGACGAGAGCGCGGCCCAGTGCGCCGCAGCGGGCCGCCCCTTCCTCAAGGTCGCACGCGTGTCGCCCGGCCTCGATTTGCTAGACTTCGCGCGCCGCTTCAGCGAGGCCCAGGGTCTGGTTCTCGACGCCCATGTGGAAGGCTGGGGTGGCGGCGGAAAGATCTTCGATTGGTCGCTCGTTCCCCGCGCCGTTCCCCATCGCCTCGTTTTGTCTGGTGGGTTGCATGCCGCAAACGTCGCTGCCGGAATCCAGGCGTTGCGGCCCTGGGCCGTTGACGTTTCCTCCGGCGTCGAATCGTCGCGCGGCGTGAAGGACGCGGGCGCGATCCGCGCCTTCTGCGATGCGGTGCGCGAGGCCGATCTGCGAATCGATGCCTCGGTTTCCTGAGGCCCTGTTCCATGCTCGACTACCAGCAGCCCGACGCGACCGGGCATTTCGGCCCCTATGGCGGCAGCTTCGTCGCCGAGACGCTGATCCACGCGCTCGATGAGCTGAAGGCCTGCTACGCCGAGGCCCAGCGCGACCCGGCCTTCGATGCCGAATTCCGCTCCGAGCTGGCCCACTACGTCGGCCGGCCGAGCCCGATCTACCACGCCGCGCGGCTGTCGCGCGAGCTCGGCGGCGCCCAGATCTACCTGAAGCGCGAGGACCTCAACCACACCGGCGCGCACAAGATCAACAACACGATCGGCCAGGCGATGCTGGCGCGCCGCATGGGCAAGCCGCGCGTCATCGCCGAGACCGGGGCGGGGCAGCACGGTGTCGCGACGGCGACGATCTGCGCCCGCTACGGGCTGGAGTGCATCATCTATATGGGCTCCGAAGACGTGAAGCGGCAAGCGCCGAACGTCTATCGCATGAACCTGCTCGGCGCCTCGGTCGTCCCGGTCGAAAGCGGCTCGAAGACACTGAAGGACGCGCTCAACGAAGCGTTGCGCGACTGGGTCACGAACGTCGAGAACACCTTCTACATCATCGGCACGGTGGCCGGCCCGCACCCGTATCCGACGATGGTGCGCAACTTCCAGCGCGTGATCGGCGACGAGTGCATCGTGCAGATGCTCGAGATGACCGGCCGGCAGCCCGACGCCGTGATCGCCTGCGTCGGCGGGGGCAGCAATGCGATGGGAATCTTCTATCCCTACATCGGCCACGCGACGACGCGGCTGATCGGCGTCGAGGCGGCCGGCGCGGGTCTCGAGACCGGTCGACACGCGGCGTCGCTGTCAGCGGGCAGCCCGGGAGTGCTGCACGGCAACCGCACCTATCTGCTGCAGGATGCCGATGGGCAGATCATCGAGACGCACTCGATCTCGGCCGGCCTCGACTATCCCGGCGTCGGCCCCGAGCATGCATTTCTGAAGGACCGGGGCCGCGCCGAATACGTGGGCATCACCGACGCCGAGGCGCTCGCCGCCTTTCACCGCCTGTGCCGCAGCGAAGGAATCATCCCGGCGCTCGAGTCGGCGCACGCGGTCGCCCACGCGATGAAGCTCGCGCCGACGCTGGGCACCGACCGGCAGCTGCTCGTCAACCTCTCGGGCCGCGGCGACAAGGACATCGCGACCGTCGCCGACCTCGACGCTCGCGCGGCGGCAGGCGGGGCGGCACCGTGAGCCGGATCGACGCGACCTTTGCCGCGTTGCGCGACCGGCAGCGCAAGGCGCTGATCCCCTACATCTGCGCCGGCGATCCGAACGCTGACGGCACGGCCGCGATCATGCTCGCAATGGCCGCGGCCGGCGCCGACATCGTCGAGCTCGGCGTTCCCTTCAGCGACCCGATGGCCGACGGCCCGGTGGTCCAGAAGGCGAGCGAGCGGGCGCTGGCGCGCGGCGTCGGCATGGCGCAGGTGCTCGCCGCGGCGCGCGAGTTCCGCGCCGGCGACGCGAAGACGCCGATCGTCCTGATGGGCTACGCCAACCCGATCGAGCGCTACGGCAGCGAGCGCTTCGCCGACGACGCGAAGGCCGCCGGCGTCGACGGCGTCCTCGTCGTCGACTATCCACCCGAGGAGTGCGTGGACTTCGCGACGCTGCTGAAGGCGAGGGCGATCGACCCGATCTTCATGATCGCACCGACCTCGACCGATGCGCGGATTGCCGCCGTCGCCGAAGTGGCGCGCGGCTACGTTTACCATGTCTCCCTCAAAGGCGTGACGGGTGCAGGGCACTTCGACATCGCCGCAGTCAAGCACATGATTCCGCGCATCCGTTCGCACGTGAGACTCCCCGTAGGCGTCGGCTTCGGCATCCGCGACGCAAAGACGGCGCGTGCCGTCGCCGACGTCGCCGACGCGGTCGTCATCGGCAGCGCCCTGGTGCAAAAGCTCGAAGGATCGAGCCGCACCGAAGCACCTGCGATCGCTGGCCGTTTCATCGCCGAAATCCGTGCCGCGCTCGACGCCTGACCCCCGCCCCTCCCGCGCAAGCGGGAAAGCGAAGAAGACCAAGGAACCTCCGATGAGCTGGCTCGAAAAACTTCTGCCGCCGAAGATCCAGCCGACCGACCCGAGCGAACGCCGCACGGTGCCAGAGGGGCTGTGGATCAAGTGCCCGGCCTGCGAGACGGTGCTCTACAAGACCGACCTCGAGAAGAACATGTACGTCTGCCCGAAGTGCAGCCACCACCACCGGGTCGGCGCTCGGGCCCGTCTCGATGCGTTCCTCGACCCCGAAGGCCGCTACGAGATCGGCCAGGAGGTGCTACCGGTCGACGCCCTGAAGTTCAGGGACAGCAAGAAGTACCCGGAGCGGCTGAAGGACGCCCTCGAGAACACCGGCGAGACCGACGCGCTGATCGTCATGGGCGGCGCCGTGATGACGCTGCCGGTCGTCGCCGTGTGCTTCGAGTTCGACTTCATGGGCGGCTCGATGGGCTCGGTCGTCGGCGAGCGGTTCGTGCGCGGCGTGCACACGGCGATCGAGCAGAAGACGGCCTTCATCAGCTTCACCGCGACCGGCGGCGCGCGGATGCAGGAGGGCCTGTTGAGCCTGATGCAGATGGCCAAGACGAACGCGTCGCTGACGCGCCTGGCCAAGGCCGGGCTGCCCTACATCAGCGTGCTGACCGATCCGACCATGGGCGGCGTCTCGGCGAGCTTCGCCTTCGTCGGCGACGTCGTCATCGCCGAGCCGAAGGCGCTGATCGGCTTTGCCGGGCCGCGCGTCATCGAGAACACGGTGCGCGAAAAGCTCCCCGAGGGCTTCCAGCGCGCCGAGTTCCTGCTCCAGACCGGCGCCATCGACATGATCGTCGACCGCCGCGAGCTGCGCCCGACGATCGCACGCCAGATCGCCATGCTGCAGCGCCTGCCCTCCGACGCCGTCGCTTGAGGCGCCCGGCGCGGGCTGGCGTCGCGTGACGCTCGACGAGTGGCTCGCACATTGCGAGCGGCTGCATCCGAAGACGATCGAGCTGACGCTCGACCGCGTCAAGGCGGTCCGGTCGCGGCTCGGCCTCGGCTTCGACCCGGCGACGGTCGTCGTCGTCGTCGGCGGAACGAACGGCAAGGGCTCGACCTGCGCGATGCTCGAGTCGATCGCGCTGGCCGCCGGCTATCGCGTCGGCCTGTTCTCCAAGCCGCACCTGGTCCACTTCGAGGAACGCTGCCGCATCGGCGGGCAGATGGTCTCGGCCGAGGCGCTCGTTGCGCACTTCGAGGCGGTCGAGGCGGCGCGCGGCGACATCTCGCTCACCTACTTCGAGTTCACCTTTCTCGCCATCGCCCGATTGCTCGCCGCAGCGGCGCTCGACCTCGTCATCCTCGAGGTCGGCCTCGGCGGGCGCCTCGACGCGGTCAACGCCTTCGACGCCGATTGCGCGGTGCTCACGAGCATCGACGTCGACCACACGGAGTTCCTCGGCCCCGACCGCGAGTCGATCGGCCGCGAGAAGGCCGGCATCTTCCGGCGCGGCAAGCCGGCGATCGTCAGCGATCCGATGCCGCCGGCGAGCGTCATCGACGCGGCCCATGCCGTCGGTGCCGACCTGCGCCGCGCCGGCGTCGACTTCCGCGCGTCCGGCGATCGCCAGCAGTGGGAATGGTCGGGTCGCGAGACGCGCTTCAGCGGCCTGGGCTACCCGGCGCTGCGCGGCGCCAACCAGCTCCTCAACGCCGCCGGCGTGCTCGCCGCGCTCGAGGCCTTGCGCGAACGGCTTCCGGTGAGCGCGCAGGCGGTGCGCAGCGGCTTCGCGAGTGTCGAGCTGGCGGGGCGATTCCAGGTCATCGCCGGCCAGCCGACGATCGTCCTCGACGTGGCTCACAACCCGCATTCGGTCGCCGCGCTGGCGCAAAACCTCGACCAGATGGGGTTTTTTCCGCGCACGCACGCGGTCTACGGAGCGATGCGCGACAAGGACATCACCACCGTCCTCGCCCGAATGGCGCCGCTCGTCGACGCCTGGCACTTCACCGACCTGCCGACGGCGCGCGCGGCGGGCGCGGCAGACCTCGCTGCGGCGTGCCGGCGCCTGGCCGGCGACGGGCGATCCGTGACGATCGCCGAGCACGCATCGCCGGTCGCCGCCCTCGACGCAGCGCTCGCCGACGCGGACCCGGTTGATAGAATCGTGGTCTTCGGTTCCTTCTACACCGTGGCCGGCATCCTCGCGCACGGCCTGCCGCGACGAAGCGGCCGCCACATCGCGTAGAGCCCGCTTGCGGTGCCTCCAACCTTCGCATTCGGCTCGAACTTGAGGCCCTGATGTTCAAGCAGAAGAGCGACCCCCAAGCCGCCAGCATTGAACCCGCCGATGCGGTACAGCAGGCGCGAACCCGGGCCCGGCAGCGCCTGATCGGCGCGATCGTCCTGCTCGGTATCGGCATCATCGGCTTTCCTCTCGTCTTCGAGACCCAGCCACGGCCGATTCCGGTCGACATCCCGATCGAGATCCCGAAGAAGGACGCGCTGCCCCCGCTCGTCGCTCCGGCGCCGCGCCCCGCCGTCACCGGGGCGCCGGCCGACGTGCCGGCAAGGGAACAGACGCTCGTCGATTCGCACGGTGACGCCGGCCGCGACGTCGCGGCCAAGCCGCGCGCCGCCGCGTCGGGCACTGAGGCGGCGGCATCGCGCGCCGCACCGGGCAACGTCGCCGCAGCGCCGGCAACGGCCGCTGCGTCGCAGGCCGCCGTCCCGGCGGCAGCGCCCGAGCGCCACGCCGCCGTGCCCGCGCCGACACCCGCCGCGCCGCCGCCCGGAAGCAAGCGCGACGAAGGCGAGCGGGCGCGCGCCCTGCTCGAGGGTCGGCCCGTCGCCGCCGCCGAAGCGCAACGCTTCATCGTTCAGGTCGGCGCTTTTGCCGACGCCGAAGCGGCGCGCGAAACCCGGCAGAAGGTCGAGAAGCTCGGTCTCAAGACCTACACGCAGGTCGCGCAGACCACGTCGGGCAGCCGCATCCGGGTTCGCGTCGGCCCCTTCGCGTCGCGCGGCGACGCCGAAGCCGCCCTGGCCAAGGCCAAGGCGGCCGGCCTCGACGCCGTCGTCCTGACGCTTTAGTGCGAACAAGCCCCAAGCCGTGCAATGGCCATCCCTCGACTGGCTCGACGTCGCGATGATCGGCGTCATCGTCTTCTCGGCGCTCGTCGGCCTGGCGCGCGGCATCACCTTCGAGCTGCTGTCGCTCGCCGGCTGGTTCGTCGCCTACTTCGCGGGCCGCTGGCTCGAGCCGTTCGTCGCGGCGCATCTGCCGATCGGTGCAGCGGGATCGGCCTTGAATCGGGGCGCGGCGTTCGCACTTGCATTCCTTGGCGTACTCATCGTCTGGAGCTTGCTGGCACGCGGGGTGTCGGCCCTGATCGGCGCGACGCCGCTGCGCCCGCTCGATCGGCTGCTTGGGGCGGCGTTCGGGCTGGCGCGCGGCGCGATCGTGCTGCTGGTGGTGGCGACAGTCGTTGCCTTGACGCCGGTGGCGCATTCCGAGGCGTGGCGCCACTCCGCCGGGGCAGCCCTGCTCGAGGCCATCCTGCAAGGCCTGCTGCCGCTGTTGCCCGAAGGCTCGGCGCTGCCGCCCGTGCGGCGCGCCTGAGCGCGAATTTGTCGAGGACCTAGCCCATGTGCGGAATCGTCGGAGTCATTTCCAAAGCGCCGGTGAACCAGCTGATCTACGACGCCTTGCTGCTGCTGCAGCATCGCGGGCAGGACGCGGCCGGCATCGTCACCATGCAGGGAACGAAGTGCTTCATGCAGAAGGCGCGCGGCATGGTGCGCGACGTCTTTCGCACGCGCAACATGCGGGCCCTGCCCGGGACGGTGGGGCTCGGCCAGGTGCGCTACCCGACCGCGGGCAACGCCTGGAGCGAAGAGGAAGCGCAGCCCTTCTACGTCAACGCGCCGTACGGGATCGTCCTTGTCCACAACGGCAACCTGACGAACGCGCAGGCTTTGAAGCAGGAGCTGTTTGACGTCGACCGGCGCCACATCAACACGCAAAGCGATACCGAGGTGCTGATCAATGTCCTCGCGCACGAGCTGGAGAACGCGGCGCGCGAATGGCAGCTGACGCCCGCCGAGGTGTTCGCCGCGGTACGCGCGGTGCACGGCCGCATCAAGGGCTCGTACGCCGTCGTTGCCCTGATCGCCGGGCATGGCCTGCTCGCCTTTCGCGACCCGTTCGGCATCCGTCCCCTGTGCTTCGGCGAGGGCACGGGGCCCGAGGGCCGGGAAGTCATGGTGGCGAGCGAATCGGTCGCCATCGTCGGCACCGGGCACGCGCTGACGCGCGACGTCGCTCCCGGCGAGGCGATCTTCATCGACCTGGAAGGCCGCATCCACACCAAGCAATGCGCCGAGAACCCGAGCCTGAACCCGTGCATGTTCGAGTACGTGTACCTGGCGCGGCCCGACTCGATCATGGACGGCGTCTCGGTCTACCAGGCGCGCCTGAACCTCGGCGAGACGCTGGCGCAGCGGCTGATCTCGACGATGCCGCCGAGCGAGATCGACGTCGTGATCCCGATCCCCGAGTCGAGCCGCCCATCGGCGATGCAGCTGGCGCAAAAGATCGGCAAGCCGTATCGCGAGGGCTTCGTCAAGAACCGCTACGTCGGGCGCACCTTCATCATGCCGGGGCAGGGCGTGCGCAAGAAATCGGTGCGGCAAAAGCTCAACGCGATCGAGGTCGAGTTCAAGGGCAGGAACGTGCTGCTCGTCGACGACTCGATCGTCCGCGGAACGACCTCGAAGGAGATCGTGCAGATGGCGCGTGACGCCGGCGCGAAGAAGGTGTTCCTCGCTTCGGCGGCGCCGCCGGTGCGCTTCCCGAACGTCTACGGCATCGACATGCCGACCAAGGACGAGCTGATCGCGCACGGCCGCACGATCGAGGAGATCCGCCAGTTCATCGGCGCAGACGCGCTGATCTACCAGGACGTCGCGGCGATGAAGCGCGTCGTCGCCGCGCTCAATCCGAAGCTCGACGGCTTCGAGGCCTCGTGCTTCGATGGCCACTACATCACGGGCGACGTCAGCGCCGACGAGTTCGCGGCGATGGCGGCGCAGCGCGCGACGCAGGGCGACGAGGAGGACGCGAACGACGATCGCTCGCGCCTGGCGCTGGGCAGCACGGCCGAGGCTGCCTGATGCAGAACGGCAAGATCCCCCGCGTCGGGTTGCCGCCCGGAACGCGGCTCGACACGCTCGCCGTCCGCGAAGGCCTGCCGCCGAGTGCGTGGGGCGAGAACTCCGAGGCGCTCTTCCTGACGAGCAGCTTCGTCCAGCCCGATGCGGCGACGGCGGCGGCGCGCTTCGCCAACGAGGAAGAAGCGTTCATCTATTCGCGCTTCACGAACCCGACGGTGACGATGATGGAGCGCCGCCTGGCCGCGCTCGAAGGGGCCGGCGCGTGCATCGCCACCTCGTCGGGAATGAGCGCGATCCTGCTCCTCGGCATGGGTCTGCTGAAGGCCGGCGACCACGTGATCTGCTCGCACAGCGTGTTCGGCGCGACGGTGATGCTGTTCGGCCGCGAGTTCGCCAAGTTCGGCGTCGAGACGAGCTTCGTTTCGCAGACCGACGTGGCGGCCTGGCGCGCCGCGCTCAAGCCGAACACGCGGCTGCTGTTCGCCGAATCGCCGACCAACCCGCTGACCGAGGTATGCGACATCCGCGCCCTGGCGCAGATCGCGCGCGATGCCGGAGCAGTGCTCGCCGTCGACAACTGCTTCTGCACGCCGGCGCTGCAGCGGCCGCTCGCCTACGGCGCCGATCTCGTCATCCACTCCGGAACGAAGTACCTCGACGGCCAGGGTCGCGTCATCGCCGGCGCGATCTGCGCCAGCGAGCAAATGGTCAACGAGAAGTTCGTCCCCGTCATGCGCAGCGCCGGGATGACGCTGTCGCCGTTCAATGCCTGGGTCGTGCTGAAGGGACTCGAGACGCTCTCGATCCGGATGCAGGCGCAAAGCGCGCGCGCGCTGGCGCTCGCGCACTGGCTCGAAGCTCAGGCCGGCGTCGAGCGCGTCCACTATCCCGGCCTCGCCTCGCATCCGCAGCACGCGCTGGCGATGGCGCAGCAGTCGGGCAGCGGCGGCGCCGTCGTCTCCTTCGTCGTCGCCGCCAAGGGCGGCGCGGCGGCGGCGCGGGCGAGAGCGTTCCACGTCATCGACTCGACGCAGGTGCTGTCGATCACCGCCAACCTCGGCGACACCAAGACGACGATCACGCACCCGGCGAGCACGTCGCACGGGCGCCTCAGCGAAGAGCAGCGCCAGGCGGCGGGAATCGTCCAGGGAATGATCCGCGTCGCCGTCGGCCTCGACGACGTCGAAGACATCCAGGCCGACCTGCTGCGCGGCCTGGCGACGCTGTGACCGGATCGGCACCGCCGCCACTGGTTCGCGGCCGCGTGCGGACGCGTATAGCGCCGTCGCCGACGGGGTTCCTGCACCTCGGCACGGCGCGCACCGCGCTCTTCTCGTGGGCCTTCGCGCGCCATCACGGCGGCGAGTTCGTGCTGCGCATCGAGGACACCGACGTCGCTCGATCGACGCCTGAATCGGTGGCGCAGATCCTCGAGTCAATGCGCTGGCTCGGCCTCGATCACGACGAAGGCCCGATCTACCAGATGCAGCGGCTCGCCCGCTATCGCGAAGTCGCCGAGGGCATGCTCGCCGCGGGCACCGCCTACCGCTGCTACGCGAGCCCCGAAGAGCTCGAGGCGATGCGCGAAGGGCAGCGCGCGCGCGGCGAAAAGACGCTCTACGACGGTCGCTGGCGGCCTGAACCGGGCAAGACGCTGCCGCCGGTGCCACCGGGCGTGGCGCCGGTGATCCGCTTTCGCAATCCGCCGGATGGCGTCGTCGCCTGGGACGACCTCGTCAAGGGGCCGATCGCGATCTCGAACCGCGAGATCGACGATCTCGTCATCGTTCGCGCCGACGGCGTTCCGACCTACAACTTCGCCGTCGTCGTCGACGACAGCGACATGAAGATCAGCCACGTCTTTCGCGGCGACGAGCACGTCAACAACACGCCCTGGCAGATCAACCTGTTCGAGGCGCTCGGCGCGCCGCTGCCGATCTTTGCCCACGTGCCGATCATCCTCGGCGACGACGGGCTGAAGCTGTCGAAGCGCCGGGGCGCGGTGAGCGTCACGGCATACGAAGACGCGGGCTATCTTCCCGAAGCGATGCTCAACTACCTGGCCCGCCTCGGCTGGAGCCATGGCGACGAGGAGCTCTTCACGCGCGAGCAGATGATCGCCTGGTTCGACGGCAGCCACCTCGCGAAGCACCCGGCGCAGTGGGACAGCGCCAAGCTCGCCTGGGTCAATGCGCACTACCTGAGAGGCCTGCCCGACGCTTCGCTGCTGGCCCTGGCGAAAGCGCAACTGGCGCGACGCGGGATCGCCGCGGCCGGCGACGACGCGACGCTGCTGTGCGCGAGCCTCGTCTTCCGCGATCGCTGCAACACCGGTGCCGAGCTCGCGGCGTGGCTCGCCATGCTCTACGTCGAGGTGTCACCGAGTCCTGCCGACGTCGCGCAATACGTCGGCGCGGCGTTGCGCCCGGCCCTGACGACGCTTGCCGACAAGCTTGCGGCCGTCGAGTGGAGCGCCGCGGAGATCGGCGGCGCCGTCAAGGAGACGCTCGCCGCGTCGGGCCTCAAGATGCCGCAGCTCGCCCCGGCGGTCCGGGTCGTCGTCTGCGGTCGCGCCCAGACGCCTTCGCTCGACGTCGTGCTGGCCCTTTTCCCACGGGCGACTGTGCAGCGGCGGCTGCGGGCCGCGGCCGACGCCTCGCTATAATCTTAGGTTTCGCGATTTGTAATCGATGGGGGTATAGCTCAGCTGGGAGAGCGCTTGCATGGCATGCAAGAGGTCAGCGGTTCGATCCCGCTTACCTCCACCACGAGTCGATCGAGTCCCCTTCGTCTAGAGGCCTAGGACACCACCCTTTCACGGTGATTACAGGGGTTCGAATCCCCTAGGGGACGCCACCTTCACGAGCCGTCGTGGCGAGCGGAGGCGGCTCAGCAAGAGGTTCGCAGAACAACCAGGAGTGGTAGTTCAGTTGGTTAGAATACCGGCCTGTCACGCCGGGGGTCGCGGGTTCGAGCCCCGTCCACTCCGCCAAGAATCAGTTCCACAAGATCCAAAAGAGGACTAGAAAATTACACTACGCCCGGTAAAGCCGGGCGTTTTTGTTTCCGGAGATTTTAGGCGATCCGTTGACAGCCGAGCAAATGCGGGGGTAGATTGAAGGGTAGCGACCTCACCGCCGCCGTAAGACACCCCCATGCCGCTGACCGACGTTGCGGTCCGGAACACTAAACCGGGCGGCCGCCCTTTCAAGCTCTTTGATGGGCAGGGGCTCTACCTACTCGTTCAGCCGCAGGGCGGAAGACTCTGGCGGCTGAAGTACCGATTCACGGGGAAGGAGAAATTGCTCTCTTTCGGCAGCTTCCCCGAGGTCTCGCTCAAAGAGGCGCGCCAGCGACGCGACAAGGCTCGCGAACAACTCCGTGCCGACCAGGACCCGAGCGAACTTCGCAAAGAGGCGAAGGTCGCCGGGTTGATCGCCGCCATGAAGTCATATGAGGCGATTGCTCGGGCCTGGCACATCCGCTGGAGCTGTGGCAAGAACGCCAAGCACGCCGCGGGTGTCCTTTCGCGCCTCGAGCGAGATGTATTTCCAGTGGTCGGATCGATGCCGTTTGAGTCTGTCAGTGCCGCCCATTTGGCCGCCTGCGCGTTGGCGATCGAGGCGAGGGGCGCGCCGGAATACGCCAAGCGCGCGTTGCAGACAGCAGCGCAGATCGGCCGCTACGCCGTCGCGCATAGCCTTGCGACGCGGAATGCCGCGGCCGATATCAGGCCGGCCGATGTTCTCAAGCCGATGAAGAAGGTCAACTACCCGCGTCTCGACGTGAGCGAGTTGCCTCCGCTCCTGCGTCGTATAGATGCGTACGACGGCAGCCCGTACACGCGCGGCGCGCTCAAGTTGATGGCGCTGACCTTCGTCCGAACCGGTGAGTTGATCGGCGCTCGTTGGGATGAGTTCGACTTCGGCGCCGCCCAGTGGCGGATCCCCGCCGAGCGTATGAAGATGAAGACGCCGCACATCGTGCCTCTCTCGAGACAGGCAATCGACGTTCTCAAGGAGCTGCAGCCGCTGCGGAACCTCTCGACGTTGGTCTTTCCTGGCGAGCGGGATCATGACAAGCCGATGAGCAACAACACGATCCTCTTCGCTCTCTATCGGATGGGCTATCACTCGCGGATGACGGGCCACGGCTTTCGCGGCGTCGCTTCGACGGTGTTGCACGAGCTCGGTCATCAGCATGAGCTCATCGAGCTGCAGCTGGCGCATCAGGAGCGAAACGTCGTGAGCGCGGCATACAACCACGCCACCTATCTCCAGCAGCGGGCGAAGATGATGCAGGCGTGGGCCAATCATCTCGACACGCTTAAGAAGAGGGCAGCGAAACCTGCGGTTTGAAAAAAATCGTAAACCCCGCGATCTCCTCCGGGACCCTCTCTGGCACGGCACTTTGATGATGCATACATGCATCGCAAGTGCTATGCTTCGAAAATGAAGTCGACGACCCTTCCTCCAGTTCGCGTCGAGCCCGAATTTCGCGCCGCCGCAGAAAGCGTGCTCTACGAGGGTGAAAGCCTGACCGGCTTCATCGAAGCAACCGTGCGGCGCGCAGTCGAATACCGACGTGTCCAGGCCGAATTCCACTCTCGTGGCCAGGCTGCGTGGGAGGAGATTCAACGTGGCGGCATCACGCATCCTGCCGAGGATGTGTTGGCCAGGCTGCGTGAGATGACTGCAGCTCGACGAGACAAGCTTCAGACACGTTGATGACTTTTGAGGTCGTCTTCGCAGAGGCGGCTCGTGCCGATCTCGAGAGACTCCATGAGTACCTCTTGAGTCGTGCCGAAACGATCGAGGAACTGGGCCTCGCCGACAGAGCAGTAGATGAGATTGAGTTGGCTTGCAAGGTGCAGCTGGCAAGGACTCCCCACCTCTTTCGCAAGGCAGGTACGAGTCTCACGCGCCGAGAGTTGGTCATCACCTTTGGCGCCACCGGGTACGTGGCCCTGTACGAGATTTCGGTCGGTACCGTCTTCGTCTTGGCCGTTCGGCATCAACTCGAAGACGACTACCACTGAAGTCGGCCTCCAACGTCGACATGCTGACATCTCCCCACGTATAGAAGTCCGGCGGAGCAGTTCGGACGCGTCGAGCCTTAAGCTGCTTAGGGGCCGCCTTGCAGAGGCGGGGGAGGGCGAGACGGCTGAAGCGGAATCGCGAGGAGGCGGCGCCTCTGGTGAGTGCGACTCGATGCTAAGCACTTCCGCCCCGTCTGTGAGTTCGCGCCAGCCCATCGCGGCGAGTCAAGCGGTCCGGGCCAGCGTCGCGCCAACAACTATCTCGGGCTCGGTTCGGGGCCACTTTTGACTCGCTTCTGGCTCGCTTCCGGTTCGCTTTTGGTTCGCCAATTGGTCGGATGTTGTTCCCGGGTTGCGAATGCCCGGACGTCGCACACGCCTGCGTCGGGCTGCGGCACCCAGCCGAAACGCGCATGGGTGCCGCCTACATCGCCGATCAGCCGAGGGCAAGGCGCCCCATCGGGTGCGACGCCGATGGGATCGACTTGGAGAAGTCCTCACGCGTCGGCATCGCCGCCGCCTCGACATAGGGGTAGTGCAGGGGGTACGGCGGGCGACGCCTGAGTCGAAAACGTCGTTATTTCTTAAGGCGCGACGCATCATTCGGTCCCCGTCCACCGCCAGATTTGCTCGTTGCCAATCAACGAGTTGCAACGCCCCGGGCTCCGGGGCGTGCTGCATTTCGGGGCGTCCGTTTCGAACTCGGGACGCGCCGCGCGGCGCTGCTGAGCCCATCTCGGCGATCCGGATAGCGGGCGCCCGCCCGGCAGAACTCACCCTCGCGGGGGCGTTCCGCAGGCCCGGGTCGCCAACCGTTTGTTTGAACTGGATCAAATCCAATTCGGCATTACGGTACCAGAATGATGATAAGGCGTAGTCCCATCCGCTTCCATTGCTGGGCCTGATTTCAGGCGGCGGCCCCGTTTCCAGCACGGAAATCCGATCACGGGCAGCTCGTCGGCTGCCGGTCCGCTCCACTGCCGGGTTTGCGAAGAGCAGCGGGAGACGGACCTGAGACCTCGAGAGTTTCCCCGTACGCACGGCGCGGCAGCTCGAGTGCGCCGCCGCAACCCGATGGAGCACGACGACGTGAGCAAGAGACTGCTGAGCCTGACGGTCAACGGACGCACGCAGCAACATGCGGTTGCCGACAACGCGCTCCTGCTCGACGTGCTGCGCGAGACGGTCGGGCTGACCGGGACCAAGCAAGGCTGCGACGGTGGCGAGTGCGGCGCCTGCACCGTCCTGGTCGACAGCCGGC